>Ga0190271_10001672_pt1 | contig 12865 bp, 9 predicted proteins | sample Popmic356T_FD_133747 | JGI IMG/M metagenome (GOLD analysis project Ga0190271, IMG submission 133747) | Populus adjacent soil microbial communities from riparian zone of Weber River, Utah, USA - 356 T | ecosystem: Environmental > Terrestrial > Soil > Riparian zone | place: USA: Utah | collected...
CTTTTTCCTTCCGCACCGGCGAATGACGCCGCGAACGCGGCAACCGCGATTGCAAGCCCGGTGGCAAGCGCGCGCATTCCTGGATTACAGATAGTCATGATCTCCGCCTCGTTTTTGCTTTCGCTGCAGGACAGAGCGGAATCTCGACGGAGGAGGGATCAGGTCGCGGAACGGAGCTGGATCCATGACGCGCCGTTGTCCGACACGCGTTGTTTCAGGAACAACTATCGACGCTGCGGCCCCCCTGTTGCCGCTTCGTAGTTAGACACTCCTTCGTTGTCTCCGATCGGCGTCGCCCGGTTGGCCGATGTCGCGATTCGGCGGCAAGCCGCCGCGGCGCATGCGCGAACCTAAACGAACTCGCGCGACTCCAACTGAACACGATGGCAAGACGCCGAATGAACTTCGGGCGTGAGGCCAATCGACCTTTCAGGCATTGTTCAGGAGAATTCATGAAAATTTCCAATTCGTTGATTGCGGCCGCTGTCATTGCGGTCCTTCCGCTGGCGAGTTTCGCCGGCGACAAAGACAAGACCGTGGCCCCCATGGGCACCGCCACGAGTGCGCAATTCGATACGCTCGATTCCAATCGTGACGGGCGCCTCTCGCCCGCCGAAGCGACCAGCGACTCGAAGATCGTGTTCACGACGGCAGACAAGAACGGCGATGGCTACCTCGACGGTAGCGAGTACATGCAGCGGAACATGGGGACCGAGCCGATGCCGGGCAATCCGGCGTCTGATACCGAGCAGCCGCGCAAGTAATCAGCGTCAGCAAGCAGGCCCGCGCAGCCCCTTCGGTTGCGCGGGCCTTCGATTGAGTGCCATGCGTGCGGAAACGCACTGAAGATGCGAAGCCGGCCGTGCGACTATTGGCCGATGCCTGCCATGCTTCGCAAGGACTTCGACGAATTCCTGTTTGCTCCGGTTGCCAATGACGCCAACGGAGTGCCAGTGACGCTTCTCACGGTGCTCGCGCGACTCGGCGTCGATCCCTGGGAAGAGGCCGCTGCCCTCGCTCATCTCTCGCGCGAGCCGGCGATGCAGCGGCTGGCCTCGCGACTCGAATCGATGCCGAACGCGTCAGTGTCCGCCGAGGAGACGGTGACCATCGTCACGCGCCTGATCGCGCTGCTGCACCGTGCGCCAATGCGGAAGGCGGCTTCGCCCGAGGCGCCGCAGTCACCGGGCGCCGTGAAATCGTTGAAGCGCGTCAGCCCGGCGATCTACGCGCTGATCGGACTCATTTCCATGCTGCTTGCGCAGTGGGCCCTGACATCCAGGCCGGCACAGCCGCCGATGGACACCACCATTACCCAGTCTTCACGGCAATAGTCAGGAGAGGCGCTCGCCAGCGGGTGGGCCCGAAGCATCCGGTTCGGCGGGAATGGGTGTAACGCCATTGCCGCGATGGTTCTGCAAACGCCCCAGGGCGCGCTCCAGCCTGTGTACCAGCTTCTCCGCGGCGCCGTCGATCGCCTGCACGATCGTTGCGGCGTGGTGCGTCACGGCTACCGGTGGCTGGCCTTCGAGCCGCGCTTCCATCATGCAGCGTTTGTCGTCGCCGCCGCGTTTGCTGGCGTTCTCGTCTCCGAGGTGAACTGCCACTCGCGTGATATGCGTGCTGAAACGTTTCAGCGCGTTCTCGACAGTGGCAACTACTGTTGCAGCCGCCGACTCGTAGCCGTGGATGTTGTGGTCGGTATTGACGTGGATTTGCATTCTGCACCTTGATTTGTCGAAAGATCGAGCCTTGCATCGAGCATGCTGAATTCGTCCGGAGTCGTGTCGGTGCTGAATCCGAGCCAGTGCGCCAACCCCAGCATCCGGGAGTTCGTGGCCAAAATCCGCGCGTCGAGGTGATGAATGCCTTGCTCGCGAGCATGCTCGAGCAGGCGAAGCGCGATAGCGGTGCCGACGCCACGCGATTGCCAATGGTCCGCGACGGCAATTGCGAATTCCGAACCCGAACTACCCGGCGCGGCGGCATAACGCGCCACGCCGATGATGCGCTGAGCGTCTCCATCTCCAACCACGGCGACGTAAGCCATCGTGTGATGGTGATCCACATGCACCCTGCGTTCGACGAATTCGTCTGAAGGCTCGCGAACCGCGTACATCAGCCGGTTGTAGCGCGAGGCTGCGCTCAGGCCGCATATGAATTCCCGTTCCCGGGCTGCGTCGTTCGCGCAGATCGGACGAATGACATAGTCGACCGGCAACTCAGAGGGTAGTGCGTGCGTTTTGATGACGCAGCCTCGCACCCGCTCCTTCGATGCACAATGGAGTCCGGTGGTTCGGCGCCTTTTCCTACACCCGCCTCCTGCGTGTGGCGGGTCACGCAAGAATTACAAGAACGGGAGGTCGGGCACCCCATGCGGCGCTGCAACCGGATCTCTAACAACCATCGCAGCGCAGGCAAAAGTTCACAGTTCGCGGAAAAGTGACCTGGAGGCCAGGGGATTATCGTTCGTCGGGTGAGATAAACGCGGTCCGGGACCGGATAAGAAGATGAAGAAATCAAAAAAACGCAAGGCCCACCCCTCGTTGCTCGGCCAGAACCTGCGCGCGCTGCAACCCAAGTTGCGGATGATCGCCAACGGTGACGCGACGGTGAACGCCATCCGCGCGGAGTTGAGCGCCGCGGTGAAGGTCACCAACCAGCGGCTGCTGGGCAGGATTCCGCAGGTCAGGGGCGAAGGTCATGAGGCGCTGTCGAAGGCCGCGTTTCGCCAGGAGTTCAAGCGCAGGGCGCCCAAGCCGACCCGGCTCAAGCTACTTGCCAGCCAGGTGATGACCAATGTGTTCATTCACACCACGACGTCGGACACGCTGCCGCCTGCGATCGTGAAGGAATCCGGCCGTCGGGGCCGCATCGCCAAGGCGACGGTCCCCCTCGACGAACTGCCGCGCCTGGCGAAAGACCGTCGCGTGCGGTTCGTGGAGCTCGGCGAACCACTCAAGATTCCGCAGCCCGTGGTTTCCAATGCGACCGTCAGCACTCCGACGATGCCGCGCGTGAAGACCACGTCGACGGCGCGTCACAAGGGCGGCAAGGACGTGATCATCGGCATCATCGATGTGCAGGGGTTCGACTTCGCGCATCCGGACTTCCTCGACGCGCAGGGCAACACGCGGTTCCTGTCGATCTGGGACCAGGGAACCGATGTCCGCCACCCGCCCGACAATGCGCAGTTCAACTACGGCTCCGAGTTCACCCAGGCGCATTTGAACGCCGCCATCAAGGGAGCGAAGTCGGCGCGCGTGCCGGCCACCGAGATCGAGCGGCAGTCGCAGCGCGAGCCCGGATCTCACGGCACCCACGTGGCCAGCATTGCCGCCGGCAATCGCGGCATCTGCCCCAACGCGAACATTGCCGCGGTGCTCATCGACATTCCGCCCGAAGACATGGATCGCCGCAAATCCTTCTACGACTCCACGCGGCTCGCAGACGCCGTCGACTACCTGGTGGCCCTCGCCCGCAAGCGCAGGAAGCCCATCTCGATCAATGTGAGTCTCGGGACCAATGGCCACGCGCATGACATGAGCAGCGCGATCAATCGATGGATCGACTCGGTCGTGAACGAGCCCGGAATCAGCATTGCCGTGGCCGCCGGAAATTCCGGCCAGGCCCGCGCGGATACGCTCGACCCGAACGACTACGGCTGGCTCTCGGGCCAGATCCACGCCAGCGGCAAGATCCCCAAGGCGGGACTCAATGTCGAACTCGAATGGGTGGTGGTGGGCAATGGCGTGCTCGACATCTCCGAGAATGAATTCGAACTCTGGTACGGCCCCCAGGATCGTTTCACGGTGCAACTGCGTCCGCCGGGCATGGACTGGCTCGAGGAAATCGAACCGGGCCAGTTCATCGAGAACCGCCATCTGCCCGATGGCAGCTTCGTCAGCATGTACAACGAGCTCTATCAATCCGCCAACGGCGCCAACACCATCTCTATCTACCTGAGCCCGCAGTTGTCACAGCCGGCCGTCATCGGCGTGCGCGCCGGCACCTGGCTGATCCGGCTCCGCGGCAAGGAAGTGCGCGACGGCAGCTTTCACGCCTGGATCGAACGCGACGATCCGCAGCAGATCGGCCCGCATGGGCCCAAGAGCATGTGGCGCTTCCCGTCGTTCTTCTCGGACAAGACCAATGTCGACGAAGCCTCGGTGAGTTCGCTCGCCTGCGGCGAGCGCATCATCTCCGTCGCCAACCTCGATGAAACACGGAGGCTGATCAACATCAGCAGCAGCCAGGGGCCGACGCGCGACGGGCGTTCGAAGCCCGACGTCGCCGCGCCTGGGACCGACATCGTCGCCGCGAAGGGATTTTCGGGCGCGAAGGATCTGTGGGTGTCGATGACCGGCACCAGCATGGCCTGTCCCTACGTCGCCGGGGTCGTTGGATTGATGCTGGCGGTTCAACCCGACCTCACCGCGGCGCAGATCCGGGGAATCCTGCTGCGCACTTCGCGGCCGCTGCCTGGCAACGACTACAACTGGCGCAAGGATGCGGGGTTCGGTGTGCTCGATGCCGAAGCCGCCGTGCAGGATGCCATCGTCATCAACCAGCGCAGGGACCGGACATGAAAATCCGCGTGTTCCGGTCAGACAAGGGTGACTGCCTGCTGCTCACGTCCAGTGCCGGGAACAGGCGCGTCCTCGTCGATGGCGGCATGAGCTCCTCGTTCACGAAGCACGTTGCGCCGGCGCTGGCCCAGCTCACCGGTGCCGAGCCGCAACTCGACGTCGTCTACGTCTCGCACATCGATGACGATCATATTTCCGGCGTGCTCCAGCTGATGAACGACCTGATGGACTGGCGAGTCTTCGACTTCCAGACCAAACACAAGAAGCCAGGTGACAAGGCTCCGAAGAAACCCAAGAGCGTCCGACCACCCGAAATCGGCAAGATCTGGCACAACGCCTTCCACGAATTGCTCAAGGACAATGAAGGAGCGATCGGCGACATGCTCGCTGCGACGACCGCCGTGTTGTCGGCCAGCCAGCGTCCCGCGGGTAAAGCCATCTTCGAGCAGCATTCCGAGCTCGCGCTCAGCAAGAAGCAGGCTTTGCAGCTCGCGCGTCGCACCGGCGCGGACCAGCTCGCGATTCCCGTGAATCCAGAGTTTCAGCACAAGCTGATGCTGCTGAAATCCGGTTCACCGAAGCTGAAAGTGGGCACGATGGAATTCATCGTCCTGGGCCCGAGCGAAGCGGACCTCGGCAAATTGCGCGACGAGTGGAACGAGTGGCTCCGGGCCAACAAGGAGACGCTCGCCGACATCCGGCGCAAGGCCAGGGCGGACGAGGACCTGCTGGCAGCCGATGTCGATCGACTGCTGGCCCCGCTCACGCAACAGGCTGGCAGCTTCGTCGATTCGCAGCTCGCGCTCGCCAAGAAGTTAGGCAATCGATCGCGAGTGACCACGCCGAACCTCGCCTCGCTCATGTTCTTCGTCCGCGAGGGAGATCAGACGTTGCTGCTCACCGGTGACGGGCACGCCGACGATGTGCTCGAGGGGCTCGCCCAGCGCAACCTGCTCGACGCGAGCGGCAAGCTGCACGTCGACGTGCTCAAGGTTCCGCACCACGGCGCCGAGTTCAACATGACCACGGCCTTCGCGCAGGCGGTCACGGCGGATGACTACATTTTCTGCGGCAACGGTTATGCCACGAATCCCGAGCTCGAAGTCATCAACCTGCTCGTGAAGGAGCGCAAGAAGGCATTTCCGCAGAAAGCCTTCACGTTGTGGTTCAACTGCACGTCCGCGCTGACGCAGCCTGCTTATCGCAAACACATGCGGGCCGTCGAAAGGAACGTGGCCGACCACGTGAACGCCGGGGCAGGCAAGGTCAAGGCCCGATTCGTGTCGGGCAGCTTCATGGATGTGTAGCACCGCGACCTGGCTATCGGAACATGCACCTGGGGCCTGGCGGCGCCGACTACTTTGCGACGATGATGGCCGCGGCGCTCGTGCTGTCCGTACCGGAAATGCGGCCGCCGCTCATCCCCTGAACATCGTCTAACTTCCACAGCCGTGCATTGCCGTGCTCGTCGTCGGCGATGAAGGCGATTCCCCGGCTGAAGGCCACGAATTGTCCGGGATAGGAGCTCTCCGGGCCCGGCCGCAGATCGGCCACGAGCGTCGGCGAGCCCGTGGCCGCGGGCACCTTCCACAGTTCCCAGCCATGCACGCCGTCACCGGCGGCGAACAAAATCTGATCTCCCGCGGCGAAGAATTTCGCCGGCGATGCACTCGCCGCGCCGGCGCTCAGGTCGGCGAGCAGTGTCGTGCCGCCTGCGGTTCCGTCGCTGCGCCAGGCTTCCACGCCATGAACACCGTCGGTCGCTGCGAAGTACAACGCGCGGCCCTGCACGCCGAGATGGCTCGGCAGCGAGTTCGCCGGTCCCGCATGGATATCCCTGACCAGCTTCGTACCGGCGGACGTTCCGTCGGACTTCCACAGTTCGATGCCGTGGGTGGGATCGGCGGCCTGAAAGAAGAGGGCGGAATCCATGACGGTGAGATAGCGCGGGCGCGAACCGATGACGCCCGGGTAGATATCGCGAATACGCCGCGCGCCGGATTGCGATCCGTTCGTGCACCACAGTTCAGCGCCGTGGGTGTCGTCGGATGCGACGAAGCACAGTCGATCGCCGAGGCCGATGAGGCTTTCGATCGCCGTATCCGCGGGGCCGCGACGGATGTCGGTGACGCGTCGCGTGCCGGCCCCGGTGCCATCGCTCGTCCAGAGCTCCGAGCCCGTCTCGGCCTGCGCGGCGACGAAGAACAAGCGCGTTCCCACGGCTTGCAGATGGCGCGGCATCGAGCCTGCGCGGCCCGGAGCGATGTCCGCGACCATCACGGTGCCGCTCGCGGTGCCATCGGTCTTCCACAGCTCGAAACCGTGTTCGCCGTCGTCCGCCACGAAGTACGCGACGGATCCCGCCGCCGTGATGGCGGTCGGCATCGAACTACCGGGGCCCGGATGGAGGTCGGCGAGCCGCGTGGTGTCCACGGCCGTTCCATCGCTGCTCCAGAGCTCGATGCCGCTGACGCCATCATCGGCGGCGAAGATCACCCGTGCGCCCAAGGGAGACATGAACGACGGGTATGAACCGCGACTACCGGCGCGAATGTCTTTGAGCTCGTGTGTTCCCTGTGGAGTTCCGTCAGAGATCCACAGCTCGTATCCGTTCGCACCCTGCGCGCCGAACAACAGCCGGCCATTGATTTCGAGGACGCCGGACGGCGCGGTGAAGTCGGCCGGCCCCGCGGCCGCGCCGCAGGAGAGGAGCGCGGCGACCGCCATTGCCGGTGCGCCGCGCATCTGCAAACTTTCAGTCCCGCCCGCGACCGCGGACGGTGCAGAACGGCACCAGTCCCATCGCGGACTTGATGCCGTTCACGATCATCTGCTTGAACTGCGGCTGGCCCGGAAAGCCGGAACCGTCGGTGAACGCGGCGCCATCGTGGCCCATGGTGGTGACCCACGAGCGGCCGCCGTCGTAGTACTGACACCAGGTGACCGGGTGGAAGTCGCCATGCCCCGGATGGATTTCGCGCCGCGTCGCGAGCGTGTTCTCGTCGATTACCGCCAAAAACTTCACGCGAGTCGGAAAGGGTTCCAGGTTGTACCACTCGTCGCGGAACGGCCAGACCTTCGGCAGCCCGTCGGTCGACGAGTCGCTCCTCGCCACGATGTTCACCATGCCGTCCTGGTTGGCGCCGTGGTCGTAGTAGTTAGCGTTGCCGAGGAGGCCTTCGTACCACGGCCAGTTGTATTCGGTGCCGAAGGCGTTGTGGATGCCGACGAATCCGCCGCCGGCGCGGATGTACTGGCGCAGCGCCGTCTTGGCCGCATCGAGATGCGCGCCGGTCGCGGTGTTGATCGCCAGCGTCGGATCGATCGCGCGGCCATGGGCGAACAGCGTGTCGCGACTGGTGCTCGCGAAGATCACCGCCTTGTAGCGATGCAGGTTCGTCAGGCGCGTCACGTCTTCAGTCCAGTGCACTTCGATGCCTTCCTGCTCGAGCCACGCTTTCAACGAGTTCTGCACGACGTTGCCGGCGCCGAGCGGCGGATCGAGGCCGGCGGGTAGCCGCGGCCCAAGATTCGCGTGCCGCGGTCCGGCGGTGCGCGTGTAGATGAGCACCTGGTTGCCGACGCGTTCTTCCTCGGCCCAGTCGTGGTAGCAGCGCGGATCGGTTCCGCGGCAGACATTGAACGCCGGGTCGTAGCTGGGGTTGTCATTGCCGCGGCCGCGGTCGTCATCGTCCCAATGATCGCGATCGCCCGCGAAGACGTCCGGCGTGACGCAGGCCAGCGCCAGCAGCGCGGCCGCCAGTAGTTGCATGGGCTTCAGGATTGCGTTCATGAGTTGTCCCCTCGTTCTTTTCGTCGTTATTGAATGACCTCGACCTTTCCGGTGGGTCGCGGGCTGAAACAGTCGTTGAAGAAGAATTCCCCGGCCTTCGCGAACGTGTGCGTGGCGGATTCACCGGGGGCGAGCCGGAAGTTGAACAGGCCCTCGAAGAACTGCGTGGCGCAGTGCGTATTCACGTTGGTCGCGGGATTGATGAACGTCACGGTGGTTCCGACTGGAACCCGCATGTGCGTCGGCGCCATGCCGGCCACCGCGGTCGATTCGGTGGTGCCGACGGTATTCGTCGCGGCGTTGTAGGTGCGCGCCAGGACTACCGTGTTGTTGACCACGCTGCCATCGACGGGCGTTCCGGAGACCGGCCGGCGCACCACCGGCGGTGTGGGTGTTGCTGCCGGCGGCAGACTACCGCCGACCTTGAAAGCCCAGAGCTTGTCGCCGCGCGGCGCGGAATTGCCGTACGGAATGCCGGTGCCGCCGGCGTACACCGCGACGTATTGCTCGCCGTCGATTTCATAGGCGATCGGGCTGGCGCTGATCGCGGCACCCGTCTGGAAGCGCCACAATTCGTCGCCGTCCTTTGCATCGAGCGCGAGGAAATTGCCGTCGGGTTGTCCGATGAACAGCAGGTCGGACGCGGTGGTCAGGATTCCGTTGCCATGCGCGAGCGAGTAGGGCATCCGCTTCTTCCAGCGAACGCGATTGGTGGCCGGGTCGACCGCGACGATGCCTCCCGTCTGGTATTCGCCGGGCGGACGCAACCCATTGCTGGCCTCGGTCAGCGAATGGGCGGCGGCCACGTAGCCGAATCCCGTGTACACCAGGCCGGTGCTCTGGCTGAACGACTGGTGGCTCCAGTCCGCTCCGCCGCCGTGTCCGGGGATCGACAGGATGGGCACGTCCCAGTGCGCGGCGTACAGGCAGCCGCGCTCGTAGTTAGGCACGGCCCGGTTCGGATTGCCGGGAACCGCCGTACCGAGCGGCTGGTTGACCACGCAGTTCTCGGTCCAGCCGCCCTGGCGCGGGAACGGTTGCGTGGGTGATGTCTTCTGGCGCGGCTCCTGGGGCACTGGAACCTCGTCGATACCGAGTGGCGCGCTGCCGTCGCGCCGATCGAGGATGTAGTACATCCCGGACTTGCTGCCGTAGACCACGAGCTTGCGCTTGTGGCCGCGGATCTTCGCGTCGACCAGCACCGGCGACATCACGTTGTCCATGTCCCAGATGTCGTGGTGAATGGACTGGAAGTGCCACTTGTACGCGCCGGTATCGACATCGAGCGCGACGATCGAATTGGCGAACAGGTTGTCGCCGCCGCGCACCGAACCATTCTGCGATGAGCCCGCGCGGACGTTGCCGAACGAGAAGAAGACGATGCCCAGGTCGGGATCGATCGCGGGATGGATCCACGGTGTCGCGCCGCCCTCCATCCAGCTGTCGCCCTCCCACGTATCGTTGCCGAATTCGCCGGGACCGGGCGCGCCAAAGAAGTGCCATAGCAGATCGCCGTTGGTCGCATTCATGGCGAGCGCCGCGCCACGATCGCCGTCGTTGGTGCCGACAAACAGCCTGCCGTCGTAGTAGACGACCGCGACCTTTTCCACGTTGCCGAAGCCTTCGTGCTGTCGCTCCCACACCACGGCACCCGTGTCCTTGTCGAGTGCGACCACGTAGTTGTCACCGGTGAGGGTGTAGACCAGCCCCTGGCCCACCGCCACGCCGCGCCGCGTCAGGTTGCCGCGCGTCTGCGTGTATTTCCACTTCGTGGCGCCGGTCTTTCCATCGACGGCGATGACGTTGCCGAACGCCGATTCGATGTAGATAGTCCCGTCCACCACGACCGGAGTGCTCTGGTTGGTGCCGGTGGTGATGCCGCCTTCGATGTTGTTGACCCAGGCGCCGCCGAGTCGCCGAACCCGGCCCTTGTTGACCTGGCGCAGTGCCGAGTAATTCTGGTTGCCGAGATTGCCTCCCACCTTGGGGAAGTCGTGGTCGCCGGGAGTGCAGCAGTCCTTGAGATCTGCCGCCTGTGGGCGGTGGCGTCGCGAATCGCGGTCCGTGCGGTCGTCATCATCGTGTCCCTGAGCCGCAGCGCCAGCGCATGCGAAGACGATGAGGATCAACGCGTCAATGAGCTTCCTGGTCATTGGCTTCTCCCCCGAGAGCGTGGGCGGCGACCGTACACGCACCAGTTCGTACATGTCAACATAACTGCGTGTCGGAATTTGACGCGTTAGCGCTCTCACTCCCAGTTGCGGACTTGACACTCACGTACTGGTTCGTACACTCCCGTTCAGGCTGCTCTGTGGCCAACGTACAACGACATCGGATTCAAACTGGGGGGCGATGTAATGACTATCCGTAAGCCGGTGGTTTCACAAGCGGCCTGGGTGTTCGCGTCGATCGCGAGCACGTCAGCACTCGGGCAAACTGCGCCCGAGGTCAGCGCCGAAGCCGTTGAGGTCGAGGAAATCGTGGTCACCGGCTCGCGCATCGCGCGTTCGGACTTCTCCTCGACCAGCCCCATCGTGACCTACGGCGAAGAGGCCATCGCCCAGAGCGGCACGGTCAATATCGAACAGGCGATGAACCAGCTGCCGCAGTTCGTGCAGGGTCAGACCTCGAGCACCGTCGGCGCCGTGGCGCTCGCGGGCCGCGCGTCGCTCAACCTGCGTGGTCTCGGTGAAACACGAAACCTCGTGTTGCTCGATGGACGGCGGCTGCCGCTGTCCAACGCGAATGCAGTGGTCGACGTCAACCTGATTCCCCAGTTCATCCTGAGCGGCGTCGAGACGATCACCGGCGGCGCTTCCGCGGTTTACGGCTCCGACGCGATGTCGGGCGTAGTCAATTTCAAGAGCATCCCCGACTACGAGGGCCTCAAGCTCGATGTGCGCTCGGGTATGAGCGAGGAGGGTGACGCCAACACGACCGACGTCGGCCTGACGGCGGGATTCAAGATCGCCGAGGATCGCGGCAACGTCCTGTTCTCGATCGGCTACACCGATCGTGACGTGCTCTGGGGCAAGGACCGCGAGTTCTACCAGTTGGGCGTGTTGTCTTCGTTCATCGGCACCGGCACCTACGTGCCTTCGCCGACCAACCTGCCGCAGCAGGCGGTGGTGAACGCCGTGTTCGGCGCTTACGGTGCCGCGCCCGGCGCGGTACTCAACTCGCGCAGCCTGGGGTTCAACGACAACGGCACTTTGTTTGGCCAGATCGGCGCGGTCAATTACCAGGGTCCGACCACCGAATACTTCAGCACCACGGGCGGCACCGTCCGTCAGCCGGTGACCTACCAGGAATTCGTGATCAACCCGATGAAGCGCAAGTCGTTCTTCGGCAAATTTGATTTCAAGGTTGCGGACTCCGCGACGGCTTACGGTCAGTTCCTCTACAACAAGACCACGGCCACGGGCCAGGTGGGCTGGTCGCCGACTCTGTTCGTGGTGCCGACGATTCCCGCCAACAATCCGTTCATTCCCGCGGCCCTGCGGACCATCCTGGACTCGCGTCCGACACCGGGCGCCGACTTCACGCTGAACCATCGCTTCATGGGGCTCGACTTCCGCGAGTTCCCGACCGACTTCACGACGGGTCAATACATCCTCGGTGTCCGCGGCGAACTGCCGTTCAAGGACTGGCGTTGGGACATCTACGGGTCCTACGACACCACCGATGTCGTCGAGACGCAGGACAAGGCGATCCTGAACTCACGCATGCGCAACCTGCTGTACGCAGCCGATGGTGGTGCATCGATCTGCGCCGGCGGCTTCAATCCGTTCGGCCTCGCCAATGCGAACGGCATCTCCGCCGCGTGCCGTGCGTACCTGGAGGTCGAGACCCACGATTACACCCAGCTCTCGCAGACCATCTTCGAAGCGAGCCTGACCGGCGGATTGTTTGCCATGCCCGCGGGCGATCTGCGCTTCGCGCTGACGCTGGACAGCCGCGACAACGACTTCGAGTTCGATCCGGATCCGTCGCGCGAGAACCAGGACATCATCGGCACGTTGCAGACGTTCCCCGCTCAAGGCTCGACGAACGTCAAGGAAATCGCATTGGAATTCCTCGTGCCGCTGCTGGCCGACAAGTCCTTCGCGAAACGCCTGGAGCTCAACCTGGGCGGCCGAAGCTCTGACTATGAAACGGCCGGCCGCGTCGAGACCTACAAGGCGGATGGCTTATGGGAGCCGTTCGACGGCTTCACCTTCCGCGGCGGTTTCGAGCACGCTATCCGCGCGCCCAACATCGGCGAGCTCTACAACCAGGTCGGTGCGCAGGCGCAGATCGGCTCGCCGCCCGGCCAGGGCGATCCTTGCGACGTACGCTCCACGGCACGAACCGGAGCGAATGGCGCCAGCGTCCGCACGCTCTGCGCGCAAACCGGTGTTCCGGGTGCGATCGTCGACACTTATCAGTACACGACGGTCGCGATCGGCGTCATCAACAGCGGCAACGTGGACCTGACACCGGA
>Ga0190271_10001673_pt1 | contig 12863 bp, 10 predicted proteins | sample Popmic356T_FD_133747 | JGI IMG/M metagenome (GOLD analysis project Ga0190271, IMG submission 133747) | Populus adjacent soil microbial communities from riparian zone of Weber River, Utah, USA - 356 T | ecosystem: Environmental > Terrestrial > Soil > Riparian zone | place: USA: Utah | collected...
GCGCGTCTGCCCGCGCTCATCCGCCACCACCTCGCTCGTGGCGCAGCCCGTGTGCACCTGCACGCCGAGCGCCTCGATGCGCGCGCGCAGCGCCGCACCGCCGGCGGGGTCGAGCTGCAGCGGCATCAAGTGCGACGCGAGCTCTACGATGTGCGTCTGCAAGCCCAGCTGGAGTAGCGCATTGGCGGCTTCGAGCCCGAGCAGGCCTCCGCCGATCACCACGCCGCGCCGGGCCTGCGTCGCGGACGCGGCGATGGCCTTCAGATCATCGACGGTGCGGTACACGAAGCAACCTGGCAGCTCGCGACCGGGAATCGGCGGCTGAAACGGGTACGAGCCCGTCGCCAACACCAGCTTGTCGTAGCGCAGCGCGCGACCTTTGCTCGTGCGCAAGGCTCGGCCTTCGCGATCGATGCCGGTGACGGCTTCGCCCTGCAGCACTCGAATGCCGAGCAGCCCGTAGTCCTCCAGCTTGGCCAAGCGCAACGGACCGTCGCTGCGCGACTCGAACCACTTCGTGAGATTCACGCGATCGTAGGCCAGCCGATCTTCTTCGGCGACGATCATCACCTGGTACTGACGCGTCAGGCCGCGCTCGGCAGCGAGCTGCACGAAGCGGTGACCCACCATGCCGTTGCCGACCACAACCAGCTGTGGCTTGTCACCATTGTATGTCGAGGTTCCGTCCATTGTCGTCACATCTCCCAAGGTACAGCGGCTAGGCGTCTGCTTCGGCGAGGCTGGGCAAAAGCTCGGTGAGGAACGAGCGCCGCAGATACGCAAACCAAGTGATCACACCGCACGCCACGTAGAACAGCTCGAAACCGACGATCGCCATGCTCACGCTGCCACTCGTCTTGAGCGATACGCTGAAGGCACGCGGAATGAAGTAGCCACCGAGCGCTCCGATCGCGGCCACGAAGCCGATCGCAGCGGCCGACTCGCGCCGCGCCGTGGCGAGCGCTTCGCTGCGTGCGCTCGCGTCGGAGGCACGAACACCTCGCAGGTGCAGCGCGCGAAAGATCGCCGGGATCATGCGGAACGTGGAGCCGTTGCCGATGCCCGTGATCACGAACAGCAGCAAGAACATCGCCAAGAACACGCCGAAGCTGTGAGCCGCGAGCGCCCAGTGTACGCCCATGCTGGCCAGCGCCATCGCGCCGAAGCACAGCAAGGTCACCTTCGCACCGCCGAGGCGGTCGGCCAGCTTGCCACCCATCGGACGACTGACCGAGCCGACCAGTGCGCCCAGGAACGCCAGGTTGCCGGTGACCTGCGGGAACTCAGTCTTGAGCAGCAGCGGCAGTGCCGCCGAAAAGCCCACGAACGAGCCGAACGTCCCGATGTACAAGGTCGACATGATCCAGGTCTGCGTGCGCTGCGCGACGATCACCTGGTCTCGGAAGTTGGAGCGCGCCGCCGTGAGGTTGTCCATGTAGCGAGCGGCGCCGATCGCAGCGATCACCACGAACGGCATCCAGATCAGCGCGGCGTTCTCGAGATGAATCCCGGACTCTGCAGCGCCTGGCAGAAGCGCAAACCCGATCACGAGCGGCACGAACAGCTGCACCATGCTGACACCGAGGTTGCCGCCCGCGGCGTTCAGACCGAGCGCGAAGCCTTTCTCGTTCTCGGGAAAGAAGAACGAGATGTTCGCCATGCTCGACGAGAAGTTGCCGCCGCCGAAGCCCGCGGTGGCAGCAGCCACACCCATCAGCCAGAACGGCGTGTCGGGGCGCTGCACCAAGTACACGAGCAGGCTGGTCGGCACGAGCAAGAGCAGCGCGCTGACGATCGTCCAGTTTCGGCCGCCGAACTTGGGCACCGCGAACGTGTATGGAAAACGCAGGATCGCGCCAACCAAGCCCGGGATCGCGACCAGCTGGAAGAGCTGCTCGGTCGTGTACTTGAAACCTGCCAGTGGCAAGCGAGCCGCCACGACGCTCCACATGAGCCAGACCGAAAAGCCCAAGTTCTCGGCGAAGATCGACCACACCAAGTTGCGCCAAGCGATGCGCTTGCCTGTGCGCTCCCAGAACGTTGCATCATCGGGCTGAAAGTCGTCGATCCAGTATTTGCGTGACTGTGACATGAAGCTTCCTTTAGGCAGAGCGGTACATATGCGCGCGCGAGCGTGCACGGGCTTGATTGACGGGCGCGGCCTCGCAGACCACGCGTGGAGTCAGTTGCGCAGAAGTCTTATGGGTGCCTGCGATCCGCAGACTGTCCCTTCGGGATCAGCTCGCGCATCAGCGCCATCACCAGCGGGCCCATCTTCGGGTGATCCGGCACGACGTGACGACGCACGCCGTAGGCCTCGACGATCGCGCGTGAAGTCGGCCCAACCGCTCCGACCAACACGTGCTCGTTGAGCGCCCCGATCAAAGCAGCTTCGAGCTCGGCCCGCTCAGCCACCCGGTACAAGTGCCGGAACTGGATCTGACACGTCACAGCGAGCGCATCCACCTCGTGACGCACGATGCTGCGGACGAGCGCCTCGAGCGCGCCCACATCCGTCGGCATGCGCCAGCGGTACAACCAGAACTCGCGCAGGATGGCGCGACGCGCGAGCAGTGTCTCGGACAGCGTCTCGCTGCGCTCGCCATAGTTGAAGAGCAATACGCGCTTGCCGACCAGCTCGAGCTCCGACGCCGCGTCGATCAGCTCGGCCGCCGTGAACGGCTCGCGAGCGCACAAAGTCGCTGGCACGCCGAAGCCGCGCAGCGCCGCCGATGGCTTCGGACCGCGGCACAGCGTCATCGTGCGCTTCAACGAGTGCACCAACTCGGCGCGCCGGCCCAGCTGCTCGGCCGCCTCGAAGAGCAGCGAGATGGCAGCGCCAGTCATGAAGATCACGACGTCGTACGTACGTTCGGCGAGCTCGTTCAGCAGCACCGGCAGCTCCGCGTCGGACAGGGCGGGAGCTTCGACCAGTGCCGGCGCACACAACGCCGTACCACCATGCTTTTCTACCAAGCGTGCGAGCTCGGGGCTCATGCGCGCTTCGAGCAGCGCGACCACCGGTCGCTTGCGCTTGTCGTCTCGCATCGTATTCGTCAGCGGCATCTGCCCGAGACCCAGTGCAATGTGCGAGCCAACTGCGCACCAACTGCGAACCAACTGCGAACCAAGCGCGCCTCTGAGCGCTGCTGAGCGCAGCGAGCACTCAGCTGCCAAAAATCGGTCGGTTACCGATAGGCAAGGCGCGCCTGAGGGCTTCAGCTTCCGACAATTTCGTAGTCCCGCCGAGCGGCGATCTGACAAAATTGTCGTCACGCGCAGCGCGCGCTAGATCACTGATATATTTCAACATTTCAGAGCAATCCCGATGCTTCTAGCATATGCCCTGGCTCGTTCATCGAACCGAAACGACAATTCTGTCGCTCGAGTTGGGCGGGGGCCGTAGTCCGCTTGCAACCTCTGCACGATCAGCAGAGCTCCGACTGAACATGCTTTGTGCTCGTGGGTTGAGCTGCAGATTTGGGCCGCGCTGCTCGACCACCATCACAGCAAGAACGAAGCGTGAGGTGACAGGAGCAACGAAAGTCCACGATGCAACCACGGGCAAAGCAGGAAAAACCGCGGCAGCAAGTGGCAGACCATTATCGACAACTACAACAAGCTCCGGCCGCGCACACAACCCTCGTCGGATTGTATTACGGAAGCGGCCGCCGGTCGGACCACACGTCCATGTCATCGTTCGGCCGCTCACGGTGTACCGCCTGAGCGGGCCTCGCGACACCCAGCGCGCGAGCGGCCCGGAGCTGCGTGGCGGCGGCTGGCACCGGTGCAACCGCCGGAATGTCAGCCGGCTCAGCCGCAAGCAACGGCGCAGCGGCCCTACTCGGCTCCAAGACGATCCTGGCAGCCGAGGCCGGCTCACGGCCGTCGGCTACCGCTGAAGAAGGGGCTACGGTGCTCTTCGCAGCCACCACGGGCACAATACTCGCCACCGGCCGGCGGCCGGTCGCCCCCGATACCACCAACACCACAACAACGAGCACGGAGAGCAGTGCCGCGCTCAGAGCCGCAATGATCAGATACCAGCTGCTGCCGGCCAACCGAGTGGGCAGCGCGTAACGCACTCGCCCACGCGAGATCTCCCCCAACCGCTGCTCGATCTCCGCAGCCGTGCTCGGTCGTCGATCGCGGTCTTTCTCGAGCAGACTATCGACGAGCGCGGCCAGCTGCTTCGGAACTCGTGCATTGACCGAGCGTACAGGTGGCGGCGGACGCACTGCATGCGCGCCCAGCAGCGCATGCGCCGTGTCGTCCTCGAACGGCAGCCGACCCGTCAGCATCTCGAACAGCATCACGCCGAGGGAATAGAGATCCGCACGCTCATCCACCTCCAGGCCCATCGCTTGCTCCGCTGAGATGTATGCCGGACTACCAATCACCATGCCGACCTGCGTCAGCGGAGGCTCATCGGCCCCGACAATCGCGTGCGTTCGCAGGATGAGCGAGTATCCAGCAACTCGCGCATCGACCCTCCGATAAGCAAGAGCAGCAACCACGGGGGCGAGGTTGACACGAGAAACTGATGAGCTCGATGAAGCAGCGCGTGCTGAGCCGCGCGATCCCACAGCACACAGCGCGTTGGACCCAAAGATGCGAGCGGTGTTTGCCCGACCCCTGGCCCCCACGCCAAAACTGATGCTGCGCCGCAGCCAAATCTGCGCTACGCCAGCGCTCGATATGCCGCGGGGATGTAGCCAGAGTCGGGGGTGGTTGTTGCCGTGCGCCGCGCTCGTTGCGAGTTGCGGCCCACTCATCGGCCTCGAGCCCTTGAAGGACCTGCCAGATGCGGGCGGTCCATCCAGCGTGACCATGCCGTACGACACCACGAGCAAGGACGCCGGCCCCTCCACCAACGGAGACGCAGCGGACGCTGGCTCCCCGCGCAGCGCCGGGTCCTCGGGCTCAACACATGCCTCTGGCAGCGGCGGAAGTAAGCCGAGCGGCGGCGCGGGCGCGGGCGGCAAACCTGCCAGCGAGGCTGGTCGCGCAGCCAGTGGCGGCCAAGGCCCCAGCACCAACACGAGCGGCGCGGTGCGTGGCACGGTGATCGACACCCGCCAACGCCCAGTCGCGAATGCTCGGGTGCAAATCGGCGATCAGATGACGAGCACCGATGCTAGCGGGGCGTTCACGATGGAGGCGGTCCCCGAGGCGTACGATCTCGGCGTTGTGATCGACTTCATGAGCTCAAACCAGCAACCAGCGCATCACGCATGGTTCTTCGAAGGCTTACATCGCCGAGACCCCACGCTCGAGGTGTATCCGACCGGCCGCACCGACCGCATTGCTCGATTGTTAGTTCACGGGCAAGGCGCACCGAGTCCGCTACCAGAAAACCATCTCTTCCGCGTGGCAATCGGCGGCCCAAACCTTGAAGCAGGGCGTAGCGTCTACGCGTCCGAGGTTGATTTCAGTCCGGGGATCTCCTGGTCTGGAGCTGCAACCGCGAGTGGCATGCTGCACGCGCTCCTCGTGCGAACGGTCGATCAGAACAGCGGCACCGCACTCGAATTACTCTCGTATGACGCCAAACCTTTTGCGTTACAGGCGGATAACACGACCGACCTCAACGTCGATCTCACAAAGCCACCCGTGGCCAGCACGCTCAGAGGATCCGTGACACATCATGGCGGACGGCCAGCCTGCTTAGCCGTTGCGCGCTGGCCCGACGGCGCCTCGCTGTACGTCGACGCCAAGGACACAGACGCCGATGCCTTCTCGCTCCTCGTCCCGCTTATTCCAGATGCCTCGCTGGCCGTGATTGCGCGCGAGGGCGAGGAGTTTAGCTGGAACGAGGACACACCGTATGCCGTTGCCTTTGTGGACGATGCTGTCCCTGGACAGAATCTCTCGCTCTCGATCCCGAGCCCACCAATTCAGATCGTGCCCGCGGTCAACGCTGTTTTGGCGCCGGACACCGAATTCGAGTGGCGCAGCGATACGGCAGTAAGCGTGCTCCGCATCAGCAGCGCCGACGACGACGTCCATGACAGCCTGTTCATCGTGGTCGCTGGCCAGCGTGCGCATCTCCCCACGCCCAAAGCGCTCCCCTACTCGCTTCCTCACAACATCGACTTCACCTGGCACGTCGAACGACACAGTGACGCAGAGAGTTTGGACGCAGCCACGGCAAAGAGTGGGCTGCTCAGCGCCTATTGGGATCATGGGCTGCACGGCGAGAAGCGAGGCTCAGGAAGCTACGCCGAGTCGTCCGACTGGGCGTTTCGCACGCCTCCATAACCACTCTCACCGCCTGGCTTGAGGTTTCCATCCGAGTGAGCTAGTGCCGCCTCATGTTCGCCCGTCGATTGAGCGTTGCATGTCTCTCCTGCTGCCTCCTCGTCTCTCCCATCGTGCATGGGCAGGATGCTCGCGTGGACAAGGCGAGCGCAGACGCCCTATTCGACGCCGGCCGACAGCTGATGGACGCTGGTGACTATGCCGCGGCATGCAAGAAGTTCGAGGCGAGTCAGGGACTGGATCCCGGCGTTGGCACTCTGCTGAATCTTGCTGATTGCTACGAGCGAAGCGGCCGCACAGCCAGTGCCTGGAGCGCCTATCGCGAAACGCTATCCACAGCGCGCCGCACCAACTCACGCGGCCACGAGCGCATCGCGCGCGAGCGCCTCGAGCGCCTTACCCCGCGCTTGTCGTATCTCACGATTGCCACCAGCGACCCTTCCGTCTTGGTCACTCGGGACGGGATTCGCATCGAGCCCGCAACGTTCGGCACCGCGATTCCGGTCGATCCGGGGACGCACGAAATACTGGCGAGCGCGCCCGGGAAGGAACCGTTTCGCGAAGAGATCACTATCAGCGACGACGCCACCAAGGTCTCAGTGCAGGTGCCGGCGCTTACCGTCGCGTCGCAATCGTCGACGGCCTCTGCGGCAGTCGCAGCGACAGGTGCCAAGGACGACAGCCCCCGCAAGCCCGAGTCCGACACGGGGCTCGGCGCGCAGCGCATTCTCGCGTTGAGCGCGGGAGCGGTCGGTGTCGCAGCCATCGCTACCGGCGTGTTCTTCGGCGCACAGGCAAAATCGGCCCTATCGGACGCTCGAGACCACTGCTCCCCCTACCCGTTCTGCTCCTCACAGGGGAAGGAGCTCGGACATCAAGCAGAGCGCAATGCGACGATTTCCACCGCGCTGTTCATCGCGGGTGGCGTCGGGCTCGCTGCTTTTGCCACTCTATGGCTGACCGCGCCGAGCCGCGCCGCCCAGGAACCGAAGCCCGTGGCATTCGTGGTCACTCCCTTCGCGGTCGAGTTTGTCGCCCGAATGTAAGCCGCTGCGTGGGCCCGAAAACTGAAGCTTCAGCCCTGCGCGGACCCACTCGTCGAGACGGCATGCTCGATTGCGTCACCGGTCTACTTCTGAAGCGGGCGGCGGTCTCCCCAGACGTCGCCGTCGTCCGACTCGACGGGTAGCGGTCGGTCCGGTGTGCCATTGGCAACGGAGCGTTTGCCGCGAGCTGACGAGGGCGAGGGACGCAGTTCCGCGGGCGAGAGGTCGCCCGTAGAGTCCTCTTCGCCGCGCGCAAATGGATTCGCGGCCTGAACTTTCGGCCCGCGCTCCCGCGCCGTCGCCAGCGGCTTGTCCTTCGCCATGCCAACGATCGTCGGATGCTGTGAGCGCGTGCCGCGCAGCGCCGTAGTCAGCGTCTCGCCCACGTACGAGATGGCTTCTTCTCCCGTCACATTGCCGTCGCGGTTGCTGTCCGCCCACCCGCGGAGGGCGCCCAGCAGCAAGTAAGAAAAGGCGGGCCGGTCCGCTCCTGGCAGCGGCCCGGCGAACTCGCCGGCTTGCGCCGCCGTCAGCAGCAGGACGCTTCGTGGCGCGGCCGTGTTGACCACGGTCAGCGGCTGCAAACCTGGCACGATCTGCTTTCCGGTCCGATCCTCGCCGGAAAAGCAGGCATCCAGCACCGCGATGGCTTCGCCAGCCGTGGTGGACAGTTGGCGTAGGAGATCGGAGCGTCGAATGCTTCGCGCCGCAATGCCCGAGGCCGTGGCGCGCGCGCCGTACGCAACGAGCAGGCCGTCTCGCCCGTGCTTGTGATCTACTTCACTCGGCGACCCGTGGCCGATAAAAATAAACCACAGCCTGCCCCCGTTAGGCACTTGGGCCACGCGGCTCTTGAGCGCGTCGCGGATCGCATAATCCTCAGCGTCTTCATCTTGCAGCGCCGAGATGCGCTGACGTGGAATCCCGACCGAATCGGTGAGGTAGCGATACCAGGCAGCAGCGTTCTTCTGGGCGCCGTCCACAGGCGGTAAGTGCTCGTAGCGCTCGATCGCCACGATCACCGCAGCATCACGAGAGGCGTCACGGTCACTCTTGAGCGGTGGCGCCGCTTCGAGCTGAGGCCAGCTTGGTGATGCCAAGGCGCTCGCGCCGAATGCCGAGAATACAACACACAGCGCAGCAGCATGCACCGAGCACACGAACCACCCCGACTGCCGCAAAGCATTTCGCAAAATACACCCCGTAGCAGGGGATATCGTTGGCTACATGCTGCGTCAAGAGGCCTATACGTTGACACGTGGCACGTCGAGCACATATGCAGCAACAGGGGAACGACGTCGCCAAACGCGCGTCACATGGAGCCAACATCATGAGCACGAGAATCGCTGCATTCACCGCCTGTACCCTGTCGTTGTTCGGAGCGAGCTGTGGAGGCGCCACGCCGACGCCGGTCACGCCAACGGCACAGCTCAGCAATGAGCTCGTCGATGCCGAAGGCAAGCCCGCACCACAATGGGTCACGGCACCGACCGCGTATCGCAAAGACGCCGAGGGCGCGAAAGTGGTCTGCGGAGAGGGCTCGATCAACGGCACCCGCAACATGAACATGGCGCAAAGCGCGTCGGCCGGCCGTGCGCGCACGAACCTGGCGCGCGCGCTCGAGACGCGCGTGACTGCCATGCTGAAAGATTACCAAGCTACTACGTCGGGAGGCGAGCAGTTCGGAGCCTCGAGCAACGACGAGCAGCATGTCCAGGACGCGAGCAAACAGATCACACAAACCACACTCAGCGGCACCGAGGTCAACGAGACCTGGATCGCGGCGAGCGGCTCGTGGCACTCACTGGTTTGCCTCAACCTTGAGCGCTTCAAGGGGCTCGTGCAGGGCATGTCCCAGCTCAATGAGCAGATTCGTGCGGCGGTCACAGAGCGCGCAGAGCGCGCCTGGGAGGAGCTCGACAACATTCCGCCGGCGCACGAGGGCACTGAGCTGTCCGTACGGGATGATGCGAGCAGCGAAGCGCAGTGACGAAATCGCTCCTGCTCCTGTGCTTGTTCGCGGTGGCCTGTCAGTCGGGGTCGGGACCGGTCGCGGCGAGCGCGACGCTCTCCACTGGCTCGCACCGCCCGACCTCTTACATGTCCAGCTGTAGCGCTCAGCACGGCTGGCTGCGGAGCACACCGAAGATGACCCCTGTGGCCGTCTTCGGTGTTGGAGCCGCCGCCACCGAAGAAGCCGCGCTCGACGTTGCGCTCTCGGACGCCGCCAAGGCGATCAGCGTCGACGTACGCGAGGAGATGACCGACACGCAGCTGGTGTGGATCGGGCACCAGGGCGCAAAGAGCGCGGAGCGTTCGCAGGACCGCATCGCGCGCGCCGCCTCGTTCTCGGTCGAAAGGCGTCTCGACGGTTGCCGGCGCAGCGATACCTGTCGAGACGAGCACGCAGCGGTCCACATGCTTGTGTCCTGCGAGAGAAGAGAGAGCGCGCTCGAGCGCGAGCTCGTCGCTGCTGCGCGCAAGATCGCGGCCGCTGACGTGCGCGTCGGCCCGCTGCTCGGTGTGCCGGGAAGCGATGACAAAGGCTACGTGACGCAACTCGGACAGTATGCGCTCAACGTCGTGCGAAGCGCTTTGATGAGCGCGAAGTCCGGCGCCTACCAAGTGGTGGCCGCTCCCCCCTGGGAGCCATCGGAGTTGCACGAGGCCGCGCGCCGGTCTGGCGCCACGCATCTACTGCGTGTCGAATATCTTCTGCTCGGCCGTACTCGGGTGCGGAGCGATGTCTACTTGCAGGATGCTGAAACGGATCGCCGCGTGCCCGGAAGCAGTGTGGCGTTCGAGGTCGAGTTGGACCCTGCACAACTTTCGCTGCTCACAGTGCAGGGGCCGCTGCTGCCCCAAAAAGAAGCGCAAGACTTGGTGAATGCCTCGGGGACCTACCCTCTTCCGCTACGACTCTCGAAAACCGATCTGCGGGAAGCGGAGCAGGTCAGCATCGAAGTGACGGCGCCACGAGCTGGATACCTCTACGTCTACGATCTCTACGAGGATGGCCGTGCAACGCTGCTCCTGCCGAACCCAGTTTCCCGCGACAACCGCGTTGCAGCACATGCATCGGTGCGCCTGCCCGACGCAGCCTGGGAGCAGGCAGGCATCAAGCTGCAGGCGTGTCCGCTCAAGCGTCAGAAGCTCACGCGCGAGTACGTCAAAGCCATCCTATCGCCGGTCCAGATCGACCTCGTAGGCGCCAGGGTCTCCGGCTCGGGCTTTACGGCGCTTGCGCCGAGCTCATCCGAGGGCGGGCTCTCCGAGGTTCTGGCGCGCATCGAGGAGCTTATGCAGGCAGGTGTTCCGATCGGCACCGCGGAAATGCCCTACTTCGTGCGCGCCAGTTCGCGTCCCGCGCCTGAATGCGCCGGGGAGTAACAGTTGATGTTGGGCGGCCGCTGCTGTCGAGCCGCCCCTCATTTCCGGCTGTGGGCACTGTAGGGGCGCCCCCAAGGGTCGTTGCTTGGTTGGAAACGCTGAATGAGCGAGCCAGGCCTGAATTGGGCTCTCGAACCGTCACGGCCGCCCGGGCAGCCGCGCGCCGAGGCGCTTCTTTACCTCTCAGATTATTGCCAAGACGTTGCTGCGCGGGCAGGGTGGACCTCGATCACTTGCGCGTCGAGGTAGCTCATGGAACCGACTACACGCCTCCCCCACGGCCCCAAGGGCATACCCGTGCTCGGCTCGGCGCTCGCCTTCATGCGCGATCCGCTCCGCTTCTACCAAGACGTGAGCCGCGACTATTTCGGGCTCGCGTACGCGCGTCTCGGCTCCGTCGACTTGTACATCGCAAGCGATCCCGCGCTGGTCGAGACGCTGCTCGTCGGCAAGCACCGCGACTGCGTCAAAGACGTGATCACCCGCGAGCTCTTCCCGCTCGTCGGCAACGGCCTGATCACCAACGACGGCGATAGCTGGCGCAGGCAACGCAAGCTCTCGGCGCCACCGTTTCAGCCCAAGCACATCATCGAGTACGCCGACGTCATGGTCGAGTGTTCCCAGCGCGCCTTCGCGACGTATCGGCACGACGAGCAGCGCGACTTTCATCGCGACATCATGGCACTCACGCTCGAGATCGTCGGCAAGACGTTGCTCGGCTTCGATCCGCAGTCAGAGTCGGAGCGTGTGGCACAAGCCATGGAAGACGCCATCCCGTACTTCGAGGAGCGGCTCTTCTCGTTGCGTGGTTTACTGCCGCGCCAGCTGCCGAGCTCCGCGGCCAGGCGGTTTCGGCGCGCCAAGCGCGAGCTGGATCAAGTCGTGCGCGCCGTGATCGCCCGCGCGCAGAACGACGGCAGCGCCGAGAGCAAGTACTTGCTGGCGCGTCTGATCCGCTCGCGAGACGAAGACGGTCGCGGCATGACGGAGCAACAGGTGGCAGACGAGGCCATCACCATGCTGCTCGCCGGTCACGAGACCACAGCACTCGCTGTCATGTTTTGCGTGTACGAGCTGTCTCGCAACCCGGACATCGCGCGCGACGTGCGCTCGGAGATCGATACACAGCTCGCCGGCCACCCCGCGCGCAACAGCGACTTGCCACGTCTACCGCTGCTCGACGCCGTGATCCGCGAGGTCTTGCGCTTGTATCCTCCGGCGCCGGTCTTTGGTCGAGAAGTCGCCGTGCCGCTCGAGCTTGGCGGCTACGACATTCCACGCGGCGCGACCATCGGGGTGAGCCCATACGCGATGCACCGCAATCCGCGCTACTTCCCCGAACCGGATCGCTTTCACCCGCAGCGCTGGCTTTCGGGCTCGACCGACGCACTGCCCAAGTTCGCCTACTTCCCCTTCGGCGGTGGCCCGCGCATCTGTATCGGTCAGCACTTCGCGCTGATGGAAGCCGCATTGATCCTGGCCACGCTGCTGCAGCAAGTGGAGCTCGAGGTGCCAGCTGGGTTTCGTATGGAGCTCAAGCCTGTCATCACGCTGCGCTCACGCTACGGCTTACCGGTACGCGCGCGGCGGCGTGAGCCATCTGAGCATCAGAGCCCACAGCGCACTGGCAACTCGACACAACCCGAGGCGCTCGGCTGAGCACGCAATCTCATCAGAAAGCTTTGCGACCAGGCGGCTGCAAGGCTCGCTGTTTGCGCGTGATAGTGGTTCGATCGATCCCGAGAATGCGTGCGGCGTGAGCCGCATTGCCAGCGGTCTGCTTGATTCACGAAATGCATGCGTGAGTGGCCATTCTGATCCGCCGCGGTTCAGCTTCACGTCGGTCGCTATTGGCGAGCGTTCGGCGCAGCATTCGGTGGTGCGTTCGGAGCCCTGCCGGCCGTTGGTAGCGCAGACCTCTTGTCCGCTACGATCGTCAGCCAATTCCCGGACTTGCCGTGATGAAAAAACCATCGCCTCAAGAGCTTCGAATCATTCGTCGATGGCGTTTAGTTTCTCTGGCGCTGGGATGGGGCTTTATCGCCCTCTACGCGTTGTGGTTCGTCTACTGGTATGCGATCGGCCACGCCCGTTTTGTCGTCGTGGCTGCAGGGACCGTCGCGGCGCACATCATTGCAGGAATCGCTTGGCGCATCTGGGGCGTGA
>Ga0190271_10001674_pt1 | contig 12860 bp, 7 predicted proteins | sample Popmic356T_FD_133747 | JGI IMG/M metagenome (GOLD analysis project Ga0190271, IMG submission 133747) | Populus adjacent soil microbial communities from riparian zone of Weber River, Utah, USA - 356 T | ecosystem: Environmental > Terrestrial > Soil > Riparian zone | place: USA: Utah | collected...
GCTCGGCCATCCGAGGGAGGTCGTCGTAGGTCAGCTCCTGGTCCTTGATGCGGAGGTGTTCCACCTCGATCGCATCCTGGTTGCCCACAGCCTCAAGGCGCCGCGTCACCTCGTCGTCATCGACCATGTCCTGCTTCGCCTGGCGAAGCGCCTTGTCGACGGCCGAGATCTGGCCATAGACCAGGCCCATACGCTGGCACTGCTCCTTAACCCAATCGTTCTCCGGAAGCTCCCACTCGGGGTCGAGTCCGGGGTTCGGTGCTGGGGCGCTAGCTGATTCGCTCACCAAACGCAGCGAGAGTGTTCGTTGGCGCATCCGCTCCAGTGAGCTTCGCGATTCCACCCAGAAGGTGCGCCGCGCTCTCGCGCAGCCGACCTTCCGGAAGGCGACCGGATCGAACGGCCGCAACCAGGGGCCTCGTGTAGGTGTCGTCGTCGCTGCCGGGCGTGAGCCAGTTCATGCCGCCTAGCAGCATATCGACGACGTCGACGGTGTCATACGCGTTCCAGTCAGTCATGACCATTCCGTCGAAGTCGAACTCCCCCCGGAACACACCGTCGATGAGCTCTGTGTCGGCGGCGGTGTGAAGTCCGTTGATTGCGTTGTATGACGTCATGATCGCCGCCGGGTGATGTGCGGCGAGCGCATACTCGAATGCGGCGAGATAGAGCTCGCGTAGAGCGCGCTCGGGGATGATGGACTGATTTCGTTTTCGCGATGATTCCGCGTTGTTTCCGGCGATGTGCTTGTAGCAGGCTCCCACGCCCGTGGATTCCAGACCTGCGGCGAAGGCTCCTGCGAGGGTGCCGGTCAGGAGTGGATCCTCCGAAAAGTACTCGGGGTGGCGGCCGTTGAGGGGGTGCCTGTGCAGGTTCAGCGCAGGCGCGAGTACCCCGTTCACTCCTTGTTCGCGCGCTTCCTCACCTATCACCCGTCCGACTTCGCGCACGAGATCGCGGTCGAACGTAGATGCCAAGACCACTGTCGTTGGCATTCCGATGTTCGGCGTGTTGACATTCACCCCTGAGTTTCCGTCGGCGACCTGGAATAGCGGTATGTCGAGGCCCTCAGGCTGGGCAGCGATACCAGCGACGCCTGTTCCCTCCATGCCCCATCCGTTTTTCGCGCAAACGACCATTCGCGCGCATTGCTCCACGGTCAGGCCCGCAACGAAGTCGTGCACGCGTGAGGGATCCTGGCGCACCTCAATGAAGGTCGGGACCGGCGTGTTTGTTGTCCTGGGAGAAATGACCGGAGCCGCAGCCTCGCGTTCGGGTGTGAACCCGAACGCGTGCGATTTCACACCCGATTGCGACCCGGTCGGATACGTCCCTCTCGGGTTGCTGCTGGAGAGGACGCTGATCGGGGCGACTGGGAGCATCCGGTGCCGGTCTTGGCGAACGACGTGCGGAACATCGAGTATGAATCTGGCGGCTTCCACCGTGTTGGTGACTGAATTGCCCACGTGGAGCGCATACTCTCCGGCTGGAGCGGTGAAGGACGCCGTCGTTTCGTCGAAGGAAGCGAGATTGCGCTCAGGAATTGGTATGGTGATCCGCTCGCTCTCATCGCGGGCGAGCAAGCGCGTCTTGACATACCCGACTAGCTCGAGTGCTGGTTGTTCCAGGCCGTACGATTGCGGCTTCGACACATACAACTGGACCACCTCCCGACCAGGAACGTCTCCTTTGTTTGTCACCGTTATGGTGGCCTTCATCTGCTTGAGCTGGGCGCATGTCGCCGGTGAGTCGACGCGCTCGACCTTCAGGTCGAAAGTCGTGTAGCTCATCCCGTGGCCAAACGGATACGCGACGTCGACTCCGAAGGTCGAGAAGTAGCGGTATCCGATGTAGATTCCCTCCTCGTAGACGGTATCGATCCACACATCATCGTCAGCGCCATAGCGGGGCTTACCGTCAGCGCAGTCGTAGAAGTTCCGATGGGCCGGAATGTCGATGAGGCGGTTGACCCAGGTGTCGGGCAGCTTTCCAGATGGATTCACGCTTCCGTCTAGTACGTGCACCAGCGCTGGTCCGGCCAGCATTCCGCCAACACCGGCGAGTACCAGCCCATGCACATCGTGGCGCTCCATGAACGATGTGTTGATCGGATATGGGGTGTTCAGGAGGACGATCGTTCGGTCAAACTCCTGGGCGATTGCGGCGATCAATGCATCTTCATCGTCGCGGAGCTCAAACTCGCCTTTGTCGGAGCTGTTGTCCATGTTCTCGCCGCTTGCTCGGGAGAGGATGACGATTCCGATGTCAGACGCGGCGCGGGCACGCTCGAGCGTTTCTCGCTCGGGAGTCGCGTTCCCGTTGCGTCGATAGAACTCGACCAGTTCTTCGTTCAAGGAGAAGCCCTCGCTGTGGCGAACCGCGTCGCAGAAGCCGATGGTGTACCGAGGGTTGATCTTCCCGGCTCCGACAATCGAGGTACGGAATCCGATCAACGCCTGGCCGAAGACATTCAGCTGCCCAGCGGGGAGCGGCAGCACAGCAGCACGATTTTCCAGCAGGACGATACCTTCTTCTGCGGCGCGTAGGGCGATCTGATCGTGGTCCGCATACCGCGGATCGGGCTCGGGCTGCGGCTTCGTGTGGACTGTGACAGCGGCGGGAATGATGGCGACGCCATCAGTATCTGTGAATCCCTCGATCTGCACCGAGTAGTCGGTGTCGTACTCAGACAGCAGGCCGAAGAGTGGAATGACCAACATGTCCATTGTGCGGAAGAGCGACACGGACTTGAAGATGTAGTCGAGGCGCTCGCCTTCGAGGGATACAGTTCCGCGCACTGAGAGATCCATGGGCTTGGAGAACGTCACCGAAATGGCGCCGGCGAAGGAGCGATCGAGCATGAACAAACGGCCGTCGGCGTCGTCGATGTCGAAGGGCGGACTGCCATCCCACTGCACGATTTCGGGTGCATCCTGGCGTCCAAGCGATGTGGAGTTGCTCAATGGTGCGATGCCTTCCGTCATGGCTGAACGCGCGTTGGTCGCAGCCGCTGTCACGGGGAAGCGAGGGTCGTGTTGCGCGCGAAGCGCTCAGACTCATACCCCTCATAAAACTGTACCAGTTTGGTACAGATACTGATCTGCATTCGCCCTTTGCGAGCCGCGATTCGGCGTCAGATGAGGGTGGAGTTGTCCGCCTCGACCTGGATTCGCGTGTCCACGGCGCTACCGCGCGCGACTCCAGCTCGGCAGCTATGCCCGCGTGTCAAGTTGTACCAAAGTGGTAAGGGTCTGTTACCGTGTTCGAGTCTCGCACACCGGCGCGGACGACGCCCCCTCCAGCAAAGGCGCTTTCATGACAACAGTTCCCTCTCCCGGCCTACCTGAGGTAGTACGCGACGTTGAGCCGTCGGAGACCGAGACCTTCCGCGCCATCGCCCGCCCGCGTCGCGGATTCCTGTTCTTCTTGATATTTGCGGCGATCGGATCTGCCGCGGTCCAGATGTCTACAGTTCTGCTGACGCTCTCGTTGAAGGCGAACGCGCTCAGCCCCACGGACGCAACATCAATCCTCTCCCTAGCCACGGGTGTCAGCGGGGTGGTTGCCCTCGTGGGGCTTCCCATCGTCGGCCGCTTGAGCGACCGCACGAGATCTCGATTCGGCCGGCGACGTCCCTACCTCCTCGCGGCAGCTATCATCCTCCCCTTGGGCTCGTTGGTCCTCCTGTTCGCGGCGGACGCGTGGACGCTCGCAGTCGCGAACTTGCTGATCACGACCGGATCCATCTGCGTTGGCGTGACAACGTATGCGCTTGTCGCCGAGCAGTTGCCCAACGACCGCCGCGGCCCCGCCTCGGCTCTCCTCAACTTGGCAACCCCCATCGGCGCTCTCATCGGTATTGGGATCAGTCAGCCATTCGGCGGCAACCTTACGGCGATGGCTCTCCTGCCGGCTGTTCTGGCCGTGGTGAGCGTCGTCCTGTTCGTCGTCGTCCTGCGTGATCCACAAGTTGTGCACACCAAAGCACCTGCGGGCCGACTGCTCGACCTCATCGGGATCTTCTGGGTGAATCCGTTCCGCTTCCCGGACTTCTTCTTCGTATTCACCAGTCGCATGCTTGTGTTCTGCGGGGTCGCCGCGATCAACAGCTTCCAGGCGATCTTCCTGTTGGCGCACCTCGGATACCAACCGCAGGATCTGGGTTCGGCGATTCTTCTCACGGTCGTCATCAATGCCGCCATCACTCTGCTCGTCGCACCGACGGTCGGGAAGATCTCCGACAGAATCGGGCGCCGCAAGCCATTCGTCTTCATCGCCGCCCTCATTCTTGCCGCCGGACTTGTGATGGCTGCCGTCTCGGAGACGTTCGGTGCATACCTGGTGGCGGTCGCCGTCATCGCAGTGGGGCAGGGCGTCTACTTCAGTGTGGAGCTTGCGCTCGCCACACAGGTCCTCCCAGACCCGGAGAACCCTGCGAAGGACCTCGCACTGATCAACGTTGCAAACAACCTGCCCGTCTCGCTTGTGGCGGTCCTGGCGCCGATGATCCTTTCGTTCGGGGTGGGTTCTAACGAACCACGCAACTTCTCTGCCCTGTTCATTGCGGGGGCCCTCGCGGTCGTCGTCGGTGGGATCCTCATCACCTTCATCCGCAAGGCGAAGTAGCCGGTAGGTGTTGCCTCCCGTGAAGAGTCCGGGAGGCGGCACAGCCGCAATGACACCAAGAACCGAGGCGACCATGACCACCCATTTCAAGGCGCGATTTGTCGCCGCCGCGAACGCGCAAGATCCTGCCCCACTTCTCCGCCATGAGTTCGGCCTCGCATCCGGTCACGGACGCATCAGCGCTGCGCGGTTGATAGTTTCAGCACTCGGGATTGTCGAACCGCATCTCAACGGCATCCGTATCGCCTCAGACCTGCTCACGCCGGGCTGGACCAGCTATGAATGGCGCATTCGATATGCCGAGTACGAGGTCGCTTCCCTGCTCACCACCGGCCCGAACGCGCTTGGTCTCGCGCTCGGGAACGGTTGGCACCGCGGACGCCTGACTTGGACGGGTGGCTCGGCGTTCTACGGCGACGAGCTCGCGGGTTTCGCAGAGTTGTGCGTGACGTTCGCCGACGGATATCGGCAGACCGTCGCCACTGGGTCCGGTACCTGGCTGTCCGGCCGCGGAGCCACCGGCGCCAACGATCTGTACGACGGCCAAACCATTGACGCCCGCGCGAGTCCACACGGCTGGGCAACACCCGGATTCGACGCAGACGACTGGGCCGACAGCCGTATCGTCGAGGTCGACCTTGGCAAACTCGAGCCCTACATCGGCCCGCCGGTCCAAGCTCTCGTCGAGCTCCCCGTTCAAGAGATATGGCGCTCGCCGTCAGGAGAAACTCTTGTCGACTTCGGGCAGAACCTCGTCGGCTGGGTTCGGGTCCGCGTATCCGGCACCGTTGGTCACCAGTTGACGATGAAGCACGCGGAGGTGCTCGACGGGGGAGAGCTTGGCACTCGCCCGCTGCGCACCGCCCAGGCAACGGATCGCTATGTCCTCTCTGGACGCGAGGACGTCTTCGAGCCCACTTTCACCTTCCACGGGTTCCGGTATGTGCAAGTCGAGGGATGGGAAGGCAGCACTGACCAACTCCGATCGGCGCTGACCGCCGTCGCGATCGGCTCGACCATGCAACGCACCGGATACTTCAGCTGCTCGGACGAACGCTTGAATCGACTGCACGAGAACGTCGTGTGGAGCATGCGAGGCAATTTCGTCGACGTACCCACTGACTGCCCGCAGCGCGACGAACGGCTCGGCTGGACTGGGGACCTCGCCGCGTTCATGCCGACCGCATCATTTCTCTTCGACGTGAAGGACTTCCTGCGCGATTGGCTCCAGGATCTCAACGTCGAGCAGGCGCATCAGGGGGGATTGATCCCGTTGGTCGTGCCCGACGTCTTGAAGTACATCGATCAGCCGAACCTCCCGCCCGTCGATACCGCCGCGATCTGGAGCGACGCGGCCGTTTGGGTACCGTGGGGACTGTGGGAGGCGTATGGCGACGACCGCGTCCTGCATGAGGCATACCCCGCGATGACCGCCCACGCCGACCGGCTCTTGTCGAAGTTGTCATCGTCGTACCTGTGGGACACCGGCTTTCAGTTCGGTGACTGGCTCGCCCCTGATGCCCCACCCGAGAAGCCGTGGGCGGCCAAGGCGGATGCTTCTGTGATCGCGACCGCGTGTGCTTTCCGGACCTTGGAGCTACTCACTCGCGCCAGCGGTCAGCTGGGATATGCCGGAGACCAGGCCAGGTACGGTGAAGCGGCGGCACGTGTGCGGAAGGCCTTTCGTCACGCCTACATCGTTGACCGGCACATCATCAGCGACGCATCGACCGTCTACGCGCTGGCAATTTGCTTCGGCCTGCTCGACCAGTCCGAGCGCGCATGGGCTGGCGACCGGCTCGCCGAGATCACCCGCGAGGACGGATACCGGATCAGCACAGGTTTTGCAGGCACACCTTTCGCGATCCATGCTCTCAGCGACACCGGGCACATTGACGAGGCATTTGCGATGCTTACCCGCACCGAGCACCCGTCCTGGTTGTACCCCGTGACGATGGGGGCGACGACGATCTGGGAACGTTGGGATTCTATGCGCCCGGATGGAACGGTGAACCCTGACGGGATGACAAGCTTCAATCATTATGCGTTTGGCGCCGTGGCCGATTGGATGCATCGCGTCATCGGCGGACTCCGGCGGGAGGGCGTGGGATGGTCTGAATTCCGTGTCGCGCCGCGGCCGGGTGGCGGAATCAGCTCTGCCCGGACTTCTCTGACCACACTCACCGGCGAGATCGTCATCGAATGGGCCATCACCGGCTCGATCATGCGCACAAAGGTGATCGTCCCGGTCGGCACCAAGGCTGTGCTGGACATCGAAGGTATGCCCGTCGAGCACCTGGGACCGGGAGCCCACACCCGTGAATCAGAACGGCCCGGGCCGTCACCCAGTTCGGGCTTCCCCGGCCCGAGGGCGGACTCCACCACTTAAGGTAGACATCGGGATCGCTTCCCTATTGAACCAGTTTCTGGTGGAACGTGCCTTCTGTTGCGGCCACCGAGGATCCCCCTGCGAGAGGAGGGCACCTTGCTGGATGCCTCACCCAAGAAGCCCCCTGGCCGAACCGGTCAACGTGGAGCGTACGTCAATGGCGAGAAGAAGCGCGGCGAACTCGTCGACGCCGCGTTCGAAGTGTTTGCCAAATGGGGCTTCCAGAGACTATCGGTTCGCCAGATCGCGGAGGAGATCGGCACCAGCCATACCGCCTTGCTTCACCATTTCGGATCCAAGGACGCACTCCTCGAGGCGGTTCTCATTCGGCGCGAGGCGATCGATGGATCGCATCTGCGGGCGTTGATTGACGAGCGCGGAATCCTCGATGGCTTGCCCGAATACATGAAGTACAACGCCCAGAGACGCAATGCGATTCAGCTTGAAGTCATACTCCGAGCCGAAGCAGTGAGACCAGACCATCCTGCCCACGTCTTCGTCCGTCGCCGCGACCAAGCGTTTTACGACGCGGTGATGCGGGAGCTGCAGGATGAGCAGATCGCGGGAAGGCTGAAGCCCGGCCTGGATCTCAGCATCGTCGCACGCCAGATCACCTCGACCGTCGAAGGAAACGAGCGCCAGTGGCTCTACGATGACTCGATCGACATGTCGGCGCAGCTTAGGGCCTTGATGAACCTCATCCGTCGGCCTGAGGCAAACGCACAGGATCAAACGCACAAACCTTCGGCGTGATGACGACTTTGGTGGCACCTTCGTAGTCGTGGCTACCCCAAGACGATCGCCAGCGCTCACACAGTTGCGCAGTCGCTGGTGAGCACTGCGCCGGACAGTCACGTTGGGTGAACGCCTCATTCAAGCGCTAGGCCATCTGCTGGAGTTCTTCGACGGTCGGCTGCGGCCCGAAGGGTCGCCACCTCGCTGAGACGATCCGCGCGGTCGTAAGTCGTGTCCGGACACCTCGTCGGCTTTCCCGCCGACATGCGCAGCGTGGGAGTCGCTGTATGCCCGCGCTCGCGAGACGTTCTCCGCGCTAACCCTTTCGGCGCGCCATCCCGCGGCGGTCGGAGGCCATTGACTCATCGATCCTGCTGTGGGCGGACCTCACTCAGATTCAGCGCGGTGAGCAATACCTGTTCCAATGTGGCATACTTTCGATGTATCGATTCAACGAGGAGGTTGATGTGCAACGGAGCAGTATGTGCCTATTCGGTTCATCTCTAGATTTACCGCTGCCCGCAATGTCCTCCGAACTAGGAGGTTCTGAGTGACAATCACATTCCAGCGCGGCCGCCGAGCTCCTCTTCTGACGGCAGCAGTGCTCGCCGTTGTGGCGCTCACGGCGTGCACGGCAGAAGGCACCGACGCCACGTCGAACGTCCCCGTGAGCGATCCGGCGACCCTGAACATCGGCTTCGAGTCGGATCCTGCAGCGCTTGGCTTCGACCCGGCGAAGTACAGCGGTGGAGCACAGGCCCAGTTCTTCGATGGGTTCTATGAAACGTTGTTCGTCCGTAACCCTGCGGGCCCGCCAGGTCAGGGCTTGGTGGTGGAGTCCAGCTACAACGATGACTTCTCAGTCATGACACTCAGGCTCAAGCCGGACGTGACCTTCAGTGACGGAAGCGTCCTGGACGCGGCACTCGTCAAGGCGAACCTGGACAGGCGCAGCGACCCCTCGTTGGTCGGTTATCTGTTCGTTGCCCCGGGCGGCGGCGACGAGATCCAATCCGTGGACGTGGTTGCACCCGATACGGTGGCGCTCACCTTGGCGAGCCCGAACCCGACGTTCGAAACCGAATTGACAGGGGCAGCCGGCACCATCGTCGGAAAGTCGGCCGTCGAAAACCCCTCGATCCTCTCAGCCGGTCCGGTTGGCTCCGGTCCGTACACGCTCGACACGGAGGCTACCGTCGTCGGGAACTCCTACACACTCGCGAAGAACGATAAGAGTGATGTCGCCGCAAGCTACCCATTCGAGACGATCGTGTTCAAGCCGATCACAGAACCCCAAGCTCGATTGAACGCACTGATCTCAGGGCAGATCGACACCGCTCCGATCAATGCGATCAACGCAGACCTGGCGACCTCCAAAGGACTCGAGCTTGCGACGACGGGCGGCGCCGTGGTGAGCCTGTTCACCTTCGACAAGGTGGGGCATGTTGTTCCGGCTTTCGGCGAAGAAAAGGCACGCCAGGCGATCCAGCATGCGATCGACCGGAAGAGTCTCGTAGAGGCGCTACACCCCAACGATCTTGCGGCCTTCAACGCACTTCCGAGCGAGTCGGGGGGATTCGACCCAGCTCTCGACGAGCAGTGGGCCTACGATCCCGCCAAGGCTCAGCAACTCCTCACCGAGGCGGGCTACCCAGATGGATTCGAGTTCACGATGATCGCCGGCCCCGAGTTTGCGACTGACCTGCAGGCCGTGCAGAAGGATCTCGCCGCTGTGGGCATCACGATGGACATCAAGGTGCCGGCCTCGACATCGGAGGCCTTCGACGCGGTGAGCACCACACCACTGGGTGTGGCGGCGCTCGACTGGTCAACCCCGACCGGCGTGATGAGCGACGTGTTCCTTGGCTTCGCGAACCCGTGGGGCGCGAAGGACGCGGAACTTGAGGCGGCCTCAAAGGCACTCGATGAAAACGGGTCGAAGGACGCAGCGTCGCTCAAGGCTCTCAACGCCCGCCTGGTCGAGTCTGGCTCGGATATTCCCCTCTATGAGCTGGTGACGCAGCCCACGGCATACAACCCTGACAAGTTGTCAGCGGTCGCACGCTCAGGAAAGGACTTGTTGTCGATGTACGTGCCGGCGAACTAGCCCATCTCGACACTCTTTCCGGCCGATCCCGCGATCGGCCGGAAAGACCGACCAGGAGTCCTGGATGTTCGTACCCATTTTCAAACGTGCGGCGCTCGCCGCAGCCACGCTCGTTGGCGTATCGATCGTGGTGTTCCTTCTCGTCCACGCGATGCCGGGCAGTCCGGGGAAGGTCCTGTTGGGGCTCGGCGCGCGGCCCACCGAGATTGCGGCGCTGAATCAGAAGCTTGGCTGGAACGATCCCCTTGTCGTTCAGTACCTGGTTTGGGCTGGCAATGCCATTCGCGGCCATTTCGGAGCATCGCTCATCGATGGCCACGACATCTGGAGCGACATGATGACCCGGTTGCCGGTGACGGTCGCCCTCGCCGCTGGAGCCACGCTGGCAAGCGCCGTCATGGGTATCGTCCTGGGCGTGGTGGCCGCAGTCCGCGGCGGAGCGACTGACAAGACGGTCAACACCTTCGCGGGCGTCTCGGCATCTTTGCCCGCCTTCTGGCTCGGCATCATCCTCGTCTTCTTCCTGGCGGTGCAGGTCCCGGTGTTTCCGGCTTCGGGATACGTGCCTTTCAATGTTTCTCCGTCACTCTGGGCATCCTCGCTGACCCTTCCGGTTCTCACCCTCGCGATCGGTGGGGCGGCATTCATTGCCAGGCAGACGAGGGCTTCGATGCTCGACGCGCTGACACAGGAGCACATCCGGACGCTGCGGGCCACGGCCACACCGACGTGGCGCATTCTCTACGTGAACGCGCTGCGATACGCGAGTCTGCCAATTGTCGCGAGCGTTGCTCTCCAATTCATCGCACTGTTCGGCGGGTCCGTCGTTGCGGAGCAGCTCTTCGCATTGCCTGGCCTCGGGAACGCGATTCAGAAGGCTGTTGGCGCGAACGACGCGCCGACGGTCCAGGCCGTGGTCGTCGTCGCCACCCTGGTCGTCATCGTCGTGAATCTGCTGCTCGAACTCACTACGAAGGTTCTTGATCCAAGGTTGCGTGCACAATGACCACTCCTCTCGCCCGTGCGCTAAAGGCTTCCTCAAGCGCTCACCCACTTAAACGGCTCGTTCGCTCGGCGGGGGCGATGATCGGCGTGGCCTGGCTTCTGGTGGTCGTCATCGCTTCCATCACCGCGTCGCTCTGGACACCATTTCCACCCAATGAACAGGACTTCACAGCCATCCTGACCACCCCGAGCTCCGCCCACTGGCTCGGGACCGATGAGCTCGGGAGAGACATTCTGAGCCGACTGTTTGCCGCGGGTGGTGACGCGCTAGCCATCGCGGCCGTGGCAGCTGCCGTGCCGCTGGCGATCGCCGTTCCTCTCGCGTTGTGGTCGGCGTCGGCAGGGCGACGGCGGGAAACAGTGATCAACCGGATCACCGAGGCTGTGATGGCGATTCCCGGCGTGATCATCATTCTTGCGCTCGTCGGCGTCCTCGGCGCGAACCTGATGGCAGTGATGTCGATCTTTGGCATTCTGGTTGCCGCCGGCCTATACCGTGTATTTCTTGGTCAGGCGAAGTCGGTGCAGTCGCAGCTTTTCGTCGAGGCAGCCCAGGTCGATGGCGGGTCGCCGCTCGGGATCAGCATCCGCCATGTCCTTCCCGGGCTGACCAATACCATCGGCGTGCAATTCGCGCTCCTCTTCGCCGTCAGCCTCCTTGTCCAAGCTGGGTTGGCTTTCCTTGGATTCGGACCGCCGATACCCGCACCAAGTTGGGGTGGCATGATTCAAACCGCCTCGCAGCACGTCTACGACGCACCATGGCTGATGATCCCGACCGGTCTTGTGCTCGTGTTCACCATCCTCTCGGCAAACGCCGTCGGGGACGTTCTGGCACAATCCGCGGACGCCCCGACGCTGCAGATCTCCATCGGACGCAGTGCGCGTGAATCCAATCGTCGCGCGGCACTGATCGAACGAGAGTCCGTCGACCGCTCGATCCTGACCTCGTCACCGGGCCTGCTCGTATCGGATCTTTCGCTTGCGCTTGATGACGGAACGACCCTCGTTAGCAACGTGTCGTTCAGCCTGGAGATTGGCAAGGTCCTCGGGCTAGTCGGCGAATCCGGATGCGGCAAGACACTTACCGCACTGTCTCTCCTGGGGCTGCTGCCCGGAGGGATCGCGCGTACCGGGGGGAAGGTGGCGTGGAATGGCGCAGCGGTTTCAGGCTTGACGGAGAGCTCGCTCTCCGCCATCCGTGGTCGCAAGATCGCGCTGATCTCCCAGGAGCCGATGAGGGCCCTCGACCCGATGTTCACCGTCGGATCTCAACTCGTCTCGACTATCCGCCGGCTCCAGAAAATCAACGCTCAAGCGGCGCGCGCGGAGGCGGCGACCCTCCTGGACAGTGTCGGAATCGTGGATGCCTCCCGAGTCCTGCGGTCATACCCGCACCAGATCTCCGGTGGCATGGCTCAGCGAGTGGCCATCGCCTTGGCATTAGCAGGCAAGCCTGAATTGCTCGTCGCCGACGAACCAACTACTGCCCTGGACGTCACCGTTCAGGCCGAAATCTTGGATGTGCTCAGGAGATTGATCGCCGACCGAGGCATGTCGATGGTGATCGTCACCCACGACCTGGGGGTCGTCGCCGACATCTGCGACGAGGTCGCCGTGATGTACGCGGGCCAGATCGTGGAGACCGGACCGGTCACCACAGTCCTCGACGGGCCAGAACACCCGTACACCATGGCCCTCCTCGCCGCCGACCCCCACACCATCGAGGGGGTCGTCGGGCGAACGAGCCTCGCTTCCATCCCGGGTCAGGTGCCAGCGCCCAAGGACTGGCCACGTGGATGCCGGTTTGCGGATCGGTGCCAATTCAGCAACCCGGACTGCAGTACCTCGGTTTCGTTGCTGGGGCGAACCGCTGGGAGGGGCGAGGTGAGATGCGTGCGCGCAGAAGAACTCCTCCTCAACGCCACGGTTTGGGCGACTGAGGTCGACTGGGAGAGTGTCGCACTCGAAGCCATCAGGGAGCCGTCATGACGACAA
>Ga0190271_10001675_pt1 | contig 12860 bp, 13 predicted proteins | sample Popmic356T_FD_133747 | JGI IMG/M metagenome (GOLD analysis project Ga0190271, IMG submission 133747) | Populus adjacent soil microbial communities from riparian zone of Weber River, Utah, USA - 356 T | ecosystem: Environmental > Terrestrial > Soil > Riparian zone | place: USA: Utah | collected...
ATGCCGCGGAATTTTTTTAGTGGTAACAACTGCGTGGTGGAGCACGGCCAGTTGCCGACGAACTTCCTCCTCGGCGTATCGACACCGTGTAGCGACATAAACTTCCGGCGACAGATGCGGTCACGACTCGGCGAGCCGATCGCTGTGGCGGGAAACCCGCCGCTGAGGTTTGCCAGCACCGAGGTCGAGAATGACCAGCTGCCGACCTTCCCGCTCTTTCTGGCCCGCATCTTCCTGAACGACTTCTTCAGCATCGGGATGCTGCGCGTCACAGAGGGACTCATCTTTACAATCCTGTACATCTTTTCGCTGCAGATGGGCATCGGCCCACTCATCGGCGCGCTGCTGGCGCTTTTGCTCACTGAGGCCCATCTGATCTTGCTCAGCGTTGCGATCAAGAAGGCTCTCGTCGGCCGGGACTGGGGCGTCAATCACACGACGCCCTTCTGGTCCTTGCGGCACTTCACCTATTTTTTCGCGCAGGATTGCTTCTTCGTCTGGTGCCAGGGACCTCTGTCCTTTTGCGCAGGAACGATCCTCGCGAATCCGATGTTGCGGTGGATGGGATGCCAGATCGGACAGCGGACGATCGTGATCGACCCCATGCAGTGCTCCGACTGGAACGCCGTAAAATTCGATGACGATTGTGTCGTCGGCGGCTTCCTACAGCTCCACTCTTTCGAAAACATGATGCTGAAGGTGAAGCAAATCCATATCCAGGACGAGTGTACTATATGCTCCGGTGCAACGGTGATGAGTGGCGTGGTTATCGAGCGGGGGGCGACGGTCTTGCCGTTGTCGCTCGTCCTCAAGGACATGAACCTCCTCTCGGCCACCTACCAGGGCAGCCCCGTGGAGCCCGTGGCCGGGTCAACTGCTTGCAGAGGCTCACGGTTCGGATGACATGGGACGCTAGCGCACGGGTCTTCGACCTATTCGCCGCAAGCGCGCGCGACTGCACACCGGCGGCGGCACGTCTTATGGCGAGCGTTCTGTTTGCACCGGTCTCGCGCGATCCGGAGGCAGTTAGCCGTTGCGCGTCCGTGCTCTCGGATGCGGAGAAACGGCGAGCGCAAAGCTTCCTGGCGCAAGGCGACGAAGCACACTTCAAGCAGCAGCGTGCGTTTCGCCGCTACTGCGGCGCCCTCGCGGTCGACTCGGCGTTGCCCTTATCGAGCATCGCTTTCGAGGCAACAGAGAAGGGACGCCCCTACCTCTCCGACCTGCGGGGTTGCTGGTTCAGCTTTTCCTCCTGCCGGCTCGGATATCTCGGGGCATGGTCTTCGACACAGCGCATCGGTGTCGACATCGAGGATCAGACAGGACACGTCGAGGCGACCGAGCTTGCGCAAGCGTATTTTTCAAGAGCTGAGGCAAGGGCCGTTGAAGGCGCCAGCGAACGGACCCGCATGCGAACCTTCTTCCAACTCTGGACGCTCAAGGAAGCAGCTCTGAAATCCATCGGAGAGGGATTGCCCTTCGGCCTCGACGCGTTCCGGTTCGAGCTGGAGCCAAGCATCCGCATCGTCGGTGCGCCACGAGCGTACGGTGGGCCGGAGCGATTTTGCGCCTACGCGATTGAGACAGCCGGTAGCTGCGCAGCCCTAGCCATCCACAGCGATGTCTGACTATCCCGCGCATGTCACGCGCGTCAGCTGAAATCACGCTACCGGCCGCTTAGACTTCAACAGAGCGAGGGCGACGGCGATCAATGGGTCGGCCCCGTTCTCAATATCAGCGATGCTGTTGAACAGCTCTATATCGGCGGGCACGCCTTTGCCTTCGTAACACACCATGTCGGCCGAGAAGTATTTCTGGTATGATAGGCAGTACTTCCAGCCGTTCGGGAGTTTCTTCTCCAGTTGGTAGGAGAATATGCCGTTGGTATGATCGCCCAAGATCGTAACGTAGGGCAGCTGCCGTATCGCTAAGGCGAACACCTCACCGCCGCTGAAAACGGCATCGCAGGTCAGCAGCACTATCGGCCCTGTAAACTGCGCGTCACCCTCAGGCTCGATTTGCCAGGTCTTCAACGGTCTGAACGCATCGTCCCCAGGACCGATCTTTGTCCTCCTGTGGAACGCCACTCTCATGCGGTCACAAAACCGATTGATGATGGTGATGGCGGTGCTGTCGTCGCCGCCGGGGTTGTCGCGGATATCGATGATGAAGCCCTGCAGATCCGTGAAGTCGAGGGCGATCGTGTCCAGAGCGGCTGTCAACTCGCTCTTCTTGACGCCATCAAGCTCGAGGATCCGCATATAGCCAACGGTTTTTGACCGGCAGTACCGAAGCATCCAGGCGCTGGTTTTCGCTAGGCGCCCGAAGCCGTTTGCAACAAGCGTTTTCTCGGTCGTCTTGAACAGTTCCTTGATCTGGCGCTGCGTGAACTCCTGATGGAAGCGGGGCATCTTCTCGGCGGTGAAGTAGCGCTTCTTCCCCTTGTTACCTGCTTTGGTCTTCAGCTCGACATGCCCGTCATCCAACGGGTCGAGCATCTGGCAAAAAATATCGAAGAGTTCATCATCGCTGGTTTTACTCGTGACCTTCGGCCTGTGAATGTCGTACTGCTTTCGCCAGTCGACCTTCCGCAGCTCGAAGAAGGGATACCTGCGGTGAAATGTCTTCCACAGCTCCTCGAAATTCGTTGGCGGATCGCGAATGATCATTGTGGTTCCGATCTTGCCGCTCCCGCTGGGGCGCTGTCAGACTAACTCCCGGCGTTGGGCCTGCGATGAATTGCCGTGTACACTCTCAATGTCACCTCCACCGCTTTCCAGCCGAGGGCATCCAGTTTCTAGTCGTACTTCCGGATTTTTCGGGATCTGGTCATGGCGGTGTTGGTCTTAGTCGGCTGCGCCGCTGAGTCTCATTTCGGACAGGGCATCGAATAAACCGCTGTCGCCACCCCAAAGGCACAACCTTGAGTGCAGAATCGCACGGCGCCACGCATTCTAGTCGCCCAACTCCCGCCGTTGACAACACCGACTGGCTGAAAGTTACCGCGATCGTCTTGGTCTCGGTTGGCCACTTTGGCTACTTCTTCATGGAAGAAGACCTTTGGTGGAGCGCTTTCGGCCGTCTGGCGGCTCCAACACTCTTCTTTCTAATGGGCTTTGCGCAGTCCCGAACCATCCCGCTCAACTGGATCTGGCTCGGTGTCGTCCTTACTCTGCTCGAAAGCTGGAACGCCGACTGGACCTGGGTGGTACCGAACATTCTCTTGAGCTTAGCACTCATCCGCTTTGCACGTCCGTATGTGCAAATCCTTCTGCTACGCGAAGGATGGGTCGGCTTCTTCTTCCTCGTCTGTGGGCTGTTGGCGGTACTGCCGATAACGTCGAAAATAGTCGACTACGGCTCGGCGGGGTGGCTGTGGGCCTTGTTCGGCCTATGCCAGCGCATGTATGTCGACGGTAGTACAATTGTCTATGCGCACGGCACAGCCGATAACTCGTCACCGCTCGTGCGCGCGATGACAGAGAACGTGGGGCCGATGCGACTGCTGGCCTGCGTTGTCGCTGCGGTCGTTTACCTATGGCAAGAACAAATGGAATATGAGTTTCCTCAATTCCATCTCGCCGCTGTCATTCTCGGAATCGGTGTTTTGTCCGTCACCCTGTGTCAGTTCCGGCGCGGCCCGAGCCGTGTCCAACCGCCGGAAGCCATAGCCAGTGTCCTGCGTTTCATCGGCCGGCACACTTTGGAAATCTATGCTTTCCAGCTTGCGGGCTCCGAACTCCTAGTCAAGTTGGTGCCCGATCTCGTTTACTGATCAACTTCAGCTAACGCAGAGGCATTGGCGCAAAGTGAGCTGAGCTGAGCCAACGGCAGTTTTGCGCGCTGCCAAGACCCGCGGAATCGCTCAGTTCAATGAATTGAGCGGCAACACCGAAGTGCGATGCTTTCCTGTCGCCGTCGCGGAAATGTTGACCCCCAAATGCGGCCCGAGAGACTTCTGCGTCGGTGCGCGACCGAATTCGCCGAAGAAGTGTCTCTCCAGCTTAAAACCGAATCCGAAGGGTCGAATCTAGCGAGAATTCTTCCGATTAAAGCTAAGCCTGAGGCGGGCTTCGCAGAGGCTTCATTGGCCTCGCTGGGCTTCCAGCATCGTTCCGCCCCCATCTACAGAATCGAGGCGATACGTTCCGAGCTTGCCGCTCACCTCGGGATTTTCCGATCCACGAATAAAGCGCTTGATCAGATCGAGGGCCATCTCCCCCCGCTCATCGCGGGACAAGTCGGCCTCGGTTATCGCCATCACAGCGCCCATCACCAGGGTGATGGCCCATCCTCGGCTTCAGGTCGCACGTGATTACGTTTCTGGCTCTTTTCGCTGTGATCGCATGCACTTCTGCTGCGCTTCTCTTCTACCGCTATCTAAGCGTGAAGGCTGATCTACTTGCCGGACGGAATGTCATTGCCCGCTGGACTGTAAATCCAGCTTGCGTCGAGGAGTTCAGTCGAATCGCTGGAGCGCGGGCCCGAGCCGAGAAACGCCGAGCGCTATACGTGATGCTTCTCCTGAGCGTGCTCCTATTTCGGCGCCATGGCGTTGATTCATCCCGAGGTCGCGCTCCCAATCTTGGTGGCAGTAGCCCTCGCGCTGCTGTTACTTGCCCTCGAGGTCGGAGACCGTAAGACTCGCTTCCAGACGTCGTCGGCAAAGACCGTCGTCGGCACGGAAGGAGTGCTCGTCAACGACGCGCTTCACGTCTGGAACACCCCCCTCTCCTGGCTTGTCGGTGCTGAGATCGAAAAAGGTCCTCCACCAGTATTGAGGATAACCTATGCGTTTTGTTGCTACGGATTTCAATTTGTCAGAGTCGTGGTGCCATTAGGTCCTGATCATTTGGATCTTGCCCTTGCCGTCGTACAGCGGCTACAGCAGGGGGTAGACAAGCTGTTCGAGTCAGGAGAAGCAGCTCCTGTGCAGAGCAACGGGCCCTAGGTACTAGGGGCGGTCGCAGACCAATCCCGCTCACGCTCGATCGCGATGTTGGTCCTCGCCTTTAGCCAAAGACCATCACTAATCCGACGAGGCCTACCACCGCGCCTGCGGCGCGCTGAAGTGGTCTTGTCCTTTCGGCGGCATTGAAAGTGACTCCCAGAGCGATTCCCGCGCCATGTAGAGCAATGGTGGCGGCTATGAAACCTAAGAAGTAAGAACTCGGCACAACACCGTTCCCTACTCCTTCCAACCCGTGCGCTATGCCGTGAAAAACGGCGAAGGCACCGACCAGAACGGTCGCGCAAAGCAGCGGCACGCGAACAGCCGCTGCAATTAGAGCACCCAAGATCAGCACGGAGGCGGCGATTCCCTGCTCAACCCCCGGAAGCTCCACGCCGGCTGCGCCAAGCGCCCCGCCAACGGCCATCATTAGGACGAAAGCGAGGGGAACGCTCCAGATCGCACGGCCGCCTACGCAGAACGCCAGAACACCAACACTGACCATGGCGAGGATGTGGTCGATGCCGCTCAGGGGATGAAGGAAGCCCTGAATCCCAGTACGGCCAATTTCGTGGCCCGTATGCGCAAAGACTGGGCTGGAGCATACTGCGATCGTTGCCGCGAACCCGACGATTTGCGAAAGTCGAAACATTGTTAGCTCCTTTCTTCTGACATGACCTTGTTCCGATGGCCGAGATGACCGTGGGACACGAGCGTCCCCAGCACGTCAAGGATGATGCGGCAGGCGAGTTGTGCCGTGTTGTCATTGACGTCGTAAGGAGGCGAGACCTCCACTACCTCCATGCCGCACAAGCCCTCAGCAGCAATGGCGTGAATCATTTCAAACGCTTCGCGGGGTAGTAGGCCACCAGGTTCCGGAGACCCTGTTCCTGGGGCGAATCCAGGATCGATCGAGTCGATGTCAAAGGACAGATAGACGGCCTTGCATCCTTCCCAAGCCATCTCGAGGGCAATCTCGGCGGCCTTTCGCGGCCCATGATGATCGATGTCGTGCATGGTGAGAACGCTTGTGCCGCGCCGCCTTGCCACAGCAGTACCAGGCCGGTTGCCATACCATCCGCCGATTCCGATCTGGACTAAGTTCTTGGGATGGCAATTGGGCAGTCCAACATCGTGCATATGGCTGTGGTCGCGATGCGTGGTCGCGGTCCCTTCATGGGTGGTCCAGAACCATGGCGTTGTGTGCATCCTCTCATCCATGTCTTTTTCCTGGATATCGATGTGTCGGTCGATGTGAATGATGCCGACATTGCCATCAATGTGAGGGGCGATACCGCGAACATTGGGAAAGCCCAGACTGTGGTCGCCGCCGCATATTATTGGGAACACGCCCGATGTGTAGATATGCGATACGGCCTTGGTCACCTGATCGAAGGTCTTCTCGATATTGCCCGGTATAACGAAAATGTCTCCAGCGTCGCACAGATCGAGCTCCTCAAAGATGTCCACGCCTCCGTCGAACCAGTATCCATCGTACAGAGCCGATATGCGGCGCACGGCCTGGGGGCCGAAGCGCGTTCCCGGCCGGTAAGTCGTGGCCGAGTCGAATGGAGCACCGACAAAGGCTGCCTGATAGTCGCGGACCCTGCGGATGTCCTCGCAATAGGGCGCCTTCATGAAAGTGTTGATCCCGGCGAAGGCCGGTTGATGCCCACGGCTGAACAAAGAGATATTGCGGTCGATGACAGAGTCGGCGGCTTCAAGCCCGAGCTTTAGCGATCGTCGGATCTCCTCGGTCTGCTTCTTTTGTGATATCCGCGCCAGGTTCTCCATCGTCCTGGCACCATGGGTGTCTTTACGACTTATGCCATGCGCGTGTTTGTGCGCGTGATGATGTCCGTTAGCCTGCTCACCGCCCTTTTTCTTGCTCGTCATGGCTGAACCTCGCATCAACGTTTCTGATGAGCCTAACCTCCGACACCCCGACCTAAATAGACCGAGATTCTCAATCCGAGTGCATTGATAAAATCAATGGTGCAGCGCGGAGAAGGGGTCAAAACGCTCTGCGCAGATAATGTAATTCGGTGCTTCAATTGGCGGCGTCGAAGATCTCGGCGAGAAGGAGTTGTCGCGCGAGTCTGCTGGGCCCCCGCTTGGTAATGACGAAGACAGGAACGCAGGTCTGTTCTGCTTGCCGGAGCAGCGGCCAGAGGCGGCCCGCCTCCACCTCAGGTGCAGCAAAGGCGTTGGGAAGGAAGCAAATACCGATTCCAAGCGCGGTAAGCCGCTTCACCTCGTCTAGATGTTCCGAAAGGCCGGCGACGTGAACACCAAGACCGTGGCGGGTGCGATAGGCCGTCAACACATCAGGTTCGTCCGCGGCGGTAAGCACGAAGGCGTGGCCGGCGAGCGCCGACGGGTCGTCGACTGTCTTGCCAAAAAGCGCATGACCGTTTCCGCAATAGGCGCCGTGGACCTCATCGAAGAGAAAATCGTAATTGAGTTCGGAACGCAGTGTCTGCGCCGACGCCACACCAATGTCGATCTCATCGCGCAGCAGGGCGGCTGCAACAGAGTCCCAAGTCGTAATATCAACGAGGATTTCCACGTTGGGGTGCTTCTTATGGAAGCGCGAGATGGCCGCGTCGAAGCGCTCACAAATCAGGCTGGACATGACCTGAATGGAGATTCTGCCTCTCACTTCCTCGGCGAGATTGCCCAGTCGCTTGGGAACGTTACGAACGAGCAAATTCAGAGACCGGCACGTCTCCGCGACAAGCATGCCTTCATCGGTCAGCTGAAAGCCGCGCGGCCCGCGCCTGCACAACGTTACGCCCAACTGCGCCTCAAGCCGCTTGAGCGCGAGGCTGAGTGCGGGCTGCTTACGGCGCATCGCGCGGCCGGCGCGGCTGACGCCGCCCGCCTCAGCAATCTCATGGAAGGTCTTCAGGAGATTCCAATCGACATTGCGAGAGAAGTTCGGGACAGGGCGGAGCATGGGGGACCTTCTGGCGTTGTCCGGCAGGACGGGGCTTTCCTGATGTCAACAAAATGAGACGGGTATGATTTCAGCCTGGCTTGGACTGGCGAGCGCGCTCGGCCTCGGTACCGCCGATTTCATGGCTCGCTTCAGCGCGCGTGCCCTCGGCGCTACACTGGCATATGCCGTGGTGCTGCTCATTGGAGCCCTGGCAACGACCATCTGGGTTTTAGCAACTGACGCGGAGCTTGTCTGGTCTCCATATGGCTGTGGAGTTGCAGTGGCCCACGGCATAAGCGTCGCAGTCATGTGCATTCTCCTTTACGAGGGCATGGCGAGAGGCCCTATCGCCGTCGTCGCGCCCATCGTTGCCACCCACCCAGTTCCGGTGCTGGCCGTCAACGTACTGATGGGCGTGCGTCCTAGCGCCATTCAATGGGCGGCAATGGCCGCTATCATCGTTGGGGGCGTTCTGATCTCGCGCCACGCCATCTCCGAGGGCGAGCCCTCCGAGGCCAAAGCCAATCGAACGACGGTGCTTATCGCGCTCGGAGCGTGCTTTGCTTACGTTGCCATCGTCCTGACTGGTCAGGCAGCCACGCCGATCATCGGCGAACTTGAGACCATGTGGATCGGCCGTTGGGCCGGACTCGTTTTTATTGCCCTCGTACTCATCATCCAACGAGCACGCTTGCGAGTCCCGTACACGTGGTGGCCATTCATGGGACTGCAAGGTGGCCTTGATTCGCTGGGATATTTCGCCTTTCTTGCGGGTGCCAACACGGCGGCGCCGCACGTGACCATGGTCGTCGCGTCCGCGTTCAGCGTCGTAACCGTCCTGTTGGCGCGGGTGATCATCCGTGAGCACGTCAGTAGGACGCAATGGGCGGCCATCGCCCTTATTGCCGGGGGCACCGCGATCCTCAGCGGCACTTAAGAGTTTAGCCCCAGACGCGTCCAGGCCGCTCTGTATCGATCTGATAGTCACTGGCGTGTTTCCTGAAGAACTCGTTGCCGAACCGCCGGGCAGCCTTGATTGGCTCGTTGGGGTCGCGCATCACATCGCCGCGCGCGTTTCCGTAGCCGTGAATAGTGCCGACGAATACTGACCGCGTATAGCGGCAGAATTCCTGGATTTGGCAGATGACGGCGCCGGACACCATTGGAAAGGTCTCCTCCGAACTCAGCACCAGGCCAATGCGCTTTCCGGTCATACCGCGAACTACGTCTTTCGATCGTGGATAGGACGCGGCGTAATAACAGAAGGTGCGATCAAGGAAGGCCTTAAGTTGCGCCGACGTGCCATACCAGTAGATGGGGGTTGCCGCGACAAAGCCGTCTGCCGGTAGGTACCGATCAAGAAAGACAGATCTGAACCCGTCCGTGATCGAGCACTCGCCATCAGGCTTGCGACACTGGCGGCAGTCTCGAAGAAAGCCATTCAAAAAATCCTGAGCGAATACTAGTTCAACTTCGTGGCCAGCCTCCTTAAGGCCGTCGCCCACCGCCTCGGCGAGCAAAGCTGAATTCCCGTTGCGGCGTGGACTTGACGACAGCACCAATGCCTTCATCGACTATCCCTCAATAGTTCGGCAACGGCCTCGTCGAGGGCCTGCTGGAATTCATGTACTCGCCCGGGTGATCCTACACAGTGACCCCACGGCGAATCAAAGACGCGGAGCTCGGCGTGCTGCATCACGGCGACCTCTTCAGCGTTTTCTTCAGATACAAAATATAGATCGCTGTCGCAGGGCATCACGATCGCCCTCGCTTGAATTGACTGCAAGGCGCGCTTGAAGTCTCCACGGTAGATCGCATTATCGCTGATATCTCCGTGCTGCCATGTCCAGAGTTTGCTGAGTAGATTGTTGGCGTCCCACCCCAGGTGATCACGCTCCCAGGCGCGCACAAACTCTTCCAGTGTTGCAAATCCGAGCGTCCGATAAAGGCCTTGGCTGAAGAAGCGGTTGGAGTAAGCCCACGCCACATAGACTCGGGCAAATGCTCGAAGGCCCTTTTCGGGGGGCTCTGTATAGTCGCCCTTATCCCATGCCGCATCGGCCTGCAAGGCGGACTTCAGTCCGTCAAGAAATGCGTAATTGAGCGCCGAGCATCGGCCCGCCCCGCAGTAAGGAAGGATGGCCTCGACCAAGTCGGGATACTGAGCAGCCCATTGATAGGCTTGCATGCCTGCCAGCGACCATCCGAGAACGAGCGCGATTTTGCGTACCCCAAGACCGTCCGTGAGAAGGCGCTGCTGACATACGACATTGTCGAAGAGTGTGATCGTTGGAAACCCCGGGCCAGCTTGAGGCCGATCAGAGTTGCTTGGTGATGAGGAGTAGCCGTTGCCGAACAAATTGACTGACACGATGAAGTGCCGTTCAGGGTCAATTGCCCGTCCGGCACCGAACAGGGCCTCGTTGCGAGTATGGGTCCCCGTATAAAAGGTCGGCAGAAGGACTACATTGTCCGCCTTGGAATTCAATGTTCCATAGGTTTTGTAGGCGAGTTGCCCATTGTTCAAGACTGCGCCGGACTGCAGCCGCACGTTACCCAGCGCGAACATCCTATAGTCTTGCATCGCAGCGTTTCCGCACGGCGACTCGGGACGCCCCTAGCCGTATTGAAGGCGATAAGCCTCGGCAGCGTGTTCGAAGCAGGCCAATGGCGCGCGCACAATGCCGGCGCCGATCTGACCACCATTGCGCCCTGCGATGCCGACATCCATGGTCGGAAGCACCTGGGTTTCCAATACTTTGAAGATGTCGATGCCGGTTGGCGTGCCTCGATAGCCAAGCGCGGGGATGAGGTAGTCCGGATTCTCGCCCACCGTGATTTGGTAGAGTGCCCGGTTACGCGCAATCATCGCCTCATAGGAGCCGCCCTGATAGGTCTGCAGCGCGGGGGCGGCGGCTTGTGCGAAGCCGCCGAGGCCGATCGTCTCGGTGATGATGCTCTCCCCACCCATCCAAGTGATTTCGTCCTCGGTGTGCCCCTCAAACAGCTTCGCTTCCACCGATGCATGCGGGCCCTGGAACCACGCGTCACCAAGGCCGCTCACTCGGATGGCAAAGCCCTGGCAGTTGAACGCCATCGCTGCCACTACGCTTGATCCGGCGATGTCACGCGCAGCATCGGCGGTGGCCTTGGCGGCTGCCATCGACAAGCGCAGAAAGAAATACTGGTCGTCGCTCATCGCTTTTACCGCACGGGTGACGCGGTCGCTTCCAGAGGATGACGCGACCGCAAGGAGGCTAGGGACAAGTTCCCGCAGGAAGAGAAGAGCCGCCGCTGTATTCCGCGAATGCAACTCGTCGCCCATGTTCAACGCGCGCTTGATAATGGGCTTTAGGGGAATGCCGGCTGCATGGCGCAAAGCCTCGGCGACCACGGGAATAATCTCGTTCTGCACGTGCAGCAGGCGCTCCCGCACGCCGTCGTCGTACACGCCGTAATTCAACCGGCGGGGATTGCTTCCTTCGTACACGTTACAATAGGCAACGTTGCCGAAGCTCCGGTTCTCGACCACGAAGACCGGCATTGAGGCCGTGTAGATCCCTGCCAAGGAGCCCACGCAGCCGAAGTCGTGACATGCGCCCACTCGGATCTCGCCCTCGACGAGCTTTGCGATAGCGTCGTCCCTGTCCTTGGCCAAGCCCTCAAAAAGAACGCCGCCGATGATGCCCTCACGCTGGCCGCCGACATACTTAAACCATGGCGTGGGCGGACCGGAGGTCAGAATTGTGTGCGGAGTGAAGCCGGGCACCACCTCGCCAGCGGGCCGCAAATCGACCAAAACGGGGTCCGACGCCGTCAGCCGCTCAAATGCCAGCCTGTTCGCCTCGGCGCGCCCGTCACTTGCATATTGCATTTCAGTGGCTCTCGTCTTCCTAATTGGTCGATTAATTAGTATGAGAGTGTTGCCTTAACTGGGTGCCTGATGCAAGTACGTGTGGAGCGAATCGTATCGTCTTCCCTCAGCGCACCACGCTTCAGCGCAGGGTCTGAGCGCTCATTGATGAGCCGCCGGTCGGCGGATGTTGAGGGTAAGATGGTCCAGCAAGAAAACAAGGAACTTGAGCGCTTGAAGCGCGATAGCAAGTCCCGTCAACGACGGCGACCTATAAGGCCAGGTCGGGAGGAGCACAGCGCTGCCCGCGTCGATAAATTTCTCGCCACGGCCCTCAATCTGTTCGCCGAGCGAAACTTCGCCTCGGTCACGATCAAGGACATCGCCAAAGCGCTCGATGTCAACACTGCGCTCCTTTACTACTACTTTGACAGTAAGACGGATCTTTTTCGTGCGACCATCGAGCAAGCCGTGGCCCACGCATTCGAGCATGTGCGCTCCGTCGTGGACCAAAGCGATGACCCCGCTAAGGTCATCGCCGCTTGGCTGGAAAGCCACGTCAACAAATTTGCCGAGATTCACCGGTTCGTGAAGATCGCGCTAGACTTCCGTAGCGCGCACGCATGCGATCCCGACATCGCCATCGCGATCGAGCGCTTCTACGAAGAGGAGCGGAAGCTACTCTCGAAAGTCATTCGCGATGGCATAAAGCAGGGACTGTTCAAGTCCGTCGATCCGAGCCGCTTAGCACAATTCATCTCGACCTATCTCGACGGCTGTATGGTCCGGTCCGTCATCGCGCCCGACTTCGATCTCGAGGGCGCCGTCGACGATCTCCATCGCCGCATCCTCGAGATGTTGGGCTATTCTGGAAAGCGGCGCGCTATCCGCCAGCAGCGCTGAGTCGCTTTCTTGTTTCCGCAAACACAATGCGGTCGGATTGAACGACAGGGATTACGCTTTCTCACAAGCAAACTCTAATTGACTGTTTAATTAGATGTGCGCAGAGTAGACCCCGGTTGCGCGACGGCCTGTCCGTGCGGTTGGTGCAAATCGAAGGAAAACGGAAGAGAGCAAGCGCGTCGGCCAGACCATTCGCCCCAGCTAGGTGGGCC
>Ga0190271_10001676_pt1 | contig 12856 bp, 10 predicted proteins | sample Popmic356T_FD_133747 | JGI IMG/M metagenome (GOLD analysis project Ga0190271, IMG submission 133747) | Populus adjacent soil microbial communities from riparian zone of Weber River, Utah, USA - 356 T | ecosystem: Environmental > Terrestrial > Soil > Riparian zone | place: USA: Utah | collected...
CTCGACGATCTCGTGTCGTCCGCCGTGCGCAGCCCATCCGGCCGGGACGGCACCGATCTTCGTGTCTTTCACGGTCGCGTCGGCGCCGCGCTCGAGCAGGAGCTCGACCATCGCGCGATGACCGTTCATCGCGGCGTAGTGCAATCCTGTGCCGGCGAAATCGAACCCTCCCGGAATGGCGTTGATCGCGGCGCCCTTGGTCAGCAGCAGCTCGGCGGCCCCCACATGACCGTGCATGCACGCGTACACGAACGCGTTGTCGATGATTCCTTGCCGATCTTGCGACCACGAGCGCACTCGTTCCGCAAGCTCGCGCCTCGTGGACACATCGTGGTTCGAGCGTTCGATCGCGTCGAGACTGCCGAACGGCCAATCGATCCTGCCGGCCCCGGGTCTGAGCGTACCGTCGCGATCGAAGAATTCGGCGATCAGATCGGTGCGCCCGAGCCCGGCGGCGATTCGCAGGTTGCCTATGCGCGCGCCGCGCTCGGTCAGCAGGGTGAGCGTGTCGTGGCTGTTCCAATAGAGCGCCTCCTCGAGCGGCGACCAACTGCCGGTGCCGTCGATGGCGGCGCCATGCTCGAGCAATAGTTTCGCGACGGGCAAGTTGTTGATGCTCGCCGCGGCAACAAACGGCTCGTCGAGCGGCGCTCCGGCCTCGATCAAGATCTTCGCCATCTCGGCGTTGTGGAGGTTGCCGTTGCCGTCCAAGGCGACGCACTGCAGCAGCGTCGGATGGCTGCGTGACGAACGCGCCGTCGCGAGCGAGGGATCGGCCGCCAAGGCCGCTTTGAATTGCTCGAGATCGCCGGAACGAACGGCGGCGACAGCGGGCTGGAACTTCGCGTCCATGGAGTGATGGTCTACGTCACACCGATGGCATGCAAGGACGAGCTAACATAGCGCCGCCACGGCGTTGCGGTTGCACTGAGTGCCCCGGAGCAGGTGAGCATGCTGACACGCAAGGATTTCCTCCGGCTGGCGGGGCTCGCGACCGTGTTGCCCTATCGCCGGCTGCTCGCGCAACCGGAACCGGCCGCGGCCGTCGTCAACGACGTGCACTCGAAGCTCAACGAGACGCGCGTCGCCCGCATCGAGACACCGGACTCGGCCGACGCGCTTCGGAGCCTGCTGCGAACGGTGCGCGACGAAGGCCGCAGCCTGTCGATCGCGGGCGGCCGACACGCGATGGGCGCGCAACAGTTCCTGAGCGGCGGCGTCTTGCTCGACACGCGCCGGCTGAACCGCGTGCTCGGCTTCGACGCCGAGCGCGGGATCGTCGAGGTCGAAGCCGGCATTCAGTGGCCGGAGCTGATCGACCATCTGTTGCGCGTCCAGCAAGGGCGAAGCGCGCAATGGGGGATCGCGCAGAAGCAGACCGGCGGCGATCGCTTGACGCTGGGCGGCACGCTCGCGGCGAACGCGCACGGCCGTGGTCTTACGATGAGGCCGATCATCGGCGACGTCGAATCGTTCGTGCTGATCGACTCGGAGGGTAATGCGCGCACGTGCAGCCGCACCGAGAACACGGAGCTCTTCGGGCTCGCGATCGGGGGTTACGGGTTGTTCGGCGTCGTCTACTCCGTGCAGCTTCGGCTGACGCGGCGCGCGAAGCTCGAGCGAGTCGTGGAAGTCATCGACGTCGCGGAGGTGATGCCAAAGTTCGAGCAACGAATTGCGGACGGGTATCTCTACGGCGACTTCCAATACTCGATCAACGAGGGCTCGCCGGACTTCCTGCGTAAAGGCGTGTTTTCGTGCTACCGGCCCGTGCCGCCGGCAACGCCGATGCCCGAGAGCCAGCGCGAGCTTTCGGATGCCAATTGGCGCGAGCTTCTGTATCTCGCGCACGTCGACGAGCAGGCTGCGTTCGAGCGATACGCGAGCTACTACTTGTCGACGTCGGGGCAGCTCTATTGGTCGGATACGCACCAGATGAGCATCTATCCCGTCGACTATCACGACGCGCTCGATCGGCGCTTGAACGCCGCGCAGCGCGCGACGGAGATGATCACGGAGATCTACGTACGGCGCGCCGATCTTGCCGCGTTCATGGCGGATGCGGCGGAGGACTGCAAGCGCAACGGCGTGCAGAACATCTATGGGACCGTGCGCCTGATCGAGCGCGACGACGAGTGCTTCTTGGCGTGGGCGAAGGAGTCCTACGCGTGCATCATCTTCAATCTGCACATCGAGCATACGCCCGAGGGTATCGCGCATTCGGCGGCCGCGTTCCGGCGCTTGATCGACCTTGGGCTAAAGTACGGCGGCCGGTACTATCTGACGTACCACAAGCACGCGACGCGCGAGCAGGTCGAGGCGTGCTACCCGCAGTTCCCGGAGTTCTTGCAACTCAAGCGGCAGTACGATCCGCGCGAGCTCTTCCAGAGCGACTGGTATCGGCACTATCGCGACATGTTCGGCGCGAGAGCGTGAGTGATGCAGCTCACTGAAGTCTCGACGATGCTGACCGACTACCTGCTCGCCGCGGTCACGGCGGTGCTCGGGTTTGCGCTGTGGCGAGCCGCGCGGGGCCGCACGGCCGTTTCGATCTTCGCGATCGGCTTCGCGGCGGTGGCGGTTTCCGCGGCGGCCGGAGGCACTTATCACGGCTTCGCGCTCGAGCTGTCGCCAGGCGCGCTCGACGCGCTGTGGACGACCTCGACGTGGACGGTCGGCATCTTCAGCTTCTGCATCGTCACCGCGGCGGCGATCACCTACACGCGTGGGCCGGCGCGGCTCGCGCTCCTTGCGACGGCCGCGGCGACGCTGCTCGTGTACCTCGCGTGGATGAGTACTCACGACCACTTCCGCTTCGTGATCTACGACACGGCGTTCGCGATGCTGCTGCTCTTGGGGCTTTCGCTGTACGGTTATCGCGCCGGCGCGCGCGGCGCGGGCTGGCTGCTAGCCGGCATCGCGGTGTCGGCTGCGGCCGCCGCCGTTCAGTACGCGGGTTTCTCGCTACACCCGCGCTTCAATCACAACGATCTCTATCACGTCGTTCAGACCGCCGCGATGTACTTGTTCTACCGAGGTGCGCTCGGCTGAGGTCGTTCGAACGTGAGCTCGTTGCACGCGTCCGGCGAGTACGGGACGTCGGCAACCCCGAGCATGTCGCTGCCGCTGTACGTGCCGGCGAAGTAGACGGGATCCTCGGCCGTGTAGCTGCGCACGAGCGTGGGCCCAGTCGGATCCAGCGAAAAGCGCTCGACGACGTGCAGCCGATCCGTGTGCAGGACCGGCGGCGACAATACCCCGGGCGCAAAGCCGACCGTGTCGACGACGAGCACGTCGTTTTCCCAGCGGCCGATCGAGTGACCTGCGCGCGACGGCTCGATCGTCGCCGGATGCTCGGCCAGGTTCAGGTGAATCGTGCGCGTGAAGCCAAGCTGGCCGTACTCGAGCGTGACCGTGCCGGCCGTTTGCGTGATGCGATTGACGGCGCCGTCGTAGGTCCAGTCGAACAGAATGCTCGTCGTCTCGCAGCGCATGCGCGGGTTGTGCTGCGGATCGTACGTCTCGAACGCGTCGGACTTCTCGCGGCCGGCTGGCGTGAGCGCGACGTCGCGCGTGCGGTACTGGCGCGCGTTCTCGGCCGTGTTCGCGCCGGGCTCGAAGCTCTGCGCTTGCGAGAGCGGGACGAGCGCGCCGCCGCGGCCCCGCGGGTCGGTCATCACGAGCTGCTCGGGCGCCCAATCGCCCGAGAGGTTCGGCTCGCCCGAGGGCAAGCGCGCCGCGCGCGCGACGGCAGTGCTCGGCGCAGGCGCGCTGGAGAGCTGGCCGTAGCGGTCGGCCGAGCTGCCGTCCGCGAAGACTATGGTCGAGAGGTAGCAGGAGCTCGGGTCGTTGCGATCGGGTGCGCCCGTGATCTTGACGGGCTCGCCTTTCTTGAGCATCTCGGGGGACCAACCGGAGCGGCGCAGCGTCGTCGCCGAGCGCATCTCGCAGCGCCACGCGACCACTTTGCCGTCGGCACCGCTCACGTCGAGATAGAGATACGCATGCGGGTTGACGAAATCGACGCCGCTCACGACGCCCGTGATCGCGACTTCCTGTCTGGTATCAAAAGTGCCGATCCCATGATGAGCAGCCGCGGGCGCCGTAACGAGAACTGCGGCAATGAACACGCTACGAGCCGTCATCACTCACTCCTTCGGCGGCACAATCGTGAACAGCCCGTCTTCGACCTCGCTGCGATCGTTGTCGTAGTCGTCGTGCATCATCCTGTCGAGCCCCATCGCTCGTTCGTAGACGAGATCGACGACCCACGGTGCCGATAGCGCGACGGGATCCGTAATTGTCATGACAGATTCGATGCGATCCGGACCCGTCATGCGCAAGCGCTCGACGTAGCGCGCCTCCTCGGACAGCGGCGGAGAAGAAAAGAAATAGCGGTTGGGGTTTCTGACGGAAACGGTTTCTATGATCAGCGTATCTCCCTCCCAACGTCCGACGGATTCTCCCCATGTCGTCGGCCACCGATCCTCCTCGGGGGGCAGGCTACGGCCGTCGGTATGGACGTGGCGGACGTCGCGGTAGATGTTGATGATCAACGTCTCACGCGGCGTGATCAGAAATTGCATCGGAGCTGCCGAATTCATCATCAACGGGAAGCCCCAGCCGTTGGCCTTTTGGTCCATCTGCCGCGCGCGCGTGGCTTCCACACGCTTGCGACCTTCTTCGCTCCACGGGGCGGTTTGCCCCAACAGCTTGTAATCCCCGCCCGCAGGGAAGCCCGAGATCTCCGCAGTCAGCCCCTCGCCGATCCAGTAGCCTCTCCAATCGGGCGGCGACTGCGCGTGCGCGCCGAGCGGCGTGCCGCCGAGCAGCGAAGCGAACGTCGCGCATGCAAGGGCCAAGAGCACGTTACTCCGTCGGGTGTTCATGGATTCGCTCCCAGCGTCTTGCCATCGGCAGTCTTCGCTTCGACGAGCAGTCCGGCGCCGGGTTTCCCGCTGCGAAGCGGGACCACCGTGACGGTCAGCGTATCGCCCGCCTTCACGGTCGACGGCCGCCAGCCGAGATTGTAGAGGTAAGCGTTGGCGCCCATTTCGAGGCTCCATTCCTGTTCCGCACCGTCGGCCGGTTTTACGACGAGCTGGATGTAGCTGTGCGGGTTCGTCCATTGGAACAGGCGAACCGTACCCGTCAGCGTCACCTGCTTCGAGAAATCGAACATCGCCGGGGAATGATGCGCGTGTAGTCCGAGCGGCAGGACGAGCAGGCTCGACAGTGACAACACGCGAAGAGTTTTTGCGATCATGCAACCTCCTTTCATTCCGCGCGCAGCGCCCCCATCGGGTCCGCCCGCGCCACGCGCCTCGCAGGAAGATACGCCGCCAACGCCGCCGTTGCGACGAGCACGAGCGCTGCGAGCGCATACGTCGCAGGATCGAGCGCCGTCACACCGAACAACAACGACTCGATGAGCCGCGACGACCCAACGGCCCCGGCGAGTCCGAGGGCGATGCCGGCAAGCACCGGCACGATTATCCGTCCCAGCATCATGCGCGTGAGCGGTCCGTTCTGCGCGCCGAGCGCAACGCGGATGCCGATCTCGCGCCTGCGCTGCGCGAGCATGTAGCCGATCACGCCATAGATGCCGACGAGCCCGAGCGCGAGCGCCATGCCGCCCGTGATCGCGAGCAGCACCAGCGTGAGCTGCGTGCGCGCCGTCGCGCGGCGATAGATGTCGCCGAGAGTTTGCACCTCCCAGAGCGGCACACGCGCATCGACGGACCAGATCGCGCGCTGAATCTCTTCGAGGAAACCGGGCGTCGATACGCGTTCGCTACGGACCACGAACGTCGCCGTGCGGCCGAACCGCGCCGCGAGCGGTTCGTTGAGCGTGAGGTACATCGCGTCGGTCGATGTGGCTTGGAGATTCTGATTGCGCACGTCGCTGACCACGCCGACGACTTCGCGCCACTCTTCTGCCGGCGACAACCGTACGCGTTTGCCGACCGCGTCCTCGGCAGTGCCCCACACGCTGCGCGCGAAGCTTTGCGACACGATCGCCGGCTTGCTTGCCCCGTAATGGTCCGCCCACTCGAACGTCCGGCCTGCTATGAGCCGCGTGCCGAGCGTCTCGAAATAGCGCGGCGAGGTGAAACGCAGGTCGGCCCTCGGTGGCGGGCCGTCCTCCGGCAGCGCCGAATTCTCCGCGAAGAGCCCGCCGACGATGCCGCCGGTGAGTGGCGGACGCGACGCGAAGCCCACGGACTCGACGCCCGCGAGCGACCCGATCGCGCCCTGCATCTGCTCGAACACGCGCACGGCGCGCGGCATCTCCGGCACGGCGGCCGGAGGCAGGACGACGCTCACGGTCTGCACCTCATCGGGAGCGACGAAGCCCGGATCCACTGCGAGCAGCGAGTCGAACGAGCGAATCATGAGCCCCGCGGCGACGAGCAGAATCAGCGCGAACGAGACCTGTGCGGCAATCAACCCTTGGTGCACGCGATGCCGCTCGCGGCTCGTCGTATGGCCGCGACCTGCCGTGCGCAACGTGCCGGCTACGCGCGGGCCCGCGTACCGCAATACGGGCACGGCGCCGAACAAGATGCCGACCGCCAGCGATACGGCGACGGCGAAGGCGACCACGGTCGCATCGATCGTCACGGTGAGCATGCTCGGCAGCTCGCCGGCCGCGGCCGCGAGCAGCACGGGCAGCCCGACCGCGGCGAGCGCTAAGCCTAAGGCGCCGCCGACGAGAGCCAGCAGCACGCTTTCGCGCATCAGCGCGAGCGCGATGCGGCCGCGCGACGCGCCGAGCGCGGACTGGATCGCGAGCTCATGAGCTCGCGTTTCCGTGCGGATCAGCTGCAGGTTAGCGACGTTCGCGCAGGCCACTGCGAGCATCAGGCCGATCGTTCCCATCAGGACGAGGAGCACCTCATCGAGGTCGCCGACGAAGGTCTCTTTGAGCGGCCGCAAGTTGGGCTCGAGCGCGAGCGCCTGCGCATCCAAACCCGGCGGGACAGGGAAGGTCGCCCTTAGGATCGGGAGCATGCGCTCGACGTCGGCGTTCGCCGCCTCGAGCGTCACGCCATCGCGCAGCCGCGCGATCCCTCGTTCGCCGAGCGACCCGGCGACCGAGGTCGCCGGGTCCGGCCGCATGGGCAGGAGGATCTCGGCGGGCGTTTGCGAGAAACGGAAGTCGCGCGGCAGCACGCCGATGATCTCGTGCAACGCGCCGTTGACGACGAGACTTTGCCCCAGCGCGTCCTCGTTGCCGCCGAAATGCCGCTGCCAATACCCGTGAGCAAGCATCACCGTCGGCGCGCTGTCCGGTCGATCGTCGGCTTGGGCGAACGCGCGTCCGAGCGCCGGAGCGACGCGGAGCGTCGGCAGGAAATCGAACGTGACGTCTATGCTCGGGACTTGTTCCGGGTCGCCCGGCGCCGTCACGCTCGAGCTCTCTGCGAGCCACAACGCGACGGATTCGAACGTTCGGCTGTTGTCGCGGTAGGTGAAATAGATCGCCGGCGACGCCGGCAAACTGGCTCGTTGCGGCGTGCGATGCGTCAGCGATACGAGCCGGTCCGAGTCGGCGAACGGTAGGGGATTGATCAGGATGCCGTTGACGACGGCGAAGATTGCGATCGTTGCGCCTAGCCCAAGCGCGAGCGTGAGGACCGTCGTCAACGTGAAGCCCGGCGCGCGCATCAGCCGGCGCGCGGTTTGTTGGAGCTCGATCATCAGCAGTTTCCCCGGGCATGGTCCTGCTGCTGCGCACGCACGGATTGTGCCGGCCAGGCGTAGCGCGTAACTCGTTGATTCTCAGCGACGCAGTCGCGCGGAGTGGGCACTCGAGGGCGGCGGACCGTACCGCTGGCGGGACGCCAGTCTCGGTTCCGGGACCGGTTGGCATCTACGGCGTCGTGGCGTTTTTCGTGAGCCACACGTGCGCGAGATCGGAATCCCACTCGCCGGCGCTAGGCCAACAGCCACCGCTTGATGACGTCGATCTGTTTCGCATCGCGTAGCGCCGGCGCGTGCCCGACACCCGGGAACTCGACGAGCTCCGTCTTCGGCCCCTTCCTCAGCATGCGGTCGACGATTTCCTTCGACAGTACGTCGGACTCCGAGCCGCGCAGCAACAAGACCGGGCAGCTAATCTGTTCCCATACGGACCAGAGGTTCAGGTCTTGCGGCGACCGCATCGGCGCGACGATGTCGGGATCGTACGTGAGCGTGAACGCGCGGTCCTCGAGCCGCCGGCGCACGCTGTGGCGCGTCAGATCTGCCCACTGCATATCGGTCAGCGGCCCGAACATTCGATAGACCTTGCGAAAGTACTGTTCGGCTTCGGCGAGCGACTGGAACGACTTCTCGATGCCGACGTACTCGAGCATGCGCTGCGGCGCGGACTTCGGCACGAACGCGCCGGCGTCGTTCAAGACGAGGCGCCGAATCGGCGAGTTCGGCTGCGCGGCGAGGAACATGCCGACGAACCCGCCCATCGAGGTGCCGACCCAGTCGTAGGTCTCCTGGCCCAAGCGCGCCATCAGCGCGACCATGTCGCCGCAGTAGGTGGCGAACGTGTATTGCTGCTTGTCGGCGAGCCAGTCGCTGCGGCCGCGGCCGACGACGTCGGGACACGCGACGCGCCGGTCTTGCTCGAGCGCTTGCGCCAGCGCGTCGAAGTCGCGCGAATTGCGCGTCAGCCCGTGGACGCAGATGACCGTCTGCGCGCGGTCCTTTCGGCCCCATTCGTTGTACGCAACATGATGAAAGCCGCGGCTCGTCAAACTCAGGAAAGACTTCTCGATCAACGCCTAGGACTCCGTCAAGACACCGCGGCAGTCTAGACGCTTGGCCCGGAGTGCGCTGAGCCCGCGTGCACTCTGTTGGTGCTAACGAGAGGCGCGGAGATCGAACCGATCCAAGTTCATGACCTTCGTCCACGCCGCGACGAAGTCCTTCGCGAACTTCTCCTTCGCATCCGTGCTGCCGTACACCTCGCTCAGAGCGCGCAGCTGGGAGTTCGAGCCGAATACGAGATCGGCGCGCGTGCCCGTCCACTCGACTTTGTCCGTCGCCGCGTCCCGCGCTTCGAACACGTCTTTGGCGTCCGACGTCGCCTTCCACGACGTGCGCATGTCGAGCAGGTTCACGAAGAAGTCGTTCGTCAACGTGCCCGGTTTCTTCGTGAGCACGCCATGCTTCGATCCGCCGACGTTCGCGCCGAGCACGCGCAGCCCGCCGACGAGCACCGTCACCTCGGGTGCCGTCAGCGTCAGCAGCTGAGCCCTGTCGAGCAGCAGCGCTTCGGCGGGAAGTGAGAACTTGCCCTTCGAATAGTTGCGGAAGCCGTCGGCCGCCGGCTCGAGCACCTTGAACGACTCAACGTCGGTCTGCGCCTGGGAGGCGTCCATGCGGCCGGGGCTGAACGGCACTTTGACCTTCATGCCGGCCTTGCTCGCGGCCTGCTCGATGGCTGCGACGCCGCCGAGCACGATGAGATCGGCCACGGACACCTTCTTGCCGTTGCCTTTGTTCTTGTTGAACGCGGCCTGGATGTCCTCGAGCTTGCGGAGCACCTTCGCGAGCTTCGCCGGCTCGTTGACTTCCCAGTCCTTCATCGGCGCGAGCCGGATGCGCGCGCCGTTCGCGCCGCCGCGCATGTCGGAGCCGCGATAGGTCGACGCCGACGCCCACGCCGTGGACACCAGCTCGGCGACGCTGAGCTTCGTCGCGAGGATCTTCTTCTTGAGATCCGCGATCTCCTTGTCGCCGATGAGCTTGTGATTCAGCTTCGGAATCGGGTCCTGCCAGAGCAGTTCCTCCTGCGGCACCTCGGGGCCCAGGTAGCGCGCACGCGGACCCATGTCGCGATGCGTGAGCTTGAACCACGCACGCGCGAACGCATCGGCGAACTGCTCCGGACGTTCGTAGAAACGGCGCGAGATTTTCTCGTAGGCCGGGTCGAAGCGCAGCGCGAGATCGGTCGTCAGCATGTTCGGCGCGATTCGCTTCGACGGATCGTGCGCATGCGGCACGGTGCCCGCACCCGCGTTGTTCTTGGGTTTCCACTGCTGTGCGCCGGCGGGGCTTCTCGTGAGCTCCCATTCGAACTCGAACAGGTGCCAGAAAAAGTCGTTGTTCCACTTCGTTGGCGAGCGCGTCCACGTGACCTCGAGCCCGCTCGTGATCGCGTCGCCGGCGATGCCGCCGCCGAATTTGCTGCTCCAACCGAGCCCCTGCGCCTCGAGCTCGGCGGCTTCGGGGTCGGCGCCCACGTTATCCGCAGTGCCTGCACCGTGCGTCTTGCCGAACGTGTGTCCGCCCGCGATCAACGCCACGGTCTCTTCGTCGTTCATGGCCATGCGGCCGAAGGTTTCGCGGATGTCGTGCGCTGCGGCCACAGGGTCCGGCTTGCCGTTCGGGCCCTCCGGATTCACGTAGATGAGGCCCATCTGCACTGCCGCGAGCGGGTTCGCGAGCTCGCGCTCGCCCGAGTAGCGCTTGTCGGCACCGAGCCACTTCGCTTCCTCGCCCCAGAACACGTCCATGTCCGGCTCCCAGACGTCCTTGCGGCCGCCGCCGAAGCCGAACGTCTTGAAGCCCATGGACTCGAGTGCGACGTTGCCCGTGAGGATCATGAGGTCGGCCCAGGAAATCTTGCGGCCGTACTTCTGCTTGATGGGCCAAAGCAGCCGGCGCGCCTTGTCGAGGCTGGCATTGTCGGGCCAGCTATTCAGCGGCGCGTAGCGCTGCTGGCCGCGCCCGCCGCCCCCGCGGCCGTCGCCGGTGCGATAGGTGCCGGCGCTGTGCCACGCCATGCGGATGAACAGCGGCCCATAGTGGCCGAAGTCCGCCGGCCACCACGGCTTCGAGTCCGTCATCAGCTTGCGCAGGTCTTTCTTGAGCGCCTTGTAGTCGAGGCCCTTGAACTCCTTCGCGTAGTCGAAGTCCGCGCCCATCGGGTCGGACTTCGAGGAGTGCTGGTGCAGGAGCTCGAGCGGCAACTGATTCGGCCACCAGTCGCGGTTCGAGATCGCGCGGCCGGAGCGATTGAAGGGACACTTTCCGCCGTCAGCCATGCCTGCTCTCCTTCTAATACGGATGCGAACGAATGTAGGCGAGAACGAGCGCCCGAGACAGTCGTATTTTCCGATGAGATCGATAGCTGTTCTCTATGGATCAAGAGGCTATTGACCCGGGCGGCTTGTGATACCCGCGCAGGCGCCGCGTATATTGCTGCGATGGCAATCGAAAGCGAGCTTCCGAATCGGCTCTTCATGAGCGTGGCCGCCGCCGAGCCCAACTGGGACGCGGTGTATGCGGAGCAGCTCCCGCGTGTCTTCAATTTTTTTCGCTACCGCTTACGCAACGACGCGCACGCCGAGGATCTGACGTCGCGCACGTTCGAGAAGGCATGGTCCGCGCGCGCACGGTACCGGCGCGATCTCGCGGGCTTCTCGACGTGGCTGCTCAGCATCGCGCGCAACGTCGCGACCGATCATCTGCGCGCGCAGCGGCCGCATCTGCCGCTCGAGGCCGCGGAAGAGGTGGCGGCGAAAGACACGCCGCACGATGAAGTCGCACGCGACTCGGATCTCGCTCGCCTCGGCACGCTTCTCCAAGAACTTCCGCAACGCGAGCAAGAGCTCGTCGCGCTGAAGTACGGGGCCGAGGCTACGAACCGCGCCATCGCCGAGCTCACGGGTTTGAGCGAATCGAACGTCGGCACGATCTTGCACCGCGTGGTGCAAACGTTGCGCCGCGACTGGTAACCATAGAGGTACCGACAATGGACGACCAATTTTTGCGCGATCTCAAGAAGCAGCCGAACCCGGAATTCGCAGCGCGACTGCGCGCGACGTTGCGTGCCCTCCCTCCCAACGCCGTCGCGCGCGTCGCGCCTGCGGCCGACTTCAAGCGGTGGTTCGCGGCCGCCGCGTCGATCGCGGTCGTCGGCTTCGCGTTCACGTTGCCGCCCGTGCAGGCCGCAGCCGAAGCGTTTCTCGAGCTGTTCCGCGTCAGGCAGTTCACGGGCGTGGCGTTCGACCCGGAGCGGCTCAGCACCTTGGAGTCGAGCGGCTTCGACCCGGAGGCAATGTTCGGTAGCGTGGAGCCGTTGACGACGCCGCAGGAGCCCGTCTCGTATGCGACGGCGGCGGACGCCGGCGCGGCCGCGGGAATTCGTGTGCGAACTCCGGCTTGGATCCCGCAGGGCTATGCGAGCACCGGTTTCATGGCTTCGTCGGAGCAGGCGGCGCGCATCACGATAAACACGGCGGGTCTACAGGCCCTGCTCGACACGCTCGGGCTGGCCGACGTCGAGCTGCCCGACGGCCTCGACGGTCAGACCGCGACGGTGCGTCTGCAGCCGATCGTCACGCAGAGCTTCGTGAACGACGATCGCACTGTGCACGTGATTCAGGCGCGAAGCCCCGACGTGTCGTTCCCGGCCGGGATCGACCTCTCGAAGCTCGCGTACGCGGGGCTCCGAGTGCTCGGCATGTCGCGCGACGAGGCTTACCGCATGTCCGTCACGATCGACTGGCGAACGACCCTGATCGTGCCGGTGCCGTCGAAGGCCGCGGCGTATCGCCCCGTCAACGTGGCCGGCAACGAGGGTCTCCTGATCGAAGGGCTCCGGCAGAACGAGCGGCGACCCGGCAGCATGCTGATGTGGTCGGCGGGCGACGAGACGTTCGCGGTCGCGGGGCCGGTCAGCGGTGAGGAATTGCTCGAGATCGCGCAAACTCTGCAGTAGATGCCGGAATACGCGATCGAGACTGCGGCGTTGCGGCGCGAGTTCGGCCGCAACGTCGCAGTAGCAGGTTTGTCCCTCGCCGTCCCGCGCGGCGAGGTTTTCGGCTTCTTGGGGCCGAACGGCGCC
>Ga0190271_10001677_pt1 | contig 12853 bp, 13 predicted proteins | sample Popmic356T_FD_133747 | JGI IMG/M metagenome (GOLD analysis project Ga0190271, IMG submission 133747) | Populus adjacent soil microbial communities from riparian zone of Weber River, Utah, USA - 356 T | ecosystem: Environmental > Terrestrial > Soil > Riparian zone | place: USA: Utah | collected...
CGGCGCCGGCGCCGGGCTCGGCGGTGGCGTCGCGACTCGCGATCAGCTGCCCCGCCTCCTCCACGTGCTCGCGGGCCTGGTCGAGGTGGGCCCGGCCGAGACCCACGGGCTCGCGGTGCAGCTCGAGCACCACCCGGTCGAGCAGCTGCTTGACGGGATAGAGGCGGTCGCCCGGCAGCGCCGACCGAGAGAGGGCGCCGATCCCGCCCGCGAGGACGAGCAGCACCGCAGCCGCGGCCACGAGCATCCGGGCGCGCCTGCCGAAGCGCACGACCGCGGGGCCGCGGGGCTCTGGGGAGCCCGCCGAGCCGGCGGGCACCTCGAGGAGGAGGTGCCGCAGCTCCGCGACGAAGTCGGCTCGGGGGTCCAGGCCGCGCCGGTCGAGCGCCTCGACGTCGCGTGCGATGGTGACGAGGGCGGCGATGCCGGGGTCGTCGACCGACTGCCCGTCGAGGGCACGCTGGAGGAGCGCGCCATCGGCGTTCGCTCCGAGCTGCATGCCCAGCCTCCTACCGGTCCCGCACGGTCAACGACGCGAGGCCGCCGCTCGTCACGCGGCTCAAAGCTCCAGCCCTTCGAAGGAGGCGCGCAGCGCGCGGGTGGCTCGCAGCTGGAGCTGCTTGACCGCGCCCTCCGAGCGGCCGAGCACCCGTGCGGTCTCGGCGACGCTGAGCCCCTGGAGGAAGCGCAGGGTGATGCACTCGGCCTGGTCGGGTCGCAGGGCGCGGATCGCCTCGACGAGCTGCTCGTCACGCTGGCGGGCGAGCACCAGCTCGTCCGGCGCCTCCACACGCACGTCGGCGTCACGCATGTCGGCCGTCGTCACCTCGAAGCGGAAGCGCGCCGACTTCACGTGGTCGGCGACGAGGTTGCGCGCGATGGTGATGAACCAGGCGGCGATGTCCTTGCCCTGCCACGAGAAGGTGTCGATGCGGCGGAGGGCACGAAGGAAGGTCTCCGACGTGAGGTCCTCGGCCAGCGCACGCTGGCCGACCCGCACGAACAGGTAGCGGTGCACGGTGTCGACGTAGGCGTCGTAGAGCTGCCCGAAGGCCTCCCTGTCACCGGCCTTGGCGAGCTCGACGAGGGCGACGACGCGCGAGTCGACGACGTCGTCCCGGGAAGGCGAGGAGCCAGGTGGGCCGCTTGCTGACCCGGCGCCGGGGCCGCTGGGGCTGCTGTCGATGGCTGCCCAGACCGCCTCGAGCACGGAGCGCCAGCTCGGCGTGGGGGCTGGCAGGGGCGCCACGGCTGGTGGGCCCCAGCCGATACTGCGCAAATCGGACGCGGCGTGGATGGGCCCCACCCCAGACGCGGCAGGTGCGGCGCTGGGCACTCGTCGGTGGGCCGACTCCGTGAACGGGCTCATCCCGGCTCACATACCCCCGCCGGTGCCCGGCTACTCAGGCTCTCGGCGAGGGATCGGGCTGCGAAGCGAGCCCGCCTAGAGTGGAGGTATGCGTGTTGACCAGCCCACCGCGCCCCGAGTCGTCCTGCTCGGCCGCCCCGGGTGCCACCTGTGCGACGAGGCCCGCGAGGTCATCGAGCGGGTGACCTCCGAGCTCGGTGTCTCGTGGCAGGAGCACTCGATCGACGACGACCCCGAGCTGGTGCGACGCTACGCCGAGCAGATCCCCGTGACCTTCGTCGACGGCCGGCGCCACGAGTTCTGGCGGGTCGACGAGGCGCGACTGCGTGCCGCGCTCGCCTGAGCCCACCGGCCGGCATACCGCCCGATGACGTGACGTGATAGGTCGCTCACGTCAACTTTGTGCATGGCTTCACAAACGTCTAGCCTGATCTGGTCCCCAGGTGCTCCGCGTTCGTGAGAACGCCTCAGCGAGAGGAGCCGGTGAGCAAGCGTGTCCGCCGACCCCGCACTGCGTCGCGAGATCCCCGACGCAACCGTCGCGCGGCTCCCTGAGTACCTCCGCACCCTGTCCCGGCTCGCCGAGGACGGCGTCCTGTCGGTCTCCTCCGAAGAGCTCGCTGCCGCTGTCGGCGTGCGTTCGGCGCAGCTGCGCAAGGACCTCAGCCACCTCGGCTCCTACGGGGTCCGGGGGGTCGGCTACGAGGTCGAGACCCTCGCACTCGAGATCTCCCGGGCGCTCGGCCTCACCGAGGACTGGCCCGTCGCCATCGTGGGCATGGGCAACCTGGGCCGCGCACTCGCCTCCTACTCCGGCTTCGTCACCAAGGGCTTCCGCATCGTCGCGCTCTTCGACGACGACCCGGCCCTCATCGGTGAGCGGCTCGCCGACGTCGCCATCAGGCCTCTCGCCGAGCTCGACGCCCGCCATGCCGTCGATCCCATCTCGATCGGAGTCATCGCGACCCCGGCGCCGGCTGCGCAGTCCGTCTGCGACCGGCTCGTCGGTGCCGGCATCAGCTCGATCCTCAACTTCGCCCCGGCCGTGCTGTCGGTGCCCGCGGGCACCGACGTGCGCCGCGTCGACCTCTCGACCGAGCTGCAGATCCTCGCCTTCCACGCGCAGCGCAAGGCTCTCGCCGCCGGCCACCTCGGATCGGCGGTCGTGTCGTGAGCCTGCTCGTCATCGGTCTGTCGCACCACACGGCCCCGCTCGCCGTGCTCGAGGCGCTCGCCGAGCACCCCGACCGGTCCGGTGCGATCGCGACCGCCGCGCTGTCCTCCGCCACGGCGACCGAGGTCGTCGTGCTCTCGACGTGCAACCGCCTCGAGGTCTATGCCGAGGTGCCCGCCTTCCACCCGGCCGTCGCGGCCATCGGCGAGGCGCTCGCCCTCGCGGCCGGCGTGTCGTCGGCGCCACGGTCGGCCGCGCCGTCCGACGACCTGCCCCACCGCGCCGAGGTGCTCGCCGACCACCTCTACGTGCGCCATGACGAGGGCGCCGTCGCCCACGCCTTCACCGTCGCCTGCGGGCTCGACTCGATGGCCGTCGGCGAGGCCCAGGTGCTCGGTCAGATGCGTGATGCCCTCGCCGTGGCCCAGGCGCGCGGGCAGGTGGGCGAGTCGCTCAACTCGCTCTTCCAGCAGGCACTGCGGGTCGGCAAGCGCGCGCACACCGAGACCGACATCGACCAGCACAGCGTGTCGCTCGTGCACATCGCCCTCGAGCAGGCTGCCGAGCGCCTCGGCGACCTCACTCGGTGCAGCGCCGCCGTCGTCGGAGCCGGCAGCATGAGCGGGCTCGCCGCGGCCACCACCCGCCGTGGCGGCATCGGATCGCTCACGATCGCCAATCGCACGGCCGCGCGGGCGCAGCGGCTCGCCGAGACCACGGAGGGCGACGCCCGGCCGTGGGCCGAGCTGGCCGACGTCGTGGCCGAGAGCGACCTCGTCATCACCTGCACCGGCGCCGTCGGGCACGTCATCACGGGCGAGACCCTCGCCCGCAGCGCACGACTGCGCGCCGGCCGCCCCCAGGTCGTCATCGACCTCGCCCTGCCCCGCGACGTGGAGCCCGCCGGCGACTGGGCCACGGACGCCCCCGGCGTCACGCTCGTCGACCTCCAGCACCTCGGCCGCCTCCTCGAAGGGCGGGCCGACCGCACCGAGGTCCGTCGCGTCGGCGCGCTCGTCACGGCGGAGGTGGCCGACTACCTCACCCGGCGCATGGAGAAGACGGTCACGCCGACGGTCGCGGCACTGCGCGCGCGAGCTGCGAGCCTCGTCGCCGGCGAGATGGACCGTCTCGACCAGAGGCTGCCGCACCTCGACGAGCAGACCCGGGCCGAGGTGGCGCTCGCCGTGCACCGCGTCGTCGAGAAGCTGCTCCACACCCCGACCCGCAAGGTCAAGGAGTTCGCGATGGAGGGCAGCGGCGACGACTACGCCGCAGCCCTGCGTGAGCTCTTCGACCTCGAGCCCAAGGACGTCGCCAACGTCGCTGCGCCGCCGAAGCGGAGGACCCCATGACCGCTCTGCGCCTGGGCACGCGCCGCTCCGCCCTCGCCACCACCCAGTCGCGGTGGGTCGCCGACCGGCTCGCCGCGCTCGGACACGAGGTCGAGCTCGTCGAGATCACGACCGAGGGCGACCGCAGCGGCGAGCTGCTCACGACCATCGGCGGCACCGGCGTCTTCGTCTCGGCGATCCGTGACGCGCTGCACGCGGGACGCATCGACGTCGCCGTGCACTCCCTCAAGGACCTGCCCACCGCGCCCGACCCCCAGCTCGTGCTCGCGGCCATCCCGGTGCGCGAGGACAGCCGCGACGTGCTCATCGCCCGCGACGGGCTGACCCTCGGGGAGCTACCCGTCGGATCCGTCGTCGGCACCGGCTCACCCCGGCGCGCGGCCCAGCTCGCTGCGCTCGGACTGGGCCTCGAGGTGCGGCCCATCCGCGGCAACGTCGACACGCGCATCCGCTTCGTCACCACCGGTGCGCTCGATGCCGTCGTGCTCGCCCGGGCCGGTCTCGCCCGGCTGGGTCGTCTCGACGAGGCCACCGAGGTCATCGACCCCATCCAGGTGCTCCCGGCGCCGGGTCAGGGTGCCCTCGCCGTCGAGTGCCGCACCGACCGCCCTGATGTCATCGCCGCCGTCGCGGCGCTCGACGACCCCGACACCCGCACCTGCGTCACCGCCGAGCGGTCCCTGCTGTCCACGCTCGAGGCGGGGTGCACCGCTCCCGTCGGGGCCCTTGCGGAGGTCGTCGAGGGTGACGACGGGCTGGAGCTGTCGCTGCGGGCCTTCGCGGGCAGCGAGGACGGCAGCCTCGAGCTCCGGCGTTCGCTCGTCGGCGACTACACCGAGCCGGCGGCCCTCGGGGCCCGGCTCGCCCGGATCCTGCTCGAGGACGGCGCCGCCGACCTCACCACCACCACCGGGGCTGCCGCCCCGACCCCAGACCGCGCCCCACACCGTTCGGAGCATGTCTCGTGACTCGTACCCACCAGCCGTCAGAGACGACGGCGTCGACCACCTCGGCTCCGACGACGCCCGCCCGCGTCGCCTTCGTCGGATCCGGCCCCGGCGACCCCGGGCTGCTGACGCTGCGAGGACGCGACCTCATCGCGGCGGCCGACGCCATCATCCTCGACCGCGTGACGAGCGAGGCCGACGTGCGCCGCCACGCACGCCCCGACGTCGAGGTCATCGACGCCGGCCACGGCGAGCAGGGGCAGGAGCTCACCCAGGCGGTGCGCGCCAAGCTCCTCGTCAAGGCCGCCAAGTCGGTCGGCCCGTCCGGTCTCGTCGTGCGCCTCATGGACGGCGACCCGGCCACCTTCAACGGCCTCGTCGAGGAGGTCCGCGCCTGCCGCAAGGCGGGGCTCAGCTTCGATGTCGTCCCCGGGGTCTCCGCCGTCACCGCCGGCCCGACGTATGCCGGTGTGCCGCTCACGTCCAAGGCGACGGGAGCGCTCCACGTCCTCAGCGTCGACCGCAGCCTCGACTACACGGCATACACCTCGTCGGACGACACGATCGTGCTCGTGGGAGCGCCGGCCTCGATCCGCACGGGCCTCGCCGGCCTGCTGGCAGCAGGGCGGGCCGCGGAGTCGCCGGTGGCGCTGAGCGAGCGCGCCACGACAGTGCGACAGTCGTCGGTCGCCACGACGCTCGGCGCGGTCGACCGAGTCTTCAGCGGCAAGGAGGCGTTCGATGTCACGATGGCCATCGTGTCGCCCAACGTCGACCTGAGGGACGAGTTCGCCTGGTTCGAGACCAAGCCGCTCTTCGGCTGGAAGGTGCTCGTGCCGCGCACGCAGGCGCAGGCGGGCTCGATGGTCGACCGCCTCGCGGGCTACGGCGCGACCGCCGACGTCGTGCCCACCATCTCCGTCGAGCCCCCGCGCACCCCGCAGCAGATGGAGAAGGCCGTCAAGGGTCTCGTCACCGGACGCTACGAGTGGATCGGCTTCACCTCGGTCAACGCCGTGCGCGCCGTGCGTGAGCGCTTCGAGGAGTTCGGGCTCGACGCCCGTGCCTTCGCCGGGCTCAAGGTCGCGGCGGTCGGCGGCGTCACCGCGGCCGCGCTGCGCGAGTGGGGCATCAACCCCGACCTCGTGCCGAGCACGGAGCAGTCGGCCGCCGGTCTGCTCGAGGACTGGCCGCCCTTCGACGAGGTCTTCGACCCGATCAACCGCGTGCTGCTCCCGCGTGCCGACATCGCCACCGAGACGCTCGTCGCGGGGCTGCGCGACATGGGCTGGGAGGTCGACGACGTCACGGCCTACCGCACGGTGCGCGCCGCTCCGCCGGCCGCCGAGATCCGCGACGCCATCAAGGGCGGCGACTACGACGCCGTCGTCTTCACGTCGAGCTCCACGGTGCGCAACCTCGTCGGCATCGCCGGCAAGCCGCACCCGGCCACGGTCGTCGCCTGCATCGGACCGGCCACGGCCAAGACGGCGCAGGAGCACGGCCTGCGGGTCGACGTGCTGGCGCCGGAGGCCTCGGCACTCAGCCTCGTCGACGCGCTCGCCGGCCACGGCGTGGGCCTCGCGGTCGCTGCGGCCGAGGCCGGCCAGCCGGTCCAGCGTCCGAGCGACAAGCGTCCGGCGTCGCGTCGACGCGCCCGCTGACGGCGGCGGTGTCACGGTGATCGAGCGTCCCCGACGCCTGCGCCAGACCCCGGCGCTGCGCTCGCTCGTCGCCGAGACGAGGCTGCACCCGCGCGATCTCGTGCTGCCCGTCTTCGTCGCCGACGGGATCGATGCCCCGGCACCGATCACGTCGATGCCGGGCGTGCAGCACCACACGCTGACGAGCGTCGTCGACATCGCCCGGCGCTGTGTCGACGCGGGTCTCGGCGGCATCATGCTCTTCGGCGTGCCGCGCGAGCGTGACAAGGACGCGACAGGCAGTGGCGCGGTCGACCCCCACGGCATCCTCAACGTCGCCCTGCGCACGGTGCGCGAGGCGGTGGGCGAGGACCTCGTGGTGATGGCCGACACCTGCCTCGACGAGTTCACCGACCACGGCCACTGCGGCGTGCTCGACGACCGCGGCCGGGTCGACAACGACGCCACCAACGAGCTGTATGCCGCGATGGCGGTCGCCCAGGCACGCGCGGGCGCCCACGTCGTCGCCCCCTCGGGGATGATGGACGGCCAGGTCGCGGTCATCCGCGAGGCGCTCGACCGAGAGGGCTTCACCGACACGGTGATCCTCGCGTATGCCGCGAAGTATGCGTCTGCGTTCTACGGGCCCTTCCGCGAAGCCGTCCAGTCGAGCCTGCAGGGTGATCGCCGCACCTACCAGCAGGACTCGGCCAACATCGTCGAGTCCCTCCGCGAGATCGACCTCGACATCGCCGAGGGGGCCGACATCATCCTGGTCAAGCCGGCGATGTCCTACCTCGACGTCGTCTCCGCCGCCGCCGAGCGCGCGTCGGTGCCGGTCGCGGCCTATCAGGTGTCGGGGGAGTACGCGATGATCCAGGCCGCGGCCGCCAACGGCTGGATCGACCTGCGCGGCGCCGCACTGGAGTCGCTCACCTCCATCCGGCGGGCGGGGGCGCAGATCGTTTTGACGTATTTTGCCCTCGACGTCGCGGACTGGCTGGCCTGACAGCACTACGATCTGCACAGACGAGGGAGGTGGCACGATGACGCCCGCAACAGGGGACGGGGTGCGGTGGCTCAGTGACGCCGAGCAGGCCTCGTGGCGCGCCATCCTGCGCGGCACCCGTCTGCTCGAGCGGGCGCTCGACGACGCCCTCGACGAGCCCGGGCTGCAGCTGTCGGAGTACGAGATCATCTCGATGCTCTCCGAGAGCGACAACCATCGCCTTCGCATGTCGGAGCTCGCCTCGATGGTCGTGCAGTCGCGCAGCCGCCTCACCCACACCGCGAAGCGGCTCGAGGACCGGGGCTGGGTGACGCGCGAGCAGTGCTCCGACGACAAGCGCGGGGTCGAGCTCGTGCTGACACCGGGCGGCCTCGCCGCCGTGCGCGAGATCTCCGCGGTGCACGTCGAGAGCGTGCGCAGCAACCTCGTCGACATCATGACGCCCGAGCAGTTCCAGGCCATCGGCGACGCGATGGCGATCGTGCGTGACCACCTCGACCCCGACGGCGTCAGCGGTCGCTGACTCACTCCTCGAGTGCTCACTCCTCGACCGGCACAGCTCGTCGGGAACGGGCGATCGACGTGACTCGAGTCGACTGCACAGGTGGCGTCGGCCACACCTCGTCGGGAACCGGGACTCGATGCCGGGAGGGTGCCGGCAGTGGGGTTGCGGTGACGCGACTGGGAGACTGGGGGCATGAGCTCAGGCCCCGTGACCACCCAGCCCACCACCGACGTCCCGGCGTCCGCAGCGCTGCTCGAGCGCGCGAGCCGGGTCATCCCGGGTGGCGTCAACTCGCCGGTGCGAGCCTTTCGGGCCGTCGGCGGCACACCGCGCTTCATGGCGAGCGGGGCAGGCCCGTGGCTCACCGACGCCGACGGCAACCGCTACGTCGACCTCATCTGCTCGTGGGGCCCGATGATCCTCGGGCACGCCCACCCCGACGTGCTCGCAGCCGTCACCACCGCTGCCGCCAAGGGCTTCTCCTTCGGCACCCCCTCGGAGAACGAGGTGCTGCTCGCCGAGGAGATCGTGGCCCGGATGGAGCCGGTCGAACAGGTGCGCCTCGTCAACTCCGGCACCGAGGCGACGATGTCGGCGCTGCGCCTCGCGCGCGGTTTCACCGGCCGCGACGTCGTCGTGAAGTTTGCCGGCTGCTACCACGGGCACGTCGACGCGCTGCTGGCGTCGGCCGGCTCCGGGGTCGCCACCTTCGCGCTGCCCGACTCGGCCGGAGTGCCGCGCTCGAGCGCCGGCGAGACGATCGTGCTGCCCTACAACGACCTCGCGGCGCTCGAGGTGGCCTTCGCCGAGCGCGGCCACGAGATCGCCGCCGTCATCACCGAGGCGGCCCCCGGCAACATGGGCGTCGTGCCCCCGGCTCCCGGCTTCACCGAGGGGCTGCGCCGGGTCACCGCCGCCCATGGTGCGCTGCTCATCTCCGACGAGGTGATGACCGGCTTCCGCTGCTCGCCCTCGGGCTACCACGGCCTCGAGGAGCACCCGTCCGGCGCCGCCGACCTCTACACCTTCGGCAAGGTCATGGGGGGCGGCTTCCCGACCGCGGCCTTCGGCGGGCGCGCTGACGTGATGGCGATGCTCGCGCCGCAGGGGCCCGTCTACCAAGCGGGCACGCTGTCGGGCAACCCGGTCGCGTCGGCCGCCGGCCTCGCGACGCTGCGCGGCTGCACCTCGGACGTCTATGACCGGCTCGAGGTCGTCAGTCGCGCGATCGCCGACGCGACGGCCGCCGCGCTCTCGGCCGCCTCGGTGCCGCACGAGATCCAGTGGGCGGGCTCGATGTTCTCGGTCTTCTTCCGCGACGGGGCCGTGACGGACTACGACGGCGCTCGCGACCAGGACACCGACGCCTTCCGACGGTTCTTCCACGCGATGCTCGACCACGGCGTGCACCTGCCGCCGAGTGCCTTCGAGTCGTGGTTCGTCTCCGCGTCGCACGACGACGCGGCGGTCGAGCACGTGCTCGCGGCCCTCCCCGCCGCAGCCCGGGCGGCGGCCACCCCCTAGCCTGACTGACCACACCAGATCGACCGATTTGTCCATTGCCGTGCGCCTCGGCACAGGTGGACGCTGGAAGGCGACGGCGGTGCCGTCAGGGCGCCGCCTCGAATGAGGGAGGTGGGCCGTGCACGCACGATCCACGACGGTGATGGGCCAGCCCGGGATGCTGGAGACGGGCATCGCACACGCGCGGGACGTGGTGATGCCGCAGGTCAGGGCGATGGAGGGGTGCCTCGGGATGTCGCTCCTCGCTGACCGCATGAGCGGGCGCTGCATCGTGACGACCGCGTGGCGAGACGAGGAGGCCATGCGCGCCACTGCCGATGCGGTCATCAAGCTGCGCGCGGATGCTGCTGCTCTTCTGGGCGGCGAGGCCACGGTCGACGAGTGGGAGGTCGCCTACCTCCACCGTGACCACCGCGCCGCTGACGGCGCCTGCGCGCGGGTGACCTGGACCGAGTCGGACCCCGCCTCGATCGACCGGGTCCTCGACGCCTTCAAGATGGGGATCATGCCCCGGGTCGAGCTGCTCGAGGGCTTCTGCAGCGCCAGCCTCTTCGTCGACCGGACCTCAGGGCGCGCCTGCGTCACTGCGACCTATGACTCCGAGCAGGCGATGGCAGTGACCCGCGACGCCGCCATGGGGTTGCGGGCCGACCTGGCCCAGGACACGGGGACACGCATCACAGAGGTGGCGGAGTTCTCGCTGGCCATCGCGCACCTCGACGTCCCCGAGCTCGTCTGACTGAACAGAGGAGCTGACCGGTTCGAGCTGGCGGTTCGAGCTGACAGATTGCAGGGATCCCGGCAGCCACCGAGCTGCCGGGATCACTTCGGGGGGAGCGTGCGGAGCGTCTCAGTGGACCGTGGCGAGCAGCACGCCGACCCCGACGAAGAGCCCTCCGAAGACCCGGCTGATGGTGCGCTGCCCCGACTCCCGCCGGGCGAACCTCCCCAGCCCGCGCGCTGCGGCCGCGAAGAAGAACCACATGACGATGACGTCGATGGCGACGACGGTCGCTGCGAGGACGACATACTGCGGCGGCAACGGCCGGTCGGTCACGATGAACTGCGGCATGAAGGCGAGGAAGAAGACGACGGCCTTCGGATTGGTGAGGTTGACGAGCAGCCCCCGGCGGAACATCGACCCCGCGGGCTCGGGCTCCGGCTCGCCGATGGTGGGCCCGGTTGCGCGAGAACGGAACTGGCGCACACCGAGGTGGACGAGGTAGGCCGCACCGGCATACCGGATCACGGTGAAGAGCACCGGCGAGCCCGCCACGAGCACCCCGACCCCGGCGGAGACGATCACGATGTGCGCGACGAGCGCGACCTGCTGGCCGAGGATGCCCCAGATCGAGCGGGCCCAGCCTGAGCCCAGCGAGTTGGCCATCGTGTTGATGGCGCCGGCGCCCGGGGTGAAGGAGATGAGCGTCCCGGCGGCGACGAGGGTGAGCCAGAGTGACCACGACTCGACAGGGAGTGTAGGACACCGGCCGTCCGGAGCGGATTCGGTCCTCGCCTGCACGTTTGAGAGACTGTCGACCATGAGCGCGAGCGCGAGCGGGATACCGGCAGACGGGACGGCGGACGCCCCCGAGCTGACCGTCGTGCACCTCATGCGCCACGGCGAGGTCCACAACCCCGAGGGGCTGCTCTACGGGCGCCTCGAGGGCTACCGTCTCTCCGACCTCGGCGAGCGGATGGCGGGTGTCGTGGCACGGCACCTCGAGCCCAACGACATCACGCACATCGTCGCCTCACCCCTCGAGCGCGCCCAGCAGACCGCGGCTCCCGTTGCGCAGGTCCACCGGCTGCCGATCGCGACCGACGAGCGCGTCATCGAGGCAGCCAACCACTTCGAGGGCCGCTCGGTGGGCATGGCCGACCTCATGCACCCCCGCAACTGGCACCTCTTCAGCAACCCGCGCACGCCGTCCTGGGGCGAGCCCTACGCGGAGATCGCCGAGCGCATGCTGGCGGCGATCGACGACGCGCGTCGCGCCGCCCACGGCCACGAGGCGGTCATCGTGAGCCACCAGCTGCCGATCTGGACGGCACGCAACACGCTGACCGGCCACCGGTTGTGGCACGACCCGCGCCGCCGGGAGTGCACGCTCGCCTCGCTGACGTCCCTCACCTATGCGGGCGACGAGCTGTCGTCCATCACCTACTCCGAGCCCGCCGTCGCTCTCCTCGGTCAGGCCAGCAGGAGCGTGGGCGCCTGATGCTTCAGCCCGACCGGCGCACCGCACTGCGATGGGGCGCCCTCGCTCTCGCAGGCGGTCTCGTGACCGTCACTGCCGCGTGCTCGAGCGACCCCAACTCCGTCGAGGGGCAGGCCCGCTCGGGTGACCGCAAGGGCTACGTCGCCGGCGACGGGTCGATCGAGCAGCTGGCCGTCAGCGACCGTGGTGAGCCCGTGACGCTGACGGGCACGACGCTCGAGGGCAAGCCGTGGAGCCTCGCGGACCGGGCCGGCGCGGTCGTCGTCGTCAACGTGTGGGGCTCGTGGTGCCCGCCCTGCATCGAGGAGACCCCGGCGCTGCAGAAGGCGTGGGAGAAGGTCCAGGCCGACGGCAAGCGCGTCGACTTCATCGGGCTCGACAAGCTCGAGAGCCCCGAGACCGGCCTCGCCTTCCAGAAGGCCAACGACGTGACCTACCCCTCCCTCGCCTATGACGGTGGCGTGCCGATCCTCTCGCTGCAGGGCAAGGCGTCGGCGACTCCGACGACCCTCGTGCTCGATGCCCAGGGCCGCATCGCCGCCCGTGTCTCGGGGCCGGTCTCGACGACGACGCTCCTCGGCCTCGTCGACGACGCCATCGACGAGAAGGCCTGAGTCGCCGCCGTGGACGCGCAGATCGCCACCGGATCGCTCGTCGCCGCCGCTGCCGTCGCACTCGTCGCCGGCTTCGTCTCCTTCGCCTCGCCCTGCGTGCTGCCCCTGGTGCCCGGCTTCCTCGGCTATGTCACCGGCCTGTCCGACGTCTCGCTGGAGCGCCGCTCGCGCGGACGCCTCGTGCTCGGCGCCGTGCTCTTCGTCCTCGGCTTCACGGTGGTCTTCCTCATCGCCGCCGCGGCCGTGTCGACCGTGGGGCTCGCCTTCCGGGAGCACCAGAGCGCGCTGATGCGCATCGGTGGTGCGGTCGTGCTCGTCATGGGGCTGATGTTCCTCGGCCTCGGACGTTCGTATGCCGCGCCGATCGCCTGGCGGCCGCGTGCCGGTCTCGCCGGGGCGCCCCTGCTCGGGGCGGCCTTCGCCATCGGATGGTCGCCGTGCATGGGTCCGACCCTGGGCGCGATCCAGGCGATGGCCGCGCCGCTGTCGGC
>Ga0190271_10001678_pt1 | contig 12847 bp, 11 predicted proteins | sample Popmic356T_FD_133747 | JGI IMG/M metagenome (GOLD analysis project Ga0190271, IMG submission 133747) | Populus adjacent soil microbial communities from riparian zone of Weber River, Utah, USA - 356 T | ecosystem: Environmental > Terrestrial > Soil > Riparian zone | place: USA: Utah | collected...
CCCACCTCCATCTCCGGTCGCTTGTACGCCGAGTCGATGATGGGGCGCAGCAGCTTGTCCATATTGGCGATTTTCTGTGCGCTCGCTCCCCTGTTGACCATTGGCGCCAGGATCGGAAGCACCTCCGTCGGGATCAGGATGGTTGTCGTGGTCCCGCCCGCGCTGTTGGTCACGATGGTGTATTCGGTGGGCAGATTCCTGATGTCGAAGGTGGACTGCGCCACGTGGAGTTGTACGCCGCCCATCAATGCGTTCGTGACGGCGAGCAGATTGAAGGCCTTGTCCGGGAAGTCGGCGATAGCGTCGTATTCGGCCTTGACGATGAGGATGTCGTAGGGCGTCACCGGGATGGTCTGCTTCCTGAGGCTGCCGAGGAATTGCTTGCTCGGAGACCCGTAGATCGCGACGTTGAGTTCCGACTCCGGAGGCGGGGTCTTTCCGTCCGTCTGATCCGCGCGATCGATCTCCAGGCGCCGCAGGACCTCGATCACGGCCGGCGCACCTTCGGAGACACCGCCGATGGTTTTCGGCCCTGGCGTCGCGTACGTGAGCGCATACAGGTTGTCGGCGCCGACCTGGACCGAGTACTTCAAGTCGCCCGTACCCGGAAACGGCACACTGACGCGTTGGTCGTAGGTGGCGAAGTATCCGCCGAAGGCGGTCGCCATCTGCTCATCGGACAGTTCGGCGTAGATGCCCTTCCCGCCGACCAGCAACGCGGTAGCCGCGCTCGCGACGCCCTGAGAAAACCCCAGGACGATGACCCCGAAAAAAATGACCAAGCGATACATGGTCCCCCTCGCATAGTTAACCCAGCGAAAAAGTTCGCTGCACGGGTAGAGGCTATCGCTCTGGCAACATCAAAGCAATAGTCGAAGCATTAATTTCGAGCCCAGTCCTGGGGCGACTATTCACTCCCAGTGGTCCGAGGATTGACGTAATCGGGCCTGTTCAGCGCGGTTCAAGAACGCTTCCGCCCGGCGCCGGTAATCTGGGCGCCGGGGAACTGTCGTGGACCAAAGAGCGAAATTGGGCAACACAATGCAGATTCAGCAACTATTTTGCTCGTTGTTACGATGCGCCGACGAGGTTTCGGGCACTCTCGTAAAGGCATATCGCCGCCGCGGAGGCGACATTGAGGCTTTCTGCGCTGCCGGCCATCGGAATTCGCACTTTGGTCGTCGCCAGATCCGCGACTTCCCGCGGCAGGCCGTGGGCCTCGGCACCGAACAGCCACGCGGTCGGGACAGACAGCTCGGCGTCGTCGAGGCTGACTTTCCCGTCGAGCGTGGTCGCCAACACCTGAAGGCCGGCGTCTTTGATGGCCGTCACGCCGCTGACGGCGTCGGGCTCGCTGATCACCGGAATGGTGAAAATACTTCCCGCCGTGGCGCGCACACACTTGCCGTTGTAGGGGTCGACGCTGGGCCCGGCCAGCACCACGGCATTCGCGCCCATCGCGTCGGCGACGCGGATCAGGGTGCCCGCGTTTCCGGGTTCGGAGATCCCCACCGGCACCGCGAGCAGGGTCGGGCCCACAGCAAGCACGGTGTCGAGGTCGGCTTCAGGCATCGCGCACACCGCGACCAGGCCGACGGGCGTCACCGTGTCCGACAACGCCTTTGCGGCACGCTCGGTGACCAAGTGGACCGGGGCGCCGGCCAGCACGTCGCTGAACCGTTCCGCTGCGGTCTCGGTGGCGAACACCTCCGAGACGACTCCGCGCCGCAACGCGGCGTCGACGAGGTTGGGTCCCTCGGCAAGGAAGCGTGCGGCGCGGCGGCGTCCGGCGTGGCGGTGCAGTTTGGTTGCCGCCGCCACCCGGGCAGATCGCTCGGTGAGGGTCAGGCAGCCTCGCCCGCGTCGGTTGACGGTGCATTCACATCGGCGGGCAGCGCAGCCGTGGCGACCTCAACCAGCGCGGTGAAGGCGGCCGGATCGCTGACGGCGAGCTCGGCGAGGTTCTTGCGGTCGACCTCGACCTCGGCAAGCTTGAGGCCCTGGATCAGCCGGTTGTAGGTGATGCCGTTGGCGCGGGCCGCGGCATTGATACGGGTGATCCACAACTTGCGGAAGTCGCCCTTGCGCGCCTTGCGGTCACGATAGGCGTACGTCAGCGAATGCAGCTGCTGCTCTTTGGCCTTGCGGTAGAGGCGCGACCGCTGGCCGCGGTAGCCCTTGGATGCCTTGAGTACGGTGCGCCGCTTCTTTTGCGCGTTGACTGCGCGCTTCACGCGTGCCATGGGATTGTCCTATCTGGTTCGGGTCAGGTTCAGGCTGGCGAGCCGAGAAGCTCAGCCGTTCAGCAGCTTCGCGATGCGCCTCTTGTCGTTGGCGGCCACTTCAGTGCGACCGTCGAGCCGCCGGGTGCGCTTGGTCGACTTGTGCTCGAGCAGGTGGCGACGGCCGGCCTTCTGGCGCACGATCTTGCCTGTTCCAGTGCGGCGGAATCGCTTGGAAGCGCCGCTGTGGGTCTTCGCCTTGGGCATGGTTCCTCAGTTCTGCTGGGTGGTATCTGGGTTGTCGGTGCTGGATGCTCTTCGCGCAAGCGGCTCATCGGTGCCGGATGCTCTTCGCGCAAGCGGCTCATCGGCGTCGTGCGCCGCCTTGGCTCGAGTCTTCGCACCGCGGTGCGGCGCCAGCACCATCGTCATGTTGCGTCCGTCCTGCTTCGCGGACGTCTCGACGAAGCCGTAATCGGCCACGTCGGCGCCCAGGCGTTGCAGGAGCCGGTAGCCCAGTTCGGGCCGCGACTGCTCGCGTCCGCGGAACATGATCGTCACCTTGACCTTCGACCCGGCTTCCAGGAAGCGGATCACGTGACCCTTTTTGGTCTGATAGTCGTGTGGGTCGATCTTGGGTCGCAGCTTCTGTTCCTTGACGACGGTCTGCTGCTGGTTTTTGCGAGACTCGCGCGCCTTCTGCGCCGTCTCGTACTTGAACTTGCCGTAGTCCATGATTTTGCACACCGGCGGCTTTGCGTCCGGGGCTACTTCGACGAGATCGAGATCGGCATCCGCGGCGACGCGGAGTGCATCTTCGATGCGCACGATGCCTACCTGTTCACCGCCTGGTCCGATCAGGCGAACTTCAGGTACGCGGATGCGCTCGTTGACGCGGGTCTCAGTGCTGATGGGGCCTCCTATGTTGTCCTCAGGAGTCCCCCACGCCGACGGCATTCTGCTCCAAGGAACAGAAAAGCCCTGCTCAAAGCAGGGCCCAATGCCGACCAGGACAGACATCAGCGATGTCTGTGACCGGACCGCTGTACCTTCGATTCAATCGGTGGCCAGCGGTGGGAGTGGGACTCCACTTGCTGTCCCTGGCGTTAGCCGGGACGGTCGCGCATGCCAGTCTAGCAGCCATGACCGATGATCCAACACGTGCTGCGGAGCCAGCCCCGAGGGCCCGCGAGCTCGCCGACATCCCCGCGGTCGAGGTGATCACCCGCGCGGCGGTGATGCTGATGAGCGCAGCCGCCGAGAAGATCGGGCTGTCGGCAGAGGATCCCGACGACAGCCCCCACCGCGACCTCGACGAGGCCCGCCGCCTGATCACCGCGCTGGCCGGACTGGTGACCGCGTCCGCCGAGTACCTGGGTCCGCACGCCGGGCCGGTGCGCGACGGGCTGAAAACGCTGCAATTGGCGTTCCGCGAGTCCAGCGCCGCACCCGACGAGCCCGGACACGGGCCGGGAGAGAAGTACACCGGCCCGGTCTGGTAACGCCAATTTCCCGTGATGAGCGCATATCCTCGCGGCCTATGACCCTAACGACTCCCGCAAGGGCGCGTCCGACCTCGAGTTTCCGGTGGGTACCCGCGGCGGCCGGCTGGGTCGTGGGTGTCATCGCGACGTTGTCCCTGCTCGCCAGCATCTCGCCGCTGATCCGCTCGGCCATCAGGGTTCCGCGCGAGTTCGTCAACGACTACGTCTTCAACTTCCCGGACACCAGCTTCGCGTGGGCGTTCGTACTGGCACTGCTGGCCGCCGCGCTGGCGGCACGCAAACGCCTCGCGTGGTTGATCCTGGTCGCCTACATGGTTGCGGCGGTCGGCTGGAACATCGTCGACCTGGTCGATGCCGAAGAGACCTGGATGCGGGAGGCCGGCGAGCTCATCGGCCTGGCCTTCCACGTCGCCGCGATCGTGTTTCTGCTGTTGGCTCGCAAAGAGTTCTGGGCCAGGGTGCGCCGGGGCGCACTACTCAAGGCGGCCGGCGTGCTCGTCGTGGGTATGAGCATCGGCACGCTGATCGGATGGGCGCTGCTCGAGATCTTCCCCGGCAGCCTGGCCCGTCCGGACCGGTTCTGGTACGCGCTGAACCGGGTGAGCGCGTTCGCCGGCGCCGACGCCGACTCGTTCAGCGGTCATCCGCACGTGTTCGTCAACGCGCTGCTCGGCCTGTTCGGCGCGCTGGCCTTGATGGCTGCTGCGATCGTGCTGTTCCAGTCCCAGCGCGCCGGGAACGCGCTCACGGGCGAGGACGAATCGGCCATTCGTGGTCTGCTCGAGCTCTACGGCAAGAACGACTCGTTGGGCTACTTCGCGACCCGGCGCGACAAGTCCGTGGTGTTCGCTCCGAACGGTCGCGCGGCGATCACCTACCGCGTCGAGGTCGGGGTCTGCCTGGTCAGCGGCGATCCGGTCGGGGATCCGAAGGCCTGGCCACAGGCCATCGAAGCCTGGCTGGCTCTGTGCCAGAACTACGGGTGGGCACCCGGCGTGATGGGCGCCAGCTCGTCGGGCGCGCAGGCGTTCCGCGCGGCGGGCCTCAACGCGCTGCAACTCGGCGACGAGGCAATCCTGTATCCCGACAATTTCCGGCTGTCGGGACCCGATATGCGGACAGTGCGCCAAGCGGTGACACGGGCCCGGCGGGCGGGGGCCGGCGTGCGGATCCGCCGACATCGCGACATCGGCGCCGACGAGATGGCCCAGGTCGTCAAGCGTGCCGACGCATGGCGCGACACCGACGACGAACGCGGCTTTTCGATGGCTCTGGGCCGCCTCGGCGACCCCGCCGACGGCGATTGCCTGCTGGTCGAGGCGATACGGAACAGCGGGGCGGGCGGGGACGGCACCGCCGAGGTCGTCGCGATGCTGTCGTTGGTGCCGTGGGGTAACAACGGGGCGTCGCTGGACCTGATGCGCCGTTCGCCCCAATCCCCGAACGGCACCATCGAATTGATGGTCAGCGAACTGTGCATGCAGTCCGAGGGCATCGGGGTGACCCGGGTGTCGCTCAACTTCGCGATGTTCCGTTCGGCGTTCGAGCAGGGCGCTCAACTGGGCGCCGGACCGGTGGCCCGGCTGTGGCGCTGGTTGCTGGTGTTCTTCTCGCGCTGGTGGCAGCTGGAGACGCTGTACCGGTCGAACATGAAGTACCAACCCGAGTGGGTGCCGCGCTTCGCCTGCTATGAGGAGGCCAGACTGGTGCCGCGCGTCGGGGTGGCCTCGGTGATCGCCGAAGGCTTTCTGGTGCTTCCCTTTTCGCGGCGCCACGCGCAGCCCCACACCGGCCACCACATCGCAGCGCCGGGGACCCTGGTGGCGACCGGCCTGCTGCACCCCGACGGGACCACCCCCGACGTCAACGGCCTCTCGGCCGATCTGCCCGCCGACGACGATCAACCCCGCCTGCCCGAGCAGGTCCGGGTGCGGATGGCCAAACTCCAGGCGCTGCAGAACGACGGCGTCGACGCGTACCCCGTCGGCCAGCCGCCGAGCCACACCGTCGAGCAAGCACTGGCCGCCGACGACGGTACCGCGGTGACGGTGGCGGGCCGGGTGCTGCGGCTGCGCGACTACGGCGGCGTGCTGTTCGTCCAGCTGCGCGACTGGTACGGGGAAACCCAGGTGCTGCTTGACAATTCGTTGCTCAGCGCTGGCACCACCGCCGACTTCACCCGTGCCATCGACCTGGGTGACCTGATCGAGGTGTCGGGCACCATGGGCCGCAGCCGGTCGGGAGCCTGGTCGGTGCTGGCCACAGGTTGGCGCCTCATCGGTAAGTGCCTGCGGCCGCTGCCCGACAAGTGGAAGGGGCTGACCGACCAGGAGGCGCGGGTGCGCGCCCGCTATGTCGACCTGGCAGTCAACACCGAGGCACGCGACCTGATCAAGGCACGCAGCGGGGTCCTGCACGCGATCCGCGAAACCCTTGTCGCCAAAGGTTTTCTGGAGGTCGAAACGCCGATCCTGCAGCAGATCCACGGCGGCGCCAATGCCCGGCCGTTCCTGACCCACATCAACGCCTACGACCTCGACCTCTATCTGCGCATCGCCCCCGAGCTGTATCTGAAACGGCTGTGCGTCGGTGGTGTCGAGCGGGTCTTCGAACTCGGCCGCGCCTTCCGCAACGAGGGCGTCGACTTCAGCCACAACCCCGAGTTCACCCTGTTGGAGGCCTACCAGGCGCACGCCGACTACAACGTGTGGATCGACGGGTGCCGTGAGCTGATCCAGAACGCCGCCCTGGCGGCCAACGGGGCGCACGTGTTCCTGCGCCCCCGCGAGCACGGGACGCTGGAGCCCGTCGACATCTCCGGTCAGTGGACGGTCAAGACGGTGCACGGCGCGGTGTCCGAGGCGCTGGGCGAGCACATCGGACCGGACACCGACCTGACCACCCTGCGCCGGCTGTGCGACGCCGCCGGGATCCCGTACCTCACCCACTGGGACACGGGTGCGGTGGTGCTCGAACTCTATGAACACCTGGTCGAGGACCGCACCGAGGAACCCACGTTCTACAAGGACTTCCCGACGTCGGTGTCCCCGCTGACCCGGCCGCACCGCAGCATCGCCGGGGTGGCCGAACGCTGGGATCTGGTCGCGTGGGGTGTCGAGCTCGGCACCGCTTACAGCGAGCTCACCGACCCGGTCGAGCAGCGTCGCCGACTGCAGGAGCAGTCGCTGCTCGCGTCGGGAGGCGACCCCGAGGCGATGGAACTCGACGAGGACTTCCTGCAGGCCATGGAGTACGCCATGCCGCCGACGGGCGGTCTGGGTATGGGCGTGGATCGCGTGGTCATGCTGATCACCGGCCGCAGCATCCGCGAGACTCTGCCGTTCCCGCTGGCCAAACCGCGTTAGGTCAAACCTCGTTGGCAGCCAGATCACAGCCGGCTCCAAGGATGAGCGGCCAGGCTTGGTGGCGTGACGTTGCCGGACGCTCTGCGCCACCACGTTTCGCTGATGCACGGATGGCTGCCCGCCGCGGTGCAGGTCCTCGCCGCCGTGGCGCTGATCGCCGCGATCGGCTGGCGCACCCGGCGGTGGCGGCTCGTGTGGCTTCCGTGGTCGGCACTGATCGGTGTCGGGCTGGCGGTGGCGGCCTACTGGTACATCGAGTCCGCCGGGGTCGCCGACGACAGCGACCCGGCGCCGCGCACCTTGTGGGTCTGGATCGCGTTGTCCGGGATCGCTTTCGGCGTGCTCGTCTCGGGGTGGCATGGAGCGCGGTGGCGGCGGCGCGCCGCCTCGATGGTGGCGTTGCCGCTGACCGTGCTGTCGGCCGCCCTCGTGCTGAACTTGTGGGTCGGATACTTTCCGACGGTCCAGACGGCGTGGAATCAGCTCACCGCGGGACCGCTGCCGGACCAGACCACCCAGGTCACCGTCGCCGCGATGCAGAAGCAGCACAGCGTCCCGATCAAGGGCAGCTTGGTGGCGGTCAACATCCCCGAGACCGCCTCGGGCTTCAAGCACCGCGGCGAGTTCGTGTACCTGCCACCCGCGTGGTTCGCCGTCGATCCCCCGCCGGCGCTACCGGTGGTGATGATGATCGGCGGCGAATACAACACTCCCGCGGACTGGCTGCGGGCAGGTGGGGCGGTGAAGACGATCGACGACTTCGCCGCCTCCCACCGGGGTAACGCTCCGGTGTTCGTGTTCGTCGATCCCGGCGGCACCTTCAACAACGACACCGAGTGCGTGAACGGCACCCGCGGCAACGCCGCCGACCATCTGACCAAAGATGTTGTCCCGTATATGGAGTCGAACTTCGGGGTGAGTGCGCAGAGCGCGAACTGGGGTGTGGTCGGCTGGTCGATGGGCGGCACCTGTGCCGTGGACCTGACCGTCATGCATCCGGATATGTTCAGCGCATTCGAGGACATCGCCGGGGATCTCGCGCCGAACTCGGGCACCGAACCCGAGACCGTCGACCGACTGTTCGGCGGCAACACGGCCTCCTACGCGTCGTTCGACCCGACGGCCGTGATCACCCGGCATGGGCCGTACCGCGGCATCACCGGATGGTTCGACGTCAACGGTGCCGCGGGCGCGGCCAAACCCAACGACCAGGCCGTCGCGGCGAGCTCACTGTGTGCGCTGGGCAGTAGAGCGGGTATCGACTGCGCGGTGGTGAATCAGGCGGGAAACCACGACTGGCCCTTCGCATCCAACGCGTTCGCCGCCGCGCTGCCGTGGCTGGCGAGCACGATCGGCACGCCGGGCGTGCCGCACGTCGGCCTGCCCGCACCGCCGCAGGCCGTTCCGGTCGTAGCTACAGCGGCGCAATAGCCGCCGCGGAGTAGCGTGGTCGTCATGCCGGACGAACCCAGCACCGAGCCCGACGCCGCACCCGTCCCGCCGCCCGGCGCCGCACCGGTCGACACCGGCTACACCGCCAGCGGCGTGCCGACGTTCGACTCGGTACGCGAGAAGATCGAGACGCGGTATGCGACGTCCGTCGGCTCGGCGGAGCTTGCTGCGGAGACTCCGGAAGGCCGCAGCGTCGAGGAACAGTACGACGCGCGGCAGAAGGCGGCCGCCGAGCGCCTGGCGCAGATCCGGCAGTCCATGCACACCGACGAGGACGCTCAGTAGTTCGATTCGGCGGCCAGTATCTCAGCGACGAAGGCGTCGCCGCCCGGTCGGCTCAACCGTGCCCGCGCGAAGGCCCGCACCCGGTCGCGCACCTGTTGCGACTCGTCGACCTCCACGCCGACGCTCACCTGGGCGTCACGCCAATCATGGTTCCAGGCAGCAGATTCCGTCGCCGGACTCTGCTTGTCGTCGAAAAGCGTCAGCGTTGCCCCACCGGTGGCGTCCAGGGCGCCGGCTCCGTTGATACCGCCCGAACGGACGCGCACCTCGATCCCCGCCGGTGAGCCGGGGCCCGACAACTCGGCATGCACCACCGCGACGACCAGCACCCCGTCGGCTTCGATGCGCCAGTCGACGGTGTCTTCGGCTGCGTCGAAGATGCCCTGCGGCACGGCACTCCAGTTGACCGAGCCCACGCCCGTCACGATCGCCTGGCCATGCCCGTCGGCCCCTCCCGTCCCCGCGGCCAACGCATAGTCCTCTCGGCGTCTTAGCGCCGTGACCGAAACGGCGTCCGCGATGGTCACGCCGGTGTCCTCGGCGAGCTCGACGCAAGCGCGCACGATCTCCACCACGCGGGGATCACTCTGCCGCGCAAGGGTGTTGAGCGCCTCGGTGTGTGGTCCCAGCAGTTCTGCCACGTCCGAATCGAAGGTGCCGTCCGTTCCGAAGAAGTCCTCGGCGGCCGCAGTGAGCAGGGCTATCTCGCCGTCGAGGAGCGCGCTGTCCAGTTCGGCGATGCCGTCGCGTCGGCTCGCCGGCCACCACCGCCGCAGCCAGTGGCCCAGCGCCAGCCGCCGTAACGAATCGAGCGAACCGGGCGCGACGTCGACGACGGCGAGCTCCAACTCCCCTGCCGGAGCACCGGCCTGGAGCGCAGGGACGAGCGAACTGTGCCCAGCCTCGCCGACCACCCGCCAGAGCCAGTCCGCCCGCGCGGCATCGGTGAATGCGATGTGGGCTGCACCGGCTGGATCGTCGACGGTCCACGACAGCACGGCGCCGCTGACCTCCAGCACCGACGTCAACGGGACCCCCTCCGGCACCGGGCCGGTGGTCCACAGTCCGGAGTCTCCGACGAATCTCATCCGGCCACCTGCAGTCCGAGCATCGCCTTGATGCGCTGACGGTGGTCGAGGCTCACCGACCGGGCTACCCCTTCGAGCAGCGCACGGACATCGTCGACGTCGGTGCACGGTTCCTGCCAGACGTCGCGGCCGTGCAGGCGCGCCCACAGTCGGCTCAGGTAGGGCCTGCGGAACGCCGCGAGGTCGTCGATGACCTGCTGTTGGCGCGGATGCACCGGGCCACCACCGGCGAGATACCGCCGGGCGTGCAGCACATAGGCCTCCTTACGCAACCTGGCCTGGATCTGACCGGACAGGTCATGGCGGGTCGGCGCCGACTCGACGAGCGGCGCCAACTCGACGGCGACCTCGGCCCCGGCGATCAGCGTCGCCTGCTTGTCCTCTCCCAGCAGTCCCCATGGCGCACAAGCCCTGTCAACCTCTTCGGCGCACAACAGCGGAACGTCGGGCAGCTCGTCGCGATCCATCGCGCGGCGCAGCGTCGCGCGGACCCGGTCGACCACGCTGCGATTCAGCGGGCGTTCACCATCGCCCCCGGTGACCACCGGAGGTTGCTGTGGCTCAACAGAACTGAGCCCGAGCTCGACGATCGACCATGGCAACGCCGCGCAGTCACGGTGGGCGGCGGCGCCGAAGTTGTACGGGGTCGCGTCGGCGACCAACGCCGACCACACCCGCTGGCGCGCCACCGTGGCGTTGTGTCCGTCGGCTCGGCCCAGCACCGTCGTCAGGCCGGCGAGGAACGGTCCGGTGATCTCGGCGCCTGCGCGCACGTCGCGCCAGCTGCGAGCGAGCTGCCTGGAGAGCGCCCCGACGACGTGGTCGTCGGCGACGTGCTGGTTGAGCACCTCGATCGCGGTGCGGTCGCGGTCGGAGTGGATGTCGCGCAGCTGCCGTTCGGCTCCCTCCCGGTCCCGCTCGGCGGGTGGACCGTGGCGGACCGCGAGCTCGAAGCAGACCGGGAAGTACAGCTCCTGGGCGTTTCCGGTGGTGATCCTGAGTCGGCGTCGTTCCCTTTTTAGGAGGTCGAACCACTGGGCCGTGGCGCGCAGCGTCGCCGCGTGCCCGACGATCACCCGGTGCATCTCGGCGGCGACACCAGCGGTCACAAACGGTGCCGAGTACCTGGTGTTCACGCGCAGCCGCAGGACCAGCGGATCGATGATCCGCTTCACGGTCCGGCTCAGTGGGCCACCGTCGTCGCTGCTGAGTACCGCGACATCGGGCCCGATCGCACGCCAGGCCCGCTCGATCACCGCGCGGCGTGGCTGGCGCACAGCGACGGCCACCTCGGGATCGGCGCTCATCGGAACAGAATAGAAGTTGGGTTCGGTAGCCGGCCCGCTCACCGAGGCTGAGGGCATGCCCACCGTGTTACCACTCGTGTTCTTCAGCTTCCTGTTCGCCGGCACCGCGGCGGTCCTGCTCGTTCCGACCGGTGCCGCGGTGAAGTCGCGCGGCGTGGTCGTCGGGATCCGGTTGACCGGCGAGGTCCGTGCGGACCGCCATGAGGTGGACCTCGACATCATGGTCAGCCGACCCGAGGGCGGGCAGTTTCCGGCCCAGGAGACCGCGCTCATCCCCGAGGCGTCCTTGCCGAGGTTCACCCCCGGCAGCATCATCGACATGTACTACCGTCCCGGCGACGAGTCCGTGGTGGCGGTGTGCGTGCCGCGAGGTTGAGCGAGTCGACGGTCATCGCGACCCGTCCACCGCGAAGGTCGCCAGTGCCGCCCAGTACAGCGGGCTTGCGGCGACGTCCCCGGCGCGCCACCGCCTCATCTGCTGGCGCTGCCAGGAGTTCACCGCCCGGCCGGCGTCCTCAGCCTGGTGCGCGGTGTCGACAGCGATGACGGCCTCTGCCATCGGGTCGGCGAATTCGCCTGCTGCACCGCCGAATTGACGGTATCCGGCAGTAGTCGGCAGTGACCACAACGTCGCTGTCACCAGCACCGCGCCGCCGAGGATCAGCGCGGCTACCAACCCGGTGGCTTCATCGAAGCGGTAGTCGCCACCCGATGCGCAGGCCAACAGCGCCGCGCGGGGCGGGATGGGAAGTTGGTTCGTCATCATCTCCGCAGCCGTCAGCGGCTGCGGGTCCGCCAGGTGCACTGCCGCGCGATCGGCACGTCCGGCTTCGTCGTCCGCGGCGGTCGCATGCCCGACGAACAACAGCCTGCTCGGCTGTCGGGTGAGCTGTTGGGCCAGCCAAGCACGGTCGGCGTCCGCACTGCGGAACAGCTCCACCACGGAACCGACGGCGGGCAGTACCTCGCGACGCTCTTTCAGCGCAAGGAAGTGCCGGGCCAGCGCGCTGTCGGCGTCGGGCCGGCCCAGCACCGAGCCGAGCGCCGAATCCGGCCGTTGGCCGGGCACTCGCGGGTCCAGGATCAGCAACGGCGCACCGCCGCGCCGATCGTCCCACCGCCTCGGGCTCCGCTGCGAGTTCGCTATGTTGGGCGGTGCCGCCATCAGGATGTCGGCGAGCTCGATCAGTCGCCGCCCGTCGCCGGGCATCGCCAACACCGTCCACGGCACGGTGGCCAGCCTCGCGGTCGGCGCGACGAACAGCGCCGGCCGCGACGAGCGGGCGTGCTCGGCGATCAGCTGCCAGCCCGCCGCAGGTATCAGATGTTCACCGACGATGTCGGCCAGTTCCTGTTCAGCGGCCGGGGTGGCGAAAGAGCCTGCGGTGATGGCGCGTTCGATCGCGTCGCGGGAGCTCTCCGCCGGTCTGGGATCGGGCAGTGCATCGATCAACAGATCGCGCACACTCCCCAGCGCAGGTTCCTCGATCACCCAGGTGACCGTCGTGTCCGGCTGTCCGACCACCCGAAGGCTGGCATAGGTGGCGATGCCGACATCGGCGTAACGCAGCACCAGCGTGGGGCTCGGTGCGGTCACGGCCACGTGGACCACTCCGGGTCGTC
>Ga0190271_10001679_pt1 | contig 12842 bp, 12 predicted proteins | sample Popmic356T_FD_133747 | JGI IMG/M metagenome (GOLD analysis project Ga0190271, IMG submission 133747) | Populus adjacent soil microbial communities from riparian zone of Weber River, Utah, USA - 356 T | ecosystem: Environmental > Terrestrial > Soil > Riparian zone | place: USA: Utah | collected...
GTCGACGGCGGTGATGCCGTCGGCGAATGTCGTCAGTCTTGGCATGACTGCATTCATGGCTTGCGGCAACATAGCAGCATGAATCGGAAAATACTCCTGCCACTAGTCATGGCCTTCGCATGCGTTTCGTCACACGCCGCCGTCGAAGAACGCGGCACTCTCGTGCTCGACAACATTCCCGCGGTGGACACGCCTCTCTCCGCCAAACTCGACGATTACATGAACTCGCGTGGCGCGACCTTCGTCGACTGGCTGCCCGACGGCGGAATTCTCATCGCGACGCGCTTCGGCGACGTCGAACAGCTGCATCGCGTGGCGGCGCCGCTCGGCGCGCGCGAGCAGCTCACGTTCTACCGCGAGCCGGTGACCAACGCGCGCTCGCCGCAATCCTCAGTGGCGCCGGGGTTCGCATTCCTCAGGGACGTGGGCGGCAACGAGAACGCACAGGTGTACTGGTACGACAACACGACGCGCGCCGTGCGCATGTTGTCCGACGGCAAGGGCCTCTGCGGCGGCATGGTATGGAGTCACGACGGCAACCGAGTCGCTTATCACGGCACCGGGCGCGACGGCGTCAGCTACGACCTCTACATCGCCGAGCCGGCTAACAAGTTCAGCCAGCCTCGTTTCGTGTTCAACGGCCTTTCGAAAAACTGGTCGGTACAGGACTGGTCGCCCGACGACACCAGGCTGCTCATCAACAACGTGATCTCGGCGAACGAGTCCCATCTTTTCGTGCTGGACATCGCCACCGCCGCGCTCACACCGGTGAGTGAAGGCAAGGAGGTCGCCAGGGTCACGCAGGCGAAGTTCACCGCGGACGGCCGCAGCGTGTATCTCGTCACCAATCGTGACAGCGAATTTCAGCAGCTGCGGCGCGCGGACCTGCTCACGGGCGAGGTGGAAACGCTGACCGCGCACATCCCCTGGGATATCGACACTTTCGCGCGCACCGACGACGGCCGCTATCTCGCCTGGGTGGCGAACGTCGATGGCCAGAGCCAGCTCACCGTGGTGAATGTCGCGACCCGCACCGAGAGCCTGCCGCCGCTTCCCGAAGGCCAGATCGGCCGCATCGCTTTCGACCGCTCCGGCAGGAAGCTCGGGCTGGCAATCGAGAGCGCCCAGTCGCCGCGCGACGTGTTCGTGCTCGAAGTGGAGCGCAATGCGCTGGTGCGCTACACGAAGAGCGAGGCGGGCCCGATCGATCCGCTGCAGTACGTGCCCGCGGCACTCATGCGTTACCCCACCTTCGATCGCGAGAACGGCAAGAGCCGCCAGATTCCGGCGTTCGTCTACCGCTCGCCCGTTCCCGGGCCGCGCCCGGTATACATCGATATCCACGGGGGACCGGAAGCGCAGTACACGCCGGCATTCAGCCCGTTCACGCAGTTCCTGGTTCGCGAGCTCGGCTTCACCGTCATCGCACCGAACGTGCGCGGCTCCACCGGCTACGGCACCACCTACATGAATCTCGACAACGGCGAAGACCGCGAGGATTCGGTGCTCGACATCGGCGCACTGCTCGTCTGGATCGGCCTGCAGAAGGACCTGGATGCGAAGAGGGTGTTCGTCGCCGGCGGATCGTACGGCGGGTACATGTCGCTGGCGTCGATGGTGCATTTCGGCGACCGGCTGCGCGGCGGCATCGACGTGGTCGGCATCTCCAACTTCGTCACCTTCCTCGAGAGCACCTCGCCATACCGCCGCGACCTGCGCCGCCCGGAATACGGCGACGAGCGCCTGCCGCGCATGCGCGCCTATCTACAGAGGATTTCGCCGCTCACCAACGCGGCACGAATTTCCCGGCCGCTGCTGGTGGTGCAGGGACTGAACGACCCGCGCGTGCCGGCCAGCGAATCGCAGCAGATGGTGGCCAGGATCCGCGCGCGCGGCGGCGAGGTCTGGTATCTCGCGGCGAAGGACGAAGGACACGGCTTCCGCAAGAAAGCCAATCGCGACTTCTACCTGAAGACCGTGGTCACGTTCCTCGAGAAGCAGCTGGCCGCGAAATAGCTAGTTCGACGACAGGAACGAGGTCTTTTTCGGGACCACTTTCAGCGCCGGCTTCTGGCTCGAGTAGTAAGCCGCGAGCTGTTCGATGTCCTGGCGCGTGAGCGTGGCAGCCATGCCCGCCATGACGGCGTTCTTGCGCCCGCCCCTCTGGTAGTCGAGCAGCGCGCGCTCGATGTAGTCGCGGTGCTGGCCGGAGATGGTCGGGTAGTCGGGCGTGATGCCGACGCCGTTGGTGCCGTGGCAGGCGAGGCAGACTTCCGTCGCCTTGGGACGCTGTTCGGCGGGCACGTCGGTCTTGGACACGGTGAGCACTTCGGGGCCGGCCATGTAGATGGCGATGTCAGCCATGTCCTGCTCGCTCATCGAAGCGGCGTGCGAATGCATGGTGCCGTGCGACCGCTCGCCGCTCTTGTACGCCTTCAGCGCGGCGACCAGGTATTCGGGGCGCTGGCCGTGCAGCTTGGGCACCGAGTACGTGGGGTACACGTTCTTGTAGTTAGAAATGGCGTGGCAGCCGCTGCAGGTGTAGGCCAGGTCGTGGCCACGCTTGGCGTCGCCGGCAACCGGGGGAACCTGGGCCTGGGATGTGGCCGGCGCGAAGCAGGCGAGAACCATGAGCGAAACGATGACCGGAATGCGCAATGCCATGACTGAATTGTTGCCCCGTGGCTCCCGAAAAACAGGCCGCGATATTAAGGACTTGGGCGCGCAATTGCCACCGGGCACAATCCCCGCGTGATTACACTCATTCAGAGGGTCAGCGAAGCGTCGGTCGAGGTCGAGTCCGGGGTCGTGGGCAGGATCGGCGCCGGCATCCTCGCCCTCATCGGTTTCGAGCGCGGTGACGAGACGGAGCAGATCGAGAAGCTGCTCTCGCGCGTGCTCACCTATCGGATCTTCGCCGACGACGCCGGGCGCATGAATCTCTCGCTCGCGGACACCGGTGGCGGGCTGCTGCTCGTTCCGCAGTTCACACTGGCCGCGGACACTCAAAAGGGCACGCGGCCCGGGTTCAGCACTGCGGCGGCGCCCGAACTCGCGCGAACGATGTTTGCGCAATGTGTGGCGCTGGCGCGCGCGCGCCATGCGGACGTCGCGGCGGGCGAATTCGGCGCCTACATGCGGGTGTCGCTGGTGAATGACGGACCGGTGACGTTTTGGCTCAGAACCGCCCCGGCTGACGTGGGTGCGTGATGAGGGTCTCGGGCCTACCGAACTTTCTTAGGTTTGGCACCTCTGTTGACTTATGATTCCGGCACTTATCTATGGCATTCGTCGGGGGCAATCTGTCCCCCACAGGAGCGGCTCATGGGCCCCATTGGTTTCAAAGAACTTCTAGTCATTCTGGTCGTGGTTTTGCTGATCTTCGGGGCGAAGAAGCTCAAGACCATCGGCTCGGATCTTGGCTCCGCGGTGCGCGGCTTCAAGAAGTCGATGAGTGACGGTGACGCCGAAGAATCGGTCAAGCAGCTCAAGGCCGATGCTGAATTTTCCGAGTCCACGAAATCCCAGACCACGGAAAAGAGCGAGCACAAGGTCTAAGCGCACGGCGCTGCCATCGCACGCCGATACTGAACCGCCGAGCGGCGGAGCATCCCCATGTTCGAGGTTGGATTCACAGAACTGCTGCTGATCTTCGCGCTCGCACTCGTCGTGCTGGGCCCGGAGCGGCTGCCGAAGCTCGCCCAGCAGGTGGGCCGTTGGGTCGGGCGCGCGCGCGCCATGGCACGGCAGTTCCGCGATCAGCTCGAGGAGGAAGCTCACAACCTCGAGACCAAGGTGAACATCGATCCCGGCATCGACACCTCGCTCGATCCAAAGCCTGCCGCACAACCGACGCCGGCGACGCCTTCGAGCTCCCTCGTGGCCACGCCCGCGCCCTCCCCAACTACGGTCGTCGAGCCCGAGCCGGAAGAAGAGTTCTATCCGCCTGATCACCACATGCATCCGTCGCAGCGCGCGGCCGAGCCCGCCATTGACCAGCAAGCCGACCAGCAGGCTGACGCCCAGACCGAGCTCGACCTAACTACCCCGCGCGACGAAGAATCGCGCCGCGTCCCCTGAGCGTGGGCGAGCGCGACGAAAAGAAGGGCGAGGACCTGGCCGAAGGCACGCTGATGTCGCACCTGCTCGAGCTGCGCAACCGGCTCCTGAAGGCGATGGCCGGCATCCTGGTGGTCTTCGTGCCCTGCGCGGTGTACGCCAACACCCTGTTCACGCTCATCGCGCAGCCGCTCATCGACAAACTACCGAAGGGTGCATCGCTGATTGCGACCAACGTGGTCTCGCCGTTCATGACGCCGTTCAAGGTGGCGTTCTACGTGGCGTTGTTCATGGCGATGCCGATCGTGCTGTACCAGATCTGGGCTTTCGTCGCGCCCGGCCTGTACCGGCGTGAAAAGCGCTTCGCCGTTCCGCTGCTCGTGTCCTCGGTGGTGCTGTTCTACGCGGGCGCGGTGTTCGCCTACTTCGCCGTGTTCCCGGTGATGTTCACGTTCCTGGTCGGCACGGCGCCCACGGGCGTCTCGTACATGCCCGATATGTCGAGTTATCTCGACTTCGTGATCACGCTGTTCTTCGCGTTCGGCGTCGCGTTCGAGATGCCGGTGGCAGTGGTGCTGCTGGTGCTCACCGGACTCGTGAACGTGGAGACGCTCGGCAAGAATCGCGGCTACGTGGTCATCGGCATCTTCGTGGTGGCCGCATTCCTCACGCCGCCTGACGCGATTTCCCAGACCATCATGGCCGTGCCCATGTACCTGCTCTACGAAGGCGGACTTGCGATGGCACGCGTCATGCAGAAGATGCGCCGCGAAGCAGCGGAAGCGGCCGAGAAGAACGAAGCCGAAGCGAGTTGACGGGCGCGGGCGTCGGCCCGACCTCGGCCGGAAATCGGCAACACCTGAAGCTTCTTGCTGGCGCCACAGCGCTTGAGTCAGACTCGGCGCCATCGCGGCGCAGCAGCGCCCACAATAATTCAGGGTAAAAAATGAACGATCCGACCGCGACGGCCGCCGTGCCGCCTGACTACAGCCGCAGCTTTTTCGGTCACCCGCGCGGGCTCGCCACGCTGTTCATGACCGAGTTCTTCGAGCGCTTCACCTACTACGGCCTGCGCGCGATGCTCGTGCTGTTCCTCGCGGCATCGGCCACGGGCGCTAATCCGGGGTTCGGGGTCGACGGCGCGACCGCCGGCGCGGTGTACGCGCTGTTCACGGGCGCGGCATATCTGTGCTCGATTCCAGGCGGCTGGATCGCCGACCGGCTCATCGGCCAACGCAACGCGGTGTTCACCGGCGGCGTGTTCATCGCCATCGGCAATTTCATCCTCGCGGTTCCCGCCACTCCGGCCATCTTCTATCTCGGCCTCGCTGTCGTGGTGCTCGGCATCGGTCTCCTGAAGCCCAACGTCTCGAGCGTGGTCGGCGCGTTGTACGAGGGACAGGCGGGCGCGCGGCGCGACGCAGGCTTCTCCATCTTCTATATGGGCATCAACCTCGGTGCCGCGGCCGGTCCCTTCATCGCCGGCGGACTGGGTGAAGGCTGGAACTGGCGCCTCGGATTTTTCACCTGCGGCGTGGCCATGCTCATCGGCCTCGCGCAATTCAAGCTCACCGAAAAATACCTGGGCAGCGCGGGCTTTGCGCCGCAGGTGCCGCCCGAGCAGCGCAAGCGCACGTGGAGCATCGTCGCGGCGGTCGGCATCGCCGTGCTGATCGGCGCGGCCATGCTGTTCATGGGCGAGAACGTCCCCTCGGAAACCTCGCTGGCGCAAGGCCTGTTCATCACGCAGGTCGCCATCGCCTTCGGATTCTTCGGCTACATGCTGATCTTCGGCGGCCTCACCACCATCGAAAAGAAACGCGTCGGCGTCATCATCATCTTCTTCCTGTGCGCGGCGCTGTTCTGGGGCGGCTTCGAACAGCAGGCAACCACGTTCAATACCTTCGCGCTCGACTACACCGACCGTTCGTGGCTCGGCGGGATGTTCCCGGAGAGCGCGCACCCGGCATCCTGGTATCAGTCCATCAACCCGGTCTGCATCATCGTTTTCGCCCCGTTCTTCGCATGGATCTGGGTGTACCTCGGCTCCCGGAACCTCGACCCATCGGCGCCCGCCAAGATGGGCCTCGGCCTCATTTTGTTAGGCCTCGGGTTCCTCATCATGATGTGGGCCGCGCAACTGGTGGTGTCGAGCGGCGGCAAGGTGGGCCCGACGTGGCTGCTGCTTGCGTACATGATCCACACGTTCGGCGAGCTTTGCCTTTCGCCCGTCGGTCTCTCCAACGTCACCAAGCTCGCGCCCCCCAAGTTCGTCAGCAGCCTCATGGGCACCTGGTTTCTCGGCAGCGCCATCGGCAATACCGTCGCGGGACTCGTCGGCGGACACGCGGCGACGCTCAAGGCGGAAGATCTCCCGCATCAGTTCCTCGTCATGACGCTCATTGGTGGCGGTGCCGGTGTGTTCATCCTTCTCATATCGCGCGCCCTGCGCGGCTGGATTGGAGACAGAAAATGAGCACGTCCAACTATCTGCGCAACGCGCCGGCCATTGCCCTCACGCTGAGCGCCTGCGTGCTTGCCGCATGTAATGGCCCGCCGGGGCCGAAACCGCCGCCGAAACTCGAGGCGACGGAGTTCGTCGCGCAGGTGAACAAGGATCTCGTCGATATCGGCCGCGAGGCGAATGCCGCCGGCTGGACGCAGGCCACCGACATCACCGTCGACACGCAGTACCTCAACTCGAAGGTCACCGAAAGATCACTCGAGTACTTCAGCCGCAAGGCCGGTGAAGCCCGCGCGTACGACAAGGATCAGCTCGATGCGTCCGCGGCGCGTTCGCTGAAACTGCTCAAGCTCAGCGTGAGCGCGCCGGCGCCCAGCGATGCCGCCAAGCGTGCGGAACTGGCCGCACTCACCACCGAGCTCGACGCCATGTACGGCGAGGGCAAGTACTGCCCGGGCCCGGAAAAGGACGGCAAGAAAACCGGCTGCAAGAACCTCGACGAGCTCTCCGACATCATCGCCACGAGCCGCAACTATGAAGATCTGACCGAAGCCTGGGCCGGCTGGCATTCGATCTCGAAGCCGATGCGCCCGAAATACCAGCGCTTCGTCGAACTCGCCAATGAAGGCGCGAAAGAACTGGGCTACGACGATCTCGGCGTGTTGTGGCGTGCCCGTTACGACATGCCGGTCGAGGACTTCGAGAAGGAAGCCGATCGTCTCTGGGGCCAGGTCGAGCCTCTGTACAAGGGTCTGCACTGCTACGCACGCAAGCGCCTGGCGCAGCGTTACGGCAAAGACAAGGTGCCCGAGGGCAAACCGGTCCCCGCGCACCTGTTTGGCAACATGTGGGCGCAGCAGTGGAACCGTGTGTACGACGACCTGCTGAAGCCGTATCCCGCCGCCAGCATCGAATCCGCCGACCGCCTGCTGCAGAGGCAGAAATGGGACGCGGTGAAGATGACGAAGTCGGCCGAGAGCTTCTACACCTCGATCGGTTTCCCGGCGCTGCCGCAGACGTTCTGGGAACGTTCCATGCTCACCCGCCCGCGCGACCGCGAAGTGGTGTGCCACGCCAGCGCCTTCGACATGGACGACAAGGACGACGTGCGCATCAAGATGTGCATGAAGCCCATCGAGGAAGACCTGTTCACCGTCTATCACGAGCTGGGCCACGTCTATTATTTCATGTGGTACAAGGACCAGCCGCCGCTGTTCCAGGACGGCGCGCACGACGGCTTCCATGAAGCCATCGGCGATGCGGTCAACCTCTCGGTGACGCCCGCCTATCTACGCAAGATCGGCCTGGTCGGCGACGTGATTCCTTCGAAGGAAGCCATCATCAATCAACAGATGAAGATGGCGCTCGACAAGATCGCGTTCCTGCCTTTTGGCAAGTTGATAGATCAATGGCGTTGGGGCGTTTTCAGCGGAAAGATCAAACCCGCCGACTACAACAAGGCGTGGTGGGAGCTGCGCGAGAAGTACCAGGGCGTGGCCGCGCCGCTGCCGCGCAGCGAAGAGGATTTCGATCCGGGCGCGAAGTACCACATCCCCGGCAACACTCCTTACACGCGTTATTTCCTGTCGTTCATCCTGCAGTTCCAGTTCCACAAGGCGCTGTGCGCCGCCGCCGGCCACCAGGGACCGTTGAACGAGTGCTCGATTTTCGGCAGCACCGAGGCCGGCAAGAAGTACGGCGCCATGCTGGCGCTCGGCGCGAGCCAGCCCTGGCAGGACACGATGCAGAAGCTCACGGGTTCGCGTGAGATGGACGCGTCCGCCATCATCGACTACTTCCAGCCGCTGAACGAGTGGCTGAAGGAACAGAACAAGGGCCAGTCCTGCGGGTGGGATTGAGGTCCCGGGAGTAGCTAGATGAACATCAACGTGGCACCGGCGCCGCAGCTCACTGCGCGCGCCATCATCCTCTCGATCGTGCTCGCGGTGATCCTCGCCGCGGCCAACACCTACCTCGGCCTGTTCGCCGGCATGACCATCGCCTCGGCGATCCCCGCGGCGGTGGTCTCGATGGCCGTGCTGCGGGCGCTCGGCGGCGGCGGCATCCTCGAGAACAACATCGTGCAGACCGGCGCGTCCGCGGCCACCTCGATCGCCTCGGGCGTGATCTTCACCGTGCCGGCGCTGGTGATCATGGGCTACTGGCCCGACTTCAAGTACTGGTGGGTCTGCGCGATCGCCGGGCTGGGTGGTTTGTTAGGCGTGTTGTTCTCGGTGCCCTTGAGGCGTTCACTGATCGTGGACCAGCAGATGGCGTTCCCCGAGGGCAAGGCCGCCGCCGAAGTGCTGCGCGCCGGCGAGAACCCCGAGGAAGGCGTGAAGGTGCTGGGTCTTTCCGCGCTCATCGGCGGCATCGGCAAGATGATCGCCGCGAGCGGAATGCGCCTCGTGCCCGACAGCGCGCTCGCCAGCGGTTTCATGGGCAAGTACCTCGGCTACCTCGGCACCAACATCTCCCCAGCGTTGTTAGGCGTGGGCTACATCGTCGGGCTCAACATCGGCATAGTCGTCGTCTCCGGCAGCATCCTGTCGTTCAACATCGCCATCCCGCTGTACCACGCGTATTTCCTCGCGGACAACCCCGAGCTCGCGGCGACCGTGGCCGGCGCCTGCCAGGGTATTGGCAACACCGAATGCGCCGAGGTGACCGCGCAGATCCTGCGCGGCGCGCAAATCCGCTACCTGGGAGTCGGAGCCATGCTCGTCGGCGGCTTGTGGGCGCTGATAACGCTTCGCTCGTCGATCGTCTCGGGCGTGAAGAGCGGTCTCGCCGCGGCGCGCGCCGGCAGCGACGCGATGGTCGCGCACACCGATCGCGACCTGCCGATGAAGTGGGTGCTGGTCGGAATCGTGGCCTTCACGCTTCCCCTGGCCGTTCTCTACACCAATATTGTTGGAAGCGTCGGGGTCGGTCTCGCGATGTCGGTCATCATGGTCGTCGCCGGTTTCCTGTTCTGCTCGGTGTCGGCGTACATGGCGGGCCTGGTCGGCTCGTCGAACAACCCCGTGTCCGGCATCACGATCGCCACCATCCTGTTCGCGGCGCTGGTGTTGTTAGGCTTCCTCGGCAAGGACTCGACCATCGGTCCGGTGGCGGCGGTGATGATTGGCGCGGTGGTGTGCTGTGCGGCCTGCGTCGCCGGCGACAACCTGCAGGATCTCAAGGCCGGATACCTGGTCGGTGCCACGCCCTGGCGGCAGCAGGTGATGCTGGCCGTCGGCTCGGTGTGCTGCGCGCTGGTCATGGCGCCGGTGCTCAACATGCTCGCGGAGAGCTACGGCATCGGACCGCGCACCGCCGAGCATCCACGCTCGCTCGAAGCGGCGCAGGCCAACCTGATGGCGTCGGTCGCGAAAGGTTTGTTTGGCGGGCACCTGCCGTGGACGATGATCATGATCGGCGCCGGCATCGGCATCGCCGTCATCATTCTCGATCAGACGCTCAAAGCGCGCGGGGCGAAGTTCCGGGTGCCCGTGCTGGCGGCGGCCATCGGCATCTACCTGCCGCTCGAGACCATGGTGCCGATCTTCCTCGGCGGCCTGCTCAATCATCTCGTCACGCGAACTTTCGGCAAGAACCTGTCCGACGAGGAAGTCGAGAAGCGCAATCGCATCGGCACGCTGTTCGCGGCAGGTCTGATCACCGGCGAGGCATTGATCGGGATCTTCATCGGGTTCGCGATCTACGGTACGAAGAGCGCCGATGTATTTGCGCTGCCGGCGGGCTTGCAACTCGGTGGATCGCCCGGCGAGTGGGCCGGGCTGCTGGTTCTGGGCGTCGTCGGCTACTGGCTGTACCGGGCGGGGAAACGCGGTCCTGCGTAAGAATGGGGACACTCCCCATTTCCCCCGCAGGAGCAAAAGGGGTCAGAGTTGGTGTACCGCGTGCTTCACGCTGCGCGGGCGGTTTAGACTCTGACCCCTTTTGCTAGGAAATGGGGAGTGTCCCCATTCTTACGCCGGACTGATAAACAGGTCTCCCCTCTTTCCCCCGCTCGCCGCCATGACTCCCGAGGATCGCTCGCATCGGGTGAAGCTCATCGTTTGCTTCGCCACCGTCTATCTCGTCTGGGGATCCACCTACCTGGTCGCCAGCATCGGCGTGCATGCGCTGCCGCCGCTGCTGTTCGGCGGCATCCGCTTCATCTGCGCCGGCATCCTGCTCGGCCTGACGGCGCTCGCGCTCGGTCGCCGCTTCGAGCTCGACAGGGCCGAATGGCGTCACATGTTCCTCGTGTCGCTGGGCAGCGTGGTGATTGCGAATGGTGCAACCAACATCGCCATGCAGCACGTCGCCTCCAACCAGACGGCCATCCTCAATGCTTCGGCCGCGTTGTGGATCGCGCTGCTCGCGACGCGTGGGCGGCGTGCCCATGCGCTCGACCGCCGGACGCTCATCGGGCTCATCATCGGTTTTGCCGGCACGACGCTCATCATCTGGCCGCGCGGCAGGATCGGGGACAGCCACTTCGGCTACCAGCTCCTGATCCTCATCGCCGTCTTCAGCTGGTCGGTCGCCACGGTGTACATCCGCAACGTGCACTCGAAGCTCGACGTGCTGTCGTTCACCGCGATACAGATGTTGTTAGGCGGAGTCATGCTGACGGCGTTCGGGATCGCCGCCGGCGAAGTGGCGCAGTGGCATTGGTCGAAGCCGGGCGTGCTCGCGATGATCTACCTCACGCTGCTCAGCTCGTGTCTCGCGTATACCGCGTTCGCGTGGCTCGCCAAGAACACCACGCCCGCCATGGCCGGGACCTACAGCTACGTGAACCCGGCGATTGCCGCGGTGCTCGGCTGGTGGCTCCTCGATGAGCACCTGGGTGCCAGCCAGATCACCGGAATGGCGGTGATGTTCGTGGGAGTGGCGCTCGTGAGCTGGCCGCAGAAAGACGTGAAGCGGATGGATGAGGACCAGCAGAAGGAACCGTCGACGGCGGGGTGAGAGTAGCGCTTCGAGGTGCGGCCCCTTTTGCCAGCCTTCTTCGAAAGACTTGGGGGGAGTGTCCCCATTTCAGTCGTGGCGGATGACCTCGACGCGACCGCGCGGGCCGATGAACCATGAACCGATCCAGCTCACGATGCTGACGATGATGGCGCCGCCCACCGCGGTCCAGAAACCGGCGATGTGAAACCCCGGCAGCAGCAGCGCGACCAGCCCGAGCATCGCGGCGTTCACGACGAGCAGGAACAACCCCAGCGTGAAGAGCAGCGCTGGCAACGACAGCAGCAGCGCGAACGGCCGCACGATCGCGTTCACGACGCCTAACAACAGGCCCGCCAGGATGAGCGTCGTCGCCGAGTCGATGTTGAAACCGTCGAGCATTTCGGTCGCGGCCCAGAGGCCGAGCGCGGCTACGAGGCCGCGCAGAATGAAACCCACCATGACTCAGTACCTCGGTTTCGGCTGTTCCTGGTCGAGACCCTTTTCGAGAAATACCTTGAGCCGGGTCAGCGCCAGCTCCCAGTAGCGGCGCTTGGACAAATAGTACGACACCCAGGCCTGCTTCGAGGGGACTCCGCTGCTCAGCAGACGCACCACGGTCAGGGTCGGCGAGGCGCGTTCGAACAGGAAGTCTTCGATGATGACCGCCGCGGTGTCGGGCATTCCCCGCGTGGGCAGCAGGATCAACCGGATGCGTTGGGGCGTCACCAGCACGTCGATGTGCGCGTCGAGTTCCACGCCTTCGCCGAACAGCACCTGCATGCGGCCCTTCTCGCGCGGCGCGACAGTGGCGCCTGCGCTGGTCCAGCGTTCGAGCACGCGGCTGTCGGTGAAGGCCCGCCAGACGCGTTCGACCGGCGCGCCGATCTCGACGCGGTGGGCGAAGCTGCGGTACTGGCTGCTCACTTCTTGAGCGCCACCCACGCCAGCGGCACGAGCGACACGACGATGATCCCGATGGTCACCACGCCGAAATTTTCCTTGATGATGGGGATGTTGCCGAAGAAGTAGCCCGCCCAGACCAGCAGCAGTACCCAGCTCACGCCACCGAACACGTTATACGCCTGGAACCGCGCATACGGCATGCGGGCGACGCCCGCGACGAACGGCGCGCAGGTGCGGATGATGGGCACGAAGCGCGACAGCACGATGGTCATCGAGCCGTGTTTCACGAAGAACGACTCGGTGCGCCGCAGGTATTCCACCTTGAGGAAACGGATCTTCCCCGTGAAAGCCGGCGGCCCTATCCATTTTCCGATGTGGTAGTTAGTGGTGTTGCCGGCGACGGCGGCCACGATGAGCGTCAGCGAGACCAGCGGGGCGGACAACGTGCCGCTCGAATCCACCGCCGCCA
>Ga0190271_10001680_pt1 | contig 12841 bp, 8 predicted proteins | sample Popmic356T_FD_133747 | JGI IMG/M metagenome (GOLD analysis project Ga0190271, IMG submission 133747) | Populus adjacent soil microbial communities from riparian zone of Weber River, Utah, USA - 356 T | ecosystem: Environmental > Terrestrial > Soil > Riparian zone | place: USA: Utah | collected...
CAGCCGGTCGAGCAGGCTGCGGCGCGATATCGCACTCAGCTCCGCGTCCTCGGCGGCCACCCGGTGGCGGCTGGGATCGACCCCGACTTCCGCGTGCTCGACGCGCCGGAGGCGAGCCGCGCCGCCCGCGAGGCCTTCGACGAGGCGCTGGCCGAGTTCCTCGCCACCGGCGAGTCGGCACGCGAGGAGACCGTCGCCGCCTTCGACGTCGAGGGGCTGCGGGCGGTCGTCGTCGCCGTCCACGACGAGCTGCGCAGCCGCGGCATCGCCGAGCCGCGCCTGCCGGAGCCGCCCGAGCCCGACCTGCCCGCCGCCCTGGCCGCGTGCCGTGCGGCCGCCCTGGCGTGCCTCGAGGAGCTGCGCGAGAGCGACCCCAAGCGCGAGCCGCTGGAGCGGGCACTGGCCCGACTCGACGCGCCCGGCGAGGCGCCGGGCCTGGAGGAGCTGCGCGACCTCCGCACCGACAGTCGCGCCAAGCCGGTGGCCCCGTACCGGGAGGCGATCGAGGCGGCGATCTCCCGCTGCGCCGAGGCCGGCGAGGGCGGCACCGCCTACCGCCACCTGGCCGAGCTGCTGACGCTCTTCTCTACCCGCTTCGAGGCCGCCAAGGAGCGCCGCGCCGGGATCGACTTCGAGGACCTGCAGATCCTCGCCGCCCGGCTCTTGGAGCGGGCCGAGATCGGCGAGGCCTACCGCGGCCGCTTCCGCCACCTGCTCGTCGACGAGTTCCAGGACACCAACCGGCTGCAGCTGCGGCTGATCGAGGCGCTGCGCGGGCCCCGCACCGAGCTGGTCATGGTCGGCGACGAGCTGCAGTCGATCTACGGCTTCCGCCACGCCGACCTCGACGTCTTCCGGGCCCAGCGCGAGCGGGTCGCCGAGCGGGCCGACGCCGAGCTGATGCAGCTGAGCGGCAACTTCCGCTCGCGACCGGAGGTGATCGGCGCCGTCAACCTGCTCGGCGGCGCCCTGCTCGGCGAGCGCTACCGGCCGCTGCGCGTCGGCGCCGCCAGCGACGCCACCGCCTCCCTGGAGGGCCCGGCCGTGGAGCTGCTGCTGACCGCCCGCGACGGCTGGGACGAGGAGGGCATCGAGCTGGAGCCGGCGATCGACGGTCGCACCCCCCTCAACTGCCTGGCCGAGGCGCGCTTCCTCGCCACCCGGCTGCGCGCCCTTGCCGACGCCGGCGTGCCGCGCGGCGAGATGGTGCTGCTGCTGCGCGCCTTCACCCACCTCGACGCCTACGAGGACTCGCTGGCCCGCGCCGGCCTGCGCCCCTACGTGGTCGGCGGCCGCGGCTACTGGTCCCAGCAGCAGGTCGCCGACGTCTGCGCGCTGCTGGCGACGATCGCCAACCCGCTCGACGACCAGGCCCTGTTCGGCGCCCTCGCCTCGCCGGCCTGCGGCGCCGCCCCGGACACGCTCTGGCTGCTGCGCGCCGCGGCCGGCAAGCGGCGCCACGTCTGGCCGGCGCTGGCGCGGGCGGTCGGCGACGGCGAGCCGGAGCTGGCGGCGCCGGAGCGGCTGGCCGAGATCCCCGCCGCGGAGCTGGAGCTGCTGCGTGGCTTCGCGGCGACGCTGGAGCGGCTGCGCGAGCGCGGGCCGCGCCTCTCGCTGGCGGCGCTGGTCGAGGCCGCGGTGACCGAGACCGGCTATGACCTCGCCGTGCTGATGCGACCCGCGGGCGAGGCCCGCTTCGCCAACGTCCGCAAGCTGATGCGGCTGGCGGCCGAGTTCGAGGCCCGCGAGGGCCGCGACCTGCGCGGCCTGCTCGACTTCCTCGCCGCCCGCGCCGAGAGCGACGCCGAGGCCCAGGCGGCAACGGCCGCCGAGGGCCACGACGGGGTCCGGATCATGACCGTCCACAACGCCAAGGGGCTGGAGTTCGGCGTCGTCGCTGTGCCCGACCTCTCGCGCAGCCTGCTGGCCGGCTCGCGGCCGCCGCTGCTGACCCTCGGCCGCGAGCAGCCGCCGCGAGTCGGCATGCAGCTGCGGCGGCTCGGCGCCGGCGCGATCAATCTCTACGACTACGCCGAGCTCTGCGAGGAGGCCAAGCGCCGCGACTCCGAAGAGGGCCTGCGTCTCTTCCACGTCGCCGCCACCCGCGCCCGCGAGCGGCTGCTGCTCAGCGGGGTCGTCAAGCCGGAGCCGGGCCGGGAGACGAAGTCGGGGACGCCCGTCGTCGAGCGCATCGTCGACGCCCTCGGGGTCGACCGCGAGGCGGACTCGCTCCTCGCCGTGCCGCCACCGGAGCCGCGCCCGGGGCTGGACGCGAGCTTCTCCCCGGCCGAGATCGACGTCCGCGTCAACCTGCCCTCGCCCGAGCGCGCCGCGGAGCTGCGCGTCACCCACCGCGAGGGCGGCGGCGAGCGAGCGCTCGGCGATGGACCGCCGCCGCTGGTCGAGCGCAACCCGCCGATCGTCCCCAGCCGTCCCCTCTCCTACACGGCGATCTCGGCCTACGAGGAGTGCGCCTACCGCTTCTACATGGAGCGGGTGCTGGGGCTCGGCGAGCCCGAGCCCGAGGGGCGCGGTCGTCATTTGTCCCGCATAGCGGTACAAAGCTCGACCGCACCCGACCTGGCCAACGAGTCGAGCCGCTCGGCCCGCGAAGAGCGGGCAGCGCAGGGGGCCGCCGTGCACTCGCTGCTGGAGTGGAGCCAGGCGCACGGTTGGGCGGAGCCGCCCGCGGAGCTGGCAAGCCGGCACGCGCTCGCGGCCGACCTCGACCCGGAGGCGCCGGGAGCCCTCGAGGGCCTCCTGAAGCCCGTCCGCGGCTGGCTCGGCTCCGACCTGCGGGCCCGGCTCGCCGCCGGCGACGCCCGCCTCCGCGCCGAGGCGCCGATCCTGCTCGCGATCGGCGGCACCGTCCTGCGCGGCTCGATCGACCTGCTGGTCGAGCGCGAGGGCGAGGCGCCGCTGGTCGTCGACTACAAGACCGACTCGCTGGCCGGCTCGAGCCCGGCCGAGCGGGCCGCCGGCTACGAGGTTCAGCGGACGATCTACGCGCTCGCCGTCGCCGAGGCCCGCGACGCGCCGGAGGTCGAGGTCGCCTACGTCTTCCTCGAGCGCCCCGACGAGCCGGTCATCGAGGTGCTCGGCCCGGCCGAGATGGTCGCCGCGCGCGCCCGCCTGGAGGAGACGATCGCCCGGATCGGCAGGGGCGAGTTCCCCGTCGCCCCGCCCGCGAAGCGCGACTGGTCGCTCTGCCGCGGCTGCCCGGCGCTGAGAGGGCTCTGCTCAGGCCCCGGGGCCCTCGACGGAGGAGTCGAGGCGGGCGGCGAGGTCGTCGAGGTTTAGCTCCTTGAGCCCCTCGCCCACCGCGTCCAGCTCGGCGGCGCAGTAGCCGACCAGCTCGCGCCCCTCGCGGCAGAGGTCGAGCGTCTCGCGCAGGCCCGCCTGGCCGGAGTCGAGCCGGTCGATGATCTCCTCCAGCCGCTCGACCGCGACCTCGTAGCTCTCCGGTTTCTCGCTCATCTATCCGCCTCGATCGCCGCCCGGACCCTGCCGTCGGCGAAACGCAGTCTTACGTCCGCGGCGGCGGTGGCGGCGGCGGCCGAGGTGACGGACTCGCCGTCGACGGTCTCCGCCAGCGCGTAACCGCGTTCCAGGGTCCGCTCCGGGTCGTGCGCGCGCAGCGCCACCGCGGCTTTGCGCAGCGCCTCGCGGCGGCGTCGCAGCCCCGCCTCGGCGGCGCGGTCGAGCGCCGCCTGGCGGCGCCCGGCGTCGGCGACGCCGGCGCCGGCCCGCTCGATACCGCGGCGGCGTGCCCGCTCCAGGACCAGCCCGGCGATCCGTCGCTGGCTGCGGGACCTTTCGGCGAGGCCCCGTTCCGAGGCAGCGCGAATCTCGCGGATCTTCTGGTTGAGGCCACCGCGCTCGCGCTGCAGCGCCCGCGCCGGGCCGCGGGCAAGGGCGGCGAGGTGGCGCGCCCGGGCGCCGATCGCCCGCTCGCCCGCCCGCCGCAGCGAGCCAGCGGCCCGCTCCAGCTCGCGCCGGGCGACGCCGCAGTCGAGCGGCACCGCCGCCTCGGCGGCGTGGGTCGGGGTAGAGCAGCAGACGGCGGCGACGTCGTCGATCAGGGTCGAGTCGCGCTCGTGGCCGATCGCGCTGACCACCGGCACCCGCAGCATCGCCACGGTGCGGCAGAGCGTCTCGTCGCAGAAGGCCCAGAGGTCGGCGAGGCTGCCGCCGCCGCGGGTGACGACGATCGCCTCGACCTCGGGCCGGGCCGCCAGCCCCTGGATCGCCGCCGCGATCGCCGGCGCCGCGTGGCGATCCTGGACCGGCGCGAAGGCCCACACCACCGTGCCCGCCCAGCCGCGCCGCGCCAGCCCGGCCATCAGGTCGCGCCGGGCCGCCCCCGCCTCGGCGGTGACGACCCCGATCGTGCGCGGCAGCAGCGGCCGCGGCAGCTGCTTCTGCAGCTCGAACAGCCCCTCCGCCCGCAGCTGCTTGCGCAGCGCCTGCAGCCGCGCCAGCAGGTCCCCCTCGCCGGCCAGGCGCACGTGCGTGGCTCGGAAGCTGAAGCTCGGCGAGGCCTGACCGCCGCCCGGGTAGTAGTCGATCCCGCCGCCGATCACGACCTCGGCGCCGTCGCGCAGCGACCCCTCCGGCAGCCCCGCCTTCTCGAGGTCGTTGAGCCAGATCGCGCAGGGCACCGCCCCGTCCGCGTCGCGCAGCTCGAAATAGGCCTGGACGCGGCTGCGGCTGACCCCGGTCACCTCGCCGATCAGCTGCACCCGCGGCCGTTCGCGCATCCAGCCCTGCAGCCCTTTGGCATAGCGACCGACGGGATATGGGCCGGGAAGGCTCATCCACCCAGCCTAGGAAACGGATCAGCCGGCCTCTTTCCAGCGTTTCGCCCAGGTCTTCAGCTCGCCGATCGCGGGTCCCAGCTCGCCGCCGACCTCGGTCAGGGAATAGGTGACGCGAACCGGCGTCCCCGCTTCCACCTCGCGCCGCACCAGGCCCTCTTCCTCGAGCTCGCGCAGGCGCTGCGAGAGCAGCCGGTCGGAGAGCCCGGGGATCGCCTTGGCGAGCTCGCCGAACCGCATCGGCCGCTCCGTGAGCGCGCAGACGATGGCGCCGGTCCAGCGCTTCCCGATCAGCTCGATCGCGGCGTGGAAATGCGGGCAGACTGCCCCGGCGAGGCCCGGGGCCCGGTTCGACGTGGCTGGTTCCACGGGAGGCCAGCTTACTGAACGTAAGTCGTCGGCTCGGATGTTCAGCCGGTGCAGGGCCCGGTGTCGACCGGGACTGCGCCGGCTTCGGCGACGGCCTCGGCCACCTGCTCGGCCGGGATCGCGAAGCCGCCCGGACGGCCGCCGGTGGTGGCGGCGAAGACGACCCCGATCGCCCGCCCCCGCGCGTCGACCAACGGGCCGCCGGAGTTGCCGCTGCGGACGAGCCCGCCCAGCGAGGTGATCGTCCGCGTGATCGGCCCGTTGCCGTAGGAGTCCTCGCTGATCGTCGCGCGGGTCTCGCCGACCCGCGCCGGGGTCAGCGCGTAGGGGCCGTTCTCGGGGTAGCCGAGCACGGCGGCGTCCTCGCCGGGCTCGGCGCCGGCGGCGAGGGTCAGCGCCGGCAGCTCGGTCCCGACCCGCAGCAACGCCAGGTCCTTGGCGGGGCTGTAGTAGACGGGGGTCGCCTCGAGCTCGACCCCTTCCGGAGTGGTGACGGTGGTGTCGTCGGAGCCGGCGACCACGTGGGCGTTGGTGACGACGAGGCCCGGCCCGACCGTCCAGCCCGAGCCCTCGACGCCGAGGCCGCAGGCGGTCCCCAGCACCCTGACCACCGAGTCCCCGGCGCGAAGCACGTCGGGGTCGGCGGCGATCGCCCGGTCGGGCGCGCCCGTCGGCGTCGCCGGGCCGGTCACCGACGGGGCCGGGTCGACCCGGTCGAGGGCGTTGAGGACCGGCCCCGAGGGCGGCAGCATTTCGTTGAGGCTGCGCAGGATCACCGACTCCTGCACGTCGGCGCGCAGCTGCGCGGTCGAGGGCGCGTGCAGGGCGACCGAGCCGAAGATCCAGGCGATCCCGAGGGCCACGGCGCCGATCAGCGTCGCTCCCCCGGCGCCGTCGAGCAGGTGCAGGAGCCGGCGCCGGATCAGCCGCGCCCGCAAGCCCAGCGCAAAGCTCTCGACCGCGACCGCGACCAGCGCCCCGGCCAGCAACGCCCCCAGAGCGGCGCAGAGCGGCGCGTAGGGCGACTCCGAGCCCTGGCTGAGGACCAGGGGTGCTAGGCGCCCCCCAGCAGCCGCCCCGACCGCGAAGCCGACCAGGGTCAGGGCCCCGACGATCAGTCCCTGCCGGTAGCCCCACAGCCCGAGGGCGAGCGTGAAGGCGATTATCGCCCCGTCGAGTGCAGTCATCGCTGAATGGAAGCATGCCGGTGATCGCTTCATTACCTTTCTGCCGGTGAGCACGTTGTCATCCGAGGTGGAGCGTCGACGTCGGCTCGTCACTCGCACCCTCCCCCTCGCCGCGATCGCGGTGGTCGCCTTCGTCGTCGGCGCCGCCATGGGCGCCCCCGGATCGCCGGCCAAGGACGCCGCCAATCGCTTCGCGGAGGCCTGGGCGGCGGGCAGCTTCGCGGCGATGTACCGGGAGCTGAACGCCGCCTCGCGGGGGGCGATCGACATCAACGACTTCGCGATCGCCTACCGCGAAGCGAGCCGCACGGCCACCCTGCGCTCGCTCGAAGCGAGCTCCGCCCAGGACCCGATCGACGGCGACGGCGGCAGCGCCGTGCCGGTCCCGATCGCGGTCTCCACGGTCGCCTTCGGCCGCAGCGAGGGCGAGATCGAGATCCCCTACAGCGACGGCGGCATCGACTGGGACCCGAGCCTGGTCTTCCCGGGCCTGCGCCGCGACGAGCATCTCGAGGCGCAGACCGAGCTGGCGCCGCGGGCACCGATCCTCGCCGCCGACGGCACCGTCCTCGCCGCGGGGCCCGCGACCGAACGGGAACACCCGCTGGGCAGCGCCGCGATCGACGTCACCGGCGAAGTCGGCGAAGCCAGCGAGGAAGACCTCGAACGGCTCGCCCACCACGGCTTCCCGCCCGACACCCCGGTCGGCGTCAGCGGCCTCGAGCGCGCCTTCAACGACCGCCTCGCCGGCAAGCCGGGCGGGACCCTGCTGGCGGTCTCCAAGTCGGGCGCCTCGCTGCGCGTGCTCGCCCAGGGCAAGCCGCGGAAGGGAGCGCCGGTGAAGACGACGATCGACCCCGACCTGCAGGAGGCGACGGTCGCCGCCCTGGCCGGCCAGTTCGGCGGCGTCGCCGTGCTCGACACCCGCAACGGCGACGTCCGCGCCCTCGCCGGCGCCGCCTTCTCGGCCCCGCAGCCCCCCGGCTCGACCTTCAAGGTCATCACCACCACCGCCGCCCTGGAAAAAGGCCTGGTCGAGCTGACCGACGAATTCGAGATCACCAACGGCGTCAACGTCGGCGGCCGCTTCATCAGCAACGCCAACGGCGAGTACTGCGGCGGCACCTTCCGGGAAGCGTTCGCCGAGTCCTGCAACGCCGACTTCGCCCCCTTCGGGCCGGAGATCGGCAACGACGACCTCGTCGCCACCGCCGAGAGCTTCGGCTTCAACTCGCCGCCGACGCTCTACGCGCCGAAGGTCGTCCGCGAAGTGGAACCGGCCGAATCGACGATCCCGAGCGAGATCGGCGAAGACGTCGACCTCGGCGTCTCCGCGATCGGCCAGGGCGAAGTGCTGGCGACGCCGCTGCAGATGGCGAGCGTCGCCCAGACCGTCGCCAACGGCGGGGTCCGCGAGCCGACGTCGATCGTCGCCAACGGCAAGCTCCGCCCGGAGGCCGAGCCGGTGCGGGTGATGACCAAGCAGACGGCGAAGGAGCTGACCGAACTGATGGTCGGCGTCGTCGCCAGCGGCACCGGCACCTCCGGGGCGATCGCCGAGGCCCAGGTCGCCGGCAAGACCGGCACCGCCGAGCTGGGCCCGGTCGAGGGCCAGGAGGACGCCGAGGAACCGGAACAGAAGAAGGACGCCTGGTTCATCGCCTTCGCGCCGGCCGAGAAGCCGCGGCTGGCGGTCGGGGTGATGCTGATCGAAGCGGAAGCGGCCGGTGGCGAAGTCGCCGCCCCGATCGCCTCCCAGATCCTCGCCGCCGGCCTCTAGGCCGGGCCGAGACTAGAGATCGAGGACGATCTCGCCCTCTTCGCCGTCGGGGCTCTCGATGTGCAGCGTCAGCGGCCGGTTCTCGGAAGCCTCGGGCGGCAGCAGGAAGATCGCCACCGAGCCCTCGATCGGGCCCTGCTGCGGCGTCGAGTCGAGGACCGGCACCTGTTCCTGGTCTTCGACTTCGCCGCCCAGCGGCAGCGCGTAGAGGCTTTCGCTCGGCAGCACGTCGTAGTGCTGGTGGTCGGCGTCGGTGATCCGCAGCGTCTCCGGCAGCGGGTGCGCCTCGTTGGTGCTGTTCTGGATTTCGAAGAAGACCCCGAAGTAGGCGGAGCCCTCGGGCGCCGGCTCCTGCCCGACCAGATAGGCCGCGTCCTCGTTGTCGTCCGGGTTGAGGAAGCGCGAGAAGACCACGTTGTAGTGGAGGTTGCCGAGCTCGACCGGCTCGCCCTCGGCGACCTCCTTCTCGTCGCTGGTGTAGCCGCAGGCGGAGACGCCGATCGCGAGGGCGATCAGGCTCAGGGCGGCAAGCAGCGAGAGGGGCAGGCGGCGGTTCGGGAACATCGGCGGCGCGGAGTCTATTAAGGGACGCCGGTCGCGTAGCGGTTCCCCCCCGCGACGGCGATTCGCGCCGCCCGCGGGGACTCGGACTCGAGCTGGTCGCGGAGCCGCCGCAGCGCCTCGCGCCAGCGCCGCTGCTGCCAGAAGGAGGCGCCGGAGGCCAGCTCCAGAGCGCGATCGACGGGGCCCGGCTCGGTCCAGTGGGCGAAGCGGACCGTGGTCAGCGAGCCCGGTCCCTCGGTCAGCTCCCAGACCGTGCGGGTGCGAATCCGGTTGAGCCGACCGCCCTGACCGTGCTCGACGATCTTGTGCGGGGCCTCGAGCTCGGCGATCGTCGTGTCCATCCAGACCGAGCGCAGCGGCTGTTCGACCCGGAAGCGGGCGCCGTCGCCGACCCCGTGCGGCTCCAGCCGGGTCAGATGGAAGTCGGAGAGGAAGCGATCGGTGAAGGCGGGCCGGGCGGAGAGATCCGCGATCAGCTCGAAGATCCGCTCGCGCGGCACGTCGATCTCGATCTCGGCGTTGATCGGGCCCATCGCCGGCGCGATTCTAGACATGGACCGCCCGCGGCGACCGCACTGCTGAATTTGAGTGACCGGACGGCCGGCGGGGGTTAGTATCGAACGCAACGACAGAAGGAGAGCCAGTCATCTTCGACGCGGTCAGCAGCAGCCCCCTGGACGATCGATACGAAACCGGCTCCTTTGCCGGCGCGGGAACGTTTTTCTGCCTGATCTGCGGCTCCCAGCTCTCCCTCGAGGAGAGCGAGGCGCTGCCCGAGTGCCCCCACTGCGGAGCCGCCTCCCGCTTCCGTCGCGACTCGATCTTCGAGGCGCGGCAGGACCACAGCGCCACCACCGTCGAATTCGCCGTCGCCCACCGGGAAGAGCCGCCGACCTGGCTGGACGAAGCGCGTCGGCAACTCACGCGAACGGGGCACTACCTGGCCCTCTGCGGCGAGGACGACGAGGTCGAGGTCTTCGCGATCGAGCGCGGCTGGACCCGGATCGGCCGCAGCGTCGCCGCCGACATCCGCCTCGACGACCCCAGCGTCTCGCGACGGCACGCGCTGGTCGTCGCCGAGCCCGGCGAGATCCTGCGCGTCCTCGACGACCGCAGCCTCAACGGCGTCTACGTCAACGGCGAGGCGATCGAGTGGGGACCGCTGGAAGACGGCGACGAGCTCACGGTCGGCCGCTACAGCCTCTTCGCCCTGCGGCGCTGAGGCCGGTTCCGGCCACCCCCCTCCCTAGGATGCGGGGGCGATGAGCGCCGCCCCCAACCCGGTCGACCCACCCCTGCCGCCGGGCCGTCAGGGTCCCCAGGAGGTGCCGGAGATCTCCGCCGCCGCCGACCGCGCCCGCGCCCAGCTCCACGAGGAGATCGAGCGCGTCCGCCGCGGCGTCGAGGAGATGCTCGCCGAGCAGGGCGAGCCGATCAACGCCGACATCCGCCGCGAGCTGGACACGATCCACGAGGACGTCCGCCGCTACGTCAAAGCCCGCGTCCGCCGCTCCGAGAAGAAAACCCGCCGCGAAGTCCGCAAAGTCGACCAGCGCACCGACCAGCTCGACGAGCGAGTGGACCGCCTCGACGAGCGCATCGACCACCTCGAAGCCGAGCGCCGCGAGGCCGAGTACCGCATCCACACCAACACCGAGCAGCTGCTCGACGGACTCCTCGACGAGGTCCGCGCGATCGCGGACAAACTGGAACAGCACGGCAAATAGCCGTTCCGCTGTTCCTTATCCCTCTATAGCGGGGGAAAGGAACAGCGGAAGCTGAGTTCGGGACTTCTACTCGGTCGAGATCGACGGATCGGCCTGCACCTTGTGCGGCACGATCATCAGGAAGTTGCTGGCCGCGTCGGCCGCCAGCTCGAGGATCCGGACTGCCTCCTCGCCTTGGTCGGTGGCGCGCAGCTCCTCGGCGTAGGCGGTGAGCAGGTCGTCGACGTCGAGCAGGCCCTCGGCGTCGAGGTCGACGAGCTGGACTTTGGCGCCCTCGCCGAGCCGGCGCTCGATCGCCTCGCGGTCGATGCCGAAGGCGTTCTGGCGCACGTAGACGCGGCCTCCGGTCATCCCGGCGCAGGCCCAGGGGCCGATGTCGCCGAGCACGACGGCGCGCCCCGAGGTCATGTACTCGAAGGCGAACCCCTTGACGTTGGCGCGGTTGGCCAGCGAGCCGCGGTTGTCGTCGATCTCCTGCTCGGGCTCGCCGCCCAGCACCACGTCGGCGCCGGAGAGGCGGATGCAGAAGCGTGAGTCGGCCGAGCCCTGCACGAAGAGGCGTCCGCGCTGGGCACCGTAGGCGAAGGACTTGCCGACCGAGCCGTTCAAACGCTTGCCCTTGACGCCCTTGCCCTTGAGGATCGAGATCGTCCCGCCCAGCATCGCCTTGCCGACGCCGTCCTGGGCGCCGCCCTCGACGCGAATCGAGACGCCGTAGGAGTTGAAGGCGCCGAGCCCCTGGCCGGCGACCGAGCCGCCGTTGAACTCAAGGCTGGCGAGCACGTCGTCGTTGGCCTCGGGAGCGTCGGCGTCGAAGATCCGCGAGCGCGCGATCGCCCCCGCCAGCTCGGTGCCGAGCACGCGGTCGTTGGCGTCGGTCGGGCGCGGGAACTCGTTGCGGATCGTGCGGCCGGAGCAGATGTCGCCGGCCAGCGAGGCGATCTGCGTCGAGGCCTGCTTGGCCTCCATCCGGATCGGCCGGGCGACGACCAGGCCGGCCTCGGCCCGCGCGTCCTCGCTCTCGGCAACCGGCAGGTCGAGCGGCTCGAGGTCGAGGTACTCCTCCAGCGGCTCGATCAGCGGCACCAGGTCGATCCGGTCCGCCATCGCCGTCTGCTCGAGCAGGTCGTAGCGGCCGACCAGGTCCTGGGCGCGGTCGTAGCCGAGCGAGGCGACGACCTGTTTGACCTCCTCGCCCATCGCGGCGAAGAAGCGGGCGCAGCTCTCGGCGGAGCGGTCGACTTCCTGCGGCGTGAACTTCTTCAGCCCGTGCTCCTGGGCCTGCTCGACGGTCTCGATCTGCGTGGCGATGCCGACGTGGCAGGTGTCGAGCTGACAGCCGCGGCAGATCGTGCAGCCGAGGCTGACCATCGCCAGGGTGCCGAAGCCGACCCGGTTGGCGCCGAGGCAGTGCAATTTGACGATGTCGTGGCCGGTCCGGTAGCCGCCGTCGGCCCAGATCTCGACCCGGTTGCGCAAGCCGGCCTCCATCAGGGCACGGTGCACGGCGCGGGTGCCGATGTCGCTCGGCAGGCCGACGTGGCGCAGCGCGTGCTGGCGGGCGGCGCCGGTGCCGCCCTCGAAGCCGGAGAGGGTGATGATGTCGGCGCCGGCCTTGGCGATGCCGAGACCGATCGTGCCGATGTTCGGCACCACCGGAACCTTGACCGAGACGCGCACGTCGGGGTTGACGGTCTTCAGCTCGTCGATCAGCTCGGCGAGGTCCTCGATCGAGTAGAGGTCGTGGTTGTTGGAGGGCGAGATCAGGTCGGTGCCGGGGGCCGCGTTACGAGCGGCGGCGACCTTCTCGGAGACCTTCTTGCCGGGCAGGTGGCCACCCTCGCCGGGCTTGGCGCCCTGGCCGATCTTGATCTCGGCGACGTAGGAGGAGTTGAGCATCTCCGCCGAGACGCCGAAGCGCCCCGAGGCGACCTGCTGGCCGCGCCATTTCCGGTACTGGCCGTACATGTCGCGGATCTCCCCGCCCTCGCCGTTCATGCAGAGGATGTTGGTCTCCTTGGCGGCCTCCGCGTAGGCGCGGAAGGCCGGCTCGGACTGCGAGCCGAAGCTCATCGAGGAGATCACGATCGGGTAGTCGTGGTGGCCGACGCCGGCATCGACGCCGGAGGCGTCGGCGAGCGGCTCCCGGTCGCCCTTCAGCCCCATGATGTGGCGCATCGAGATCGGGTTCTGCTGCTCGAGGTCGCGGACTTTCTCCGAGTATTCCTCGTAGGAGCCGGAGCCGTTGGCGGTCGCGATCGCGGCCTTGTAGACCTTCGGGTAGAAGCGGAACGTCTTCGCCGGTTTGGCGGCCTCGTCGCCGCTCAGCACCCGGGCCCGGGCGTTGGTGTCCTCGTCGAGCTGGGTGAAGCCGGCCGCGTGGAGCAGGCGCCAGAA
>Ga0190271_10001681_pt1 | contig 12839 bp, 14 predicted proteins | sample Popmic356T_FD_133747 | JGI IMG/M metagenome (GOLD analysis project Ga0190271, IMG submission 133747) | Populus adjacent soil microbial communities from riparian zone of Weber River, Utah, USA - 356 T | ecosystem: Environmental > Terrestrial > Soil > Riparian zone | place: USA: Utah | collected...
GGCGGCGACGGGGAGGTCGTGGGCCGCCGCGACCACGGCGGTGCGACGCCCGATCGTGACGACGGCTGCGACTACCGCCGACCACCGCGACGAAACCGCCGTTGACCACGCCTCCACGGCCGAGCCGCTGGCCACCACGACGGCGTCCGCTCCGGCAAGCACGTCGAGCTGCACCGCGTCGGGCGCCAGCGGGCGAGTCGTATAGGCCTCGACGGCCGTGACGTCGTGTCCCGCCGCCCGTAACCCGACAGCGAGGCGCTCGCCGGCGCGGTCCGCCTGGGCAAGCAGCACTCGCGTCGGCGATGACGGGAAGACCGCTAGCAGCCCGTCGCTGTTGGCCTCCGGCGGAACGAGGTCGACCGGCCGACCGGCGCGCCCTTCGAGCGCCGCGGCCGTGGCCCGCCCGACCGCTGCGAGGCGGACGTCGGGTACACGGACGACAGCGTCGCCGACCGCCGCTGCGCCGTTCGCCGAGGTGACCACCAACCAGTCGAAGTTGCCAAGCGCGTCGAGAGCGCCGCGAAGCGCCGCCCCGCCGTCGTCGGGCGGTCCGATGGCGATCAACGGGACATGGGCGACAGTCGCCCCTTCGGCGGCGAGGCGGGCGGCGAGGGTCCCTGGCGACGGACGCGTCACGACCACGGTTCGCCCAGCGAGGACGTGATTCACCACGTCATCGACCGACGAACGCCCGGGCACGCCTGGCGAGGTCCGCGGCGCGCGAGGCGGCGCCGTCAAGGTCGTCGGGTACGACGATCGTCTCGCGGAAGGCCGGCGTGCCAACTGGTTGCTCGCTGGCGAGGAACGCATGCAGCATCCCGCCGACGCAGTAGCCGCCGAGCGGCAACGTACAGCCGGCGCCCAGCTCGGCGAGGAAGGAGCGTTCGGTGGTCACGGCGAACCGAGTCGACGGATCGTCGACGGTGGCGAGCACGCTGCGCGTCGCAGCGTCGTCGGCCCGGCACTCCACGGCGACACACCCTTGGCCGACCGCCGGGACGAAGACGGTGGGGTCGAGGCGCTCGGCGATGCGTGCGGTCAGGCCGAGCACCTCGAGGGCCGCTACGGCGATGACGATCGCCCCACCGTCGGGCACCTGCTCGAGGCGCCGGGCGATGTTGCCGCGCAGCTCGACGAATCGAAGATCCGGGCGAACTGCGGCGAGCTGAGCGTGGCGGCGCACCGAGCCGGTCGCCACGACGGCGCCGGCGTCGAGTCCGGCGAGCGGCAATCCGACGAGGGCGTCGGCAGCATCGCGCCTGGCGCAAAATGCGGCGAGGCACAACTCGTCAGGAGACTCGCTCGGGAGGTCTTTGGCGGAGTGCACGGCGGCATCGGCGCGACCGTCGAGCACGGCTTGCTGGACCTCCTTGACGAATACGCCTTGGCCGCCGATCGTGTGCAGCGGCACCTGCTGCTTGCGGTCCCCCGTCGTCTCCACGAAGACCAACTCCGTCGGCCGCCGAGCGACCGCCGTGATCGCCTCGGCGACGACCTCAGCCTGGGTTCTGGCCTGCGGGCTGGCGCGGGTCGCCAGGCGGAGCGGTGCCGCCACCGTCACTCGTCAGCGTGAGCCGAGGTCGAAGAGTTCGCTGACGGCGGCGGCGTTGCGTTCACCCTGAGGCGTGCCGGCGTCGTGACGTAGCCGCACCGACGGTTGGTGCAGCAGTTTGGCGACGATCGACTTGGTCAGCGCCTCGACGGCTTCGTGGTGCTCCGCACCGAGTTCTCCGAGACGCGATGAGAAGCGCTGCACCTCGGCGCTGCGGATCTGCTCGGCGCGATCGTGGAGGCGGGCGACGAGGGGCGCCGCCTGCCGCGCCGTCGCGTCGAGGAGGAAGTGCTCGAGTTGGTCGGCGACGATGTCGCGCACCCGCTCTGCTTCTGCGGCCCGTGCGGCGCGCCCGCGCTCGGCCCAGGCCCTCACGTCGTCGAGGTCGAGCACCGTCACGCCAGCCAGCCCGGCGACGGCTCGGTCGACGTTGCGGGGCAAGGCGATGTCGACGATGAGCAGCATGCCGCCCTTCCACGACGCCAGCGTGTCGGCGGTGATCAGGCCCTCGGAGCCCGCAACGCACGTGAGCACGACGTCGCTTCCGGCGATCGCGTCGGGCAGCTCGCCGAAGTCAGCCACGCCACCGTCGATCGCCGCGGCGAGCTGATGCCCGCGGTCGACGCTGCGGTTGACCACCGTGATGTTCGTCGCCCCGGCCTTGCGCAGCGACGTGGCGACGCCGGCGCCCAGGTCACCGGCGCCGACGACGAGCACGTGCTGCCCAGCGAGTGTGTCGAAGCGATCGGCGGCGAGCTCGACCGCGGCCTGGCTGATCGACGCGGTGCCGCGCCCGATGGCCGTCTCGGAGCGGGCCCGCTTGCCCGTGCGCAATGCGTGGCGGAACAGCAGATCAAGGGTCGAGCTCACGCCACCGGCTTCCCCGGCGGTCTGCCACGCCGAGCGCACCTGGCCGAGAATCTCGCTCTCACCGAGCACGAACGAGTCGAGGCCGGCGGCGACCTTGAACAGGTGGGTCGCCGCGGCGTCGTCGTGCAGCGCCAGCAGATGAGGGTGCAGCTCGTTGAGCGACAGGTGGCCGACGGTGGCGAGGAACTCGGTGACGTCGGCGTATGCCCCGTGGAACCGCTCGGCGACGAGGTAGACCTCGGTGCGACCACAGGTCGACAAGATGGCGACCTCGCGGATCGTGTCGCGCTGGGCGAGCCCGGCGACCGACTTGGCGACATCGTCGGGAGCGATGGCCAGCCGCTCGAGCACAGCAAGCGGCGCAGTGCGATGGTTCACACCGATGACGACGATCGACATGCGTGACCAGCCTACCCGCCGTGGGCGAGCTGGGCCCGTGGCGTGGCCAGGGCCGCGGCCGCGCGGCGCTGCTCGTAGTAGCTGAGGATCTGCAGTTCGACGGCGAGGTCGACCTTGCGCACGCTCACGGTCGATGGGACGGTGAGCAGCACGGCGGCGAAGTTGAGGATGCTCGAGATCCCAGCCGCGACGAGGCGGTCGGCGGCGAGCTGCGCAGCCGGGGCCGGCGTGGCGACGACGCCGATCGACACGTGGCAGCGCCGCACGATCGCCGCCAGCTCGGTGACCGGGCGGACCTCGATCTCGCCGATCTTCGTCCCCACCTTCGCCGGGTCGACGTCGACGATGCCGGCGACCGGGTAGCCGCGCTCACGGAAGCCGCCGTAGCCGGCAAGGGCCTGGCCGAGGTTGCCGGCGCCGACGATGACGACCGGCCAGTCGTGGTCGAGGCCCAGCTCGCGGCGGAACTGGTAGATGAGGTACTCGACGTCGTAACCCACGCCGCGGACGCCATAGGTGCCGAGGTAGCTGAGGTCCTTGCGGACCTTCGCGGCATTGACCCCGGCGAGGTCAGCGAGCTCCTCCGACGAAAGGTTGACGACGCCGGCGTCGAGCGACTCCGTGAGCAGGCGCAGATAATCGGGTAGACGAGCAACCGTCGCCTCGGGAATGCGCCGTCCGCTCGCACCCATTGCCAATGACCATACGCCGCTCGTGCGCGAATTCACAAGCCGGTCAGTGGTTCGAGACGTCGAGGGCGCGGCGCAGCAGCTTGCCGGCCGCGTTGCGGGGGAGCTCGTCGACGATCACGACTTTGGACGGGCACTTGTAGCGGGCCAGCTGGAGGCGGGCGTGATCGATGAGCGTCTCCTCGTCGAGGTCGGCCCCGTCGACCACGACGACGAAGGCCTTGACCGCCTCGCCGGTGTGTGGGTGCGGGACGCCGACGACACCCGCCTCGGCCACGCCTGGGTGGCTGAGCAGGACCTCTTCGACCTCGGCAGGGAAGACGTTGAAGCCCGAGACGATGATGAGGTCCTTGGCGCGGTCGACGAGGTACACGAAACCGTCCTCGTCGCAGTAGCCGAGGTCACCGGTACGCAGCCAGCCATCGGCGGTGAGGACGCGCGCCGTGGCGGCCGGGTCGTCGAGGTAGCCAGCGAAAACGTTCGGTCCACGTACCCACAGCTCACCGGCGTCGCCGACGAGGACATCGTCGCCGTCCTCGTCGACGATACGGAGGTCGATGCCGTCGAGCACGACACCGACCGACCCGTGACGCGGTTGCAGCCCTGCGGACGACGTGACTACGGGCGACGCCTCGGTGAGCCCATAGCCCTCGGCGACGACGAGCCCGAAGCGCTGCTCCAACGATTCGGCCACGGCGACGGGGAGCTTGGAGGCCCCCGACGAGGCGATCCGGATCGACGAGAAGGAATTCTCCGGCGCCTCCGCGAACTGGCTGAACGCCACCCATAAGGGCGGCGCCCCGAAGAGCACCGTGACGCCCCGTTCGGCGATCGACTCGATCGCCGTTGCCGGGTCGAAGCGCTGCACGAGCAGCAACGTCGCACCGGACAACAGGGTCTGGCCGAGCACGACGTTGAGCCCGTACACGTGGTACAGCGGAATCACGCCGTAGGCGACATCGCCCGGAGCGAGGTGCTCGCGGCCCGATCGCGCTTGGTCGAGGTTGGCCCGCATGCTGCCATGAGTGAGCATCGCGGCACGCGGGGCGCCGGCCGTGCCGCTCGTGAACAGCAGGGCGGCGAGCTGCTCCGGCCGGACGTCGACCACGGGAACCGGATCCGCCGCCATCACCTGGGACGCCGCCACGGCACCTGGGAGTTCGGCGGCATCGGCAGCGATCACCGTGCGAATCGTCGGAATCGAGGCACCGTCGAGGTCCCGCCAGGCGGCCGACCCGGCGCGGTCGACGACGGCGCCGATCGCTCCGACCGTCTCGATCTCGCGGGCCAATTCACCCGCCGGGCTTGTCGGGTCGAGCGGGACGGCCACCGCACCGATGCCGAGCAGGGCCAGGTAGGCGACGACAAACGGCACCCCGTTGCTGCACACGATGACGACCCGATCGCCTTCGGCGATGCCCTCGGCGCGGAACCCGCCCCGGGCGCGCCCGACCAGATCGGCCAGCTCGGCATAGGTCGTCGCCCGGTTGCGGCCGATGATCGCGACACTGTCGCCGGCGTGCCCCTCGATCATCTCGGCCAGGTTCACGAAACCCCCAGTTTGAGAGCAGCCGCCTGGCGGCCGCTCCTGAAATGAAATTTGATTGTGACACTTTTCGCATGCTCAATCGCGGCGTAGGCTCCCACCCGTTGAGACGCGCCGGGTTCGCCTGGCAGCGCCGACTTGGGCTGGTGCCATCGGGGGGTTGGCATCAGCCCTTGTCGCGACCGGGGGCGACCACGCCGACGCGCCAGTAGGTTGCTCGACGTGGGGCGTCGCTACGAAACGGTCAGCTTGCTCACCGACTACGGCCTGGACGACGAGTTCGTCGGCGTCGTCAAGTCGGTGATCCGCGACCTCGCCCCGCACGTGACGGTGGTCGACCTCACCCACGGCGTCCGCCCCTTCGATGTGCGCGGTGGATCGCTGGCGCTTGCCCGGGCCATTCCATACCTCCCCGATGGGGTCGTCGTCGCAGTCGTCGATCCCGGAGTCGGCACGAGCCGCAAGGCGATCGCCGTCGAGGTCGCCGACGGCGCCGGTGTGCTCGTCGGCCCGGACAACGGCCTGCTCGCCCCGGCCGTCGCCCTCGCCGGCGGTGCGACCCGGGCCGTCGAGCTCGACAACGCCGGTTATCACCTCGAGGCACCGGGAGCGACCTTCGCCGGCCGGGACGTGTTCGCTCCAGCGGCAGCCCACCTGTGCAACGGCGTCGATCTCGACGACCTCGGCTCGTCGCTCGACAGCGCCCTGCTGGTGCCCGGGATGATCGCCCTGCCGCGGACCGAGGCGGACGGGATCCACGCCGAGGTGCTGTGGGTCGATCGCTTCGGGAACTGCCAACTGAACGTCGGGCCTGACGAACTTGCCGCCCTCGACGACGGGGACCGGGACGGCGTGGTCACCGTCATCTGTGGCGACGAGCGACGCAGCGCTCGGCTGGTCGCCACGTTCGGCGACCTGGCGACGGGCACGGTCGGTCTCGTGCTGGACAGTCAGGGCATGTACGCCCTGGCCCTCGATCGCCGCTCAGCGGCCGCCGAACTGGCCCTCGGACCAGGTGACGCCGTTCAACTTCGGGCCGCCGGGAACGACGACACCGCGTCGCCGGCGACAGGCGTAGAGCTCACCCGTCGCCGGTAGCGTCGGCGCCATGCGACCGGCGACGACGCTGACGATTGCCCTGCTCCTTGCCTTGATCCTCGTCGCCGGCGTGATCGCCCTGATGCGAATCTGACGCTGGTGGGGCCTGCCGTCAGTGGTCCGGCGACAGCTCGCGGCTGCGTGCGGTCGCCGCCGCGACCGCCTCGCGAAAAGCGTTCCGTACCTCCCGTTCGTCGAGCACCCGAAGCCCGGCGGCGGTTGTCCCTCCCGGCGACGTGACCATCACCCGCAGCGCTGCCGGGTCGCCGCGCTCGGCGAGCAGTGCTGCAGAGCCGACGAGCAGCTGCGTCGTCAGCGTGGCGGCGAGGTCGGGGTCCAACCCGACGTCGACGGCCGCGGCGATCAGCGCTTCGGCCACCAAGAACACGTAGGCCGGGCCTGACCCGCTCAGCCCGGTCACGGCATCGAGCTGCGATTCGGCCACGCGCACCACGAGCCCGACCCCCCCGAGGACCGCCTCGGCCCAGGCGAGGTCCTCGTCGGTCGCCGACGACCCGCCGCTGATAGCCGAGGCGCCCTGTCCGACGAGGGCCGGCGTGTTCGGCATCGCCCTGATCACCGCCACCGGGTCGGGCGTGACGCCACCTGCGGCACGCTCGATCTGCCGAGTCGTCACCCCGGCGGCGATCGACAACAGGCGTCGGGCACCACCCGCGACTGCCGCGGCTGCTGCGTCGGGCACGTCGGGCGGCTTCACGGCGAGGACCGCCGCAGCGCTCGGCGGGACAGCGTCGGCCACGTGCACGCCGGGCAGCAGGTCGACGAGTTGCGTGCGGCGATCGCCCAGCGCCTCGGCGACAGCCAGCTGGTCGGCCGCCACGATGCCCCCGGCCAGCAATCCTTCGGCGAGGGCGGCGCCCATGTTGCCACCGCCGACGATGACGAGATCGAACGTGCCTTGAGCCATCGAGCAAACGTACCCGTGGCGCTGTCCGGGCCGCCGCAAGGACCCGACATCCCCGATAGGCGAGCGACCCGGACACCTCCCCTGGGCGTCGCCGGGCCGGCCAGAGGGAAATTCAATCGTCTGGGTCAGGGGAACCGGCCGGCGAAGCCGATGCGCAGGAGGCCGCCGAAGACCTGCTCCACCGTGGCGTAGAGGGTGCCGATCGCCCGATCGAGCTCGTCGGCGGTGACCGCCGCCAGCGGAAGCTCGCCGCGCAGGAACACAGCGTCCTCGATGCCGATCGAGAAGTGGGCGCCCACGAGGCGTTCGTTGCGGCGCAGCAGGTGCTCGTAGAGCAGGGCGGCGTTCTCCTCCGGCGCAGGCATCACGTACGTCTCGTAGCGCAGCGTGCGTTGGCCGAGGGTGAGCCACACGGTGATGACGTCCTTGTCCTCCCCCGCCATGCGCACGAACCACCGCCGCCCGTCGCCATCGGCCCGGTCGATCGCCCGCACCGTGGGTGTGGCATCGGCGTACGCCGCCAGCCATCGACCGATCTGTGCTTCCAGTTCGGTGAGGGCGGCATCGTCGTAGAGGTCGCTCACCGGCCCCGATCGTAGGGCGACGTCAGCAGGCCACGAGGGTGCGCTGCTCGACGAGGTCGGCATACAGGCGGCGCAAGCGGGCGGCGGTGAGGCTCCACGTGAAGTGCCTGGCCCGCACGGCGGCGGCCGCGCCCATCGCCGCGGCGCCGAGCGGATCATCGATCACCTGCGACAGGGCGCGGGCGAAGCGCTCTGGTTGACGTCCCTCGACGAGCACGCCCGTGACGCCGTCGTGGACGACGTTGAGCAAACCGCCCACTGCGCTGGCCACCACGGGGATGCCGCATGCCGCCGCTTCCAGCGCGACGAGACCGAAGCTCTCACTACGGCTCGGCACGATCACCACATCGGCAGCGCGGTAATAGCTCGACAGCAGGTGGTGCGGCTTGGGCTCCACGAAGACGACGCGATCGGCGACGCCGAGCTCGGCCGCCAGGGCACGCGTCGCCACCTCCTCGGCGAGACCGTCACTGCCGCTGGCGCCACCGACGATGACGAGCATGGCATCGTTCCGGGGCATCGCAGCGAGGGCCCGGACGGCCAGGTCGGGACCCTTGAGCGGCTGGATGCGACCGACGTACAGGACGATCGGGCGGTCGGCGGGCAGGCCGACGGCGCGCCGGGCCCCGCCGCGATTGCCAGGGGCGAAGAAGGCATGCTCGACGGCCGGCGGCACCGTCTCGATGACACCGTGGGGATCTCCATACAGGCGGCGGAACTGGCGCTCCTCTTCCGGGCAGCTGACGCAGATGGCGTCGCTGCAGCCGATGACCTCGGCCTCGGCACGCTCGCGCCAGTCCGGCTCGAGGTCGCCGCCCTCCGCCTTGACGCGAGCGAGGGTGTGGAAGGTGGAGACGAGGGGCACGTCGAAGCGATGCTTGAGGCGATGACCTGCAACGCCGCTCAGCCAGTAGTTGCCGTGGATCACGTCGGCGCCGCCGGAGGCTTCGAGGTGCTCGGCAACGCGGTCGGCGAACACATCGACCTGGTCGGCGAGCGCTTCCTTGGGGAGGTCGTAGGCGCCGGCTGGCACGTGGACGACCGAGTGCCCCGGCTCGACCAACACTTCGGCCGGCAGGCCGGGCCGGTCGGCACGGGTGTAGGTCGTACAGTCGACGCCGGCTTGAGCGAGCGCCGACGCCACCTCGCGCACGTACACGTTCATCCCACCGCTGTCGCCGGAACCTGGCTGCACGAGCGGGGACGTGTGGAGAGAGATCAAGGCGACCTTCGGCACAACAACGTGAAACATTACCGATCCGCTCAACATTCCCCTGCGGGCGAAGCGGAGGGCCGGTGGGCTATCTCACGAAGCTCTCGTACACGCCGAGCAGAGCCTGTTTCTGCTCTGCCGTCAGCGCCGGGTCTCGCCCGATCGCCTCGCGCACGCTCGGTTCGCCGCCCTCGTCGTCCCCGAGCAGGCCGGCTCGTACGTACATCGCCTCGACGCTGATCTTCAGCGCCTGGGCGAGCTGCTGGAGGATCTCCGCCGAGGGTCGCCGCAACCCGCGCTCGATCTGTGACAGGTAGGGGTTCGACACACCGGCGGCCTCGGCGAGGCGGCGCACCGACATGCTCGCGGTCTCCCGTTGGGTGCGGATGAACTCACCGAGCTCCACAAGCCGGTGTTGAAGCTCCTGTCGTGGGTTGCTCACTCCGGCTCCGTCTGCTCGGCGCGGAGGCGCACGACGAGCTCCTCGGTGAGCGCGTCGAGCTCGTCGTAGACCGCCCGCCGTTGCGCAGAGACCCGTTGCTCAAAGGCATCGAGGGCGGCGATCAGCTGCTCGAGCTCCCCGCGGGTCAGTCGGTCGAGGCGGCTGAACCCGTTGGCCGCGCACAGCTCGTCGAGCTCGACGGCGAGCGGATGGTCGCTGTGGTCCTCGGCTGGCCGCGGGGGCCGGGCGTCGTCACCGAGGAGGTGGTCGGCGAGCACCTCGCGCAGCTCGCCGTGCAGGTCGCGGCGGGCGTACACGGGAGTCGGGTCGCTGTCGTCGCTCGACCGCCCGATGGCGTCGCGAGCGAGGTCAGCGCGCCCGTGGGCCACCCGCCGCACGTACGACACGGCGTCGTCGACCGCTTGCAGCTCGGCTCGTCGCCGACGCAGCTCGTCGAGGGACATCGACTGGGCGGCCGAAGGATCGCCTGACATCACGATCCCCCCGACACCGGCGGCAAGATGGCGACCTCGTCACGCGCGTCAACCCTCGTCGTCGATGCCGCCGGTTCGCCATTGACCCAGATCCGGCACGTCTCGAGGACATCCGTGAAGACGGTGCCGTACCGCTGCCTCGCCGCGTCGAGCACCTCGCCGACGGTTGCGCCCGGCAGGTCGTCGTGAGACCGTCCGGCGGCCGTCCGCGCCGATGCGAACATCCTCACGATCGCCATGATCGCAGCGTATCGACGCCGATCCGGTCGAGCCGGACAACGGCGGTTCGGCAGTAGTGTTCCCCGGCCGTGGGAACCGAACGTCGGGAGCGTCAGAAGGCCAACCGTCAGCTGCAGAAAGATGAGCTGGCGAAACATGAAAAGCGCAGATCGATGACACGGCGCGCGGTGCTGATCGGGGCGGCCATCGCTGCCGTGCTGCTCATCGCCGTGCTGCTCGCCGTCATCGCCGGCGGTGGCGACGACGGGGGCGACGACGACCCGCCGGCCTCGACAAGTCCCGCCGCAATCGTCGACTCGACCGAACCGTCGGCGAGCACCGGGGTGACCGACACCACGACCCCGACGTCGACAACCTGAACAGACTGGAGCGCCGATGGCCGAACGAGACGGATACATCCCCGGTGTGCCGTGCTGGATCGACACCAGCCACCCCGATCCACAGGCGGTCCTGCCGTTCTACAGCGGACTGTTCGGGTGGGAGTTCGAGAACGTCGCGCCCGACGGGTCACCGGAGGCGTACTTCATCGGCCGCCTGCGGGGTGGCGACGTGGCGGCGGTCGGCGGAGCAATCCCCGCCGGCGCCCCGCAGGTCGCGACGTGGAACACCTACGTCTGGGTGGCGAACGCCGATGAGTCGGTGGCCGCGGCCCGCGACGCAGGCGGTGCGGTGCTGATGGAGCCGTTCGACGTGACGGACTCCGGTCGCATGGCCGTGCTCACGGATCCGGAAGGTGCCACCTTCTGCGTTTGGCAAGCGAACCGTCACAAGGGCGCCCGGATCGTCAACGAGCACGGCTCATTGAACTTCAACGTGCTCACCACCCGAGACCCCGAGGCAGCGGCGGCGTTCTACGGGGCGGTGTTCGGCTGGCAGCTACTTTCCTTGCCCGCTGGCCCGATGTGGACGCTGCCCGGGTATGGCGACCACCTCGAGGAGATCACCCCCGGCGCTCGCGAGCGGTTCGCGCAGTTCGGCGCTCCGGAAGGCTTCATCGACGTCGTCGCCGCGCTCAACCCGATCGCCGACGAGGAAGCTGAAACGGCGGCAAATTGGGGCGTCACGTTCGGCGTCGACAACGCCGACGACACGGCGGCGAAGACGCGCGAGCTCGGCGGCGAGGTCGTTGTCGGGCCGTTCGATGCGCCGTGGTCGAAGACGGTGGTGCTCAAGGATCCTCAGGGGGCCAGGTTCATCGCCAGCCAATTCGTCCCGGAGAACAAGGACCTCGAGGCCTCCTAGACGAGGCCGTCGCTGGCGACGGCCTCGCCGATCAGCTCCCACTGCCCGCCTCGGGACACGGCGGCCGATCCCGTCGGCAGCACGATGATCGGTGTCGTTGCGAGCGAGCGCGTTCTGGCGAGCGCCTCGTCGCTCCACTGCTCGCTCTCGGGGATGATCGCCACGCCGGCCTCCAGGCCGAGCCCGAGGGTGAACCCGCCGCCGCGGACGTCGAACATCGGGTCGCACAGCGCGGCGGCTGACGGTCCGATGGCGACGATCATGCCGCCACGCTCGACCAACCGCTCCAAGGCGGCGAACACCGCGGTGTCCTTGAGCACACTGCGCAGGTGCATCGACGAGTCGCCCGCCAAGTACACGGCCGCTGCGCCGTCGATGACCCGAGCCGCCCCGTCGTCGTCCGCGTCGTGTCGCTGGAGCACCATCAGCGCTTCCAGTTCGACGTCGAGGCGCTCGGCCCAAGCCGTTGCGGTGGTCACCAAGGCCGCCGGCTCCTCGAAGGCATCCGCCGTCGGCATCATCACGACCCGTTCAGCGCCGACCTCGGCGAGCAGCCGGCGGTCGAGGTCGTCGTTGCCCTCGAACGCCCCTCCGCCACAGAACACGAGGACTCCCGATCCGCTCATCGCCGGCACGGTAGCCGGGGCGCCGGGGCGGCTCGACAGGTTACCCGTGGGTAACTACTATCTCGGCATGGCCGAGGTGGACATCGTCGGCATCATCGGTTCGGGCGTGATGGGCGCCGGGCTCGTCGAGGTCGTGGCGAGGTCGGGGTATCACGTCGTCGCCCGGTCACGCACGCGCGCCGGCGCAGCTGCCGTCGTCGCCACGGTCGCGGCGAGCATCCAACGGCAGGTCGCCAAGGACGCCCTCTGCGTCAGCGAAGGCGACGAACTCCTCGCGCGGATCAGGGCCACCGACCACCTCGGGCAGCTGTCGTCGTGCGACCTCGTCATCGAGACCATCGTCGAGGACCTCGCCACCAAGCGTGAGCTGTTCGCCGAGCTCGACCAGATCGTCAAGCCGGATGGAATCCTGGCAACGAACACCTCGACCCTCCCGGTCGTCGAGTTGGCGATGGCGACTCAACGGCCCGACCAAGTGTGCGGCATCCACTTCTTCAACCCGGCGCCACGGATGCGACTCGTCGAGGTGGTCCGCCCGATCACGGCGAACGACGACACGATCAAGTCGGCGATGGCGTTCGCCACGACCTGCGGCAAGGACGCCATCGAGGTCCTCGACCGGGCCGGGTTCGTGGTCAACGCCTTGCTGTTCCCGTACCTCAACAACGCCGTGCGGATGTACGAGCATGGAACGGCGTCGGTCGACGACATCGACACGGCCATGTGCGGCGGGTGCAACTTCCCGATGGGTCCGTTCGCCCTCCTCGACCTCGTCGGCCTCGACACGTCGATTGCCATCCTCGAGGCGCTCCATGCCGAGACTGGCGATCCCGGCGACGTCCCAGCTCCGACGCTGCGCCGCAAGGTCGCCGCCGGCCAGCTCGGTCGCAAGTCGGGCCACGGCTTCTATCGGTAC
>Ga0190271_10001682_pt1 | contig 12835 bp, 1 predicted proteins | sample Popmic356T_FD_133747 | JGI IMG/M metagenome (GOLD analysis project Ga0190271, IMG submission 133747) | Populus adjacent soil microbial communities from riparian zone of Weber River, Utah, USA - 356 T | ecosystem: Environmental > Terrestrial > Soil > Riparian zone | place: USA: Utah | collected...
TCGCCGAGCACGGCGCGACCGTCGTCGACTCGCTCGGCGAGCTGCGCAACCTCGACATCGTGTTCACGACGGTATCGGCTTCCGACGACCTGATCGCCGTCTGCACCGGTCCCGATGGCCTGCTCGCGAAGGGCGGATCGCCGAAGCTCATCATCGACTGCTCGAGCGTCTCCGAGGAAGCCTCGTCGCAGGTGCGCGCCGCGGCGGCCAAGCTCGGCGTCGACATGCTCGCGGCGCCCGTCAGCGGCAACGCGAAAGTCGTCTCGGCCGGCAAGCTGACGATCGTCGCATCGGGTCCGCGCAAATCGTTCGACATGGCGGAGCCGTATCTGCAAGCGCTCGGCGTCGGCGTCACCTACGTCGGCGAGGGCGAGCTCGCACGCATGGTCAAGATCTGCCACAACCTGCTGCTCGGCGTCGTCGCGCAGTCGCTGGCCGAGATCACGGTGCTCGCCGAGAAAGGCGGCGTGAAGCGCAGCGCGTTCCTCGAGTTCATCAACAACAGCGTCATGGGCTCGCAGTTCTCGCGCTACAAAACGCCGGCGTTCGTGAATCTCGATTGGACGCCGACGTTCACGCCGGTGCTGCTGCGCAAGGACTTGGACTTGGGATTGAAGGCCGCGAAAGAGCTCGGCGTGCCGCTGCCCGTCACGAAGGTCACGCGCGGCGAAGTGGACAAGCTCGTGCAAGCGGGCCACACCGACTGCGACTTCGCGATCCTGATCGAGCAAGCCGCGAATGCGTCCGGCCTGAAGCTCACGGCCGAGAACGTCGCCGTCGACGACGGCCTCAAGAAGAAGTCCGCCTAGCGGTCGGCTTTAGTCGTCGCGGCGCTTGCGCGCCGCCTCGTACTGCTCATTCGCTTCGTACCAATCGAGAATGGCCTGCGCGAACCGGTCGTCCTCGCGCGCGAGGCGGAATATCTCCTCGGTCATCTGGTCACGCATAGTCGGCAGTTGGCCCTCGATGCCTTGAGCGGCAGACTTGCCTGCCTGCCCGGGGCCGCCGAACATGCACGCTTGAGTGTCCACGAATCCGTCCGAGTTTGGCTGGCAGAGCGTGAAGATTGCCGCCATGTACTCGCGCGCGGCTGTGGCGGAAATCCGGTTCTCGAATTGCGCACGGCACACCCGCTCCGTCGAGCGCGTGCCGGTCCGGCCTTCCTCGCGGCAGTAAACATCGAAGTCGTTGTTACTGTTGATCTCGTTGAAGATGGCGTAGGCCTGCTCGCGCGACGCCTGGACCTCGAACCGAAGGTCCGTGAGCCGTCGGCCGCGCACGACCACCTCTTCCGTAGTGTCTTGCGCGGGCGAGTCGCCGGCGCGCTCGCGACCCGCGAGCTCGTCTTGTGCGAGAGCGAAGCCCCCGCTCGACACCGCGATCGAGAACAGGACCGGCGCCACGATGCGCATAGAGCCTTGCCTGCGCTTGCGAATGGCTGCTTTTGTACCACGCTGCCCACGGGCTTGCGAACGCGAACGTCTCGATGCCGCCGAGCCAGGCCGATCGACGGCACGCCGGCCGCGATCGCGGCGATTTAACAGAAGAATTCGGCTGCGAGGCGGACTACGCAGCCCCGCTGCGCTGGTTACATGCGCGACGTTGGTAGTACGATCGGCATCGTCTCCGGCCCAAGAATAACGCACTAGAACCAGAGGCCCACCATGCCCACCTACGTCACCGGCGATGGCGACGACGTCATCAACGCCTCCGATCGCGACGACCTCATCCGCTCGAAGGGTGGCAACGACCAGATCCGCGCGAAGCGCGGCAACGACGTCGTCTATGCCGGAGACGGCCACGACTTCGTCGACGGCGGCGACGGCCGCGACGTCATCTACGGCGAGGCCGGGAACGACGAGGTCCTCGGCGGCAACGGCGACGACACGATCCGCGGCGGCTCCGGCGAGGACATACTCTCCGGCGGCAACGGCAATGACGACGTAGACGGGGGCAGCGGTTTCGACTACGTCGACGGCGGGTCCGGCGACGACCGGCTGTTCGGCGGCGCGAACGAAGACACGATCGTCACGGGCGGCGGCGCCGATCTCGTGCACGGTGGCTCCGGCGACGACAACATCGACGCGAGCTCCGGCTCGTCCGCGGACCGAATCTACGGCGACGGCTACGAAAGCCTCAGCGACTTCTTGGCCGGCAGGCCCGTCACGACGGCGTTCGGCAGCGACTCGGTCGTGGCCGGCGGCGGCAACGATATCGTCTACGGCGATAGCGGCTTGAATGGAGTTGCGGGCGCCGACGATTTTCTTTGGGGTGGCGCTGGCAACGACACGCTTTATGGCGAAGGCGGCAACGACTACCTCGATGGCGGCGAAGGGAGCGACACGCTGCGCGGCGGCTACGGCGACGACACTCTCCTCGGAGGTCCTGGCGCCGACGTGTTGACCGGCGGCGCCGGCCACGATCGGTTCGTCGTGCTCGAATCGAGCCAGTCGTCGCTGCGCGCGTCGGACCGTATCACCGACTTCGTTCGCGGCGACGACAAGATCGATCTCTCCCAGCTACCGGAGCTCCTGGGCCGCGACAAGCTCGCGTGGGGCGGCACGACGCCGACCGCACGCGGCGTTTGGTACGCGCAAAGCTCGACCCAGACGTTCGTGTTCGCAAGCACAAACGGCGACAAGATTGCCGACCTGCGCATCGTGCTCGACGGCCGGCACAATCTCGCGCCGACCGACTTCCACGGCGTCATTGGCAGCAACGGTCCGCCCACGCTCGGGAACGATTTCGGCGGCGTCGTCGAGGACGAGGCGCTCGTCTCGATCGACGGCGTGCTCAGCAACGACTATGGCGAGGACGACATTCGCGTAGTGGGCGTGAGCTTCGGCGCGACGGCCGGAACGCTCGGAACGCCGCTGCAAGGCCAGTACGGTTCGCTCGTTCTCCAGGCTGACGGGCTCTCGATCTACGCACTCGACAACGACTCGGCGGTCGTGCAGTTGCTGAAGCATCAAGAAGTCGTGCAGGACGTCTTCACGTATACGGTCACGGACGCCGGCGGAACCGCACAAGCGAACATTGTGATCACGATCATCGGCACGAACGAGGCGCCGGTCGCGACGAGCACGAGCGTTATCACCGACGAAGACACGCCAGCGAGCGGCGTGTTGCCGCCCGCGACGGACGGCGACGGCGACACGGTTACCTACAGTCTCGGAGCCCAGGCGGCGAACGGCACGGCCGTCGTCAACGCCGACGGCACGTTCACCTTCACGCCGAATGCGGGCTTCAGCGGCGCAGACGCCTTTACGTTCATCGTCAGCGACATCAGCGGGTTTCCGACGAACGAGTACACGGTCGATGTCACCGTCAACGAGAGCAACGAAGCGCCGTTCGTCGCGAATTACGGCGTGCCGGCCGGCATCGTCGTCACGCCGATCGGGCCGGGGCAAAGCAGCGATAGCGCGGGTGGCATGGTGATCCAGCCCGACGGCAAGATCTTGCTGGCGGGCCTGAGCACATCGCCCTCGACGGGCCAAGACTTCTCCATCGCGCGCTACAACGCCGACGGCTCGTTCGATACGGCATTCGGCAACGCCGGCGTCGTGATCACGCCTATCGGCTTCGCTTCCACGTTCGAACAGGGCACGAGCGTCGCGCTGCAACCCGACGGCAAAGTTCTCGTCGCCGGCTTCACGGTGACGGGCAGCGGGACCGATTTTGCGCTGGTTCGCTATAACACGAACGGCACGCTCGATACGACGTTCGGCGGCGGCGACGGCATCGCGATCACGGCCGTCGGCGCCGGCATCGCAACGGACCAAGCGCTGCATCTCGCCGTGCAAACCGACGGCAAGATCGTGCTCGTCGGCTCCACGCAGAGCGTCGGCGTGCCACCCAGCCCGTCCGGGCAAGACACCGCGCTCGTCCGCTACAACGGCGACGGCTCGCTCGACGCGACGTTCGGCGCGGGCGGTATCGTCATCACGCCAGTCGCCCCGGGAACAGGAGCCGATTCCGCGCGGGCCGTGCTCGCGCAACAGGACGGGGGCATCCTCGTGGCCGGCTCCGCCTTTTTCAACGCGACGGGCGACGACTTCGCGCTCGTGCGCTACACCTCGACGGGCGCGCTGGACACGACGTTTGGCGGCGGCGACGGCATCATCACGACAGCCGTCATTCCGTTCGCCGATTCGGCGCGCAGTATCTTGCAGCAAGGTGACGGCAAGATCGTGATTGCCGGAGCGGCAGGAGGAAACCCCAACTCGCCCAACTCCTTCGCGCTGGCGCGCTACAACGCCGATGGCTCGCTCGACACGACGTTCGGCAACAACGGTGTCGTCACGACGGCGATCGGCACGGGCTCGTCGTCCGGCACGAGCGTCGCCTTGCAAGAGGACGGCAAGCTGCTCGTCGCGGGCTCGACGTCGACGTCGCTCGTCGCCGGCAATGATTTCGCGATCGTCCGCTACAACCAAAACGGTTCCATCGACACGACGTTCGGAACGAATGGGTTCGTCGTGACGGCCATCGGGCCGAACACCGACACGCCAAATGCGATCAGCGTGCAAGCCGACGGCAAGATCGTCGTCGGCGGTAACACGTTGTCGACGACGGGCACACTCTTCGACTTCGCGCTCGCGCGTTACAACGCCGACGGCTCGCTAGACGCGACATTCCGCGCCGAGCAGCGCCTCGTGGCGAACGAAGGAGCTTACTTCTCGTATACCGTCCCTGCTGATCGCTTCGCCGACCCCGACGGGGATGCGTTGACGTACACCGCTACGCAGAGCGACGGCAGCGAGCTACCGGGATGGCTTTTCTTCGAGCCGGCGACTCGCTCGCTCAACGGCACCGCGCCCGCCGGATCGCCGGACGTGCACGTGCGTGTGACCGCGACTGACCCCGGCGGCCTGTCGGCGTCGTACGCGTACTGGATCTACACGAATAGCGTGCCGACCTCGGGCGGCACCGGCTTCGTGACGACGAACGTCTCGGGGCCGTTGATTTTGCAGGATCAAGCGAACGGCATCGCGCTGCAACCCGACGGCAAGATCGTCGCAGTCGGACTCACGACCGGGCCGACGTCCACGCTCACTGACGTCGCCGTGGTCCGTTACACCGCCGACGGCTCGATCGACCTCAGCTTCGGCGGCGGCGACGGCATCGTTACGATCAACACCAACCCCGTGTCGGGCACCGAAACGGCCCGCGGCGTCGTTGTGCAACCGGATGGTCGCATACTCGTCGTCGGCACCGCGTTCAACAATGGCAACGACATCGTGCTGAGCCGGCTCAACGCCGACGGCACGTTCGACACGAGCTTCGGCGGCGGCGACGGCATCGTCACGACGTCGGTCGCGGCAGGCCTGGCCGCCGATACGGGCAACACCGTCACGTTGCAAGCCGACGGCAAGATCCTCGTCTCCGGCATGAGCAACGGCGACGTCACGCTCGTCCGCTACAACACCGACGGGTCTCTCGACAGCACGTTTGACCTCGATGGTGTCGCGTTCGCGAGCACCGGTCCGGCTAACGATGAAGGGCTCAGCGTCAAGACGCAGTCGGACGGCAAGATCGTCGTCTCCGGTTACACCTTGATCGGGGCCGGAAGCGCGTTCCTCTTGGCGCGTTTCAATGCCGATGGCTCCCGTGACACGACGTTCGGCACGGACGGCATCGTCACGACCGACGTCACGCCGGGCCCTACGACCATTCCGCCGTTTCAGGAGGCGGGGCAGGCGCTCGCGATCCTCTCCGACGGCCGCATCCTCGTCGTCGGCCAGGCGCCGACGGCGACGAGCCCAAGCGATATCGCACTCGTGCGGTACCTGCCCAACGGCTCGCTCGATACGTCCTTCGGCACGGGCGGCATCGTCACGACAGCCGCCGGCACCGCCCAGGAGCTCGCGTTCGGCGTCGCGTTGCAGCCCGACGGCCGCATCGTCGTCGCCGGCGGTAACTTCACGCCAACGGGCGGCCCCAACATCGCCGTGCTGCGCTACAACGCCGACGGCTCGCTCGACACGACGTTCGGCGGCACCGGCATCGTGACGACCACGATCGCCGCCGGACTCGGCTCCGAGCAAGCTCTGAGCGTGACTCTGCAACCGGACGGCCGAATCGTCATTGGCGGTCTGTCGCAATCGCCCGCCCCCGTCACTACCGGATCGATCACGAGCGACTTCACTCTCGTCCGCTACAACGCCGACGGCTCGCTCGACGCGACGTTCGGCGGCCTCGGCAACCCGACCGTCGAGGTCGGCAAAGCGTTCACGTGGACCGTCCCGCCGCGGGCGTTCATCGATGCGGACACCGACGCAATGACGTACACGGTCACGATGGCCGACGGCTCGCCGCTACCGCTGTGGCTTGCGTTCAACGGCACGGCTCTGACGGGCATTCCGCCGAACGGCGCGACGGACCTCACGCTGCGCGTCACGGCGACGGACCCGTGGGGCGCATCCGCGACGCAGGTGCTCGCTCTCAACGTCGAGAATCCGAACGATGCGCCCGTCGTCATGTACAGCGTGGCGCCCGGCATGGTGCACACGCCAATCGGCTCCGGCGTGAGCGCGGACATCGCGGGCGGTATCGTCGTGCAACCGGACGGCAAGATCCTCATGGCGGGCCAGAGCTCCTCACCCGCGACGAGCCAAGACTTCACGCTCGTCCGCTACAACGCCGACGGCTCGTTCGACACGACGTTCGGTACGAACGGCATCGTCATCACGCCCGTCGGGACCTCCGCGTCGACCGACATCGGCAACAGCGTAGCCCTGCAACCGGACGGCAAGGTGCTCGTCGCGGGAATGGCGCCCGCGGCAGGAACGAGCTTCGATTTCACGCTGCTCCGCTACAACACCGACGGCTCGCTCGATACGACGTTCGGGGGCGGCGACGGCGTCGCGATGGCCGCGATCGGACCCGGCTTGGCGCGCGACGAAGCGCTGAACCTCGCTGTCCAAAGCGATGGCAAGATCGTAGTCGTCGGCTCGTTTCAGACCTCCGGCACGTTCCCGCCCGCACCGGGGAGCGGCACCGACATCGGCGTCGCCCGTTTCAACGCCGACGGCTCGCTGGACACGACGTTCGGCGGCGGCGACGGCGTCGTCACGACGGAGATCGGCGCCGGCACCGTGATAGACGTCGCCTGGGCGGTCCTGATACAGCCCGACGGCCGCATCGTCATCGCCGGCAACACGACACCGACGGCGACCGGCCAAGACTTCGCGCTCGTGCGCTACACCGCGAGCGGCGACCTCGATACGTCGTTCAGCGGCGACGGGATCGTGACGATGGCCTTGGCGCCGGGCGGCAACTCAGACGTTGCTCGGGCGATCGTGCAGCAACCCGACGGCCGCATCGTCGTCGCGGGAACCGTGGCTTCGGACTTCGCGTTGGCGCGCTACAACTTGGACGGCTCGCTCGACGCGACTTTCGGCACGGGTGGCATCGTGACCACAGCGCTGTTCGGCAGCGAGGTGGCTGTCGGCATGGCCCGGCTGCCCGACGGAAAGCTGCTCGTGGCAGGGTCGACGTTCGCCGGGGCCACAAGCAACTTCGCCGTGGTTCGCTACAACGCCAACGGCAGCATCGACACGACGTTCGGCAGCAACGGTATCGTCATCACGAGCGTCGTCTCGAGCGGCAGCACCGCCGCCGGCCTCTCCGTTCAAGCCGACGGCAAGTTCGTCGTAGGCGGCCACGCGAACTCGACGACGGGCCCACACCTCGACTTCGCGTTCGCGCGCTACAACGCCGACGGCTCGCTCGACCAGACCCTCCACGCGGAAGAGCGCGTCACGGCAACGGAGGGGGCCGCGTTTACCTACACGGTGCCCGCCGGCCGTTTCGCAGACCCTGACTTCGATACGCTGACGTATAGCACCAGCGCGCTGCCGAGCTGGCTCTCGTTCGACGCGGCAACCGCCACGCTGAGCGGCACGGCGCCCGCGGGGTCCACGGACGTGCACGTCATCATTACGGCGACCGACCCGGCCGGCCTCTCCGCCTCGGCGGCGCACTGGATCTACACGAATGCCGCGCCGACGGTGAACCCTGCCGTCGGCGTGACGACGACGAACCTCTCACTAGTCACCAACACTTTTGATATCGCGAATGCCATCGCCTTGCTACCCGACGGCAAGATCTTGCTGACGGGCAGCTCGGCGGGCAGCGATACACCGGTCGTCCGCTACAGCGCCGACGGTTCGCTCGACCTGACGTTTGCCGGGGACGGCATCGCCACCATCAACACGACCGCGATCGGAGGCGAGAACGGCCGCGCCATCGTCGTGCAGCCCGACGGGCGCATCGTCGTCGCCGGCACCAGCGGCAACGACATCGGCGTGAGCCGGCTCAATGCCGACGGCACGCAAGACGGAAGCTTCGGCGGGGGTGACGGCATCGTCACCACCAATATTCCCGGCGGCGTCCTCGACGTCGCCTCGGGTCTAGCGCTGCAGGCCGATGGCAAGATTCTCGTCGCGGGCAGGACGACGGTCGGAACGGAAAACCAGCTTGTGCTCGTCCGCTATAACGTCGACGGCACGCTCGACACGACGTTCGACACCGACGGCGTCGTCGTCGCCGACGTCGGCACGAACGCCGACGAGGCGTTCAGCGTCAAGACGCAAGCCGACGGCAAGATCGTCGTCTCGGGCTACAGCGCCGTCGGTCCGCTGGAGCACGAGCTCTTGGTCGCGCGCTTCAACACCAACGGCTCGCTCGACACCACTTTCGCCGGCGACGGCATCGTCACGACGGACATCGGTCCGGGACCGGGGCTCCCGAGCGGCTCCATCGTTACGGGCGTGGTCTTCGAGGCAGGCCAGAGTGTCACGATCCAACCGGACGGACGAATTCTCGTCGTCGGCTACGGCCCGACGCCGGCCGGGGGCACGGATATCGCGCTCGTCCGCTACAACGCGGACGGTTCGCTCGACGCAACGTTCGGCACGGGCGGCGTCGTCACGACGGCGGTCAGCGCCGACATCGGCGTGGATCGCGCGCTCGGAGCCGCACTGCAGGCCGACGGCCGCATCGTCGTCGCGGGCGCCGTGGTCACGCCGACGGGCGGCGGTGACATCGCCGTGCTGCGCTACAACACCGACGGTTCGCTCGACACGACGTTCGGCGGTGGCGACGGCGTCGTGACCGTCGCGATAGGGACCGCGGTGACTCTCGACCAGGCCAACGGCGTCGCGATTCTGCCGGACGGCCGCATCGTCGTCGGCGGCTTTACAGGCTTCGGTACGGCCGGCACCGACTTCGCGCTCGTGCGCTTGAACCCGGACGGTTCCTTGGACGACACGTTCGGCGGCATCGGAGCGCCGGTCGTCAACGCCGGCCAGCCGTTCTCGTGGACCGTGCAACGGTTCTTCCTCGACGCCGACAACGACGCACTGACGTACGCGGTCACGAGGGCCGATGGCTCGCCGCTGCCGGCATGGCTTGCCTTCAACGGCACGAGCTTGTCGGGCACGGCCCCGCTCGGCGCGGCGGATCTCGAGCTGCGCGTCACGGCGACGGACGCGTGGGGCGCGTCCGCGCAGCAACTCTTCGTGCTTGGCATCGAGAGCCCCAACAGCGCGCCGGTCGTCAACTACGCGGTGCCGGCCGGCATCGTGCTCACGCCGATCGGCCCGGGTAACAGCTCGGATACCTCCACCGGCATCGTCGTGCAAGCCGACGGCAAGACCTTGATTGTCGGGCAAAGCTCGACACCGGCAACGAGCCAGGACTTCACGGTCGTCCGCTACAACACCGACGGCTCGTTGGATACGGCGTTTGGCGGCGATGGCATTGTCGTCACGCCCGTCGCCACCGGATCCGGCTCCGACGTAGCAAACAGCGTTGCGCTGCAGTCCGACGGCAAGATCGTCGTCGCCGGCATTGCGGGGTCAGATGTCGGCGTCGCCCGCTACAACGTCGACGGGTCGCTGGACACAACGTTCGGCGGCGGCGACGGCATCGTCACGACGCCCGTAGGACCCGCCTTTTCGCGCGACGAAGCGCTGAGCGTCACGGTACAGAGCGACGGCAAGATCGTGGTCGCCGGCTCCGCGCAAAATTCTGCAGCGTTCCCGCCGCCAGGCCCGCAGGTGGGAACGGACATCGCCGTCGTCCGCTACAACGCCGATGGCTCGCTCGACACGAGCTTCGGCGGCGGCGACGGCATGCTCACGACGGAGATCGGCACGGGAGTGCTGGCCGACATCGCGCACGACGTGCTCGTGCAGCCCGACGGCGGCATCGTCGTAGCGGGCTACACGGCATCGACGTCGATACCGAACATGATCACGGACTTCGCGCTCGTTCGTTGCACGGCGAACGGCGAGCTCGACACGACGTTCGGCGGCGACGGTATCGTCACGACGGCGATCGGGCCCGCCACCAGCGCCGATCAGGCGCGCAGCATCTTGCAGCAGCCCGACGGCCGCATCGTGGTCGTCGGTTACAGCGGTCCGGCGAACGGCGGCTCCACCGACTTCACGCTCGCGCGTTACAACGCGGACGGCCAGCTCGATGCGACGTTCGGCACCAACGGCGTCCTCGTCCACTCAGTCAGCGCCGGCCTGGACACGGCGACAGGCGTCGTGCTCCAAGCCGACGGCAAGCTCCTGGTGACCGGACGCGGCCTCAGTGACTTCGTGATCGCGCGTTACACCGCGAATGGCACGGTCGATACGACGTTCGGTACCAACGGCATCATCACGACGAGCGTAGCGCCCGGCGGCGGTACGGCCATCGGGATCGCCTTGCAAGCCGACGGCAAGATCGTCGTCAACGGGCACGCGCAGCAGGTCGTGAACGGCTCTTTGGACTTCGCGCTCGTGCGCTACAACGCCGACGGCTCGCTCGACCCGACGTTCCGCGCGGAGGAACGCGTCGTCGCGACGGAAGGCAAGCCGTTTGCTTATACGATCCCGGCTGGCCGCTTCGTCGATGCCGATGGCGACGTGCTTGCCTTCAGTGCGACGCAAACGAACGGCAGCGCACTGCCGAGCTGGCTCGGTTTCGACTCGGCGACTCGCTCCTTCAGCGGCACCGCGCCCGCGGCATCGGGGGACGTGCACGTCCGCGTCACGGCGACCGACCCCGACGGCCTCTCGGCGTCCAACGCTTACTGGATCTACACGAACACGGCGCCGACCGTCGTTGGGCCTTCCGGAATCGTGACGACGAACATCGCGAGTCCCTCAGGATTCAGCGGGTCCGACATTGCGACTGCCGTCTCGCTACAAGCGGATGGCACGATTCTGCTGACGGGCAGCACGACCGCGATCAGCGACACCCCGGTCATTCGCCTGAACACGGACGGCTCGCTCGACCTCGGTTTTTCCGCCGACGGCATCCTCACCGTCAACACGATCACCGGCGGAATCGACACCGGCCGGTCGATCATCACGCAACCCGACGGCCGAATTCTCATCGCGAGTAACAGCGGCAACGACATCGCAGTAACCCGAGTCTTCGCGGACGGCCTTTTCCTCGACGGCAGTTTCGGCGGCGGCGACGGCATCGCGACCACCAACATACCCGGGGGGACCGTCGACACCGCCCAAAGCATGATGCTGCAAGCCGACGGCAAGATTCTCGTGACGGGCAGAACGACGGTCGGCACGGAGAACCAACTCGTCGTCGTGCGTCACAACGCCGACGGCACGTTGGACTCGACGTTCGATGGCGACGGCATCGCGATCGTCCCTGTCTCCATGAACGCGGACGAGGGATTTAGCATCAAGACGCAAGCCGACGGCAAGATCGTCGTCTCGGGCTACGGCGCTACCTCGGCCGTCGAGCATTCGATCGTCGTCGCACGCTTCAACCCCAACGGCTCGCTCGACACGAGCTTCGACGGCGACGGGATCGTGACGACCGACATCGGCGTCGGACCGGGCAGCATACCGATACTGCCCAACTTCACGTTCTCGGAGGCAGGTCAGGGCCTCGCGATCCAGACCGATGGGCGCATCGTCGTCGCCGGGTATGGGCCCACGGCTACCGGCGGCACCGACATCGCGCTCGTGCGCTACAACACCGACGGCTCGCTCGACGCTACGTTCGGTACCGGCGGCGTCGTGACCACGGCCGTCAGCGCCGACACGGGCGTCGACCGCGCGTTCGGCGTCGCCTTGCAAGCCGACGGCCGCATTGTCGTCGTGGGCGGAGTCGTCACGACTGAGCGAGGGCAAGACCTCGCCGTGCTGCGCTACAACGGCGACGGCACGCTTGACACGACGTTCGGCGGCGACGGCATCGTGACCGTCGCGATCGGTCCCGGCCAGCAGACCGAGATAGCGACCTGCATAGCGATCCAGCCGGACGGCCGTATCGTCGTCGCAGGATCGGCACAGTTCGCTCTCAACGGCGGTACCAGCACGGACTTCGCCGTGGCGCGATTGAACCCCGACGGCTCCCTCGACACGACGTTCGGCGGCATCGGCTCCCCGGTCGTGAACGCCGGCCAGTCGTTCTCGTGGACCGTGCAGCGATTCATCGTCGACGCCGACACCGACCCCCTGACCTACACGATGACGACGGCCGACGGGTCGCCTCTGCCGGCCGGGCTGACGTTCACGGGCGCGCCGCCGAACGCCGCCGCAGGCGCAGCGTTGAGTGGCATCGTGGCAACGGGCACCGGCGATCTCGCACTGCGGCTCACGGCGACCGACCCTTATGGCGCCGAAGCCTCGCAGTACTTCGTGCTGGATGTCGTCGACCCGCTCGCTCCGCCCGACGACGGTGACGCGTTCGCGTTCAACGACGGCTTTGGCTCGGCGGTGGTCACCGGATTCACGGCGGGCGCAGCATCGGGCGATGTCCTCGACTTATCGGGTCTGACCAATCCCGACTGGGTGGACTTCGCCGA
>Ga0190271_10001683_pt1 | contig 12835 bp, 9 predicted proteins | sample Popmic356T_FD_133747 | JGI IMG/M metagenome (GOLD analysis project Ga0190271, IMG submission 133747) | Populus adjacent soil microbial communities from riparian zone of Weber River, Utah, USA - 356 T | ecosystem: Environmental > Terrestrial > Soil > Riparian zone | place: USA: Utah | collected...
AGCTCTCCCGGCACGAAGGCTTCGGCGTCGCCGCCGCCGAAGCCGCGGCGATGGGGTGCGGGCTCGTGACGACGGACCTGCCCGTCTTCGACGAGGTGCTGGGGCCGGGCCGCGGCCGCGTCGGCCTGGACGCGCCTGACGCCGACGTCGCCGCGGCCCTGCGTGACGCCCTCGATGCCGCCCCGCCGACGCCGCGCTGGGCCGACATCGATCGGCGGTATGGTGTGGCCGTGCGCGCGGCGGCCTGGGACACGTGGCTGACAGGCGAGGGGCTCGTCTGATGTGCGGCATCGCGCTGGCTGTCGACTGGACCGGCGCCGGCGTCGATCCCGGCCGGCTGGCCGGCATGACCGCGGCACTCGCCGCCCGCGGCCCCGACGACGAAGCGTTCGTGCTCGGGGAATGGGCCACCGGCGCGGCCGACTGCTTTGGGGGAGCGGCCACGGATCCCGCCGCCCCGCTGCCGTCGCTGGGCGAGGCGCGGATGGAGCGGCGCTGGTCGATCGGGCTCGGCGTCCGTCGGCTCGCGATCCGCGATCCGGGCCCGCGCGCGCGGCAGCCGATGCGCGGTCGACGCGGGCTGTGGCTCGCCTTCAACGGCGAGCTCTACAACGCCGATACGATCCGGGACGAGCTGCGCGGCGCCGGCCGCGTGTTCCGCAGCGAGGGCGACACCGAGGTGTTCCTCGCGGCGTGGGAGACGTGGGGGACGGACGCGCTCACGCGGCTGAGCGGGATGTTCGCGTTCGTGGTCTGGGATGCGCCGCGGCGCCGGCTGTGGTGTGGTCGCGATCCGCTCGGCATCAAGCCGCTCTGCCTGGCCCGTGCGTCGTCCGGCGTGCTCGTCGCGTCGACGCCGGGCGCGATTATCGCCGGTCTCGGCGCCCGTCCGTCGCCGCACGCGTCGGCGATCGCCGAGTACCTCGCCACCGGCTTGATCGATCACGCGGCGCCGACGTGCTTCGGCGGCATCACCCGGATCGGCGCCGGCTGCCTGGTCGAGATCGACGAGGCCGCCGTCGTGGAGCGCCGCTGGGCGCCGGCCCTGGCGGCGGCTCTGCCGGTGGCGGTCGGGGCGGACGGCGGCCGGGTCGCGCGGTTCCACGACGCGCTCGATCGCGCCGTCGCCAGCCATCGCGTCAGCGATCGCCCGGCTGGCGCGCTGCTCAGCGGCGGCCTCGACAGCGCGACGATCGTCCTCAGCGCCGCAGCCGCGAGGGCGCCACGGGCGCCCCTGACGCTGTTCACCGCCGCGTTCGAGGACCCGGCGTGCGACGAGCGCGATGCCGCGGCGGCGATTGCAGCGTTGACGCCTTTCGCGTGGCAGGTGACGGACGTCGGTGCGCCGTCCGGTCTCGATGGATCCTCCCTGGCCGACGACGTGTCGACCTTTCTCGCCGGCCTCGACGAGCCCGTCGTCTCGAGCAGCGCCTATGCCCAGTGGTGCGTCATGCGACGCGCCGCCGCCGCCGGCGTCCGCGTCGTGCTCGACGGCCAGGGCGCCGACGAGCTGCTCTGCGGTTACCCGGGCCTGGTGGGGCCGGCGCTCGCCGACGATGTCCTCGCCGGACACCCGGCGCGCGCCTGGGCCGCGCTCGACGCGCGGGCCGGCAAGGGAGAGGGATCGCGCGCCGGGCTGGCCGCGCGCGGCGCGGTGGCCCTCCTGCCGGAGCCGCTGGCCATCGCCGCCGGCCGGATCGCCGGCGCCGACACCGCCGGCCTCCATCCGGAGCTGGCGGCCAGCTGGCACGCGTCGGCGCCCTCGATGCCGGCCGGCGCGGACGCCGCCGCGCCGCGCACCCGGCTCGCCGCCGCCCGGGCGCGGCTCCTCGCCGTGCACCTGCCAGCCCTGCTGCGCTACCTCGACGCGAGCGCGATGGCCTGGTCGATCGAGGCGCGCGTGCCGTTCCTCGATCGCGAGGTGCTGGCGGCCGGCCTCGCGCTCGACGGCGGCGATCTGTGGCGCGATGGCTGGCAGAAGTGGGTGCTGCGCGATCCGCGGCGTTCGCGCCTGCCCGATGCCGTGCGCCTGGCTCCGCGCAAGCGCGCGTTCGCCGCGCCCGAATCGACGTGGTGGCGCGGTCCCCTGCGGGCGTGGCTGGGCGACGTGCTGGCGCCAGCGACGATCGCCCGGCAGGGCGTGCTGGCGCCGGCCGCGGTCGCTCGCGCGCTCGACACGATCGATCGCGGAGGCGCGGCCGGTCCCGAGTTGTGGCGGTGGGCCAACGTGACCTGGTGGATGGGCATGCGATGAGGCGCGTCGGCCTGGTGGCCTACTGGTATCCGCCGCGGCAGGCCGCCGGGGCGCTCCGGGCGGCGGCGCTGGCGCGCTACCTGCCGGCGTTCGGCTGGGAGCCGGTGGTCGTGACCGTGCGTCCACGCTCCTCGCTGCACCTGCCGCCCGGGCCGGCCGTGCGCGACGACGTTCCGCCGCCGGCGCTGGCGACGACGGATCGGGCCTGGCATGCGCTCGCCGCCGCCGCGGTCGAAGCGTGGCGCGGCCGTCACGCGCTCGAAGCGCTCAAGACCGAGAACGTGCTGGCCAGCCGCCGTCCGCACGCGCGCGCCGCGCACTGGGTCTATCGCCACTGGCTGTCGTTTCCGGACGACACCTGGCCGTGGCTGGTCGATCGCCGCTCGATCGCCCGCGTGTTCGCGGAGCACGACGTCGACGTGATCGTCAGCACGTCACCGCCGCCGACGGCACACCTCGTCGCCGCGGCCGCGGCGCGGCGCCTGCGCGTGCCGTGGGTCGCCGACTACCGCGACCCGTGGTCGCAGCGATCGGCGTGGCGCCGCGCCTGGCCGCTCGCCGGCGTCGAGGCGCGCCTCGAGCGGCACACGCTGTCGCAGGCCGCCCATGTGGTCACCGTGTCGGCGCCGATCGCGGACAACCTGCGCCGCCTCCTCGGCCGGCCGGTCTCGGTGGTACCGAACGGCTTCGATCCGGTCGACCGCGAGACCGCCGCGGCCGACCCGCTCCCGATCGCGGCCGATCGCTTCACGCTGGTCCACACCGGCACGCTGACGAACGGTTCGCGCGATCCCGCGTTGCTGTTCGCCGCGCTGAGCGCGCTCGTCGCCCGCGGCGACCTGGCGCTCGCGGCGCTCGAGGTGTGGTTCGTCGGCCGCCATCTCGAGGTGGCGCGGCGTACGGCGGCGCGCTGGCCGGCGCTGGCCCCGGCCATCCACTACGCGGGCGCGGTGCCCCGGGCCACGGCCCTCGACGCGCAGCGGCGGGCGACCGTGCTCGTTGCGCTCGGCTCGCCCGACGCCGCCTACGACGGCGACATGCCGACCAAGGTGTTCGAATACCTCGAGGCGCGCCGCCCGATCCTGGCCATCGCCTCGCATCGGAGCGCGCTCGCCGCGCTGCTCGCCGGCACCGGCGGGGGGCGCACCGCGACCACCGCCGCCGAGGTCGAAGCCGCGCTGGTAGACTGGCTCGTTCCCTGGCGGCGTGACGGCCGCGTGACCGTGCCCAGCGATCCGCAGGCCATCGCGCGCTACGAGCGCCGGCGCCTGACCGGCGAGTTCGCGCAGATTCTCGATCGCGTGGCCGACGGCCTCCTCGATGAAGCGGTGTAGCACTGAGACCCCGGTGGCTGGCTACCAGGCCCACGACACGGCCCGCGTCGATCCGGGCGCCGAGGTCGGCGCGGGGACGCGCATCTGGCACTTCTCGCACGTGATGGGCGGGGCGCGGATCGGACGCGACTGCATGCTCGCCCAGAACGTGTTCGTCGCCGCCGGCGCGGTCATCGGCGATGGCGTCAAGATCCAGAACAACGTGTCGATCTACGACGGCGTGACGCTCGAGGACGGCGTCTTCTGCGGCCCGTCCACGGTCTTCACCAACGTGGTCACGCCGCGCAGCCACGTGTCGCGCCGGCATGCCTTCGCCCCCACGATGGTCCGCCAGGGGGCGACGCTCGGCGCCAACAGCACGCTGCTGTGCGGCATCGAGATCGGCCGCTACGCCTTCGTCGGGGCCGGTGCCGTGGTGACGCGCGACGTGCCAGCGTACGCATTGGTGGTCGGCAACCCGACCCGGCACGTCGGCTGGGCCTGCGCCTGCGGCGAACGCCTCGGCCCCCGGCGGGGCCCGGACGGGGCCCGCGTCGAGCGGACGCTGCGCTGCGGGGCGTGCGCCGCGGTCTACCGGGCCGACGCCGACGGGACCACGCTCACGCCAGGACACCCCGGTGAGGGCTGATATACTCGCGTTTTGCGCGTCGGCGCCGACACCCGGCTGAGGGTGGCACGGACGGTCTGGCGGCGGAGACACCACGGATGTCAGTGCACACGGGGTCGCTCGTCGAACGGCTGAAGGCTCGGTCGACGAAGGCCGGGGTCATCGGGCTCGGATATGTCGGTCTCCCGCTGGCGATCGAGTTCGCCAAAGCCGGGTTGACGGTCGTGGGCGTCGATCTCGACACGCGCAAGGTCGACGCGCTGTCGAAGGGCGAGTCCTACATCGGCGACGTCGCGGCGGCGGACGTGGCGGCGATGGTCAAGGCCGGCCGCTTCCGCGCCACCACCGACTTCTCGGTCCTGTCGGACGTCGACACCATCAACATCTGCGTCCCGACGCCGCTGCGCAAGACGAAGGATCCGGACCTCTCCTACATCGTCGCGTCGGTCGAGGAGATCGCCAAGTACTTCAAGGCCGGTCAGCTCATCATCCTCGAGTCGACGACCTATCCCGGCACCACCGACGAGGTCGTGCAGCCGATGCTCGAGGCCAAGGGCCTCAAGGCCGGCGTCGACTTCTTCCTGGGCTTCTCGCCCGAGCGCGTCGATCCGGGCAACCCGCAGTTCCACACCGGCAACATCCCCAAGGTCGTCGGCGGCGTCAACGAGGCCTCGAGCGATGCCGCGGCGGCGCTCTACGGGCTGGTCGTGAAGGAAGTCGTCACGGTCTCCAGCACCCGCGCCGCCGAGCTCGTCAAGCTGCTCGAGAACACGTTCCGGGCCGTCAACATCGGCCTCGCCAACGAGCTCGCGCTGATGTGCCGCGACATGGGCATCAACGTGTGGGAAGTGATCGACGCGGCCAAGACCAAGCCCTTCGGCTTCATGCCGTTCTACCCGGGCCCTGGCCTGGGCGGGCACTGCATTCCGATCGATCCGTTCTATCTGAGCTGGAAGGCGCGGCAGTTCGGCTTCGAGAGCCGCTTCATCGAGCTCGCCGGTCACATCAACGGCGGCATGCCGCGCTACGTCGTCGATCGCGTCAGCGAGGCGCTGAATTCCGTCGCCAAGCCGATCAAGGGCTCGAAGGTGCACCTGTTCGGGATGGCCTACAAGTCCGACGTCACCGACTATCGCGAGTCGCCGGCGATCGACGTCGCCGACCTGCTCGAGCGGCGCGGCGCCATCGTCACCTACTCCGATCACTTCGTGCCGTCGATGCCGGCCGAGCACGGGCACAAGCCGCGCACCGAGGTGCCCTTCGCCAAGGCGCTGGCCGACGGCTTCGACATCGCCGTCATCACTACCAACCACAAGACCTTCGATTACGACACGCTGGTGGCGAAGTCGCCGTTGATCCTCGATACGCGCAACGCGTTGAAGGGCCGCGCCGGCACCCATATCTTCCGGCTGTAAGCACATCGAGATCATGAAGAAACGCGCGCTGATCACCGGCATCACCGGCCAGGACGGCTCCTACCTGGCCGAATGGCTTCTCGACAAGGGCTACGAGGTGTACGGCATCGTGCGCCGCTCGAGCGCGCCCAACCTGTGGCGCATCGAGCACATCCTCGATCGCATCGAGCTGAGGCCGGCCGACCTGCTCGACCAGCTGTCGCTCCTCAAGATCCTCGACGAAGTGCGCCCGCTGGAGTTCTACAACCTGGCGGCGATGTCGTTCGTCCCGGCGTCGTGGGATCAGCCGCTGCTGACCGGCGAGTACAACGCGCAGGGCGTGACCCGCGCGCTCGAGGCGGTCCGTCAGGTCGACACCAAGATCCGGTTCTACCAGGCGTCGTCGAGCGAGATGTTCGGCAAGGTGCGGGCGGTGCCGCAGAGCGAGGATACGCCGTTCTATCCACGCAGCCCGTATGGGGTGTCGAAGGTCTACGGGCACTACATCACGGTCAACTACCGCGAGAGCTACGACCTCTTCGCCTGCTCGGGCATCCTCTTCAACCACGAGTCGCCGCGGCGCGGCCTCGAGTTCGTGACCCGCAAGGTCACCGACGGCGTGGCGCGGATCAAGCTGGGCCTGGCCAAGGAACTGCGCATGGGCAACCTGGACGCGCGGCGCGACTGGGGCTTTGCCGGCGACTACGTCCGCGCGATGTGGTCGATGCTGCAGCAGGACGAGCCGGACGACTACGTCATCGCCACCGGCGAGACGCACTCGGTGCGCGAGCTGATCGAGGTGGCGTTCGGCCACGTCGGGCTCGACTGGAAGAAGCACGTCACGCTGGACCAGCGCTTCCTGCGTCCCGCCGAAGTCGATCTCCTGATCGGCTCGCCGGAGAAGGCGAAGGCCAAGCTGGGGTGGACGCCGACGGTCGACTTCACCGGTCTGGTGAAGATGATGGTCGACGCCGATCTCGGCCGGCTCGCCAAGGCGCCCGAGCCCGCCCGCTCGGCGCGCTGAACCCGCCGGCGCGCGCTCACGTCCGCACCAGCGTCGGCCCGGCGAGTGGCGGCAGCTCACCCGTCGCCCGCAGGGACTCGGCCGTCATCCGCCAGCCGGCGGCGAGATCGAGCTCGGGCCGGAAGCCGAGCACCTCGACGATCCGCGACGCCTCCACGGCCGACTCCTCGAGGTACTTCTCGACCGACGGGCGCAGGCCGGGGCGCCGGCCGACGACGCCGCCGGCGATGTCGCCGGCCTCGGCGACGATTCGGGCGAGCCCGGTCGGGAGGTGCCAGCGCGGGCGCCGCCGGCCGACCGCCGCGGCCATCGCGGCGAGAATCTCGTCCACGGTGTGAGCCGGGCCGTCGGCGACGTTGAAGATCTGGCCCGCGGCGGCCGGATGCCGCGCCGCCAGCTCGAAGGCGCGCGCGGCGTCCGTGTCGGCGACGAGGCTGCGCTGGTTGCGTCCCGAGCCGATCGACACGAAGCGCCCGCGCGCCATCGCCCTCAGCAGGCGCCGGTAGTTGCCGCGGACGCGCGGGCCATAGACCGCGCTGAGGCGCAGGATCACCACTTCGAGGCCCGACTGTCGGCCCACGCCGCGGGCGACGCGCTCCGCTTCGAGCTTCGACTCGGCGTACCACGAGTCGGGCGCCGGCGCGGTGTCCTCGGACGCCGGCTGTCCGCCCGTCGGTCCGTAGACGGCCGTCGTGCTGGCGAGCACGAGCCGCCGCACCCCGGCGGCCGCCGCCGCTTCGGCGACGTGGCGCGTGCCATCGACGTTGATGGTGCGGTAGCGCTGCTCGTGCCCGGGCGGAGGGTTCTCGACGTGCAGCAGGGCGGCCAGGTGGATGACGACGTCGATGTCCGGCATCGCCGCCGCGACGGTGTCGGGCTGCGTGATGTCGCCGGACGCGAGCTCCACCCCGGGCAGCCAGCCCGGCCAGCGGTCTGGTTGATCGCGAACACGGTCGAGGCGGCCGAACACGCGCACGGCTGCTCCCGCGGCCAGCAGGGCTCGGACTGCCGCGGGGCCGATCGCGCCGGTAGCGCCGGTCACCAGGACTCGCACGGCGGTCGGTAGTATATCCTTCCGTTTTTCGCGCCGCGCACGCGGCGTGGCCCATGCGTCTCCCTCCGTGAAGCCCACCCTCGACGTGCTCCTGCTCAGCCGGTATGCCTCTCGCGGCGCGAGCAGCCGGGTCCGCATGTACCAGTACTTCCCGGCCCTGGCGGCGGCCGGCATCACGGTCACGCCGGCCCCGCTGTTGGCGGGGGATGACCTCGGCCGTCGCCAGACCAGTGGCGGCTACACGTGGGATCGGCTGTGGGCGGCGATCCGGGGGCGGCTCGCCGCGGTGCGCACCCGTCGCCGCTACGACGTCGTGTGGATCGAGTACGAGCTGATGCCGTTCCTGCCGGCGCTGCTCGAGCACCTGTTCCTGCGGGGCGGTCCGCCGCGCGTCGTCGAGTACGACGATGCCGTGTTCCACCGCTACGATCGGCATCGGTCGGCGATCGTCCGCACCCTGCTCGGCGCCAAGATCGATCGGCTCATGCGCGGCGCCGCGGTCGTCGTCGCCGGCAACGCCTACCTCGCTGACCGGGCCCGCGCCGCCGGTGCCCGCGACGTCGCGATCATCCCGTCCGTCGTCGACCTGGATCGCTATCCGGTCGTGCCGCCGGCGGCCGGCGGGCCGCCGGTCATCGGCTGGATCGGGTCGCCGTCGACGGCGGTGGCGCTCGACGTGATCGCGCCCGCGCTGGCCCGCGTCTGCGCCGGGGGGCGCGCCCGCGTCGTGCTGGTCGGCGTCACCCCGGGGCTGCGCGCGTGGCCGTTCCCGTGCGAGGAGCGGCCGTGGGTCGACGGCCGCGAGGCCGCCGACGTCGCCGGCTTCGACATCGGCGTCATGCCGCTCGTCGACGAGCCGTGGTCGCGCGGCAAGTGCGGCTTCAAGCTGGTGCAGTACCTGGCGTGCGGACGTCCCGCCGTCGCCTCGCCGGTCGGCGTCAACCCGGACATCGTGATCGACGGCGAGACCGGGCTCCTCGCGTCGACCGAGGACGAGTGGGTCGCGGCGCTCGATCGACTGATCAGCGACGGCGCCCTGCGGGCGCGCCTCGGCGCGGCCGGGCGGGTGCACGTCGAAGCCCGCTACGCGCTGCAGCGGACCGCGCCGCTGGTCGCCGACGTGCTGCGCCGGGCAGCGAGAGGCGCGACGCCATGTGCGGCCTGAGCGGCCTGTGGCGAACCGGCGGCGGCGCCGAGGACGCGCTGCGTCGTGACGTCGCCGCGATGGCCGCGGCCCTCGTGCATCGCGGCCCCGACGACGCCGGCGACTTCGTCGACGCGCCCGCCGGCGTGGCGCTCGGCTTCCGCCGGCTGGCCATCGTCGATGTGTCCCCGGCCGGCCATCAGCCGATGCGATCGTCGGACGGCCGGCTGGTCATCGCCTTCAACGGCGAGATCTACAACCACCGCGATCTCCGCACCGGCCTCGAGCGCGAGGGCGTCGCCTTCCGCGGCAGCTCCGACACCGAGGTCATCGTCGAGTACATGGCCCGCCGCGGCGTGCGCGAGACCGTGCCCGAGCTGTGGGGCATGTTCGCGATGGCGGTGTGGGACACGCGCGAGCGGGTGCTGTGGCTCGTCCGCGATCGGCTCGGCAAGAAACCGCTGTACTACGGCCGCGCCACCGACGGCGCCTGGATCTTCGGCTCCGAGTTGAAGAGCCTGCGCGCCTATCGAGGCTGTCCGACGGCGATCGATCGCGACGCGGTGGCCGCGCTGCTGCGGCTGGCGTGCATTCCGGCGCCGGCGTCGATCTATCGCGGCATCGCCAAGCTGCCGCCCGGGCACGTGGCGCGCCTCTGCGCGACGGGCGAGGCGCACGTCGAGCCGTACTGGCGGGCGCGCACCGTCGTCGAATCGGCGCTGGCCGCGCGCGGCACGCCGCCCGACGAGGAGATGATCGCGGAAGGCGAGGCGCTGCTGCGCGACGCGGTCCGCCGCCGCATGATCGCGGACGTGCCGCTGGGGGCGTTCCTCTCGGGTGGCATCGACTCGACCGCGATCGTCGCGTTGATGCAGGCGGAGAGCGGGGCCCGCGTCAAGACGTTCTGCATCGGATTCCGCGACCCGCACTACGACGAAGCCGAGGTCGCGGCGGCGGTGGCGAAGCACCTGGGCACCGAGCACACCGAGCTCTACGTGGCGCCCGAGGACGCGCTGGCGATGGTGCCGCGGCTGCCGGTGATCTACGACGAGCCGTTCGCCGACTCGTCACAGATCCCGACCGCCATCGTCTCCGCGCTGGCGCGCCGCCACGTCACGGTGGCGCTCACGGGCGACGGTGGCGACGAGATGTTCGGCGGCTACACGCGGCATGTGTGGGCCGAGCGCGCCTGGCGGCGCATCGCGCCGCTGCCGCCGCTCGTCCGGCGAAGCGGGGCGGCGATCGGCGGGCGTGTCAGCCCGCGCGTGTGGAACGCCGCCTACGCCGTCGGCCAGCGCTTCCTGCCGGCCCACGCGCGCCAGCGGCTGCCCGGCGACAAGCTGCGCAAGCTGACGCGCCTGCTCGAGGCACGCGACGTCGACGAGGTCTACGGCATCCTGCTGGCGCAGTGGGATCGCCCGGCGACCGCGCTGCCGGGCGCGACGATCCCGCTGTCGTGGGCCGAGCACGAGGCCGCCAGCCTGGTCCTGCCGAGCCTCGCCGAGCGGATGATCTTCCAGGACCTCACCAGCTACCTCTCCGACGACATCCTGGTGAAGGTCGATCGCGCCAGCATGGCGGCGAGCCTCGAGGCGCGCGCGCCGCTGCTCGATCACCGGCTGGTCGACTTCGTGTGGCGGCTGCCGCTGTCGGCGCGGCTGCGGGACAGCCGCGGCAAGTGGCTGCTCCGGCGGATCGTCGATCGCCACGTGCCGGCGGCGCTCATGGATCGCCCCAAGACCGGCTTCGCGGTGCCGATCGGCGACTGGCTGCGCGGCCCGCTGCGCGACTGGGCCGAGCCGCTGCTCGCGCCGGCGGCGCTCGAATCCGGCGCCGGCTTCGACGCGAAAGTCGTCACCGCCGCGTGGCGGCGTCACCTCGCCGGCGAGGCCGAGGAACTGCGGCTGTGGCCGGTGCTGATGTTCCAGGCCTGGCGCCAGCAGTGGGGCTGAGGCCGACACGGCTTCATCGGCCGCGGCCGATCTGGGCGAGCCGGCGGCGTTCGTCGGCTGGGATCGCGCCGGAGACGATCGCGACCGCCGCGGCGGCCAGCGTGGCTCCGGCCGGTACCATCACCAGCGTGAGCCACGGGCCGGCGGCGACGGCGTCGGCCGACAGCCGGGCGGCCGCCGCGCCGAACGTCGTTCCGGCGGTGACCAGCGCCAGCGCCACGAGGTCGCGCGCCGGCATGCCGCTCAGGCCAAGCGCGCGCTTGAGCCACCACCACAGGATCAGGCTGGCGAGGGTCGTCACCAACGCGTAGGCGCCGACGGCGGGAACGAGCGTCACCGCCTGCGCCGCCGCGACCAGCGCCAGGGGCTGCGCGACGGCCGTGGCGAACGCCTCGGCGCCAGGGCGTCCCGCCGCGCGCGCCAGCGCCACCATCGGGCTGGTCACCGACTGCACCGCAAGCGCCACCAGCATCAGCTCGAGGATCCGCTGCGCGTCCATGGTGGAGCGGCCCTCGACACCGAGCCAGAGCGCCATGAACGGCCCGGCGACGAACAGGCCGATCGTGGTGCCGACGACGATCGCCAGGATGGCGTAGCGGGTCGAGCGTTGCAGCGTGTCCGACAGCGCCGCCTGCCCGCCACGGTCCTCGCGCGCCGCGGCGAACGGGACCAGCGACACCAGCAGCGGCGCCATCAGGCTGCGCGGCACGATGGCTGCCCGGCTGGCGAGATCGTAGATGCCGATCGCGGCCGAGCCGGCCGTCGAGCCGAGGATCAGCCGCAGGCACTGATCGCCGGCCTGGGCGGCGAGGTGCGTCACCTGCAGTGTCCCGCCGACGACCGCGAGCTCGCGAACGGCGGATGCGTTGGCCCGCCACGGTGCCATCGCGATCGGGCCGACGGCGCGGCGCGCGGCCCGCCAGCTCGCGCCCGCCGTCGACAGCAGCCCGAGTGCGTAGGCGACGAGCAGGTGATCCAGGCGGCCGCCGCCGACGGCGAGCGCGATCACCACCAGCGCGGTCACCGCGCCGATCACGCTGCGCTGCGCCGACAGCGTCGTCGTCCGCTGCAGGCCGCTCAGTCCGGCGCCTGCCACCGCGGTGACATTGCTGCAAGCCAGGCAGAAGGGGAGCACCAGCACGCAGCGCCGCACCGCGGCCGGGTCGCCGATGCGCGCGAGCCAGTCGTCCGGGATCGGCAGCAGGGCGACCAGCTGCAGGACCACGGCCACGCCGAGCGTCAGCGCCACGCCGGTGTTGAGCAGGATGTCGATGCGCGCGCGATCGCCCGCGACGGCCGCCCGCGCGACCGCCCGCTCGACGGCGACCGACAGTCCGAGATCGAACTGGCCCTGGTAGCCGATCAGCACGAAGAAGAACGACCAGGTGCCGTAGGCGGCGAGGCCGAGCGTGCGCACCAGCACCGTGGAGAGCACGAGCGCCGTCGCGATCGCAGCAGCACGGCCGGCGGCGCCGGCGAGGACGTTGGCGACCAGCCGTCCGTACGACAATGACGGCGCGTCCACGAGCGGCATGATGCTATAGATATCGAATGGCCAGGGTCAAACAGTCGCGGCGCGGAGCCTGGCCATGGCACGTCCAGCGACGGCCGGTGCCGCGCGCCTGGGCGGACGCCGCGTGACGCAGCGCCGGGTGCTCGTCACGGGCGCCACCGGTCTCGTCGGCCGCGCCCTCGTCGCCTCGCTGCTCGCCGATGACCAACCAGTCCGCATCCTCACGCGCGGCAGCCGCGCGCTGCCGTTGGCGTGGACAGAGCGCGTGGAAGTCTGCGCCGGCGATCTGACCCGCCCCGACACGCTGGCCGCCGCCGTCGACGGGTGTGGCGGTCTCTATCATCTTGCCGGCGAGCTGCGCGACGAGGCGCGGGTTCACGCCGTGAACGCCGACGGCACCGGACATCTGCTGGAGGCGGCGCGCCACGCCGGCCTGTCGCACGTCGTGCACATGAGCAGCGTCGGCGTCATGGGGATCGAGCGGCCAGGCCCGGTCGATGAAACCACCGAGGGCGCGCCGCAGAATGCCTACGAGCGGAGCAAGCGCGAGGGCGAGCAG
>Ga0190271_10001684_pt1 | contig 12833 bp, 13 predicted proteins | sample Popmic356T_FD_133747 | JGI IMG/M metagenome (GOLD analysis project Ga0190271, IMG submission 133747) | Populus adjacent soil microbial communities from riparian zone of Weber River, Utah, USA - 356 T | ecosystem: Environmental > Terrestrial > Soil > Riparian zone | place: USA: Utah | collected...
AGCGAGGCAGGCCCGAAGTCCCAGCCCCACGCCTCGAGCCGATCGAACGGCGCGAACGCGAGCTCGCCGAGGAGAACGGCGTCGGTGTCGAGGTGCACCCCGTCCGCGTAACGGGAGACGATGATCACGCCGAGCGAGAAGAGCGCGGGGAAGACGAGGCCGATCGCGGCGTCTTCTTTCACGAGCCGGGTCCCGGTGACGACCTGGACGAGCGCGACGGTGACGACGCCCGTCAACGCGGCGCCGACGAGGAGTAGCGGCGAGGTCGTCGTCCCCGTGACGAGGAACGCAACCGCGATCCCGACGAGCACCGAATGGCCGATCGCGTCGGAGAGGAGCGACTGGCGGCGGAGGACGAGAAACGTGCCGACGAGGGCGCACGCGACCGCGGCAAGCACCGCGATCGCCTGGATCTCGAGCTGCCCCTGCGTCATCGCCGCAGCACCTCGCTGCGCCCGCGGTCGGTGAGGGCCCAGTTCCCCTCCGGGTCGCGCAGCACGAGGCCGTCCCGCTCGAGCGCGACGAGCGCCGCGGTCGCGTCGGCCTCGACCATCACCGCGATCGTGGCGGCCGGATGGGCGCGACCGGGGCCGCCGTGTGCCTGCTCGAGCGCCGCGAGGTCGGCGAGCACGACGTGCGTCCCGAGCTGGGAGCGTGCCTGTCGCGCCCGCCAGGCGCGGAGCGCGAGGCCGCGCGGAGCGAAGAGGAAGGACACCGCGACGAGCGCGGTCGCGACGAGGACGATCGAGGGGCCGGTGGGGAGCCGCTCGACCTGGGACGACGCGACCGCACCGGTTGCACCGGCCAGGGCGCCGACCCCGGCGGCGACGATCGTCATGACACCGAGCCGGTTCGTCCACTGGCGGGCCGCCGCCGCCGGCGCGACGATCATCGCGCTCATCAGCACCGCGCCGACCATCTGCAGGCCGATCACGATCGCGACGACGAGGAGCGCCGTCAACGCGAGCTCGGTCGCGCGCATCCGCAGCCCGAGACTCGCGCCGAACTCCGGGTCGAAGGCGAGCAGCTTCAGCTGCTTCCAGAGGAGCGCGACGACCACGAGCGCGAGCGCCCCGACGATCGCGATCGTCTCGACGTCGTCGCGGAGGACCGTCGCCGCCTGGCCGAACAGGAAGCGGTCGAGGCCGGCCTGCGAGGCGTCCGGACGGCGCTGCACCCAGGTGAGGAGGACGAGCCCGATCCCGAAGAAGACCGAGAGCACGATCCCGAGGGCCGCGTCGTCCTTCACCCGGGTCGTGCGCACGACCGCGGAGACGACGAGCGTCGCGGCGAACCCGGTGAGCGCCGCCCCGATCATCAACCCGAGGGAGGCCTTCGTCCCGAGGAGCACATAGGCGAGGACGACGCCCGGAAGCGCCGCGTGGGAGATCGCATCGCCGAGGAGGGCTTGCCCGCGCAGCACGGCGAACGTGCCGAGGGCGCCGCTCACGATCCCGAGCGCGACCGCGCCGAGGGCAACGGTGCGGAGCGTGTAGTCGTCGACGAGGAAGAGGGCGGTCATCGGCCGTTCGTCCCGAAGAGGGCCGAGCGGCCGCCGTACGTCCGCCGCAGCGCCTCCTCGGTGAACGCGTCGGCGACCGTGCCGCTCGCGACGAGCCGGACGTTGAGCAGGACGACGCGATCGAAGTACTCGGCGACGGTCTGGAGGTCGTGGTGCACGGCGACGATCGTCTTGCCGCGCTCGCGGAGCTCCTGCAGCAGGTCGACGATGGTGCGCTCGGTCGTCGCGTCGACGCCCTGGAACGGCTCGTCCATGAGGTAGAGCTCCGCGTCCTGGACGAGCGCGCGCGCGAGAAACACGCGCTGCTGCTGCCCACCCGAGAGCTGCGAGATCTGTCGGTGCGCGTACGCGTCCATCTCGACCCGGCGAAGCGCGTCGAGCGCCGCCTCGCGCTCCTTTCGCCCGGGGCGGCGGAGCCAGCCGAGGTGCCCGTAGCGCCCCATGAGGACGACGTCGAGCACGTCGGTCGGGAAGTCCCAGTCCACCGACCCGCGCTGGGGGACGTACGCGACGCGCCTCCGGTTGTCGGCGTAGTCGCCTCCGAGGACGAGCGCCCGCCCGGCCGCGGGCTCGACGAGGCCGAGGATCGCGCGGATGAGCGTCGTCTTGCCGGCCCCGTTCGGCCCGACGATCGCCGTCAGCGTGCCGTGGGGCACCTCGACGTCGACATCCCAGAGGACGGGCTTCTCGCCGTAGGCGACGGTGAGGTCGGTGACCTCGATCGCAGGGTGAGACAACGCTTGTGGTACGTCAGCACCATCGTTGTCTCCGCCGCGCGTCACGAGCCGCCCCCGAGGGCCGAGGTGATCGTGTCGACGTTCGCCCGCACCATGCCGACGTACGTGCCCTCGGGGGTGCCGGCGGAGCCCATCGCGTCGGCGAAGAGACTGCCGCCGATCGCGACCTCGAACCCGCGCGACCGAACTGCCTCCTGCACCGCCTCGATCGTGCGCGGCGAGACCGACGACTCGACGAAGATCGCCGGGATCCGGCGGGTCGCGATCAGGTCGGCGAGCCGCTGCACGTCCTTCGCGCCCGCCTCGGACGCGGTCGAGATCCCCTGGAGGCCGATCACCTCGTAGCCGTACGCGCGCCCGAAGTACCCGAATGCGTCGTGCGCGGTCACGATCACCCGCGCTGCCGCGGGCACACGGGCGCTCTTGGACCGCGCCTCGCCGTCCAGCACGTCGAGCTGCTCGAGGTACGCCGCCGCGCGCGTCCGATACCCCTCGGCGTGTGCCGGATCGGCCGCGACGAGCGTGTCGCGCACCTCCCGTACTGCTCCCTGCCAGAGCGCCGCGTCGAACCAGACGTGCGGGTCGTACTGGCCACCGCCGGCCGCGATGAGGCGCGAGCGGTCGATCCCGTCGGTCACTGCCCGCGTCAGCCGCCGCTCGCCGATCCGCTCGAGCACGTCTGCCATCTTCGCCTCGAGGTGCAGGCCACCGTAGAAGATGACGTCCGCTCGCTCGAGCCGGCGCACGTCGCCCTCGCTCGCCTTGTAGAGGTGCGGATCGATCCCTGGGCCCATCAGCCCCTCGACCACGACCCGCGGGCCGCCCACGTTCTCGACCGCGTCGGCGATCATCCCCACGGTCGTCACGACCCGGATCTCGTCCTTGGCCGAGAGATCCGGCAGCGACGACTCGGGGATCGGCCCGCAGCCGACCGCGAGCACGGCAACGAGCACGGCGAGGAGGAAGGGGCGCACCAGGAGTCGTTCTATCCGATGAGGAGCCCGGTGCCCCACATCGCGGCGATCCCCGCGAGGTAGCCGCCGATCACCCAGCCGGAACGAAGCCCGCCCGGCGCCGTGCGCGCGACGTAGCGGCCGACCTCCACCACGACCTGGAGCGCCGCGCCGGCTGCGAGCGCGAAGAAGACCGGGATGAGAATGTCGTTCGAGGCGTAGCCGCCGATCCACGTGCCGAGGATCGCCGGCGCGCCGGCGACCAGGGTGAGCACGGCGAGCCACGCGAACGTGACCCGCTCCTTGCTCGCGGGCGCCGCGATCCCGAGCCCCTCGGTGACGTTGTGCACCATGAACCCGATCACGAGGAACGCGCCGAGCTGGAGCTCGCCGGTCGCGAACGACGAACCGATCGCAAGCCCTTCCCCGAGGTTGTGGATCCCGATCCCGATCGCGACGAGGAGCGCCAGCGCGAGCCCCGTCGCCCCCGTCCGCCCGCGCGAGAGGCGGGAGGAGACGAATGTCATCCCGAGCGCGCTCACCGCGAGCCCGAGGAGGACGAGACCAGGCCCGCCGAACGCCGCCGGCAGCGCTGCCTGGAGCTCGAACGCCTCGAAGAGCGCCTCGACCCCGAGGAAGGTGAGGAGCCCTCCGGTGAGTGCCATGAACGCCGCCACCCACTCCGGTCGTGCGCGCCGGAGCGACGGCAGCCAGAGGAGCCCGAGCGCGACGGGAACGACGCCGACGAGCACCCCGATCAACCCGTAGCCGAGAAAGCCGCGGGCGCTCGGCTGGGGCGTCAACCGCGCCGCGGCGACCTCGTGGGCGGTCTCGATCCCCGTCGAGCTCGTGACCCCGATCACGATCGGGTCGTCCTCGACCCACTCGAACGGCACGACGATCGTGCTCGAGCGGAGACGGCCGAGCGTCGCCGGACCGTCGAGCGTGAACGGGACGATCGCGTCGTCGACGGTGACGGAGGCAATCGTCAGGTCGTCGCGCTGGGGATTGCGCACCTCGAGCCGGATCTCGCCCTCCCGGAACTCGGCCCGGCGCACGTCGAACTCGTCGGCCGGCGGCGGGCTGCCACCCACGAGGTCGACGACGCGGTCGCCCTGCGAGACGACGAACGCGACGGCGACCGCGAGCAGGAGGAGCGGGACGAGCGCCCAGAGCCGCCACCCGAGGCTGCTCTCGGCGACGCGTGCTTCCACGGAGGGCTTAGTCCTCCACCTGGAAGTAGCCCATCCAGCCGAGCTCGGTGAACTCCGACTGATGCGCGTGGAACATGAACGTCCCGGTGTTCGCGAAGTCGATCTCGAGCACCCCGCGCTGGCCCTGGCACTGCATCACCGTGTCCGTGTACTCCCAGCTCTCACCCGTGCCGGTCGGCTGGTAGCGGAAGAAGTCGGCGTGCAGGTGAAACGAGTTGATCAGGTCGAACTCGGTCAGGTTCGCGAGGTAGAGCCGGACGAGCTGCCCGCGCTTGACCCGGATCGGGTAGCGCGCGTAGTAGAACGTCCGCCCGTTGACCGTGTAGAAGTTGTTCCCGCCGTCCGCGTCGGTGTCGTAGCCGTTCATCACCATTACGAGCTCCTTTGCGGGCGCGCGCGGTGTTCTCGGGTCGATGATGAAGGCGCCGTAGAGGCCCTTGTGGATGTGCTTCTTGAGCGGGGTCGAGTGGCAGTGGTAGAGGTGGAAGCCCGCCGGCCGCGCGGGGAACTCGTACGTGAGCTCGTCCCCCGGCATCACGATCTCGAAGACGCCGTCCATGTCCGTCGGGTGGATCCCGTGGAAGTGGATCGTGTGCGGGTGCGAGCCGGCGTTGACGAAGCGCACGCGCAGGATGTCGTCTTCCGTCGCCCGGATCACCGGCCCCGGGATCGTGCCGTTGTACGTCCAGGCGGGGAAGAAGACGCCGGGCGCGATCTCCAGCTCCTCGTCGGTTGCTACCAGCGTGTAGCGGCGGACACGACCGGGCGAGTACGGCAGCGCGCGCGGCGGGTAGAGGAGGGCGTCGAGGTCGTTCGGCCCGCCGACTGCCGGCGCGCCCTCGCCGATCATCGCCGCGTGGCCCATCGAGGCGCTCCGGTTGTGGGAGGCGGGCGAGCGGTGGTTGGAGTGATCGTGCGCTGCCGCGCCGGCGTCGCCGCTTCGCGCGATCGCGAGCCCGAGGGGCGCCGCGGCGAGCGGCGCGGTCGCGCAGAGCAGGCGCCGCCGCGTGAGTTTAGGCACGCCTAAACTCTAGCCGAGATCTTTAGCCTTGTCTAAATCGCGCAGCGTGCAGGGTCGAGCCCGAGGAACGTGACGGCTCCCCGGCAGAGCCCGAGCGCCGCGCGAGCGCGCACTCCGCCGCGCGCGAGTGCCCGATCCTCGCCGGGGTGCGTCATGAACCCGAGCTCGACGAGGACCACCGGCACGTCGGCCCAGTTGAACCCCGTGAAGTCGGAGCGCTCCTGGATCCCGCGGTCGGGGAAGCCGAGCGCGGGCACGAGCTCGGCTTGGATCGCCGCTGCGGCGCGACGGCTCGACCGGTAGACGTCGTCGGTCCAGCCGTTGCGGAGGGCGGGCACCAGCGTATGCGTCCCGCGGACGCTCGAGTCCGGATGCCCGTCGGCGTGGACGCGCAGGAAGAGTGCCGCGCCGGCGCGGTTCGCGATCCGGGCACGCGCGATGTTGCCCATGCTCCTCCCCGACGTCCGCGTCCGCGTCATGACGACCGTCACCCCGGCGCGGCGGAGCAAGGTGCGCAGGCGTACCGAGACGTCGAGGACGAGGTCGGCCTCGCGGATCCGCGTCACGACGCCACTCGTCCCACCGCCGTCCTTGACCTTGCGGGTCGCCGAGCCAGGCCCGATCGGCTCGGTCTCCGCGTTGGCGAGCCGGTCGTGTCCCGCGTCGATCACGACGACCGGCCCGCCGGCAGCGTGAGCGCCGGCCGCAAGCACGAGCAAGGCGCCGGCAAGCGAGAGGCCGGCGCGAATCACTGCGGCGGGATCTTCGTCCGCATCCAGGCGTAGGTGACCAGCGCCCCGGGAACGAAGAGCGCCGCCGCGACGGCCATCAGCACCTTCGCCGCAGTGGAGTCGAGGTCGACCGCGAGCCCGGCGATCATGCAGAGCCCGCCGAGCACGCAGAGCGCGGTGCCGAGGACGCCGACTCGCATCGGCTCAATGGTAGGCCCGCGTCGTCAGACGACGAGGCGGTAGACCTGGAACACCTCGGCGTACTCGCGGTTCACGTTCGTGCCGTGCACGCGGGCGAGGTTCCAGATGTACTCCTCGTTCGCGTAACGCCGGTGCTGCTGCGAGGCGTAGCGCTTCACCGCCGCGACCTTGCGCTCGACGTGACCGCGCTCGAGCGCGACGTAGGCGCCGTACGAGAAGTCGAAGTTGTTCCAGGGGATCTCGTAGCCGAGGATCGTCGTCCGCTTGAAGGCCCGCAGGCCCTCCTGCGCGACCGTCTGGTGATCCTGGTGGACGTCGTGGTGCGCGGGCTGGAAGACCGCGTCGGGCCGCCACTCGTCCCAGAGCGCGACGAGCAGCTCGAGGATGTCCTGGCGCCGCTCGGGAAAGGTGCGGACGTCGAAGTCGTGGACGGTGAGGTGCGACTCGGGGATCCCGAGCTCTGCCGTCGCCTCGCGCAGCTCGCGCGCGAGCGTGTCGGGCGCGAAGCCCTCCGGGAGCGAGCGCGTCGCGATCGAGAACGCGACGTAGCGGACCTCGCAGCCCGCCTCGACGAGGCGGGCCATCGTCCCGCCGCAGCCGAACTCCCCGTCGTCGGTATGCGGCGCGAGGACGAGGGCGCGTTCGAGGCCCGTGAGCACGGCGCGAGTCTACGGGGCGCGCACGGGCTCGGGCACGGTCGCTGCCGGCTCGCCCGGAGCGCTCACGACGGGCGCAGGCCGCTTCTTCGGGACGCGTGCGACGAGGCCGACGAGACCGAGCAGCGCCCAGGTCAGCGGATCCTCGAAGAACGCCGCGTAGAAGACGCTGTGCACGGCGATCGCGAGGAGGACGATTCCGGTCGCGAGGGAGACCCGGGAGGTGAAGCCGTTGCCGAGGCCTCGCAGCGTCGCGAGGAAGGCTGCCGCGACGAGCCACGCGAGGAGCCCGAGCCCGACCAGGCCCTCCTCGGCGAGGACGGTGATCGGGGTCGTATGAGACGCGACGCGCTTGGGATCCCGGCCGGGGATGTCGAGCCGCCGGGCGTACTCGCGCGAGAAGCCGCCCACACCGACGCCCTGCACCGGGTTGTCGCGCGCAATGCGGACGCCCTGGCCGACGAGGTTCGCGCGACCCGAGGTGATCCGGTTGAACTCGGAGCGCGACTGACCGACGAGCTCGTCGCGGATCTGGGGCACGACCAGAATCACCGCGAGCGTCACGACGCCGAGTGCCACGAGAGCCAGCGTCGCCTGCCGGCCCCACGCGACGGCGACCGCGACGACGATCCCCACCGCGAGCGCGACGAAGCTCGACTGGGAGAACGAGATGAGGAGGCCGAGCCACGTCGCGCAGACGACGGCGTAGAGCCCGGCGACCCGCCAGCCACGGACGCCGCCGAGGAGGATGCCCGCGAGCGAAGCGAGGATCGCGACGGTGAGGTAGCGCCCGTACACCGACGGGTCCCAGAAGACGGAGTTGACGCGGAAGAACGGCGCGTACGCGTTGAACACCTCGACACTGGGGTTCCAGAAGACGTCGCGGGTGACCCACTGGTACGCGCCGACGGCGGCGAACCCGAGCGCCGTCGCGACGAGGCCGCCCCAGAGCCACGTCAGCCACCGGCCGCGCCAGGGCAGCCGAGCGAAGCCGATCGCAAGCAGCCCGAAGGGGAGGAGGAAGGCGCCGAGGAAGATCGCGCCGCGCCTGACGTCGACGCTCCAGAGCAGCGAGGCACCGGTCCAGAGCACGAAGGCGGCGAGCGGCAACGCGACGGGCCCGAGCTCGCGCGACCGATCGTCACCGCGAACGAGTGCCCAGGCGAGCGCGAGCGCGAGCCCGCCGATCACGCCGTAGAGCGGCAGCAGGAGGTTCACCTCGTCGCTCCCGATGTCGACCGGGAGCCGCAGCGGGATGCAGGCGAGCGTGGCGAAGGCAAGCGCGTAGGGCCAGCGCCGGAGGACGACCGCGAGGGCGAGCGAGACGACGAGCGCCCCCACGAGCCCCGCCGCGAGGCGGGAGCGGCTGAGATCCGGCAGCAGGTAGAGCCCGAGCACACCGAGCGACGCAGCCCAGACGACGAGGCCCGCGAGTCGCGTGAGCCGCTCGGTGGCGAGCAGGAGCGCCGCCAGCCCGGCGGCGCCTGCGACACCGGCGATCTGCGCCGCGGTCGTCACGGCGCCGGCGCCCGGACGACGATCGCGGCACGCTTCACGTTGCCGTTCGCCTCGACCTCGAGCACGTACCGCCCCGGCTCCTGCGGCGCGCGCAGCCGAACCGTGCCCGGACGCACGACGCCCGAGCGTCCGTCGAGCCGCCAGCGAAGTGTTCGCGCGTGCGAGAGCGCGAGGATCGCGAAGCGCCCCCCGGGTGTCGTCTCGACGCGGTCGCGACCCAGGGCGAGGAAGCGGATCCGAACGGTGCGCGATCCCGAGCGCGGGCCGAGATTCCCCGCGACGTCCCGCGCGACGAGGCGCAGCGTGTGCGGGCCTTCGGGGAGTCGCTCGCCGCCGGCGACGCCGAACCAGTCGAGCGTCCCGGTCGTCCTCGTGCCGAGGCGGCGCAGAGCCCGGGTGCCGTCGACGTACAGCTCCACGGCCGCGCGCTCGTCGGCGCGGTAGCGGATCTTCGCGCGATCGAACCGCCCGTCGCCGTCCGGGGAGATGACGAGCGGGCGTGCGGTGAAGCTCACGATCCGCGGCGGTGTCGTGTCGACGCGGATGCGGTTGTACATCACGATCGTGCGGCGCTGGCGGTCGAGGTGAACGCGAGGCCGATAGACGCCTTCCGCGACCAGCCGGCCGTCGTCGTCGCGCCCGTCCCAGAGGTAGGTGACGGGCGGTCGCCCCTGCCGCCTGCTCCGCGCGAGCTCGCGGACGACGTCTCCGTCGCCGTCGACGATCTCGAGGTCGACGCGGTCGGGGCGTCGGAGACCGAAGCGGATCGACGCAGCGGCGGTCGCGCAGTCGCAGGTGGGAGCGAAGGTCTTGTCGACGACCGGGGCGACGATCGGGTTCCGCGTCAGCTTCAGCTTCTCGGTGACGGCGAAGGCGACGGAGGTCGCGACGAGCAGCGCGGCGACGAGAAGGCCCGGCGCGAGACGGGCTCTCACGGCGGAGGCCGGGTCTGGGTGTCGGAGAGGCCCGCAACCACCGCCTGGCGATTGTAAGAACTCCGTGCGGGAGGCCGCCCGGCCGAACGGATGCAGCCGGTGCCGCAGGCACACTGGACAGGCGGCACCTCGGAGCCGAACCGCTCTATGCGACGCCGACTCCTCTCAGGCCTTCTGCTCGTGCTCGCCCTCGGCGTGGGTGTGGCCGTCGCCCTGCTCGCGACGAGATCGCTGCCGCAGGGGAGCCTGGAGACAGAGGTCACGGACGTGACTGTCGTTGCGCCGACGACTCCGCCCGAGACGACGGCGCCCCCGAAGCCGCCGAAGCCGAAGCCACCGAAGCCGTCTGCACCGAAACCTCCCGCGCCCGAGCCCGACAGCCGCTGCTGGACGATGTTCGGGGGCGACGCGCGACGCTCGCTCGCCCGTCCGGCGGTCGACCTCGGCCTCCCGAAGCGGAAGCCGCTCTGGGCGCGTGGCCTCAAGGCGTATATGGAGTACCCGCCGAGCTACTGCGACGGCGTTCTCTACGTCAACACGTTCAAGGGCGACACGTGGGCGCTCGACTCGGAGACCGGCAAGGTGATCTGGCGCAAGGTCAGCAATTCGCCCAAGCCCTCGACGCCGGCGATCGCGGGGGACAACGTCATCGTCAGCTCGAAGGACGGGACGGTGACGGCGCTGACGCGCAGCAGCGGCAAGCTCGTGTGGCAACTGCGGACGAACGCGATCGTCGAGTCGTCGCCGGCGATCGCCGAGGGGGTCGCGTACTTCGGCTCGACCGACGGCCGTCTCTTCGCCGTCGATGCGGACTCGGGGCGTGTTCGGTGGGCGTTCGACACGGGCGGCCGGATCAACTCGAGCCCGTCTCTGGCGGAAGGGCGGGTGTGCGTGACGACGTACGCGGGATCGATCTTCTGCGTCCGCCAGCGCGACGGGGCGAAGCTCTGGAGCACGTACGTGAAGCGCGACGCCTTCCGCTACGAGAGCTTCTACGCGAGCGCCTCGACCGACGGCGAGCGCCTCTATACGATCGCCCGCTCGGGCAAGATCGTGACGCTGGACGCGTCGTCGGGGAGGATCCTCTGGACGGATTCCGTGAACTCCCTCGGCTATTCGACGCCTGCGGTCGGGAGCGACCGGATCTTCGTCGGCGACTTCAACGGCGGGCTGCGCGCTTACGGCAAGCGGAACGGACGGCTGCTCTGGCGCTCGGTCGTCGGCGGGCGGATCCTCGGCGCCCCGGTGATCGTGGGCGATCTCGTCTTCTTCTCGACGCTCGAGACGGAGACCTACGCGGCACGCGTCTCGGACGGTCGCATCGTGTGGCGCTACGGCCTCGGCAAGTACTCGCCCGGCATCGCCACCGAGCGCACGTACTACTTCTCGCTCAACGGGTTGCTCGTCGCCTTCCGCGGGCGCGACGCGCCTGCGTAGCGCCCGTCCAAAGGGGACAACTGGACGGACAACGGTGCCAGGCACCGTTGTCTGTCAAGGGCAAACGCTCCACCTTCGTGCCGGTGTTTCCACAGGCACGACCTGTGCTCCGACGCGCGAAGCGCCGATCGCTGTGGACAACGGACTCGGGACCGAACCGGGGCGCCGGGCGTTGCCTGTCCAAACGTGTCAGACACCGGGTTGCAGAACTCGGTGGCGACGTCGCCAGAGCGGCGAGCGCTGCGTGAGGGCGCCCACGCCGCGCCACGCAGCCGTCTTCGCCCGATAGGCGGCGAGCCGCCGGCGGTCGTTGCCGCGACGCGCGACCTCATAGCCGAGGTCCGCGAGCAACTCGCCGGCGACCTCCTCGAAGGCCGCGCGGTCGGAGGCCGACATCTCCGTCCGCCAGTCCCGAACGCCCGCCCTGGGAGGCTCGTTCAGCCGCTGCTGGTGACGCTTCCTCGCGGAATCCGTCTGGCCGACGTAGCCCAGCATCGCCTCCTCGTAGTGGAGCTCCGCAAACGTGCACACACGCCGCAGCTCGATCGCCGGATCGACGACGAGCTGCTCGTACTGGAGCTCGAGGAAGCGCGCACCAACGCGCTTGCCGAGAGCGCGCGCGCCGCGCACCTCGCTCGCCCACTGGCACGCGAACCCGGCTGCGTCGCGGGGATAGCCCCATCCCTCCGTCATGATCCCCGCGGGCACGGAGAGGAAGGAGAGCGCGGCATCGCGTCCGTCGCGCACGAGGTGGACGAAACGGGCGTCGGGGAAGAGGCGCTCGAGAAGCGGCAAGTACTGCATGTAGAGGGGCGTCTTGTCGCCCCAGCGCGCCTTGCCATGCCCGTTCGCGTACGTCTCGAAGACCGCCGCGATCGCCGCGCCAGTCGTCATCCCCGGGCGGAGTCGCCGCGCAACCTCGTCGGGCGAGACCTTCCACTCGACCAGGGTCGGGAGCCTCCGCAAGTCGTCGACGAAGGCGTCGACGTCGACGACTCGGCGGTGACGGTGGGCGAGCTGGGGTACGAAGTACGACTCGTCGGGCACGGCGAGCTCGGCGTTCCGGTCGAGCATCACGCGCAAGAGCGTCGTGCCGGAGCGACGCACCCCGAGCAGGATCAACGGAGCGCCCGCAGCCACCGGCGCAGCGTAGTGGCGTGCGATACTTCCCGAAATGAAGCGAGCCCGGACAGCCGACCCGTACCGCGACACGCACGTGATCGACGAGCGGGCGCCGCGGGTCAACCAAGCAGTCGTCGGCGTCGGCGCGCTCGCCGCAGTGCTCACCGGCTGGTGGTGGCTGCTCGCCCTGCTCGCGCTCCAACTCGCGCTCGGCCTCACGCTAGGTCGCCGTTGGTGCCTCGCGTGCGTCCTCTACTTCGAGGTGCTGCAACCGCGCCTCGGCGAGGGCCGGCTCGAGGACGCGCGACCGCCGCGGTTCGCGAACCTCGTCGGGCTCGTCGTGCTTACGGCGGCGTCGACCGCGTACGCGTTCGGACTCGACACCGTCGGAGCGAGCCTCGGGCTGCTCGTCGCCGCGCTCGCCCTACTCGCGGCCGCAACCGGTTTCTGCGCGGGCTGCAGCGCCTACAAGATCGGGTACCGCCTCACGGGTCGCCGATTCGTCGCCTGCCCGCTGCCGCCGCTCTAGCGGGCGGGATCCTCGCCCGGCCGCGCACCTGGGCCGACGCTGCGTCCCGCGAGCCATCGGACGGCGACGACGAGCGCCGCGATCGCGGCCGCAACCCCACCCGCGAGGACGATCGCGTCCGCGCCCGGTGGGTCGACGAGCTTCACGCCGGCGAGCGTCAGCGTCGCCGCGAGCGCAATCCGAAGCGCGCGGTCGGGCAGGGCGACGGTGAAGCGGCCTCCGATCAAGACGCCGGGCACCGAGCCGATGAGGAGCCA
>Ga0190271_10001685_pt1 | contig 12831 bp, 10 predicted proteins | sample Popmic356T_FD_133747 | JGI IMG/M metagenome (GOLD analysis project Ga0190271, IMG submission 133747) | Populus adjacent soil microbial communities from riparian zone of Weber River, Utah, USA - 356 T | ecosystem: Environmental > Terrestrial > Soil > Riparian zone | place: USA: Utah | collected...
CGGAGCATCGTTAGCTGGCCAGTCACGAAATTGTGTATGGCTCATCCCGAGAGGCACCATGGCTGCGGAAGCATATATCAACCGAATTGCCACGGCGGTGCCGAAGCACGACGTACACCGCTTCTTCATCGACTTCGCTGAATCGCAACTGGCCGAGGACGAGCGCCGCCGGTCAATCTTCAGCCGCATGGCTGACCGGGGCGGCATCGAGCACCGCTACTCCTGCTTTGAGCCTTCCCGGGATCCTGAAGGCGACAGCGTCGACCTTGAGGGCATTTTCCAGCGCAACGCCTTTCCGGGAACCGCCAAGCGGATGGAGATGTTCGCATCCGCCGCACCGGCGCTTGCGGAGGACGCCGTCGAGAGTCTGCTGATAGGCCTGCGCCGGGATGAGATCACGCATGTCATCGTCACCACCTGCACCGGCCTTTCCGCTCCCGGGCTGGACCTCGATCTCGTGGCGCGTTGCGGGCTACGGACCAATGTCGAGCGCACGATCATTGGCTTTATGGGCTGCTACGCCGCGATCAACGCGCTGAAGCTGGCGCGGCATATCGTGCGGGCGGAAGACGGCGCAAAGGTGCTCGTCGTCAATATCGAGCTTTGCACGCTGCATTTGCGGCAGACCACCGACCTGGAGAAGCTTCTCTCCTTCTGCCTCTGGGGAGATGGCTGTGCCGCCGCGCTGATCTCGGCCGAGCCGGCCGGGCTGCGCCTCGACCGCTTTCATGCCATCGTCGCGGCGGAAAGCCGCGAACTGATGAGTTGGAGCATCCTCGACGATGGTTTCGACATGGTGCTGTCGGGGCAGGTCCCCCTGGCCATCCACGATGCGCTCCAACAGGACATCGGCGATATTCTCGGCAACAAAAGCGTCGCGGACATCGATATGTGGGCCATCCACCCCGGCGGCCGCTCGGTGCTGGATGCGGTCGAGCGGGCGCTGGACCTCGATCCGGATGCGCTTACCGATTCCCGCGAGGTTCTTCGCGACAATGGCAACATGTCATCCGCCACCGTGATGTTCGTGCTTCAGCGCATGCTGGAGGCGAAGGCGCACAGCGGTGTCGGCTGCGCCATGGCTTTCGGTCCGGGCCTCACGGCCGAAACCATGATGTTCCACAAGACGGCCGCTGCCTGACCATGCGCGGCGCTCTGCAGCGACGCCGGATCGAGCCGGAACTGCTCGACACCCTGCCTGCCGAAGACCCGCGCGCGCGGGCCTCGCGCCGCGATCTCGCCTGGATCAACGCCCTGATGCTGCAAAGTTGGATCATGGCGCGGCTGTTGCGCCGGCATGTCAGCCGCCCGCCGCGCCGAATTCTGGAGCTGGGCAGCGGGGATGGCTCCTTCATGCTGGCGGTCGCCCGGCGCATGGGCGGCGCGTGGCGCGGCGTGGAACTTGTGATGATCGACCAGGCTGAACTCGTCACAGAGGCGCGCTGCGCCGACTTCGCCGCGCTGGGCTGGCGCGCGACGCCTGTCGTGGACGACATTTTTGCCTGGATCGCCCGGCCGGCAACCCAGCCCTTCGACCTGATCTGCGCCAATCTGGTGCTCCATCATTTTCAGGATCAGGCGTTGACCGATCTCTTCGCGTCCGCGCGCGCGCTCGGCGGTGTCTTTGTCGCAACCGAGCCCAGACGCAGCGCCGTTTCACTGGCAGGCTGTTCGATGCTGCGGCTGATCGGCGTCAACGACGTTACCCGGCATGACGCCGCCGCCAGCGTGCGCGCCGGTTTCGCCGGCAATGAGTTGCAGACCCTTTGGCCGAAGGGCGACCGCATGCGCTTTGAGGAGCATCTGGCAGGCCTATTCACGCATGCCTTCGCGGCGGAGCCGATTTCATGAGGTACGACGCCGTCATCATCGGAGCGGGACCGGCGGGTTCGTCCGTCGCCCTGGCCCTGGCGCTCCAGGGCAGATCGGCCGCCATTGTCGAACGCAGCGAGTTTCCGCGCCGCAAGGTCTGCGGGGAGTTCATGTCGGCGGTGAACATGGAGATCCTCGACAGACTGGGCGTCGGCGCGCGTGTACGCTCGTTGGCGGGGCCGGAAGTCCGCCGCGTTGCGCTCTTTGCATCCGGAAAAGGTGTGGAGGCGCCGATGCCGGCTGCCTCCGGCGAAGCCTTCGGGCGCGCGCTCGGGCGCGACGTTCTGGACACACTTTTGCTCGACGCCGCGCGATCCGCTGGAGCGGCGGTCTTTCAGCAATGGCGCGCCACCTCGATAGACCCCGCAACGGAAGACGCCCGGGTGCGGATCGAGAACCGGGAGGAAAGCCTCGACCTCTTCGCGCCGGTTGTCGTCGCAGCACACGGGTCATGGGAGCCGGGCAAGCTCGCCAGCAACCTCGAAAAGACGAACAGCCCTCGCGATTTCCTCGGCTTCAAGGCGCATTTCACCGAGGCTTCGCTTGCCCCGGACCTGATGCCGCTGCTGGCTTTTCCCGGCGGTTATGGCGGCATGGTCTGGGCCGACAGCGGCCGTCTGTCGCTGTCATTCTGCATCCGCAGGGATGCCCTCAACGCGGCGCGGCAAGCGCATCCGGGCATGGCGGCTGCCGCCGCTGTCCACGAGCATATCCTGGAGAATTGCCCTGCGGCGGCAGCCGCGATCGGCGGCGCATCCCTGATAGGCGAATGGCTTTCGGCGGGTCCGATCCGGCCTGGTATCCGGCCCCGCTATGCCGACGGCATCTTTCGCGTCGGCAATCTCGCCGGCGAGTCCCATCCGATCATCGCCGAAGGCATTTCAATGGCACTGCAATCCGGCTGGATGCTGGCGCAGCAGCTTGGCACCGAGCCTAACTGGGGGCCGGCCGAGCGCGCGGTCATCGCAGAACGCTATTCGCAGGCCTGGCGCGCGCAATTTTCGACTCGCATTCGCGTTGCGGCACTGCTGGCGCGGCTGGCGATCCTGCCGCTCACCGCCGCCGCCATGCGAACCATAGTGCGGCTGGCGCCCGTCAGCCTTTCCATCGGTGCCGCCCTCAGCGGCAAGACGCGGCCCTTGCCGCTACACAGCGATCCTGGAACCGCTCAGTCGGCGACCTTCCATTCCTCGCGCTGATCGCTCTTCGGGTAGACGCCGAGGATGCGGACTTCCTTGGAGAAGAACTTCAGCTCTTCCAACGCCAGCTTGACGTTGACGTCGTCGGGATGCCCTTCGATATCGGCATAGAACAGCGTCGCGGTGAAAGCGCCGAGCTGATAGCTCTCCAGCTTGGTCATGTTGACGCCATTGGTGGCGAAGCCGCCCATCGCCTTGTAGAGCGCCGCCGGTACGTTGCGCACGCGGAACATGAAGGTCGTCATCATTGGGGTTTCCGGCGATGGCCGCTCGACCCATTGCTTGCTCTTGGTCAGCACCACGAAGCGGGTGATGTTGGTCTCGGTGTCCTCAACATTCTTTTCCAGGATATCCAGGCCGTAGAGCTGGGCGGCAAGCGGCGGCGAAAGCGCAGCCATTGTGGGGTCCCCGGTTTCGGAAACAAGCTTGGCGGCGCCGGCGGTGTCGCCCGCCACGACCGCCTTCCAGCCGTTCTTGCGGATGTATTTGCGGCACTGCCCCAGCGCGTGGATATGGCTGTGGACCGTCTTGATGCGCGCGCGCTCGACACCGGGCAGCACCATCAGGTGGAAATGGATCGGCAGGAAATATTCGCCGATGATGTGCAGCCGCGATTCCGGCAGCAGATGGTGGATATCGGCGACGCGGCCGGCAATCGTATTCTCGATCGGGATCATGGCGAGGTCCGCCTTGCCCGTCTCGACGGCGTTGAAAGCGTCCTCGAAGGTTGGGCAGGGCAGCGGCGACATGGCCGGAAACATGTTGCGGCAGGCGGTGTCGGAATTGGCGCCAGGTTCACCCTGGAAGGAAATGCGATTGGTGTTCGAAGGGGACATTTCGGCCTGCGGTCTCGTGGTCGGTCTATCGCGGTTTTGCTGCCCCTCACCCTTACCCTCTCCCCGTGAATGACGGGGAGAGGGGGACACCAGCATTACTGCCAATCGCGAATGTTGGAGACTGGCTTCAACGAAGACGTCCCCCTCTCCCCGTTCTTCGCGGGGAGAGGGTAAGGGTGAGGGGCGATCTATCTAATTCGGAAACGCCGGCTAGGAAAGGAGTTCGCGCGCACGCTCTAGATCCTCATGCGTATCGACCCCCAGCGGCACGGTATCCACGATTTCGGCGTCGATGCGCATGCCCGCTTCCAGCGCGCGCAGTTGTTCGAGACGCTCGCGGGTTTCCAGCGGCGAAGGCGGCAGCGCGACGAAGCGTTCCAGTGCGGCGCGGCGATAGGCGTAAAGCCCGATGTGATGGTGGAGCGGGCCGTCGCCCCAGGGCGCGGTGGCGCGGGTGAAATAGAGCGCGCGCAGGCGGTTCGGGCCGAGCGGCGAACCGACGATCTTGACCACATTCGGATTGGTCTTTTCCTCATCGCGGGCGATCTCGACGCCCAGCGTAGCAATGTCGACCGCAGCCTCTTCCAGCGGCCGCATAGCCGCGCGGATGGTTTCGGGGTCTATGGTCGGCAAATCGCCCTGGACATTGACTACTGTTTCGACCGCCCCGGCGGGATCGAGCGCCGTCAGCGCCTCGAAGATGCGATCCGATCCGGAGGCGTGGTCCGCCCGGGTCATGACAGCCTCGAAGCCGCTGGCCCACACCGCAGCCGCGACATCCTCACTGTCGGTCGCCACGACCACGCGGCCGAGCTGGCTTTCGGCGGCGCGCAAGGCGACCTGGACAATCATCGGCTTACCGCCGATATCGGCCATCGGCTTGCCGGGTAACCGTGTCGAGGCCATGCGGGCGGGGATCAGAATGAGGGCGGACATGGTGGGCGGCGGAACTCTCGGATTGAGGCAACGATGGTGGCAAAAGGTCTCACGGAAAGCGCCCTTATAGGAGTTGCGCGTCTGGAGCAAAAGACCTAGACGGATTGGACCGACACCTGCTGGGGATGCAGGATGAGGACACTCATAAGTACGCGGCCGGGAGCGAGACGGCCGGCCGGAACGGGAGCTTTTGGCGGATGGATTCTTTCGAACTCAACAAGCTGATCGGCGCATTGCTCGCCACCCTGTTTGTGGTGTTCTCGCTGGGCATCGTGTCGGACGCGATCTTCGCGGCTCCGGTGCCCGAAAAGCCCGGCTTCGGCATCGAAGCGGCCGAGCAAGAGGCAGGCGGCGGTGAAGCTGCCGGCGGTGCGGAAGAATCGGTGCTCCCGCTTCTGGCGACGGCCGATGTCGCGGAAGGCACCGCCGAGCACAAGAAGTGCCTGGCCTGCCACACGGTCGAAAAGGGCGGCGCCAACAAGACCGGCCCGAATCTCTGGGGTATCGTCGACCGCCCGATCGCCTCGCATGAAGGCTTCGCCTATTCAGCGGCGATGAAGGAATTTTCGCAAGGCGGCTCGCTCAAGTGGGACTACGAGCATCTGGACAAGTTCCTGACGTCGCCGAAGGGCTTCGTGAAGGGCACCGCCATGGGTTTCGCGGGCGTCAAGAAGACCCAGAACCGCGCCAATCTGATCGCCTATCTGCGCACGCTCTCGGACAGCCCCGCACCGCTTCCCGCGGCTGGCGCCGCCCCTGCGGCGGAGGGCGCGGCGGCTCCTGCCGGCGAAACGCCGGCGGCACAGCCTGCTGGCGGCGCGGAGAAACCGGCTGAAGGCGCTGCTCCGGCCGATAAGCCCGCCGAAGCTCCTGCTGCGCCAGCACCTGCGGCTCCGGCTGCGCCAGCGGCACCTGAGGCACCTGCTGCGCCGGCGGCACCCGCCGCTCCGGCCGAGCCTGCCCCAGCAGCGCCAGCCGCTCCCGCGGCACCTGCCCCAGCCACGGGCAGCGGCGGCTAAACAAAATTTAATGCGCGACATCACGAAAAAGCCGGGTTCCACCCGGCTTTTTTCATTCGGGCCGTATCTCGTTTTGGCCTCTGTGACATCGGACGAGGCAGTCGCGATTGACGCGGGGCTCTGCTAAGTCTGCTCGTGTCAGGGATTTTGCACTGAAAGGACTCGCCGCATTGAAGACCGCCGGATCTAAGACCTCTGTCTATCGCCTCAGCCTGACCAAGGCAGCGGTCGCGCTTGCCGTCACCATGGCCGCGATTCTCGCCGGCCAGTTCACTGCACAAGGACAGGAGGCGGACAAATGGCGCACGTCCAGCGCGTTGGTCGGCGAGAGCAAATATGGCGAGACGTTCAAGCAGTATGATTATGTGAACCCCAACGCGCCGAAGGGCGGAACCCTCAACAGCGTCGCGCCGGGCACCTATGACAGTTTCAATCCCTATATCGTGCGCGGTACACCGGCCGCCGGCCTGTCGCCGTTTCTCGGCGGCCTGCTCTACGATACGCTGATGGATCGATCGGTGGACGAAGGCAGCGTCAGCCACGCCCTTGTCGCCGACGCCTACAAATATCCGCCCGATTTCTCCTCCGCGACCTACCGGCTCGATCCACGGGCCAAATGGCAGGACGGCAAGCCGATCACCGTCGACGACGTCATCTGGTCGTTTCAATTCCTGAAAACAAACAGCCCCTATTATGTGCGCTACTTCGAGAACGTGAAGGAGGCGGTCGCCCTGAACGACCGCGAAGTCGAGTTCCGCTTTGACCAGAAGGGCAATCGCGAATTGCCGAAGATCCTTGGCGACCTTGTCCTGCTGCCGAAGCACTGGTGGGAAGGCACGGACGCCAAGGGCAAGAAGCGCGACATCAATCAACCGACACTGGAGCCGCCGCTTGGCTCGGGGCCGTACAAGATCGAGAGCTTTAAACCGGGTGCGGAAATTGTCTGGTCGCGCGTGAAGGACTACTGGGCCGCAAACCTGCCCCCGAAGATCGGCCGCGAGAATTTCGACACGCGCCGCTACACCTACATCCTTGACACGAATGCCCAGTGGCAGGCCTTCACCAAAGGTGGGCTGGAAGACATCAACGCCGAACCCAGCGCCCGCGACTGGATGACCAAGTACAAGTTCCCCGCTCTCGACGCGGGCGATGTCATTCGCAAGGAGTTCAAGGCCACCAGCGGCGCGAACTTCCAGGGCTTTGTCATGAATATGCGGCGGCCGCTGTTCGCCGACCGTAAGGTGAGGCAGGCGCTGACGCTGGCCTACGATTTCGAAACGCTCAACCGCACCATGTCCTTCGGGCTGAACAAGCGGGTGAACAGCTATTTCATTGGCAGCGAACTCGCCACCTCCGGCCTGCCGAAGGGCAAGGAACTGGAGATCCTGACGCCGTTCAAGGACCAGCTTCCGCCGGAACTCTTCACGCAGGAATTCAAGCTTCCGGTCTATACGACGCCGCAGGATGAGCGCACCTACCTGCGCGAGGCTATCAAGCTATTCGGCGAGGCCGGATGGCATGTCAAAAACGGCAAGATGACCAACGACAAGACCGGCCAGCCGTTCGAGCTCGAATTTCTCGGCTCAAGCGATGCATTGGAGACGGCGGTTAACAACTACGCTAACGCCTTGCGCAAGATCGGCATTGCCGCGCGTCTGAGGGTGGTCGATACCGCGCAATATGTAAACCGGCTCAACAACTACGACTACGACATGATCCTTTCGACGCTGGCGCAGTCCGACTCACCGGGCAACGAGCAGCGTGAATTCTGGACGACCAAGGCGGCAGACACGCCCGGCTTGCGCAACTACGCCGGAATCAAGAACCCGGTCATCGACCAGCTGGTCGAGCGGGTGGTTTTTGCCACCGACCGCGAGGATCTTATCGCGGCGACCAATGCACTCGATCGCGTGCTGTTGTGGAACTATTACAACGTTCCACAGCTCACCCGCGACGTCAGTTTCTACGCCTACTGGAACAAGTTCGGCATTCCGGACAAACAGCCAAACTACAATGGCCCTGACATCGACTCCTGGTGGATCGACGTCGAAAAAGAGAAAGTGCTCGCGGCGAAGTACAAGGGCTCGAATTGATGGGTAGCGCCCGCATGTCGAGGCTTCGGCGATGAAGATGCCGCCACCCGGACCGTCTCGCCACAAGGGGGAGCGGCACGAGAAAAAGCCAGCGCCAAATTTCCCTGATGTGACGGGCTCACCGGAGATGCCCCCTCACCCGGCCTCCGCCTTCGACAAGCTCAGGCTCGGCCACCCTCTCCCCGTCGGGGAGAGGAGGTTTGTCAGCGCTTTCGCCTCTCTTCCGACGCAGAAGGTTGAAGCTCAGACGCCGAAGACCTCCTCTCCCCAGCGGGGAGAGGTTGGCCGAGCGAAGCGGAGGCCGGGTGAGGGGGCGTACACGGCCAGACTCGACAATACAGAGATAGCCGCATCCCAACCCTCTCCTAACCAATTCAGCGCTGGAATTCATCGAATAGCGCCAGCGCTCTCCCGCCGTGGAGTCCTCGCTGGCGCCGGCGCGCTGGCGCTCTCGCCGCTCCTGCCAACACGTCCCTTCGCCGCCACCCCAACCGGCCAAAAACTGCACGGCCTGTCCGCCTATGGCGAGCTGAAATATCCCCCCGGCTTCACCCATTTCGATTACATCAACCCGGATGCGCCGAAAGGCGGCCGGATGAATTTCTCCGTGCCGAACTGGAATTTCAATCAAAGCCCTCTGACCTTCAACACGTTGAATTCCTTCACCTTGAGGGGAGATTCGCCGCCCCGCACCGAATTATGCTTCGACACGTTGATGGTGCGTGCGCTGGACGAGCCTGAAGCCTGCTACGGCGTCCTGGCGGAAGGCGTTACCATCTCGGACGACCGCAATATCTTCGACTTCGCAATCCGGCCGGAGGCACGCTTCCACGACGGCTCGCCCCTCACGGCGGAGGATGTCGCCTTCAGCTTCACCCTGTTCAAGGAGAAGGGCCACCCCGTCCTGCTTCTGCCGCTGGCCGAAATGAAGGAGGCCACCGCGCCCGACGCGCAAACGGCGCGGATTGTCTTTTCGGGCAAGCAGTCCGCCCAGACCATTCTTACCCTGGTCGAAATGCCTATCGTCTCAAAAGCCTACTACACCGCCAATGATTTCGAGGCGTCCAGCATGAAGCCGCCGCTCGGGTCCGGCCCCTACCGGATCGGCAGGTTTCAGGCCGGCCTCTGGATCGAGTATGAGCGCGTCGAGGATTATTGGGGCCGCGATCTCGCGGCGCGGCGCGGCCTGTTCAACTTCGACCGCATCCGCATCGATTGCTACCAGGAGCGGCAGGCCGGTTTTGAGGCGTTCAAAAAGGGCGAGATCCATTTCCGCCAGGAGTTCACCTCCCGCGTCTGGGCCACAGGCTATGATTTTCCGGCCCTGCGTGACGGCAAGGTTATCAAGCGCGAATTCCCCGAGGAAAAGGAACCGTCATTCCAGGCAGTAGCGCTGAACCAGCGACGGCCGCAGTTCCAGGATGCGCGGGTACGGCGCGCCATCGCGCTCTGCTTCGATTTCGAAACGACCCGGCGCACGCTGTTCTTCGGCTCCTACGAGCGCTCTCAATCCACCTTCGAGCAATCCGACTTCAAGGCGAAGGGTACACCCTCGCCCGCTGAACTGGCGCTGCTCGAACCGCTTCGCGCGGACTTGCCTCTGGAGGTGTTCGGCGAGGCGGTCACGCTGCCGGCTTCCGATGGGTCCGGCCGCGACCGCAAGCTCCTTGGCCAGGCGTCGAAACTGCTTGCCGAGGCAGGTTGGACGCGAAAGGGCAATGTCGTCGTCAACGCCCAGGGCGAACCGTTGCGCTGCGAGATGCTTGCCGACGACGAGGGCATCGTGCGGCTGTTCACACCCTGGTCGCAGAACATGAAGCAGATCGGCATCGACGCTTCGGTGCGCCTCGTCGACGCCACGCAATTCGAGGCTCGGCAGAGCGCGTTTGATTTCGATCTCAACATGATGGCGCTCTCCATTGGCGCCACGCCGACGGCGGATTCGCTTGAGGGCGTGTTTCACTCCAGGTCCGCCGACCGGCCCGGCACACGCAATTATGCCGGCACCAAGAGCCCGGCGATCGACGCGCTGATATCAGCTGTCGGCAGGGCGCAGAACCGCGACGAACTCGTCACCGCGTTCAACGCGCTGGATCGGGTCTTGCGCGCACGGCTCGACTGGATTCCAACATACTATCTGCCGAATCACCGCGCAGCCTATTGGGACATGTTCGGCTTCAAGGAGCCGAAGCCCGATTACGGCTTCCCGGTCGAGGCGATGTGGTGGTTCGACGAAGCGAAGGCAAAGGCGATTGGGAAGGGTTGATTTTGGGCGTGATACCCGACCTGCCTCCGTGCGGTCGGGACCGGTGGGTTCGCCTTGCGGAGCAGCGCGATCACTGCGCATGGGTCTATCGGATGGACCGTTGCGAGGGGCTGTAACGGCCCCTCACCCGGCCTCTGCTTCGCTCGGCCACCCTCTCCCCGCGGGGGAGAGGCGGTCGTCACCGTGGATGCCAATCGCCACCGCTCCTGTGCAAGCTTGGTCGACGTCAGTGCAAGCCCACAAGAGGGAGGCCCGTTCATCCGGGCGGACCTAGATGGCCGCCTATATCCTGCGCCGCGTCCTTTTGATGATCCCGACCCTGTTCGGCATCCTGGCGATTTCGTTCCTTGTCATCCAGTTTGCGCCGGGCGGGCCGGTCGAGCAGGTGATTGCCCGCATCACCGGCCAGAACAGCGGCGACGCCCTGTCCGGCGGCGGTGGCGATGCCGGCGCGACCAATTTCGACGCCGGCTCGGAAAGCTCGCGATATCGCGGTTCGCAAGGCCTCGATCCCGAATTCATCGCCCGGCTGGAAAAGCAGTTCGGCTTCGACAAGCCGCCGCTTGAGCGCTTCGGCAAGATGCTGTGGGATTATTCCCGCTTCGATTTCGGCGACAGCTATTTCCGCGATATTTCGGTGCTGGAACTGATCCTGGAAAAGATGCCGGTGTCGATCACAATCGGCCTGTGGATCACGCTGATTTCCTATCTGATCTCGATACCGCTCGGAATCCGCAAGGCTGTAAAGGACGGCTCCACCTTCGATATCTGGACGAGCGGCGTGGTCATCGTTGCCTATGCCATCCCCGGCTTCCTGTTCGGCATCATGCTGATGGTGTTTTTTGCTGGCGGATCGTTCTTCGACTGGTTTCCGCTGCGCGGCCTGACTTCGGAGAATTTCGACCAGTTCTCCTGGCCGCAGAAGATCCTCGACTATCTCTGGCACATCACGCTGCCGCTGACCGCCATGGTTCTGTCTGCCTTCGCCACCACGACGTTGCTGACCAAAAACTCCTTCCTCGACGAAATCAAGAAACAATATGTCGTTACCGCCCGCGCCAAGGGCCTGTCGGAACGCAAGATCCTCTATGGTCACGTCTTCCGCAACGCCATGCTGATCGTCATCGCCGGCTTTCCCGGCGCCTTCATTTTCGCCTTCTTCAGCGGCTCGCTGCTGATCGAAAATATCTTCTCGCTGGATGGCCTGGGCCTGCTCGGCTATCGCTCCATCCTCGACCGTGATTATCCCGTCGTCTTCGCCACGCTTTACATCTTCTCGCTGATCGGCCTCGTCGTCACGCTTATCTCCGACCTGGTCTATACCTGGATCGATCCCCGCATCGACTTCGAGCGGAGGGACGTCTGATGAGCGCCGTCGTCGATACCCGTCCGGCCAAGCGGCCCTGGCTGTCGCCGCTCAACCAGCGCCGCTGGCAGAATTTCAAGGCAAACCGTCGCGGCTACTGGTCGCTGTGGATCTTCCTCCTGCTATTCGGCCTGTCGCTGTTTGCCGAGTTCATCGCCAACGACAAGCCGGTGCTCGCCTACTACAAGGGCGAGTTGCTGGTGCCTGTCATGGTCGACTACCCGGAAGAGAAGTTCGGCGGCTTCCTGGCGGTCACCGACTATCGCGACCCCGTCATCCAGGACGAGATCAAGGCCAATGGCTGGCTGATCTGGCCGCCGATCCGCTATTCCTACCGCACGCAGAACAACGAAATCCCCGAAGCCGCGCCGGCCAAGCCGTCATGGATGTACTCCAGGGAGCAGCGCTGCGCGCGCTATGCCCAAGGGGTCAACGATCCTAACTGCACCGTCGGCAATTGGAACTGGATCGGCACTGACGACCAGACGCGCGACGTCATGGCCCGCGTCATCTACGGCTTCCGCATCTCGGTGCTCTTCGGCCTGATCCTCACGCTGGGCTCGGCCGTCGTCGGTGTGTCGGCCGGCGCGATACAGGGCTATTTCGGCGGCTGGACAGACCTTCTGTTCCAGCGCTTCATCGAGATTTGGTCGGCTCTTCCCCTGCTCTATCTTCTCATGATCGTGGCGGCGATCCTGCCGCCTGGCTTCTTCATTCTGCTCGGCCTCATGCTGCTGTTCTCGTGGGTCAATTTCGTACCCGTCGTGCGCGCGGAATTTCTGCGGGCGCGTAACTTCGAATATGTCAACGCCGCGCGGGCGCTGGGCGTGCAGAACAGCACGATCATCTTCCGGCATTTGCTGCCCAATGCCATGGTGGCGACGTTGACCTTCCTGCCGTTCATCCTCAACGGCTCGATCACGGCGCTGACCTCGCTTGACTATCTCGGCTTTGGCCTGCCGCCCGGCTCGCCCTCGCTGGGGGAACTGCTGAAGCAGGGCCAGCGCAATCTGCAGGCGCCGTGGCTCGGCATGTCCGGCTTCATCGTGATGTCGGTCATGCTGTCGCTGCTGATCTTCATCGGCGAGGCGACACGCGACGCCTTCGACCCACGGAAGACGTTCAAGTGAGGGACGAGCACGGTAAAGGCTGGCGCGGAAGAATGCCTCGATGGTATAATGTTGCCGGATTTCTACCATGGAGGTCGAAATGGGTATGAACATCAAGAATGATCGGGTGGAACA
>Ga0190271_10001686_pt1 | contig 12825 bp, 12 predicted proteins | sample Popmic356T_FD_133747 | JGI IMG/M metagenome (GOLD analysis project Ga0190271, IMG submission 133747) | Populus adjacent soil microbial communities from riparian zone of Weber River, Utah, USA - 356 T | ecosystem: Environmental > Terrestrial > Soil > Riparian zone | place: USA: Utah | collected...
AGGGCGACTCTCCAGCGAATGCTCGAAGACCCGCAGTCTGCGGAAGCGATGGGTCGTCGCGCCCGAGAGTACGTGCTGCAGAACCACCGTGTCGATGCCTTTGCGGACCACATCCGCTCCGCGGCAATCGGCCTCGCTTCGTTCCGACGTCAGCCGTGAGCGCCCATGTGCGGATCGTGTTTCCAAGCTGGGTCTGCGCTGCGGGCTCGACAATACCGGCAACAAGACTGCCTACCTGTACGAGGTTGTCAGCGGCACCATTGCGAGCCCGGTGCGGCGCACCGCCGTCATCAACATGACCGGCGGCAGCGAGGGCCGCTACTACTACGCCAGCATCACACCGTTCGAGCTAGAGACTGGCAAGAACTACTTCCTGTCCTCGTTCGTGGTTGGCGGCGGCGACTGGTGGGGGGACGGCGCTGGCTGCAAACTCGGCAGCCTCGCTACGACAGTACAGGGGGCCTATTCCTACGATCAATCCGCCCTCGGGACTACCGGCAACGACTACATGTTCTACGGCGTCGACCTCGTCTTTGGGGAAGAGGGCGCCCCCGAGGTCACGCACTACACTCTGACGGCGACGACCGGTGCCTTCGCGCTGACCGGCAGCGACGTCGACCTGACGTATGTGCCCGCCGTCACCCACTACACGCTGACGGCATCGCCGGGCGCGTTCGCGCTGACTGGCAACAACGCGACGCTGACCTACGCACCAGTGTCGACGGGGACGACGCTGGAGCCGTCCCTGACGTCCGGGTCGATCACTCTATCGGCTGACAAGCTGACGGCGGAGAAGACCAGCGCGGGCGGCTACGTTGTTTCCCAATCCGGCATGTCTGGCATCACCAAGCATTACTGCGAGGTGATCTGTGTAGCCGACCCGGGTATCGGGACGGACAGTAACGCCATTGGCGTCACGGTAAACAGCACCTTTCAGAACGGTTGGCTGGGGTCGTTGTCGAACTCGATCGGCTACTACTCTACCGGCTCGATCTACTGCGGCGGAGCCCTTGTCACTTCCACGGCAACAATCGATATCGGCGATCGGATCGGGATCGCTGTCGAGTGGGGCACCAGCAAATATGTAAAATTCCGCAACATCACTAAGGCGGCGGGTTGGACGTCAGTAATTGGTCTATCCCCGCAAAGCTCTGGTGGTTTCCACGCCGCGATGTCGGCTTACGACGTGGGCTACAAGACTACGTTCGTCTTCGATAGCGCATTTGTCGGCACGCCTCCCGATAGCGGCTACGTTCGCTGGAACGGCAGCGCGATCGCCGCTGGTCCCACGCACTACACGCTGACGGCGACGCCGGGCTCGTTCGCGATCGCAGGCAGCAACACCGACCTGCGGGCGGGCCGGGTACTGCAAGCCACGACCGGCGCGTTCAACATCACCGGCTACAGCGCCAGCCTGCTGCTTGCCTACAAGCTGCAAGCCGCGACCGGCGCGTTCGCCATCACCGGCTACGACGTCAGCCTGCGGGCGGCGCGGGTGCTGGGCGGCACGACCGGCGCATTCACCATCACCGGCTACAGCGCCGACTTGCGCATCGCCTACCGGCTGCAAGCCACGACCGGCGAGTTCTTGATCACCGGTAACCCGATCACGATGACCCAGACCGGCTCGTACACGCTGGGCGCATCGCAGGGCGAGTTCCTGATCACCGGCTACCCGGTCAACCTGAACAAGACCACCGCGGCGGTTCACTACACCCTGACTGCGACCGCCGGGTCATTCGCGCTGACCGGCTGGCCGATCAACTTGAACAAGACCACCGCATACACGCTGACGGCGACGACCGGCGCATTCACGCTGACCGGGCACCAGATCAACCTGACCAAGACCACCGCGGTGAACTACCCGCTGACGATGCTGCCGGGCGCGTTCACGATCACCGGCAACGCGGCGACCCTGACGCGCCGGACGCGGCTCACCGTAATGCAGCCCGGTCAGTTCGTGATCACCGGCAACGACAGCGTGGCGCGGTTCACCCGCATGCTGGCGGCGGAGCCGGGCATCTTCCTGCTGCAAGGCTCGCCGGTCGATTTCGTCCACGTTAAGCGGCAGCATCTGGTACTAGAGGCGGAGACGGGAAGGTTCGAGTTAACGGGCTATACGGCCGGGCTGTACGACCTGCGGACGGTACCGCAGCCCGGCGACATGAGGTTCGGATTTAAGACGCATCTAAACCGATGGTAACGAACAGGAGAGCCACATGGCCCAAAGCGCACTGACCGTCACACCGCCGAACCCGACGCCGCCCACCAACATGACGTTCGCGGGCGCGACGCCGCCGAACCCGCCGAACTACACCGAGACGACGTACAACGATCTCACCAACTGGGGCGGCAACACCCCGGTGTCGCCGCCGCCGTTCTACGACGACGGTGCGGCTGGCGCGCTGACGGCGTTCGCCGTCAACAAGGCGGCGCTGGCGTCAGGCTCAGGCGCGACCGCTGGCGGCACCAAGGGCACCTACCCCGGCGCAGCAGGCGTGACGCCGCCGAACATTCACTTCAACGGTGCAGTGCCTGCGTCGACCAGCGTGGCGCACGAGGCGGCCGGTACCGAGGTGGTGGTGACGTCGCCGGGCTCGAACGTGAATTACCCGACCGCGCAGGTGTCGGTGCTTGGCAGCTACACGGCGACGCCGAACCGTGACCATGCCTCCAGCCTGTCGCCAGCCACCAACGCGGCGCTGTCGGGCATAACCCCCGGCAACAGCGTGTCCGGTGTCGGCACCACGACTTTGAGCGTGACCGGGACCAATTTCACGAAGCAGAGCGTTATTCATGTGAACGGGGTGCCTCAAACCACCACGTTCAACTCCGCGACATCGCTGACTGCGCCCACGGTGACCAAGAAGACCTCCGCGGGGCCGTGGCCGGTGACTGTCATAACCGGCGGCGTGGTGACGACGACCGCCCAGACATGGACGTTCACATGACGACGAAACAAGAGCGACAGACGCAAGCAGACCCCGGCTCCCAGCGGGACGACCGGCACATCCTCGACGCCAAGCCGCACGACTTCATCGAGCGGACGCGGCCCGAGGACCGGATACCGGAGGAGGCGTTTCACGGGCAGATCACCCGTGACAACGTCAACCCGGCGATCCCGAGCGCCCAGCCGGGGGAAGGCACGATCGTCGACCCCAGCACACTGGGCATGGATCAGAGCGTGGCCGGTGCCCCGACGCCCGAGGTGCAGCAGGAGGATCTGACTGCGCCGTGGGGTAGCGGGACGGTCGCCAGCATCAACGAGCCCCCGGGCTCGACGATCGGCAGCTTGAACCCCGGCGGGCCGGGCGGGCCGCCGGTAGACCCGGGGCAGCCCGAGGTGACGGACCCGCCGGACCTCTTGGAGATCGACCCCGACGTCGCCCAAATTGGCGACGAGGATCTGACGCTGACCTGTACCGGCGAGAACTTCACGGCGGACAGTGTCATCACGTTCAACGGCGGCGATGAGCCGACGACGTTCGTCGACGCCAACACGGTGACAACGATCGTGAAGCCGTCGACGGCTACGACGGCAGGCAGCTACCCGGTGACGGTGAGGAGCGCACACGGCGAGAGCGACCCGCTGGAGTTCGAGTTCACCGAGAGTAACGAGGCCTTGCGCGCCGCCAAGTCGCGGCCCAAGAAGCCGAAGAAAGCACCGCGCAAGAAGCGGTAAGGAGAGCACCATGGGCATGTCGGTTGTCACAGTCGCGGCGGGCGGCATGCCTGTGGTCGAGAGTACCAATGGATACGGCCTCCCGGTGACGGAGGCCGCAAACCTGTTCGGGATGGCTGTGACCAAGGTAGTGGGAAAGCCGGGGTTGCCAGTGATTTTCGTGTCGCCGCCGCTGGCGCGGGCGACACGGCAAGCCGAGCCCAACGATGCCGATCTACCAGATCGGGCCGACAAAGTGGTCGACCCGAAACCCGGACGAGCACGCGCCAGCCAAATCTGAACTCCCGTGCCCGTATGTGATCTCTGACGAGATCCCGCCGACCGAGCAGGTCGACGGCAGGTTCTACACCAGCAAGGCCGCCTTCCGGGCGACCGGGCGTGCCCTCGGCTTGACCGAGGTCGGCAACGAAAAACCAAAACCAAAGCAGCGAGCCTCCGCCGATCGCGCGGTGAAAGCCGCGCGGCAGCGAGCCGTCAAGAAAGCATTCGAAAAAGTGCGGTCAGCCTGACCGCAATAAAGGGGATCAACCATGACCGACACCAGCGCACCTACTGCGCCGCCTCCGTCCGCACCTACGCCTGCGCAGGGCGAGGTCGTCATCAACCAGAACCCGACAACGACCCCGACGCCTATTGGGCCGCAGGCGCCTGACAAGCCGGAAGCCGGGAGCCGCCGGGAAGCAATCCAGCGCGCCTTCAACAAGTCGCGCGAGCCGGACCAGCCGAAGCCGAAGGCGGCCGAGGCGAAGATGGGCCACAACAATCCGCCCGAGGATATGAAACGGGAGGCGAAGCCAGCACCCAAAAGTTATCCTTCCGGCGATGACGAGGGCGAGGGCAAGATCGATCTACGCCGCCGCCAGTCCGACCAGCCGCGCGGCGACCGCGGGCAATTCGCGCCGCGCGCACCACAAGCCGGACAGCCTGACCGCAATGCAGGTGCGCCGACAGGTGAGCCGCAGGTAGGCCAGCAACCGGCCGTTAGCGGCCAGCCGCATAAACAACTGCCTGCGAACACGCCCTACCGCGACCCGCCACAGCGGATGGCGGAGCACGCCAAGGCAGAGTGGCACGCCGCGCCGGAAAGCGTGCGTGGCGAAGTGCACCGCATGCACCAGGAGTTTTCGCGCGCCTACAACGCCTTCAAGGGCGACCACGACGTCATGAACACCATCCGCGAGTACCACGAGATGGCGACGGCGCACGGCACCACGCTCGACAAGGCACTCGGTAACTACGTGGGCATGGAGCAGAAACTGCGGTCGGACCCGATCGGCGGGCTCGATATGATCATCAGCAACCTTAATCTGCGTACACCGGAAGGCGAGAAAATTACCTCCCGCGATGTCGCCTACCACATCCTCTCGCAGACGCCGGACCAGCAGAAGGTTCTGCAAACCGCGAACCAGACCACCGCACTATCGCACCAGCTAGGACAACTGCATCAGCAGAACCAGCACCTTGCGCAACAAGTCAACCAGATGCAGTATGCGCAGACGTTCTCGTACACGAGGAGTGAGGTCGACCGCTTTGCGGAAACTCACCCGAGGTTCGACGAACTAGGCGAGCTAATCGAGTACGAACTAAAGTTCGGACACGATCTAGAAACGGCTTACAGGCGGGCGGACCTGCTTTCGCCCAACCCAGCGGCTCAGACCCGCAGCCCGGCGGCTCAGACCCGCAACCCCGACAGAAGCATCTCTGGTGCGCCTGAAAGCGCGCTGCCGTCTGGCAGTGAGCGCCGCCAGCGCAAGTCGGGAGAGAAGCAGCCGAGCCGCCGCGACACCATTCAGCGAGCGATCAACCGTGTGAATGGTGCCCTGTAAACCGTTTCATATCGGAGAGCCGTCATGCCTAACATTCAAGCCACATCTGCCTATCAGCAGGTGCTGTCGATGGCGCTGGAAGAGCGTTCCAGCGGCTACGAAGACATGGTGTCGAACAACAACGCGTTGCTCGCAGTCATGAAGCGCAAAGGTCTGTGGCAGACCTACTCGGGACCGCGCATCCGCCAGACCCTGCAAGTCGGAAAACAAGTCGCGCAGTGGTACTCGGGATACGATCAATTGCTCAATCCTGCAATCGATCTGTTCAACGACGCCTACTACGATCCGAAGATGGTTGTAGTGCCCATTGTGCTGTCGATGCAGGAAATTTTGAACAACCAGGGTGAAAACCAATTGATGGACGTCTACGACAGCTACATCGATGCTGCCGAGCGTTCACTGGAAGACACCATGGACGCCGCGCTGTACGGCGACGGCACCGCCAACGGCGGCAAGGCGTTGACCGGCCTCGCGACTGCGGTGCCGATCATCACCAACACCGGCAACTATGGCGGCATCGACCGCGCTACCGCGGTGATCTGGCAGACCAAGACCTACGACGCGCAGACCTACCTGCCCGCAGTCGGCACGCAGGTGAACGCCACCACCATCCGCCCGCTGCTCAACAGCATCATGACCAAGCATTCTCGCAACCGCGACTATGCGGATCTGATCGTGATGTCGCCCGAGCATTACGCGGCGTATGACGCGGCGACGATCGCGATCCAGCGCCAGACCAACGAGACGTCGATGGGCAAGCTGGGCTTCAGCGCGCTCGAATATGTCGGCGGCGGCAAGCGTGCCGAGATCGTGCTCGACGGCGGCATCGGTTCGAACATGCCAGCCAACACCAGCTTCGGTCTGAACACGGACAGCTTCCGGCTCCGTTATCACCCGGAGCGCAACTTCGACAAGCTGTTCGACGGCGACGGAATGATGCCGATCGATAAGGACGCGATCGCGCAGTTCATTGGATGGATGGGCGAGCTCACCATGACAAATCCAATGTTCAACTGGCGGTTGATCGATAGCAATCCGGCAACCTGACGATTGAGATCCGGGGGTGGATCAGTAGCTAGCCAGCACCTTCCCTCCTCCTCCGGTAACGGGGCTGCCGCCCGTCCCCGAACAACGGGCGGCAGCCTTACCTCTTAACCCTTGGAGACAAGTATGCCGATCGATCCGCGTAACCCCGACGCCAGCCTCGTGCCCATCTTCAAGGACTGGGCGCAACCGAACCCGGCGAAGACCGCGCAGGCGGGCCGCCCGATGTACGACGACGTCGAGATCGTCGAGATCCGTTTCCCCGGCTCGCGCGCGGTGAGCGTTTTCCCGGCGCAGGCGTTCTCGCACTGGGCGATCGACCCGAACAACGGCGGGCAGGTCAAAGTCACCTACGCCGAGCGGTTCGAGCGCCAGTACCGCCAATTCAAGATGCACGCGCAGCAGACCAAGACCGGCACGCCGCTCGACTTCGCACCGTTCCTCACCGAGGCGAGGCGCGCAGAGCTGAAGGGGCTGAACATCTACACCGTCGAGGCGCTCTGCGACGTCGACGGGCTCGAACTGAAGAACCTCGGCCATGGCGGCCGGGAACTGAAAAATCAGGCGCTGGAGTACGTCGCCAACTCCCGCAACGGCGCAGTCAACACGCAGGTGCAGGCAGAGCTGGAGGCGCTGCGGGCGCGCAATCAGGCGCTGGAGGAAGACGTCAGCGCCCTGAAGCAGCGCGCCGCCGTGTCAGCGCCGGGCGTCGAAGAGTTCGACGACATGAGCCCCGACCAACTGCGCGAATACATCACCGTCAACACCGGACACGCGCCGCAGGGCAACCTCTCACCCAAGACGCTGATGCGGATGGCGCGCGACGCGCGGCCAGACAAGGCAGCCTGATGACAATTCTGTCGGTGGTGAGGGACGTGTGCGCGGCAGTCGGGGTGATACCCCCGGTGTCTGTGTTCGCGTCCATCAACACCAACAGAACCATGATCGAGATGCTGGCGCTCGCTAACGAGATGGCACAGCGCATCGCCTACGACACCCGGGAGTGGGGCGCGCTGAAGAAGATGGCGACGTTCACAGGCGACGGCATCGTCACGCCGCCGGACACTGCCTACGTAGGCACGACGGCGTTTCCGCTCCCCGCCGACTACAAGCGCATGCTGCTGACGGCGGAGGTCTGGCGATCGACCGACCCGACAACGCCGATGCGGTTCATTCCCGACAGCAACGAGTGGATACGCCGCCGCCTCGGCAGCGACTATCACAGCCGCGGCGAGTGGACGCTTATGGGCGGTGACATCCTCATCCACCCGGTAATGGCCGGGCCGCGCCCGGCTGACCCGTTCACCGTGCCGCCGACGCCGCCGATGGCTGCGGTCACCGCCTCGTTCGCGTACCTGCAACGCAACTGCGTGAAGCTGGCGAGCGGCGGCTACGGCGACGCCTTCCTCGCCGACCTCGACAGCTACGTGCTCGACGAGCGGATCTTGAAGCTAGGGATGATCTGGCAGTGGAAGGCGCAGAAGGGGTCGTCCTACGCCGAGGACATGGGGACTTACGGTGACGCCCTGAACACCGCCTCCGGTGCCGACAGTCCGGCACCGATCATCATCGGTCGGCTGCCGCTGTCGTCGAGCGACATCGCGTACCCGTGGCAGATAATATGAGCATTCACCAAGGCTTCCGTCGCGTCCCGGTGCCGCCGCAGGCCGCACAGCAGATACAGGTGGCGCAGATCCTTGCGCCGACCCGCGGCATCATCGAGAGCGAGAACCTCGCCCTGATGCCGCCGGGCGCGGCGCTGATACAGGACAACTGGGCACCGACCATGCGCGGCGTGAAGCTGCGCGGCGGCACTATCCGCTGGTGCGACCTCCACGCACTCGACACCGTGGTTCCGCCAGTGCCCTCGCCGGATCGCAAGCCGGTGGTGTCGGCGTTCGAGTACACCAGCGGCAACATCCAGCGCATGTTCGCCGGGCAGCAGACCAAACTATTCGACGTGTCGTCCGGCGGGCCGATACTGGTCAAGAGCGGGCAGACGTCAGGCAACTACGCCGCCGCGCAACTGGCGAACGCCGCCGGGGACTTCCTTACCGCGGTCAACGACGGCGGCGACTTTCCGCTGCGGTTCGACGGCACGACGTGGACGACGCTGAACGCCGACCAGATCACCGGCCCGGCTGGCTCGCGGGTCGAGCACGGCGCGAACCTCACCTACGTCTGGAAGTATCGCAACCGGCTGTTCTTCATCGAGGGCTCCTCGATGAACGCGTGGTACCTGCCGCTCAACGCCATCGGCGGGGCGCTGTCGATGATCCCGCTGTCCGGCGCGGCGACCAAGGGCGGCAAGCTGCTGTTCGGGACCACTTGGTCCTTGGACGCAGGAGATGGCATCGACGACAAGTGTATTTTTGGGACCGACCTCGGAGAACTCCTGATTTTCACGGGCGGCAACCCGGCTGACGCAGCGAATTGGCGGCAGGAGGGGCGCTACGAAACCGCGCCGCCGCTGGGCATGAACGCGCACCACCCGGTCGGCGGTGACCTGCTCATCGCCACCGTCGAGGGCATCGTGCCGGTGTCGGCGGCGATCTCCAAGGACAGCATCCAGCTAGAGCTCGCCGCCATTACGCGCCCGATCAAGAACATGTGGCGGCAGGAAATGCTGGCGAAGCGCGAACACCCGTGGACGATGGAGAAATGGGACGAGTACGGCGCGCTGTTCGTGACGTGGCCCTACGGCAAGCCGGGCGACCAGCAGTGTGGGCTCATCAACATCTCGACCGGCGCGTGGGCGCGTTTCGTTGGGTGGGACGCGACCTGCTTCTGCCGCCTGCGCGGCGATATGTTCTTCGGCACGCAGGACGGCATCCTGATGCAGGCCGACCGCACCGGCTACGACGACGGCAACCACCGCAAGATCCCTTACGTCGCCACCGTGGTCGGCGGCTGGGAGGTGTTCCGCTCAAACGGCGGGACCACGGTGTGGCGGCAGGCGCGGGCGGCGTTCGTCGCCGGGGCCACCGAGCCGTTCCTACCGCAGCTTTCGGCGACGTCTGACTACCTGATTGCTATCCCGCAGCCGCCGCTCGCCGGTCCCGACCCCGGCGTATCCGACGTCTGGGATCAGGGGCTGTGGGACGAAGCAAAGTGGGACCAGCCGTCACTTAACCAGCCGACGACGCGCAGCACCGGCTGGGTGTCGATCGGCGTGACCGGCTTCAGCCACGCGCCGATCATACAAGTGACGGTGGCGCAGCAGGCCACGCCGAGGGTTGAGTTGATCGCGATCGCCGCGACCTACGAGCGCGCCGGGTACAACGTCTGAGGAGTGAACGATGGCAGACGCACCGATCCCGTCACCGATCCCGGTCCCGCCGACCGGAGAGAACGCCGACTACAATCCCGAGGGCGCTCTCGGTGGCATGTTTGCGCCCGCCTACATCAAGGGCTTCGCCCCGTCCGAGCAGGCGGTAGCGGCGTGGACGGCAAAGAACCGCCCGATCAGCTACAGCGACGTCGACGCGCTGCGGATGCCGCACGAGTGGCGCGAGCCGCAGCAGATGACCGGCTACGGCGACGTCTACGGCAGCGGGCGCATCCCGAACAATTTGTACTACGGCCACGATCAGGGGCAGGTCGATCCGCTGGCGCTGATCTCGCTGTCGCAGGGCGGGCCATACGACAAAGACGCGCGGCGCAACTCGATCGCTGCACGCCTCGCCGACAATCAAGCCAAGGAGCAAGCCTACAACGCACGGCCGCCGAAGAATTGGTGGGAGGTGTGATGCTTCGTTACGTCTACGGCTACGACACCCTCGTCTCGCAGTTTGTCGCGAGCCTGATACCGCATTGTCGGCGGGGGTTCGGGCCGAACGCGAAGACGATCGGCGTAATCGACGAGCAGGACCGCCTGATCGCGGGGCTGGTCTATCACAACTACGACCCCGAGGCCGAGATCATCGAGATCTCAGGCGCCGCAACGACGCCGCGCTGGCTGTCGCGCGGCATGGTCGCGCGCATGCATCAGTATCCGTTCCATCAGTGCGGCTGCCAGATGGTGGCGATGCGGATACCGGCCGACAACGAGCGGCTGCTGCGTCAGCTTGCGGTCTACGACTACGTCTTCGTGAAGGTAGCGCGTTTGTTCGGGCGCGACCGCGACGGCGTCATTGCTACGCTCACCGACAATGACTGGGCAGCGAACAGGTTCAACAAGCGGCTGAAGCATCACATCGACGATGCTCTGATCTATGCCGCTGAATATGCCGAGGAGGCAGCGTGATATGCCTGACATGCGCAACGCGATCGCGATGCAGATGATGCAGCAGGCGGCGAGAGGGCGCGGTCTGCCGACGAGCGGCTTTAGCCGACCAAGCAACCCGAACATAAATCCGAGCATGCCGGGCTTTGATCGGTTCTCGGGCGGGCCGCAGCCGTCGACCAGTGGTGGGCCGATGAGCCCGGCCGGAATGGCGGCCATGGCCGCGGGACCGTCTGGGATGCCTAACGCAATCCAGAGCGCGCAGATGGGCGCTCGTCGACCGCCGCCGATGCCGGGGGATATGCGCGGGGGCGGGGCACCGCCGCTTGGTCCGGGCATGGACCGCTTCATGCCGGGCGGCATGCCGACCCCCGAGGCATCGACCGCGATGATGCAGCAACAGATGGCTGCGCCCAATCCGTACATGACGATGCCGGGCTCGCCAGCTTTGGGCATGGGGGCATCCCCGACCATGCCGACGCCGCCAGTGCCGCCAGTGCCGGGAGTGTAAACGATGGTCGACTATAGCTCGATGATCCAGAAGTACCTGCCGCAGGCGAGCAACCAGCAGCGCAACAGCATCACGCAGGCGTTAATGAATATCCAGCACCCGCCGCCGCGGATGGGCATGCCGCCGCAACCGAACGCCGGGATACCGGCACCGGGCGCGGGCGCAGCGGGGCAGGCGACAACGCCGGGAGCGCCGGGGACACCGCCGCTGGGCGGGCCACCCGGGCCGATGGCACCGCCTGCGCCGCCGACCCCGGGGCAGGGGATCATGGGGACGCCGGGGCTGACGCCGCAGTCGATGGGTCAGAGCATGCAGCCCGGGGGCATGGTCCCCGGCGGGCCTAACGTGGCTCCGCCGCCGATCCTTGGGCAGCCGCCGCAGCCACAGAACCCGAACATGGTGCCCCCGCCAGCGGTCGGCTCCGGGGAAGTCTATTGAAGGTGAAGCATGGGTAAGCCAGATCCCCCGTCACCGCCCAATCCGGTTGACACCGCGCGAGCGTCGACGTCGACCAACGTAGGCACATCGATCGCCAATGCGTTTCTTGGCAACACAAACCAAGTCACGCCGGACGGCTCGCTGCGCTACGACACCACCGGCTCCTATACTTGGAACGACCCCTACACCGGGCTCGCGGTTAACATCCCGACGTTCACGGCGACGCAGTCCCTGTCCGAGCAGGCCGCCGCCACCAAGGCACAGAGCGACGCCGCAAAGTACAATCTCGCTGGGATGGCGAACCAGCAGAGCGACCGCCTCTCCAAGCTGCTCGCCAACAATCTTGATACTTCGGGAGCCCCGGCCCCCGGCGACCCGAACCTGATCGGCAATATCTTAAAGCCGCAGACCACGTTCGGAGACGCCGGTCAGCAGCAGTCGAGCCTTGGCAATTACGGCCAGCAACTCACCGAGTTTGGCGACGCAGGCGCAATCACACGGGACTATGGCCCGGCGGACAACTTCTCCGCCGACCGCGGCCGGGTCGAGGAGGCGCTGTATGGGCGGCTCAATCCGCAGCTTCAGAAGGAACGCTCCAACATCGAGCAGCGGCTCGCCGATCAGGGTATCCGCTACGGCTCACAAGCCTACGCCTCGGCGATGGACGACTATAACCGGCAGTCGAACGACGCGCGCCTCGCGGTAACCGCGGCGGGCGGGCAAGAGCAGCAGCGCATGATGGATATGGCTGCACAGCGCGCGGGCTTCCAGAACGCCGCGCAGCAGCAGGACTTCACCCAAAAATACGGCCGCGCGCAGTTCGCCAATGAAGGGCAAAAGCAACAGTTTCAGGAGACACTCCAGGCCGGACAATTCGCCAACGACGCGCAGAGAAATACATTCACGCAGGAGGCAGCGCGCGGCGAGTTCGCCAATGCCGGGCTCGCACAACAGGTGGCGCAAGCGCAGTCGACTTTCAACGCATCCAACATGGCGCGCAATCAGTACATGTCGGAGCAGTACGCGATGCGCAACCAGCCGATCAACGAAATATCGGCTCTACTGTCGGGTTCGCAGATTAACAACCCGAACTTTGTGA
>Ga0190271_10001687_pt1 | contig 12821 bp, 13 predicted proteins | sample Popmic356T_FD_133747 | JGI IMG/M metagenome (GOLD analysis project Ga0190271, IMG submission 133747) | Populus adjacent soil microbial communities from riparian zone of Weber River, Utah, USA - 356 T | ecosystem: Environmental > Terrestrial > Soil > Riparian zone | place: USA: Utah | collected...
ACGAAGCGCGGCGTCGGCTCGTTCATCTCCGCAACACCCGCGCAGGCGCAGACGCCGCGCGATCACGATCGTCGGCTGCGCGCGTTCGCCACGCGCGTGCTGGCCGATGCCGACGCGGCTGGTTTCACCATCGACGATGTGATCGCGGCGCTCGACGCACATCGGCAGGGAGGAGCATAGATGGTCCCCTGCGCGGCCCGCCGAGTGAGCTCCGCGTCGCTGCATCGCCGCCGCCCCGCTCTTGGCGGCACCGGGGTTCCGGGTATAGCGTGGCGCTGTGTTCCCTGTCAGAAATCTCTGGCTTCTCGCGATGCTTGCAGCGATCGGTGCGTGCGGGAGCGCGGCGCCGCCAGTGGACGTGCCCGCCGCGGCCGACAACGTCGAGATGCAGGCCATCGTCGATGCCGACCAGGCCGATCGCGAGCCTGACCTGAAGGATTTTGACTGGGCCTCCATGGCCGAGCGTGACGGCACGCGCCGCGCCCGCGTGCGGGCCCTCCTCGAGGGAGGGGCGCTTCGCACTGGAACGGACTTCGCCAACGCCGCCCTCGTGTTTCAGCACGGCGCGACGGACGACGACATCCTGCTCGCGCACGTCCTCGCGATGACGGCCGTGGCTCAGGGGCACGACAGTCGACGCATGGCCGCGATGACGCTCGACCGGTATCTCGGGCGGGTCGGGCAGTCGCAGATCTTCGGCACCCAGTTTTCGACCAGTGATGTCAACGACGCCGCGAAGTGGACGCTCGAGCCCTACAACAGCGATTTGATCCCGGACACGTTGCGCGCCATCAACTGCGTGGCCTCCCACGAGTCAACCGCGCAGCAGCTCGATCGCCTCAAGCGCGGGGACATGACCGAGCCTGCCCCGGTCTGCCCCTGACACTGTCGTCGGCGATGCATTCTGTGTCATTGGCTTGAGGGCATCACGGAACGGGTGTGCCGGGACCGCACCCGGCACGCGAAGGGGCAGCCATGTCCAGTTACGCAGTTCAGGTCCGGACCCTCGAGAGCGTCCCTCTGGCGGTCATCCGTGGATCCGCGCGTGCCGCCGATCGGCCGCGAGTGGTGCCCGAGTGGTGTGGCCTGGTCTGGAACGCGGTACGCGGACAACAAGCGAAGGCTGGCAGACACGTTGCGGTCTATTGGGATGATGCCATTCGACTCGAGGTTGGCGTGGAACTCCTTGGGCCATTTGTGGAGGTGGGCGATGTCGTCCTGTCGGCCACGCCGCCAGGGGCCGTGGCGTCGGTAAGGCACATGGGCCCGTACAGCGGGCTCGGCGCCGCGCACGAGGCCGTTCGCGGCTGGTGCAGGGCGAACGACCACAATCTCGCCGGGCCGAACTGGGAGATCTATGGCCACTGGCAAAGCGAATGGGATCTGGACCCGTCGCTGATTTGCACCGACGTCTTCTACCTCGTGGCCCAAGGCTGACTGTCGCCTTCGCGCCCGCAACGTCGGTTGCGATGAGACTTCCGCCGCCGAGGACATCGCGATGCTGAAATCGTATGATTGGTGACATTCAGCCGAGGGGGTGTTCCGTGATCAATCGTCGCGATTTCCTCAAGACCACTTCGTGTGTCGCTGGTGCGGCGCTTCTGGCCGAGCGGACCGCCTTGGCAGCCCAGGGCACTCTTATCACCCGCGCGGTTCCGAAGACCGGCGAGTTGCTTCCGATGATCGGTCTCGGAAGTTCCGCGACGTTTGCGTCCATGGCGCGCAGCGAGGATGCGCGCGCCTTGCGCGATGTGCTCGGGACGCTGGTCGATCGCGGGGGGCGGGTGTTCGATACAGCACCGGGATATGGCGCCTCCGAACAGGTCGCCGGTGACATTGCCAACGAGCTCGGCATTCGCGACAGGATCTTCTGGGCCACGAAGGTGAACGCGGCCGGTCGCGAGGGACTGTCGGGCGCCCGGGCGGATCCGATGAAGGCGCGCGCGCAGATCGAGGAATCGTTCAGGAAGTTCAGGGTTCCAACTATCGATCTGTTGCAGGTGCACGACGTCGTCGACGTGGCCACCCATCTGCCGATCGTCAAGGAACTCAAGGCGGCAGGCCGTGTGCGCTACATCGGCATCACCTCCACGCGCGAGAACCAGTACGCGGAACTCATCGGCTACATGAAGAACGAGCCACTGGATTTCGTCGGCGTCGACTACGCCGTCGACAATCGCGAGGTGGAGAAGGAAATCTTTCCGCTCGCCAGGGAAAAGGGGATCGGTATCCTCAACTACGTGCCGTTCGGCCGCACGCGCCTTTTCGCGCGCGTCAAGGGCCAGACGCTCCCGGCATGGGCCGCCGAATTCGACGCCGGCACGTGGGCTCAGTTCTTCCTGAAATTCGCCATCAGCCACCCGGCGGTGACCGTCGTCACGCCGGCGACCAGCAACCCGAAGAACATGCTCGACAATATCGGTGGTGGCATTGGTCGCCTGCCGGACGCCGAACACCGAAGGCGCATGATCGCGCTGATCGACTCGCTGCCGGCTGCGTGAACGCTCACCGCGCCGCGTGACGATCCAGCCCGTGCTCTCACACCATCGTCGACTCTTTGCCTTTGACCACTGGGCGAACCTCGTCGCGCTCGATGCCGTCGCGCTGGTGGCGGGCCGCGTGCCGAGAGCCATCGAACGTCTGAACCACATCCTCGGCGCCAGCCGCGTGTGGCTGGGACGCGTCACGGGAGAGCCGCCGCCATTCGGACACGATGCGTCCTTTGATGTGGTAGAACTCCGGCGCGAGTTCGAGGCCGCGCGAGCGGGATGGGAAGCGTTTCTGGACGCGCAGACGGACGCCGACCTGTCGCGCGTGATCGCGTACGGCAACACACAGCGTGTAGCCCTTGGCGATATCCTGACGCACCTGCCGTTGCACGGTCAGCAGCACCGCGGACAGATCAACGTCGACCTTCGCGCCGCAGGAATTACACCGCCGTCGATCGACTACGTCCACGCCGCGCGGCACGGGCGGTTCTGAACAGCCGCCGGACGGCCCCCCGCAGTGACAGGTGCCGTGAGCATGGGGCCCGCTTCAGCCCGCCATCCGGCTCCGCAGGAACCGCACGCCATCGAATGCGATGTCTTCGGGGCTGGCCTCGATGTCGCGCCAGATCGCCGCGGCAGCGCTGAGGTCCCCGAGCGCGAAGCCGAAACTCTCGATCGTCAGCCAGTTGTCGTAGTTGATGTCCCGGAGTGCGACGAACACCTCGTCCCACTCGACGTGGCCGTTGCCGGGTGTGCCGCGATCGTTTTCACAGGCATGGAAGTGTTTGATGTGCTGCCCGGCCGTGCGGATGGCGGCGCCGATGTTCTTCTCCTCGATGTTCGCGTGGAACGTGTCGAAGAGCAGGCCGACCCGTGGGTGGTTGACCGCTGCACACAGCGCGGCACCGTCCGCGGCCGTATTGAGAAAGAACGTTTCGAAGCGGTTGAGTGGCTCGATGCCGAGGGAGACGTCGTAGGCATCGAGGATGCCGCCGATCTGTTGATACCCATCAATCGCCCGCTTCCATTCGTCGTCTGTCCGCCGGCGGCCGGGCAGGTAGCCCACCGGCGCGTAGAGGGGGCCGGCGAACAGGCGTGCACCCAGTTCCGCCGCCGCCTTGATCGCGCTGCCGATGTGATCGACTGTCCGCCGGCGCACCTGCGCGTCGTCGCTGATCAGGCTCAGGTCGGGGAGGAGCGATGCCACCGCGGTGCGCTCGAGACCCGCGGCTTCGGCGCCGCGACGAATGGCAGCCGCCTCGAACAGCGCGGGCCGGAAGATCGGAATCTCGACGCCGTCGAACCCGCCCGCCTTGAGGCGCGGAAGCAGATCGAGGTGAGCCGGCGTGAAATCCGCTGACCAGATGTACGTGTTGACGCCGAACTTCATGCGATGTCTTCCGCCAGATCACGAGGCGACAGAGGGGGGCGGCCGTTACGCGAGGACGCCCGCGCGTTTCATGACCGCCGTCGTACTTTCGAGGCCCAGGCGCGCCTGCTCTTCGGGCGCGATGTTGTCGAGGCGTGGGCCGATCGTTTCGCAGGCCACGCCGCCCTGCCAGCCGATCTTCCGAAGCGCTTGAAAGAATCCGGTGAGATCGATGATGCCCTCGCCTGGCAGCAGCCGCATGTTGTCCTGGACGTCGGCCGGTGGCATCTGGCGGGCGTCCGACAGGTGCAGGTGCACGATGCGCTCTCGCGGCGTTGCGAGGATGTCGGCGACGGTGCCGCCCGAGTGGTGCCAGTGCCACACGTCGAGTGTGACGCCGATGTTCGGACCGGCCTCCTGACAGAGTGCCGCCGTTTCCGCGAGGGTCCAGACGAACGGTACCGGTGGCGCGGGCGGCGGGGCATTCGGATCTGCCGCGGCGCCGCCTGCCCGGCCGCCGCCGCCGCGTCCGGAGCGGAAGACCAACGGGCCGAGGAACTCGAGGCTCAGCCGCACGTCGTGCTTCACGAACACCTCGGAGATCGCCGCAAGCCGATCGCGCACGATCTTCCAGCGTTCCTCTTTCGGCTGGCCTCCGGGCGTCGTCGCGCTCAGCACCAGCTGAAACTTCCGGCTCCCGAATGCCGCGCTCAGCGCCGCGTCGTCGGCCATCGTGGCCATCCGCGCCTTGAACGCGGCATCGTCGCCGTTAAGTGGATTCGGCGTCGGCAAGTTACAGATCGTCGGCACGATGCCGAGCTCCTTCATCAACGCCCGCGTGGCTTCGGCGCCGGCTTCCTTGGCCGGTCCCCAGGCGTAGTCGATGCCCTTGTAGCCGACCTTGGCCGCGAGCCGGGCCTGATCGGGCCATCCCACGCCACGGGCCGTGGCCCATGGCGCCATCGAGATGAACATGCCCGCGGGCTGCTGAGCCGCGAAGGCCGACTGGCTCGCGGCAAGTGCGGCGACGCCGAGCGACGCGTGTTCGAGGAACTGTCGTCGATTGAGCGGGACGGACATGTGCAGGCTCCTTGGTGGTGCGGTCACGATACACCCGGGAGACCTTGTGCGGAAGGGCGCCACCCTGTCCGACAGGCCGGCTCCTGCTAGACTGGCGCACACACGACTCATCTCACGGCGAAAGGTGCGCTATGGCTCAAGGTGCAGGGGCAACCGTCCACGACGTGGTCATCATCGGCTCGGGCGCCGGTGGCGGCACGGTCACGAAGGTGCTGGCCGACATGGGGATCAAGGTACTGCTGATGGAAGCAGGCCCGATGATCAACATGACGGATTACAAGACCATGATGGGGCCGTCTGACTTCTGGCATCGGGGCGCGGGCGAGGCGGCCGAGTTGTACACCACCGGCCAGACGACGGCGCTCAACTACTCGGCGAGTTATTCGGCGAACATCGTCGACGAGCCCTACACGCAGGCCGAGGGCAGCCAGTTCCGGCTCTTCCGTTCGCGGGTCCTCGGCGGCCGTACCAATCACTACGCGCGTGTGCAGTTGCGCTACTCGGACTACGACTTCAAGCCGAAGTCCATGAACGATGTCGGCTGGGACTGGCCGATCGGCTACGCCGACATGGCGCCGTACTACGACAAGGCCGAACGGCTCATCGGCGTCACCGGCCGGCCCGAGGGGCTGCGCAGCGCGCCCGACGGCATCTTCCAAACGCCGGCGCCGTTCAAGGTGCACGAAGAGCTGCTGTACCGCTCGTGCGCGAAGCTCGGCATCAAGGCGACCAGTGCACGGCAGGCCGTCATCACCAGTCCGCTCAACGGACGTCCGGGCTGCATCTACTGCGGCCAATGTGGCCGCGGATGCCGGTTCGGATCGAATTACGCATCGCCGTACGTCCAGATCTTTCCGGCGATGCGGACTGGCAACGTCACCGTCCTGGCCAACGCGATGGCGCGCGAGCTCATCACGGACGCGTCCGGCAAGGTCACCGCCGTGTCGTACATCGACAAGACCACCGGCGCCGAGCAACAGGTGCGGTGCCGCACGGTGGTGTTGTCGGCTGCGGCGTGTGAGTCGGCGCGGCTGCTGCTCAACTCGAAGTCGTCGCGCCATCCGAGTGGACTCGCGAACTCGTCCGGCACCGTCGGCAAGTATCTGACCGACACAGTCGGGTTCGGTCTGGCGGCCACGGTGCCGTACCTGCGCGGCACGCCCGTTCACAACACGGATGGGTACGGCGCGCACCTGTACATTCCGTGGTGGATGGCCGATCGCCATCGGGAGCTCGACTTTCCGATGGGCTACCACGTCGAGGTCGGCGGCGGCGGGTTCGGGCAGCCGACGCTCGGGTTCGGTGCGGGAGCCTACAACCAGAGCGAGGGGTACGGCCTGCCGATGAAGCAGGCCATCCGCGATTCGTACGGCGGCATCAATATCAGCCTCACCGGCCGCGGATCGATGGTGCCGAACGAAGACTCCTACTGCGAGATCGACCCCGGCGTGAAGGACAAGTGGGGCATACCGGTGCTGCGGTTTCACTGGAAGTGGAGCGACTATGAACTGAACCAGGCGCGACACATGCGCGAGAGCTTTCGCGCGATTCTCGAAACACTCGGCGGCACGGTGGCGACACCGGCGGCGCGTGGTGGCGGGGCTGGACGTGCGGGCGGCCCGGCGGCTCCGACGGGGCCGGCCGGACAGCCGCAGGCCGGACGCGGCGTAATCAATCCCCCCGGCGTCGCCCCGAACGACGATCGCCCGGTGCTCGGCGCCGGCGGTGGCATCATTCACGAGGTCGGGTGCGTCCGGATGGGCGACGACTCGAGGACGAGCGTCCTGAACCGCTTCTGCCAGGCACACGACGTCAGGAATGTCTTTTCCGCGGATGGTGGCCCGTTCGTCAGCCACGGCGACAAGAACCCGACGCACACGATCATCGCGCTGGCCTGGCGCACGGCCGAGTACCTCGCCGAAGAAATGAGGAAGGGCAATGTCTGAGATCAGCCGCCGCGATGCCCTCAAGGGCCTGGCCGCCGCCTTCGCCACGGCCGGTGCCATCGATCAGTTCGTCGCCGCCGACGCGCACATGGCGGTGGCGCAGCTCACCGCTGTCGGGCCGTATACCCCGACGGCGCTTTCCGCACACCAGTACCAGACGCTGCTGAAGCTGGCGGACTTCATCATTCCGGTCGAAAACAACAAGCCCGGCGCCGTGCAGGCCGGGGTGCCAGGCTGGATCGATACTCTCCTGGCGGTGAACGCGGATCTGAAGAAGCGTTACACCGACGGCCTTGCGTGGATCGACCAGGAAATGACGACGAGGCACAAGGTGACCTTCGCCAACGCCGTACAGGTTCAGCAGACGGGATTGCTGGATCAGATCGCGTTTCAGAAGAACCGTTCGCCTGAACTCAACCCGGGGATCGACTTCTTCATCCTGCTGCGGCGGATGACCGTGGACGGGTTCTACACGAGCCCGATGGGCCAGCGCGACATCTACCAGGGCAACGCGGCCCGCGCGGAGTTCACCGTGCCGAAGGACGCAATGGACTACGTCATCAATCGCAGTCCGTTGAAGTAGGTCCGATCGATGAGGGTTGTGCAAGGCCGGCTGGTGTACGTCCTTGGTGCGGTCGCGGTGGCCGCCATGACCGCGCACGTGGGAGGTCGCCAGGTAGCGGGTACCGACGATCTCCCTGAACTGGCGGCCGAAGGGCAGGTGGTGTTCGGCACGTCCTGCGTGTCGTGTCACGACGCCGAAGGTGGGTCCGGTTCAGCGCCTGCGCTCAGCGGCCATCCGTCCATGGGCGCGCGCGATCACATCGTGCGCCAGATCCTGCGCGGGAACCTCGAAAAGGGGATGCCCGCCTTTGCGGCCACGCTCAGCGATCGCCAGGTGGCCGCCGTGGCCACGTACATCCGCAATGCATGGGACAACGCCCACGGCGTCGTCCTGGCCGCTGACGTGAAGAAGGTGCGCGACGAGGGGAAGGGGAAGTAGTCCGTTCCCACTTCACCTGAGGGCTGCCTCGCAGTCGTCGAGCGCGTCCCTTGCGGCTGACAGCCAGGCGTCGCCGGTCTGGTCGATCGCCAGCATCACGGGGAGCGTCCACGCGTTGTCCCGTATCAGGCGCAGTACCTCGACGAGGAGTGTCTTATCCACGTTCTTCACTCTTACGTGCGAGATTCTGGGCGCGTGCTCCTTCAGGAATGGCACAGGCGAACCGAGTCCTCCGGTGGTCCAGGCGTCGATGTCGACTCCGACAGTGATGGAATCGTCGTGCTGCAGGATCCGGCCGAGTTCGGCCGCGCTCGTCGTCTCGTCGTTCGTGAAGCTGAGCTGGAGGTCGTGGCGATCCGCCAGCGCGACAAGGCGCCGTGGTCCGGCAAGCGAGGCGCACGTGGTCAGCGTACGCGCGCCCACGGCACGCGCCACCCGGCACGCGTAGTCCACCTCGTCGTCCGACCAAAGGACCAGGTGTGGAACCCGGACGATCTCGATCGAGACGTCAGCCTCGTGCCAGACTCGACGGAGGTCGGCCAGCGGTGCAAGCGCCACGGTCGTCCGCCAGGCTTGTACTTGTGCATCGAACGTCTGCTTGGCGAGTTCGTACGAGTCGCGCAGGACATCCTCCTCGAGCTCGAGGAGGCCGAACGCGAGGCCGTCGGCCGGCGGAGGCTCGATCGGCACGGTGGGGACCGGCGCTTCGAGCTCGATCTCGAGCGTGTCGATCGCGACTTCGACCACGACGATGCCCAGGTCCAGGCAGCGGGCGAGCGTCGATTCAAGCGACCGCCCGGCCGGGCCGACCGTTCCGGGGATCGAGAGGCCCAGCCGCACCCCGTGCGTCCGGACAAGGGGATGTGGTGTGGGCGCGCCCATTGGTGCCATCGTAGTTCGAACCTACCGAACCTACCGAACCTACCGAACCTACCGAACCTACCGAACCTACCGAACCTGTCGTACCTGTCGTCCCTGCTAGAATCCCCAGCTATGTCCGAAGAGTCACTCGACGAACTGCGCAAGCGGATCGACGACATCGACAATCAGCTGGTCGACCTGCTGGCCCGCCGGCACGAGGTGATCCGAGGCGTCGCCGACTTCAAGGCGCGCACGAATGCGCCGTTGCGCGATGTGCTCCGCGAGGCGCGCCAGGTGGCCAGGCTGGCCGAGCGGGCGCGCGCCGCCGGCCTCGACGAATTGTTCGTGACGCGCATCCTGCGCGAAGTGCTCGACTTCTCCGTCAGGACACAGGAAATGCGGCTCGGGGCCGCGGCCCAGGCCGACCGCACGCGCCCCGCCAGTGTCGTGTTTCAGGGGTCGGACGGCGCGTTCAGCCATATCGCCGGCCGGCGGTTCTTCGGTCCCCGGCAGTCGAACGTGACGTACCGCGGCGTACAGACGTTCCGGGCGATGCTCGAAGAAGTACGCGCGGGCACGGCCGACTTCGCGATGCTGCCGATCGAGAACACGACGTCGGGGTCCGTGCACGACGCGTACGACGCGCTGTCGCACACCGATCTCGCGATCATCGGCGAAGAAGTGCTGCGGATCGAGATGTGTCTCATCGGCATTGCCGAGGTGCCGATTGAGACGCTGCGGAAGGTCTACTCGCACCCGCAGGCGCTGTCGCAGTGCACGGCCTTTCTGGCGTCCTTGCCGCAGGCCACGGTCGAGACCTTCGTCGACACCGCGATGAGCGTCGAGCGCATCAAGCAGGAGAACGATCCGACCCACGCGGCGATCGCCAGCGCCGAAGCCGCGGCGCTGCACGGCCTGCACGTGCTACGGCGCGACATCGCCAATCATCGCGAGAACTACACGCGGTTCCTGGTCATTGCCCGAGAGACCGAGCCGTGGGACCGCCGGGTGCCGTGCAAGACGTCCGTGATGTTCGTGACGTCACACGAACGCGGCGCCCTGCTCTCGGTGCTCAACGTCGTCGCGGGTCACGGTCTGAACCTTACGAAGCTCGAGTCCCGCCCGCGCCCCGGCCGGCCGTTCGAGTACCTCTTCTACGTCGACTTCGAGGGTAACGTGGCCGAGCCGAACGTGCAGCGCGCGCTCGACGAGATGGCCGGCCTGACCAAGTCGCTGAAGATCTTCGGCTCATATCCGGCCAGGACGGTGAAGGCGGAGTAGGGGAGGCTTGGGGCTTGAAGGCTTGGAGGCTTGGCGGATGGAGCAGCGGTTCCTGGGCGATTCCGGTTTGAGTGTTTCGGTGCTGAGTTTCGGCACGATGACGGTGGGTGGTCGCGACCGCTTCGGCAAGATGGGGAATCTGGGCGTTGCCGAAACCTCGCGCATGCTCGACGTGTGCCTCGAGGCCGGCCTCACGACCGTCGACACCGCCGACATGTACTCCTACGGCACGGCCGAGGAGATTCTGGGTGAAGCCCTGAAGGGTCGCCGTCAACAGTTTGTGCTCGCGACCAAGGCGTTCATGCGGATGGGCGCCGGGCCCCACGATGTCGGGCTCTCGCGAAAGCACCTGATGGAAGCGTGCGAGGCGAGCCTCCGTCGTCTTCAGACCGACTGCATCGATCTCTATATCTGCCATCAGCCCGACCAGTTCGTACCCGTCGAAGAGACAATGCGCGCGTACGACGATCTCGTGTCACAGGGCAAGGTGCGGTACGTCGGCTGCTCGAATCACTCGGCCTGGCATGTGATGAAGGCGCTCGGTGTGTCCGATCGGCTGGGCCTGGTCCGCTACACCTGCCAGCAGGTGAACTACTCGCTCATCGCGCGCGACGTCGAGCACGAGATCGTGCCGATGGGCCTGGACCAGGGACCGGGCCTGATGGCCTGGAGCCCGCTGCAGGCGGGGCTGCTGACCGGCAAGTTTCGCCGCGGCGTACGGCCCGACGTGAGCCGGCTGAACGAGCTCGACGCCCCCGGCACGATCGATTACGAGCGCGTCTACCGCATCGTGGACGTCCTCGACGCGATCGCGACCGAGCGGAACGTCACGCCCTCGCAGGTCGCGCTGAACTGGGTGATGAATAAGCCGGGCGTTGGCACGGTGATCATTGGCGCTCGACACGAGCAGCAACTCAAAGACAACCTGGCCGCGGCGACATGGCGGCTGACCACGGACGAAATGACCCGGCTCGACGACGTGAGCGCGCTGCCAGAGCCGTATCCGCACTGGCATCAGCACAAGTTCGGCGTCGAGCGGAATCCGCCCATGCCTCGCGTGCGGAGCTGATCCTCGCGTGTCCATGCCCGACGGCCCCCTCCGGATGGTTCCGCTCGCCGCTCCGCCGCAGGGCGAGTGGCGCGTGCCGGGATCGAAGAGCATCACCAATCGCGCGCTGCTGCTGGCCGCGCTCGCCGAAGGGGAGACGCGGCTCGAGGGCGTGCTCCAGAGTGACGACACCCGTCACATGCGCAACGGCCTCGAGGCGCTCGGCATCGAAATCGTCGAGGAAGACCCCACGACATGGATCGTGCGCGGTGGCCGGTCCCGTCTGAAACAGCCGGCCCGCGAGCTGTTTATCGGGAACAGCGGCACGACGGTTCGGTTCCTGACGGCGCTGGCGGTACTGGTGCCCGGGTCGGTGACACTCGTGGGCGATGCCCACATGGCGAAGCGTCCGATTCAGGATCTGGTCGATGCGCTGCGTCAGCTCGGCGTTCGAGTTGACTGCGCAAGCGGCTATCCGCCGGTGACCGTACATGGCGGCTCGTTTCCCGGCGGTCGTGTATCGATGCGCGGGGATCGATCGAGTCAGTACCTCTCCGCGATGTTGATGGCGGGGGGACTCGCCGAGTCTCCGCTCGAGGTCGTCGTCGAGGGTACGCTCGTGAGTCGGCCGTACGTCGGTATTACCGAACGGATGGTGACGGACTTCGGCGGATCGATTGCGTCTGATGGCCTGCGGTTCCTGGTCAGTCCATTGGCCGCCTACCGGCCGCGCACCTACGTCATCGAACCCGACGCGTCGTCTGCAAGTTATCCGTTCGCGCTCGCGGCCGCGTCGCGCGGGAGTCTGATCGTGCCGGGCCTGCGCGGTGACGCGTTGCAGGGCGACGTCGCGTTTGCCGACGTGCTCAAGCGCGCTGGCGCCTCGGTGACACACGAGGCTGGCGGCGTCCGTGTCGAAGGCCATGATCTACATGGTGTTGACGAGGACATGCATCACATTTCGGACACGGTGATGACGCTGGCGGCCATCGCGCCGCTCGCCGACGGTCCGACGATGATCCAGAACGTGGCGAATATCCGGATCAAGGAGACAGACCGTCTGGAGGCGACGGTGGCGGAACTGCGGCGTCTAGGTCAGAGCGTAGACCATGGAGCTGACTGGCTGCGCATCGAGCCGCGCCCGATCGTGCCCGCCGTCGTCCGGTGTTACGGCGATCACCGCATGGCGATGAGTTTCGCGGTTCTGGGTGCGATCCGCGAGGGCATCACGATCGAGGATCCCGCGTGCGTGGCGAAGACGTATCCGACGTTCTGGGACGACCTTGCGCGATGTTACGCCGCGCAGGGGGCGAGGCTGCTGTCGTAGCCGCCCTCACCACGAGTCTGCCGGACTGCCTCCGATAGAGGCTCCGCCGGCTAGACCACGATCAGCAGGTGAGGCTGCGCCTCGAGGCCCTTTGGGGCGAACCAGGTGATGTATTCGTGGACGAGATCGATTTCGACGACGTACGTCCCCGGTTCGGTGATCGCCGTGCCGTTGAGCGAGACCTGCGTTCGGTCACCGGGGTTGACCACACCAGGCAGGGCGGTGCGGACGTTGTCGTATGAGATGAGTTCGTCGCCCGCGCCCGATCGTCGGTACAGGTGATACGACAGGTGTACGGGGAACTGGCTGTGTGAACACCACGCCGCGTGGCTGCCGTTGTCAATCGTCACCGGGATGGACCACGGGGCTCCGGATCGCACCTGGTGCACCGATTCGTCACCCACCGCGAGGCGGCCC
>Ga0190271_10001688_pt1 | contig 12819 bp, 14 predicted proteins | sample Popmic356T_FD_133747 | JGI IMG/M metagenome (GOLD analysis project Ga0190271, IMG submission 133747) | Populus adjacent soil microbial communities from riparian zone of Weber River, Utah, USA - 356 T | ecosystem: Environmental > Terrestrial > Soil > Riparian zone | place: USA: Utah | collected...
GATGTGGGAGGACGGCGACCAGGTCCTGGTCAGTGCCGTGGCAAAGGAGCGGGGAGCGTCGGTTCTATCGAACGGCGTCGTAAGACGCAGAACGTAAAACGTACAACGGAGATCCGTGCCTTTCAGGCACGAATCTCTACCGGTGTCCCGATGGCCACGACCTCGTGGAGGCGAGTGATGACGTCGTTGGCGACGCGGACGCAACCCAGTGACAACGCAAGACCGATCGAGCCAGGGTCGTTGGTCCCGTGGATCCCGATGATCCCGTCACCCCCGTTGAATTCGGTCACGGTGTCCGATCGGGCTGACAGACCGAGGGCGTGGGGGCCCCACGGGCTGGTCGGGTCGGCCAGGGCGACGCTGTCGGTGACAAAGAACTGCCCTGTCGGGGTGGGGCTGGCCTGGCTTCCGATTCCGACGGTGGTGGCGATGACCTCGTCGTCTCCCACGACATAGCTCAGGGTTCGTGCGGAGAGATCGATCAGAACTTTCCCTTCCACGACGAAGGCGACCATCTCGTCGGAGCGGACCCATCCCTCGGAGCCGTTGGGACGGCCGGGGAGGAGGACCCGGGCCCATCCATCACTCGGTCCCTCCACGACCGCCAGCACGGTGGTAGTGCCCAGGATCGTGGTCGGCTCGAGGGAGCGAATCGGCTCGGTCTCGTTCGGGGCGTCAAAGACCTCCACCGCTTGGCGCGCACCGAGGACGAGAGAGGACCCTTCGGGCAGGGATTGGACGTCGAGAACCTCCTCGACCGTGGTGGTCGTGGCCATCGAGGTGGTCGTGGACGAAGGTGCGGTCGTGACGGGCGCCAGGCTGGTGGTAGGGGCGACGGTCGGAGCAGACTCGGTCGCTTCGGCGCCGGCACAAGCGGTCGCCGCCACCAAGAGGACGGACAAGGCGATGCGTCGCATCTGAAGGAATGGTATCGGCAGCGTGGAGGAGAACTGTTCTGCCTTGATTGCCGGCCGACTTCGCCCCTCGGCAACCCTCTCTGGTCCTGGCTGGCCAACGGCCTATCTCCATCACACCTCGGGGCGAACAGACGCCGGTCGGCCGGGGCTACCGCTCCAGGGAAAGGCCTCTCATGCGTTGCCCCGGTTACGCTGCTGCTCCGATGCCGAGGGTGTTCGTCAGCGACTTCATGCCCGGGGACATCCTCGAGCCCCTGGCGGATCTCGCCGAGATAGAGGTTTGGGGCGAGAAAGAGCGGGTGCCCCGGGAGACCCTCCTCGAGCGGCTGGCCGATTGTGACGGCTGGCTGTCGATGCTCTCGGACAGGATCGATGCCGAATTGCTCGATTCAGCTCCGAAGCTGAGGGTGGTCTCGCAGATGTCGGTGGGAGTCGACAACATCGATGTCGAGGCATGTCGGGCCCACCGGGTGTCGGTTGGCCATACCCCCGACGTGCTGACCGAGACCACCGCGGACACCGCGTTCGCCCTCATGTGCGCCGCAGTCAGACGTCTCCCCGAGGGCGAGGCCATCGTCAAGTCGGGAGCATGGGGCCCGTGGGACCCCTGGCACTTTCTGAGCGACGACCTGCACGGCGCCACACTCGGGATCGTCGGGATGGGGCGGATAGGCCAGGCGATCGCCCGGCGGGCCTATGGGTTCGACATGCAAGTGCTGTACACGGCACGGTCGAACAAGGACGTCCCCGGGGCGACGCGGCTCGAACTCGCCGGGCTGCTTGAGAGGTCGGACATCGTGGTGATCGCCGTCCCCCTCTCCGAGGAGACGCGAAGGCTCATCGGCAGGGCCGAACTGGCGAACATGAAGGACTCGGCGATCCTGGTGAACGTCGCACGCGGCCCGATAGTCGACACCGATGCCCTGGTGGAGGCGTTGGCTGGCGGATTGATCGGCGGGGCCGCCCTGGATGTCACCGATCCCGAGCCCTTGCCTCCTGATCACCCGTTGCTTCAATTCCCCAATTGCCTGGTGGTGCCTCATATCGGCAGTGCGACCATCCCGGCGCGGACGGCGATGGCCTCCCTCGCCGTGGCCAATGTGGTGGCTTATCTCCGCCAGGAGCCCATGCCTGCCTGGCTAACGGGTAGCGCCGAACAACCCTTGGGCGACTACTCTGCTCCGGGTTCCCCCTCTGAGTCGAGTGATAGCTGACCCATGTTCGAATTGCCCCAAGCCAGGTCGATCGAGGTGAACCCGACACAGGAAAGGCTGCGTGAGCTGACCCTGGAGCGAATGCCTCGGGTCACGATCACCGAGTTCGGGAACCTCAACTATCAGGCCGAGGTCACGTCCCGTCTCAGCATGTCGACCTTCTTCGTCGCCGAGCGCGAGATCCACAAGAACCGGATCTCGAGAGCCGAGGCAGAGGAATGGGGCCGGCTACAGGATGAGCACATCGCGTCGCAGGACATGCTGCTGATCGAGGGCCGGGTCGGTCCGGATCCAGCCTTCAGCACGCCCAGCCGTCTGATGATCGAGGCCGGCGGGGCCAACATCGCCGGAATGCAGGCCCAGCTCTTCTTTCCCCCTGCTTCGGGTGGCGAGCCTCAGTTCACCGTCATCTACACCCCGTCGCTTCCCGCCCCGGGAAAGCCGGACGACCGTCTCATAATCGTCGACCTCGAGAATTGGGTGACCCGGGTCCTCGGCTCCGACTACTTCGGCGAGTCGAAAATGGGGAGTCTCCGAATGTGGGGCAGGCTGGCGCATGACTGGGGCGGTCTCGCCCTGCACGCCGGGCTCAAGACCTTCCCCGCCGGATCGACCAGGTCTGGCGACGAGGAGTCGATGCTGATCATCGGCCTGTCAGGGACCGGCAAGACGACCACCACGTTCCGTCAGCAGGTGGGATCACTCCCTGTGCAGGACGACTTCGTGGCGCTCATGCCCGGTGGGGCGATCCGCACCACCGAGAACGGGTGCTTCGCCAAGACCTTCGGCCTCGACTTCGACGACGAGCCCACCATCTACGGGGGGACCACCAGGCCGGACGCATGGCTGGAGAATGTCTCGGTCACGGCAGACGGCAAGGTCGACTTCTTCGACACCAATTACACGGCGAACGGCCGAAGCACGTTTCCTCTGGCCAACATCAGGCACCGCGACCCGAGGGACGTCCCTCCCGCCCGCTATCTCCTCATGCTGAATCGTTCCGACCATGTCATCCCGGGTGTTGCCAGACTCCGCCGTGACCAGATCCCGGCCTTCTTCATGCTGGGGGAGACGAAGGGAACGTCGGCCGGCGGTGCTGCCGAGGCGGGTAAGAGCCTCCGGGTGCCCGGGACGAACCCCTTCTTCTTCGATGACGACGCCCAGCAGGGCAATCGCCTGCTGGAGTTGCTCGAGACGATGCCCGACCTCGAGGCGTTCGTGCTCAACACGGGTCGTGTCGGGGGAGAAGAGGAGGGCTCGAAGAAGGTGACGATCCAGGACTCGTCGGCCATCGTCCAGGGGATTGTCGAAGGCACCATCGAGTGGGCCACCGATCTCGACTTTGGTTACGAGATCGCCGCAACCGTGCCCGGGGTGGACGACGTCGAATTGCTCCAACCGGTGCGTCTCTATCAGAGACTGGGTCGCGAGGCCGAGTACGAGGAGATGGTGGCGCGTCTCGGGAAGGAGCGGGGAGAGTACCTGGCCGGCTATACGAGGCTGGACCCGTCGGTGGCCGCCGGTCTCTGATCGGGTGCTGAAACCCCTAGGTCGGGAACACGACGAGGAGACACCCCGAGTCGATCCGTATGTCGGCCACGGGGGATCGCATCACGTTGCTCACCCCTCTCGTCGTGCCCGGGTCGAAGGTGTCCCCGTCGAGCTCCCACTGGAGCCCGTTGGTGGTGAGCCCGGTGACCGCCCCACCCACCGGGATCAGGCTGACCAGCGCACCAACATCCCCGTGCAGGATCCGCCGTCGGCGCAGCACATAGGCGCGACTTCGTGACGAGATCCAATCCAGCTCGTCGACCACAGACCAGCGATCAGAGCAGAGGAGCTCCACCGTCGACATCTCGTGGTCGAACCGGCCCCCGGTCCCGCCGATGACCACCACCCGCGACGGTTCCTCACGGACCGCCAGCTCGAGGGCGAGGTCGAGGTCGGTCTGATCCTTGTCGACGGGATGGCGTTCCACGATGACATGACGCGGGATGGGCGCGGTCACGATCGAGTCGAGATCGCCGACCAGCACATCCACCCGGAACCCGAGATGCTCGGCAGCGTCGTAACCACTGTCAGCGGCCACCACCAGGTCGGCAGAGGGGAGCTCATCGGCGATTCCGACGTCGGGAAGATCACCACCGGCAAAGATCAGGATGGTGTCCATAATGACAAAATCGTCTTACGCGCGCAGTCGCGGGTAAGCACTAACCGTCAAGTAGAGGTTTAGGTTTCGAGCAGAGGCAGGCATTGGGTAAACCAGCTCCTCGACGGTGAGGGTTATCGGGCCGGTCATTCGACGAGCACACGGACGAGGTCCCGCGCCTGGCGCAATGTGGCCTCGACTCCCTCCCGATCCGGCCCTTTGGCGAAGACGAAACCAAGATAACGGTCGCCTTCCGGAGGAGGTTGCACCTGGCTACCCGGAGTGGCCGTGATGTCTATCGCGGAGATGTGCTCGAGCTCACGCACCCGGTCTAGCCCGTCGATGCCGATGAAGGTCCCCGGTCTCGGGATCGGGATCATGAGCACACCACTGGCGGTCGGCTCCCGACGCAACTCGGGCTTTTCCATGCCGATCGCGTTGCGGATTATCAGCGTCTCCAATGTGGTGCCGAGCAACCCGAAGTTCAGACTCCGCGAGCAGAGGCCACCGATGGATCTGGCTGCGACCTCGATTACACGGACCAGGCCGCCGTCAACCTTCATCTCGACGTGCACCGGGCCGTGGCTGATGCCTATGGCGGTCAGTGCCGACGCGGCCACTCGTTGGCATTCGGCCTGAGCCGCCTCGTCGAGACGACTCGGGGTGACGAGGATCGTCTCCGGGAAGAACGGTCCCTCCACGGCGTCGGGCTTGTCGAAGAGGGCGAGGGTGGTCAATTCGCCATCCCGTACCAGGCCCTCCAGGGCTACCTCCTCGCCCGGCATGAACTCCTCGACGAGCAGGGCAGCGTCATCGCCGATGATGGAGCGCGCCCGAGAAATTGCGGTCGGGAGGTCAGCGGCGTCGTCGACCCGCATCACGCCCTGTCCGGCAGCACGGTCAACCGGCTTGATCACGAGCGGATAGCCAATGCCGGCGGCCGGCTCCACCCCGTCCTCGCCGGGCGAGATCGTGTCAAACCTCGGCTGTGGCACCTCGGCGGCGCGGAACAGGGCACGTTGCCGGCCCTTGTCCCGGGTTGCGGCGGCGGCCTCGGGCTCGTTGGCCCGGACCCCCAGCTTTCGACCCGCAATGGCGGCTGCAACCACTCCCGCATCATCGGCGGCCACGACGCCATCGATCGGGGCGTCATCACCGACGCGGACGATCGCCTCGGCCGCAAGGTCCGGGTCCGAGCAATCGACCTGGAGATAGCGGTCGCCCATGTCGAAGGGAGGCGGGTTTTCCGAGGCGACGATCAGGTCGACGCCGAGCCCTTCGGCGGCGCGCACGAAGTCGGCGGCCCGGTAGGTAGTGCTGGGTAGGAGGACGACGGCAGTAGGCATGTCGATTGGGTCGAGGGACCAGGTACCATCCTTACAGATGTCCGAAGACACCGTTCTCAGCATCGCGCCCGATGCCCTCGACATGATCCTTCAGTTGAGGGATCAGGAGCCGGGAGACGGGGAGTTCGCCCTCTCCATCGAGGTGACCGGATTCCGCGGCCCCCAGTTCACCTATGAGCTCGCCTTTGTCGCTCTCGACGACATGAAGGAGGGCTGGGTCACGGAGAGACATGACGGATTGGCCCTGATCTTCCCCGAGGACGACAAGGAGAAGCTGGACGGCGCAGCTCTCGAGCTGACCGATGAAGGTCTCTCGATGAACAACCCGAACAGCCCTGCGCCGCCGCCGATGTCTGCTCCCGGAGGCGACCTATCCGGTCCGCTCGTCGATCAGGTGCAGCAGGTGATCAAAGAGCAAGTGAATCCGGCGATCGCGGCCCACGGTGGTGGTGCCGAATTGGTCTCGGTCGACGGCACAATCGCCTATCTCAGGCTTTTCGGCGGCTGTCAGGGTTGCGGTCTCGCCCAGGTCACACTGAAGCAGGGCATCGAGCGAATAATCCTCGAATCCATCCCGGCATTGACCCAGGTCGTCGACGTCACCGATCATGCGTCCGGTGAAGACCCGTACTACCAGAGCCAGAAGAAGTAGACCGGCGCCGCGAGCCGGGGAGCGCCATTGAGCGGTCCGGTCCAGCCCGTCGACGCCTCAGTCCAGCAGGGACCCCTGGCCCGCATCGATGTCCGTGAGGGTCGTTCGACCACGGTCGGCGGTGTGCCGATCAGCAGGGTCCTCCCCACGAAGGGACGGAGAACCGTGGGCCCGTGGTGCTTCGTCGACCTGATCCTGCCCCCCGCTTTCGACGAGCCTCATCCCCTGGAGGTCGGGCCTCATCCCCACATCGGTCTGTCCACTGTCACCTGGCTCCTCGAGGGCGAAGCGTTGCACACCGACTCGCTGGGTAGCGAGCAGCCCATAAGGCCCGGGCAGCTGAATCTGATGTCGGCAGGCAACGGCATCGCTCACGCCGAGCTGGGGACCACGGAAGGGATCCACGGGGTGCAGATGTGGCTTGCCCAGCCCGAGGAGACGAGACACGGAAGCTCCAGGTTCGAGCACATCCCTGATCTGCCGGTGGCGAACTTGCCTGCCGCTGACGTGAAGGTGATGATCGGCGAGCTGGACGGATTTCGATCGCCGGCCGAAGTCGACTGGGCGACGGTCGGCCTCGATGCCACTCTTCACGGGCAGCGGACCGAGATCCCAGTCGAGGCAGGTTTCGAGTACGCCGTGATCCCGATCGACCACAAGCTGAAGGTGGAGGACGCAATCGTCGAGCCGGGATGGCTCGCCCTGGTGCCTGCCGGCGCCGAGTCCCTTCCCATCGAGGGGGCCGGCACCGAGACCCGCTTTCTGGTCCTTGGCGGCGCTCCACTGGGCGAGCCGATCGAGATGTGGTGGAACTTCGTCGCCAGGACCAAGGAAGAGATCACCAGTGCCTGGCGGTCCTGGCACGAACACGATCTCGACCGCTTCGGCCCGGTTTCCTCCGAGCTGTCTCGAATCGACGCGCCGCCGCCTCCCTGGCTCCCGGCGGGCTGAGGGGTCGCTGCCCTCGATGGGTTTCACCAGGGAGCAACTGGCCGCTTTCCAGGGCAAGACCGTCGACGACCTTCTCGGTCCCCATGTCCGTTTGCTCTTCGTGGGCATCAACCCGGGTCTGTGGACAGCGGCGACGAACACTCACTTCTGCCATCCCTCCAATCGCTTCTACCCGGCGCTGCGCGGGGCGGGCCTCATCGACTGGTCGATAGACACTTCCACAGGTATGACCCCGGAGGAGAGGGAGCGATTGCAGAGCAGCGGGATCGGGATCACCAACCTCGTCCGAAGGGCGACGGTTCGGGCGTCGGAGTTGAGCGCAACCGAGCTGCGTCAGGGAGCAGGGCGCCTGGAGATTGTTGTCGCCGATGTGAAGCCGGTGGTGGTGGCTGTTGCCGGGCTCACCGCGTACCGCACCGCATTCGAACGACCTCGGGCGGTCCTGGGGGAGCAACCGGAGGAGATCGGTGGTACCCGACTGTGGGTGGTGCCCAATCCCAGCGGATTGAACGCACACGAGACGATCGAGTCGCTCGGCCGGTGGTACCGCCGGGTTGGCGAGGCGGCGGGGTTGTTGTGAGCGAGCCGAGCCCGAGACAGGTGCTCTACGCCCTGGTCGCCGCCGGGTTTCTGGCGGTAGTGGCGATTTTGATCGTCGGCGCCGCCATTGCCGGTCTAGTTCCGCCGTGGTGGAGCATGGTGATGGCGGCCGGTTTGGTGCTGATCGGGATCTGGTCCGGCCTCAACTGGCGCGAGACCGCGCCGGTCCTCCTCGTCTCGATCGGATACCTCGTGATTTGGATGATCGGGACTCTCATCCTTGCCATTTAGAAGCCTCGATAACGTGCCGATCACCTATCTGATCGTGAAACCACCCTCGTTTAGGATGACCGTTTGTGACTGCTGAAGTAAGCGTTTCGGGGCCTCTGACAACCGAGACCATCAAGAGAATCGGCCCTTCCCTCGTTGTTGCCTCCACCCTTGGGTCGACCCTCGGGATAGTGGTCGCGCAATTCGTGGATGACCTGGGCGACGCCATCCTGGCGTTGATCCTGGGCGGCAACGCCGTCATCTACAACAACCGGGTCGATATCACGGGTGTGTCCTCAGATCTCGTTTGGGCCGGCGGCTTTCTTCTCTGCCTGATCGTCGGCTTCATGGCCCTGTTCTCCTATCCGACGGCGCGTGGCCACGGCGTCGCCCGTCTGACGCTGCTGTGGATGGTCCTCCATCTCCTCAGGCAGGCGTTCGTTCAGGCAGTCATGGTCCCGTTCGATGCCGACAGCCCGCTGGCACTCGCCTACCAGACTCTCGAGGCGCCGGCCGGGCTCGATTACGTGCTGGCCGCCGGAGGTGCAGTCGGCCTCCTGTTGGTGGCGCTCTCCGCGGCAGCCGCCTTCCTCGCCTTCACCCCTCATGACAAGATGATCTCGACCGGGAGAAAGCGCGTCACATTCGCCTTCTGGATCGCTCTGGTGCCTGCTATCGCCGCGGCCTTCCTGTCGATCCCGTTCTTCGTGCCCGACGCCGGAAGCGGCGTGGTGCCGGCCCTACCTCTGACAGCGGTGATCTTCTTGGCGACGCTCGCGGCGGCGCACGGGACCACGACCGTCCACGGTCCGGAAGACCTACGGGAGACGCCATGGCCCTGGGGATTGGGCGCAACCCTGGTCGTGATCCTCCTCTTCGAGCAACTGGTGCTCCGTGGTGGAGTTTCCGTCAACCCGATGCTCTGGGGTTGACGGCAACAACCGCCCACGTGATCACGGTTAGCGACGGTGTCGCCGCCGGGGTCCGGGACGATCTATCCGGGGACGCCCTGGCCCGCATCTTGTCCGATGCTGGCTTCGGGGTGACTCGCAGCGTGGTCCCGGATGAGGAGCAGGCAATCGTCTCGGCAATACAAGACGCTGCGTCGGTGGCCCGATTGGTTCTCACGACCGGCGGTACCGGCTTCGGGCCGCGGGACGTGACTCCCGAGGCCACCGCCCTGGTGTTGGAGCGCGAGTCGCCGGGATTGACACATGTGATGATGTCGAAGGGTCTCAAATCGACCCCAATGGCGGCGCTCTCCAGAGCCAGGGCCGGGTCGATCGGATCGACCCTCGTGGTCAATCTGCCCGGGTCCACGAAGGGATCGGTGGAGGGCTTGGAGTCCATCCTGGACCTCGTGCCGCACGCCCTGGATCTGCTCGCCGGCGATACCGAGCACCGTTAGGGGTACCGCCCCGCCGGTCACTACCGTTCATCCCCGCTTCAGGCTGCAGGAGGACGATGAAGATCGAGCACGAGTTCACGGTGGGCCGCGCCCCGGATCGGGTCTGGGATTTCTTCCAGGACATCCCGTCGGTGGCACAGTGCCTGCCCGGAGCGGAGTTGTTGGGCCAGTCCGACGATGGCACCTACGACGGGAAGCTCTCGGTGAAGCTAGGCCCCATGGCGGCGTCCTTCGAGGGGAAGGCCACGGTTACCCCCGATCCCGGAGCCAAGAGTGCAGTCATCGAGGGGAAGGGCGTGGACCGGAGTGGTGGCTCGAGGGGCCAGGTCAAGGTGGCTTATCAGATCACCCCCGAAGGCACCGGGTCGAAGGTCGGTATCGACGCCGACGTGACCCTCTCCGGCCCCGTCGCCCAATTCGGTCGTACCGGTCTGATCAACGAGATGTCCAAGCGCCTGATCGGCGAGTTCGTCCAGTGTCTCGAGGGCAAGCTGGGCGCCGAGAGCGTTGCCGAGGCGTCGACCATCAAGGCGGGCGAGGTGAAGGGCATTTCGCTTTTCTTCGCCTCCTTGTGGAGCTGGCTCACCGGTCTGTTCGGACGTGGGGAGAAGTAGCTTGCGCCGCCTGGTTGGCGGGCTCCTCGGTCTGCTCCTCATCGCGGCCTGCGGCGGCGGGGGTGATGGAGGGGACTCCATCTCCGGGGATGCAGTCGTCGTCGACATGTTCGACAACCGGTACGAGTTCACAGAAATCAATGTCACCGAGGGTGGGACGGTGACTTTCGTCGGGGCTGGCCGCAACCCTCACAACGCGGTCGCTGCCGGCGGCTCCTGGTCCACAGAAGACGTCTTCGGAAGTCTCGAGCAACTCGAAGGCGATGAGGCGGTCCTCACATTCGACGAGCCAGGCGAGTACCCGTTCTTCTGCACGTTCCACGGCAATGCCGACGGAGATGGGATGGCCGGCACCCTCGTCGTCGAGCCGGCCGGGGAATGAGGAGGGGTCGGCTCCTGCTGATCGCGGGAACCGTCCTTGCCCTCGCAGCCTGCGCCGGGCCACCGGAAGGCGAGCCATCGCCCGCCGCCGTGGGTGACCCCGCGACCGAGTCACCCTCCGAGTGGTCGGGGGAGACGAGGCTCGTACCCCAGGACTATCCGACGATCCAGGCGGCGGTCGACGCCGCCGCCCCGGGAGACCTGGTCTTGATCGACCGCGGTGTCTATCGGGAGCAGGTTGAAGTGACCACACCAGGGTTGACCCTGCGCGGGGTGGATCGCAACGAGGTGGTGATCGACGGGGAGTTCCAGCGGCCCAACGGAGTGAGTGTTCTCTACGCCGACGGCGTGGCCGTGGAGAACATGACTGCCATCAACAACACCTCCAACGGCTTCTTCTGGAGCGGCGTCCGTGGCTACCGGGGGTCCTACCTCACGGCGGTCAACAACGGCGTCTACGGGATCTACGCCTTCAACTCGGGCGACGGTCTCTTCGATCATTCCTACGCATCTGGCTCACCGGATGCCGGGTTCTACATAGGGCAGTGCGATCCCTGCCAGGCCACCATCACCGACTCCATCTCGGAGTGGAACGGTCTCGGCTATTCGGGCACGAACGCATCCTCCGACCTCTACATCGTCAATTCGATCTTCCGACACAACGTCGCGGGAGTTGCGCCTAACACCCTCGACGGCGAGCTGCTGCCACCGTTTCACAACGTGACTGTGGTGGGCAACCTGGTGCACGACAACGGGAACGTCGACGCCCCCGCTCTTGCTTTCGAGTGGTCGGCGCAGGGCAACGGCATCCTCCTCGCCGGGGGTGGGGACTCGTACGTGGCGAGGAATCGCGTGTTCAACCACCCGCAGAGCGGCATCGCCATATTCCCCATGATCGACGACAACTTCTACATGTCCTACGACCATGAGATCGTGGAGAACGTCGTGGAGGGGTCGGGTCTCGCCGATCTGACCTTGGGTGGGCCGGCGTCGTCGGGCAACTGCTTCGAGGACAATGAATTCTCGACGACGCTCCCTGCGGCCCTCGAGATCAAGCAGCCCTGCGAGGGTTTCCGCTTTCCCGCCTTGTTCGAGATCGCGTCGACCAGCGCACAGCTGGGTCGTCTCTTCGAGAGCGGGCTCGACCTTCAGCCCCAAGTCGACATCGCATCGTTGCCCCATCCCGAGCCACAGGAGAACATGCCAGAAGGCGCCGAGGCGCCGGTCAGACCGGCGGTCGATGTGTTCGTCGGGACTCAGCCCGACATCGAGAGCATCGGCGTCCCCGAGATGCCGTCGGATTTGGAAGTCACCCACCAGAAAGGAATCAACGTCATGGGTGTGAGTTTTGCCTCGGCCGCCGGGGTGTTCTTCGGGCTCTATGCCTATGTCCTGCCTCTGGTGCTGTACACCTCCTGGGTGGTCCTTGCCCTTTTGGACCTCTCCCGGCGGGAAGATCTCAGCCGGGCAAAGACGATCGCATGGATGGCCGCGATCCTCGTCGTCCCTTTCCTGGGCGTCGTCGCCTATTACATCTTCGGCAAGAGCACGATCCCTGCCTGGCAGCGCTGGGTATTCATGGCCGGGGGCGTGGCCGTGTACCTGCTGTTCCTCGGTCTCGGGATGGTCATCGGTGGCATCGTCTGAATCGCCGGACGGTTTGTCCCGACGTGAGCTGCTGAAGAAGGCCGGCCTCGGAGGCGCGGTCTTTCTGGGCGGCTCGGTTCTCGGCCACACCGTCCAGCATCAGGCTCAGGCGGCCGAGACCGACTACGCCAACCCAGGTCTGGTGGGGCATTCCACCATGCACGAGCAGGGCGCCCCGGATCTGTACGGCGACATCTATTCGCCACCTGCCGGGCTGGGCCCCGATGCGCTCGATGCGCACACCTTCCCCGCGCCACCCGACAGCCTGTCTCCCGGGTCGGTGCGTGACATCGAGATCGCCGTCGAGGAGCGCCTCATCGAGGTGGGCTCGGGCGCCAATGTCGAGGCGTGGACCTACAACGGCACCGTGCCCGGCCCGATCCTGCGGGCCACGGAGGGTGACATGCTCAGGATCCATTTCGAGAACCGCACCGGTAACCCGCACAACCTCCATTTTCACGGGGCACACCGTCCTGAGCATGACGGGTGGGAGCCGGTGCCACCCGGCGGTGAGACGACGTACGAGATCACCGCAGGCCCGGCCGGGCTTCATCCCTATCACTGTCACACCGCCCCGCTGGCCGACCACATCGCCCGAGGGCTCTACGGCATGCTCATCGTCGATCCACTGGGTGTTCGCCCGCCGGCCACCGAGGTCGCCCTGCTCCTCTCCGGGTTCTCCAACGACGGGATCGGCCGCAACGGCATCGTGGCTTGGAACGGGGTGGCC
>Ga0190271_10001689_pt1 | contig 12817 bp, 7 predicted proteins | sample Popmic356T_FD_133747 | JGI IMG/M metagenome (GOLD analysis project Ga0190271, IMG submission 133747) | Populus adjacent soil microbial communities from riparian zone of Weber River, Utah, USA - 356 T | ecosystem: Environmental > Terrestrial > Soil > Riparian zone | place: USA: Utah | collected...
CATTGGCGAAGCGGCACACGTCGGCGTGCAATTCGCGATAGGAGACGTGGCGCACGTCGCCAGGTTCTCCGACGAAGGTCAGCGCGGTCTTGTGCCCCCGTTCTTCGAGGTGAACATCGAGGCAGTTGTGCGAGACGTTGAGCTCGCCATCCGTGAACCAGCGATAGTTCGGCGCCTGCGATGCGTCCAGCGTGACCGTGAATGGCTTGTGCCAGCGCAGCTCGCTTCGGGCCTGGCGCGCCCAGAAGCCCTCGTGATCGGCGGCGGCCTCGGCACGCAGTGCCTTCACGTCGGCGGGTTTGAGGCGGGCCCCGGCGGTGAACCCGGCGGGTGGGGGAAAACGACGTTCTTCAACCAGAACGGATTGGATGTCTTGGCTGCTCATATTTTTGATGCCCTGGGGCGCGAAGGATACCGTATGAATTGTTCGGCCCTGTAAACCGAAACGCCTTCCCGGCAGTCTTAACCACAGCCGCTACACATTTGGGGAGAAGATTCATGCGTTCCAGGTACTGGTTGTTATTGTTTGTCCTGGGTCCGGCGACCGCCTTTGCCTGGGGCAACGACTGCAAATTGCGCGCGGATCGCGCCGCTGGTGTGGACGCCAAGGGCGTCGAAAAGGTCATCCTGCGCACCGGCGCAGGCGACATGAAAGTCGTCGGCCGCGGAAATGCCGTGCGCATCGAAGCCCGTGGAGTGGCATGCGCGAACAAGCAGGAGTTGCTGGATGCAGCCCAGATCCATGTGCGACGCGAAGGCAATGTCGTCTATGTGGAAACCGATCTCCCGCAGAATCAGGACGGCTGGGCCGACAACGAATACGCCTATATCGACATCGGCGTCGCGCTGCCCTCCAGCATTCCGGTGGAGGCCACCGATTCGAGCGGTGATGCGGACTTCGAGGATCTGAAGGCACTCACGCTGCAGGACAGCTCGGGCGACCTCGAGATCGACCGGATCGCCGGGCTCGCCGATATCAGCGACAGTTCTGGTGACATCGACATCGACAACGTGGGCAGCGCGCGCTTGCGCGACAGCTCCGGCGACATGGAGGTCAACGAGGTGCACGGCGAAGTGGAGGTCGTGCTCGACAGCTCCGGCGACATCCACATCACGCGGGTCGACGGCAACGTCAAGGTGCGGCAGGACAGCTCGGGCAGCATTCGCGTCGAAGACGTGAAAGGTGGTGTCGACGTGGACTCGGACAGCTCCGGCGATATCTATGCCGGGCGCGTCAAGGGCAACTTCACCGTGAGTGAGGACAGTTCCGGCACGATCGAACACGAATCGATCGGCGGCAGCGTCACCGTGCCCGGCAACAAGCGCGACGACGGCGTGGAATAGTCAGGCGACCAGCGGCATCAGCGCGAGCCTTTCGGCCTGTTTGCGCAGCATCGGGCCGAAGTTGTGGCGGTCGAAGAAATCGGTGAGTGCCGCCACGTCGGGCGCACGGCGCACCAGGTCGAGACGTCCGATTTCCAGCGGCATGTTGCAGGCGATCTCGGTGAGGCGCCGCGCGAAAAACGCGGCTTCGCGGTGTTCCACGAGCTTCGCGGCGAGTTTGCCGGCACCGCGCACCGGAATGTCCGCGATCCGGTCGAGGTTGTCGTAGATCTCCTCGAGTGACACGAATTCCTTCATGAGGGCGGCCGCGGTTTTCGCGCCAACACCCGGTACACCCTTGATGTTGTCGACGCTGTCACCCATGAGCGCGAGAAAATCCGCGAAGCGTTCGGGAGCCACGCCGAACCGGTCCTCGATCTCGTCATAGCGATACCGGACGTTGTCGGAGTAGTCCCAGTACACATCGCCGGCGCGTATCAACTGCGCGTAGTCCTTGTCGCGGGTCACCAGCGTGGCGCGCAGTCCTTCGCCGCGGCAACGGGTCATCAACGTACCGACGATGTCGTCGGCTTCGTACTCGGCATGGCTGAACGCCGGGATGCCCGCGTGCCGGCAGAATTCGCGGCAGCGCGCGAACTGCAGCTTGAGATCGGCCGGCGCCGGATCGCGATTGGCCTTGTACGCGGGATAAATCTGGTTGCGAAACGAGGTGGTCAGGCTCTCGTCGAATGCGACGGCGATGTAGCGCGGCTGGGCGCGCTCGATGAGGTCACCGAGGAATCGTGCAAAACCGAAAGTGGCGTGCGCAGGATGTCCTTCGCCGTCGACCATGTCCGGCGGCATCGAGTAATAGGCACGGAAAACGTAGACCGACGCGTCGATGAGATAAATCACGCGCGGATGGTAAATGGGGACGAGAAGAAAATGGGGACATTCCTGATTTCCCCCGCCCAGGCGGAAAAAAGGGAGCGCACCTTTCCAAGGTGCGTCCGCTTTTTCAGGCGACGCGGCCGATGCCCGTGCCTGCGGCCAACACGCTGTCCGGGTTCAGAAGCGGTCGACGCTCGGCCCGCTGCAGGGCGGCATCCACCATGGTTGCGAACAACTCCGCGGTATCGTGCAGGCTCTGGGTCGCGAGGCCGAGATCGCGTGGGCGCCGCACGATCTGCCGGCAACAATTCGCCATCTGCTGATCGCGCACCGCATCGACGGCTGCGCCTTCCACCAAGGCTCTCTGTGCCTTTTCCGGGACGCCGCCGCGCACGCACGCCTCGCTCCACAGCGGGTAGAACAGGCGAGGCATACGCTCGAAGAACCACAGATAACCCACCAGGCCGACCGTGGCGCGCTCGACCAGCTGGTAGTGCGCGTATGCCGCCAGGGCGATGGTCTGCGGCAGCGGCGTGAGCGACACGCTGTCCATGGCGTTGAGTCCGAGCGCACGCAGGTCGTCGAGAAATGAGCGGCCCTGTTCGAACGCGAGACCCGGGACGGCGAGCAGCTCCTGCCAGGACTTCCAGTCTTCCGGCGGCACCACATCCGCGGCGACTTCGCGAAGCCGCGAGTGCACGTTGATCACATGATTGAGTTCGAGCAGCAACTGGCGGTGCGTGCCGGCGCCTATATCGGTGGCGCGAAACCGTTCCAGAATTTTCGCGAGTGACGACGTCCGCGTCAGCATGTCGAACTCGAGCGAAAAGACGTCCGCGCTATTCATCTGGGCCTGTTCGTCCCGGCCTTTTTGGCCTGGTTGATATGTAGTGTCACGACTTCAGGGTTTCTCTCACCTCGGACTGTCATAACTACAAAGTATTTTTAATCAAGGACTTACTACAAACCCTGCCTATTTTTTCTATTCTGGATTGCAGCGCTCCGCAGGTGCCTGTAAACATTGGCCGCGACAGGAAGGGGACTCGCCAGAAAAATGGGCGTACGCGACAGCGCCGCGGCTAAATATAAGAAGAATTCAGGCGCTCGCTTGTCCCGGGCGCTGTGCATTGTTTGGGTGCTCTGCCTGACGGCGTGCACGGGCCGATTGGCAACCGAGCCCCTGGTCGAGTACTCCACCGAACTCAACATCCAGGGCGCCAAACCACTGTCGCTCGTCCGCCAGCTGCGTGCAGGCATCTACGTCATCGAGGTCCGCGAGCGGGACATCGACATGCGCGTCAGGATCGACGCCGGCGACCTGCACACCGAGCTTGCCGACGCCTACCTCCGGCATGGACTGCATCGCACCGTAGTTAGTCTCGAGCAGCCGGCGCCGGTACGGATTTCGTTGTCGAGCGTCGACCAGCGCGCCTGGCGCGGCGCCGCGGCGGTGCGCATCCTGCGCTGGCCGAGGCCTTTGCCGGATGCGCGAATCGACGAGCGGCTGCTCGGATACATGGCTCTGGGCAAGGCCAACGAATTGATCGCGAGGAGCGATACCGCATCCTGGCGTACGGCGATACTGCCGCTGCAGCTGGCGGCAAATCACTTCGAATCGGCGAACGACCTGCAGGCGCTCGCTGAAGCCGAGTACCAGCGCGGCCATGTCGAATTCAACCTGTTGCACGAATTCGCGGACGCGCGCCGTTCGGCCGAGTCGGCGCAAACACATTTCGTCGCGGCGGGAGACAAAACCGGCGCGGCGCGCGCGGCCGTGTTGCGCGCACTCAATGAATTCAACCTCGCCATCGGCATGAGCGCGGAAGTTCCACGGGCCGAGCAGCGTGCGCTGCTCGACAGCGCGGTCGCGCGCGTGAAACACGCGCGGGGCTATTTCGACGCGAACGAAATGCACAGCGATGCGATGAATGCCATGAACGTGATGTGCATGCGGGAGCTCGTGTTGGGCGAGTACGAAGCCAACGCGCCGGTTTATTACGCGATTCGCGCGCGTGCGAAAGCCCGCGGTGACCGGCTGTTCGAAGTGCGCGCAACCCAGAGTCTGGCGGCCATAGCCGCGCGGCAGGGAAATGTCGCGCAAGCCGTCGAGATGTTCGACTCGGTGCTGCCGCTGATCGACCGCGACCGCAACCCCGATCTGTACGCAACGCTCATCGGCAACCTGGGAAACAGTCTGATTACGCTCGGAGAGTTCGACCGCGCATTGATGCTGCACACCGAGGCGCTGGAAATGTTCTCGGCAAGGGGCGACGACAGCCAGACAGCGCGCGAGCTTGCCGCTCTGGGCTCCATCCAGTTCCGCAGCGGAAACGTCGAACGCGCGCTGGCCACCATCGAGAACGCGTTACCGCTCTATGAGCGCGCGCGCGACCCGGCAGGCCTCGTGTCGGCATTACACCTGGCGGGGAATGCGGCCGCCGAACTCGGACAGCATGGAACCGCGCTCGATTACCTGCGCCGCGCCGAGCGACAGGACCGGAACGGCGTGTCCATCGATCTGACCCGCGTGCTCATCGCCGGTGAACTGCGCACGCTCGGCGACCTGCGCGGCGCTGAAAAACTGCTGGCGCAGGCACTGCTCACGAAGAACGCACCGACGCGCGCCGATGCGCTTGCCGAGCGCGCGCGACTGCGCGAAGCCCAAGGTCGCAGCGCGGAAGCACTCGCGGATCTGCGGGAAGCGGACTCGATCTACGAGCGACTCAAACTCGCCTTCGATCGCATCGACACCAGCTCCGCGCTGGCGCTGGCGCTGCTCGCCGCGGGCGACGTGCAGGGCGCCGCCGCCGCCGCCGACACAGCGATCGGAATCGAGACACGCATCCGCGTGAGCTCGGCCAATCCCGAGTTGCGCGCACGATTCCTGTCGGCGAGTTACGCGCCATACGAGGCGCGCATCGAAGTGGAACTGGCCAGTGGGAATCCCGGAGACCCTCAGGCGACGTGGAAGGCGTTCCGCGTCGCCGAAGCGATTCGCGCGCGGTCGCTCGCCGACCGAATCGCACACACGGCGCGAGCTTCCGGTGTGCCGCGCGATGACGATGCGGATCGGCTGCGCGCTCGCATGACCGCGTTGCAGGTCGACCTCGAACGCCAGGTGCGCAAGGGCGGCACCGGCGAGGCCGCTTTGCACGAAACCCGGCGCCTCATCGACGAAGCGCAGGCGCGACTCGAGACCCGGATGCTCGGCCAGCACGGCGTGCAGCCCACCGACCGGCTTGGCATCGCCGAATCGCGTGCAGAGGTACAGGCCGCGTTGCCTGTCGATACGGCGGTACTGGCGTACTTCGTGGGGGACCGGCGTTCGCATGCCTGGTTGCTGACGCGCACCGATCTGCGCCACCGTGAGCTCCCGGGGCGCCTTGTGCTGCAGGGCCTGGTGAATACTTTCGTGGAGCACCAGCGCACCGGCGCCGGCAGCATCGACGATTCTGCGTTCGTTCCTTTGTTAGGCGGGCTGCTGAACGGCGTGAACGCGAAGCGCCTGCTCATCCTTCCGGATGGCCCGCTCAACCGTCTGCCGTTCGCGGCATTACCGTTGCATCACCGCAACGCACGCGAACAGCTCATCGATCGTTTCGTGATCGCTTCCGCACCTTCGCTCGCGCTCGCCCTGCAGCCGGCCGCACGCCGGCCGGCGTCGCAAACGCGGGTCGCAGTCATTTCGGACCCTGTCTACACGCCGGACGATCGCCGGCTGACAGTGGCGGCCAGTGACTCCGCCAACTACCGCGGCGTGGAAGGCGTGGACCGACTCGCGCGACTCCCCTATTCAGCCATCGAGGCGCGCGCCGTGGTGCGGGCCTTCGCGGGCGCGGACGTCATTGAACTCGCTGGCTTCAACGCCACCGCCCATCGGGTGACGGAACTGCCATCGGCGGATCTGGGAGTACTGCACTTCGCCACTCACGCGGTCGCGCGTCGCGATGCCCCGGAACTGTCGGCTCTCATTCTTTCGGAGTACGCCGCCGACGGCTCGCCGCTGTCGGCCGATCGACTGACAGCGGAGGACATCACTCGCAGCGGATTGCGGGCTGACGTGGTCGTGCTCAGCGGCTGTGCCACCGGCGACGGCAGGGAATTGCGTGGCGAAGGCGTTGTCGGGCTGACCTACAGGTTCCTGGCCAACGGCTCGCACACCGTGGTCGCGTCGCTCTGGCCGGTGGAAGATGCTCTGACGGCTCGGTTCATGGAAGAGTTCTACACCGCCTTCCGGGCTTCGGGCCGTGCCGCAGACGCGCTGCGCATCGCCCAGCTGCGCACCCGGGGGACACGTGCGTCGCCCGTGTGGTCCAGTTTCGTCGTGCGCGCGAACGATCTGCCCTGATCGCGGGCGCCCCGGTGCCTCCGCTGACTAACTACCAACGCCGCCCGGGGCTCATACGGGGAAGGTTCGCGCGCCCGCATCGCCCGCGAAGCGCACAGGCCATTTGTATTAAGTGTCACGACATGGCGATTTCTCTCACCTATGCGCGTCTTCGGCGAAAATATTTTTTGAGCGGACTTACTACAAACCCTGCCTGCAAATTCGCTCGTCGTTTGCGGCACAATGCATGTGCCTGTAAACATTAGCGCCCGCCGCGTGGGATTCGCTTCAAATGTCCGTGCGCGATCACGTCGCTATCTATCTCCGAACAAATTCGCGGCGGCGCGTTTTTGTATTTGTCGCCGCGGCCGGTGCGCTGTGCGGCGGTGCGTGCTCGAACAGACCCGGCACTGAACTGGTTACCGAGTTCACGACCGAGCTGGCTGTCACCGGCGCCGCACCTTCCGTCGTGACTCGCTCGCTGCAACGCGGCGAATATCTGATCGAGGCGCGCGAGCACGAGATCGACCTGCACATGATCGTGGACGCGGCAGGAAAGCGCGCGGAGCTCGAAGATCGCGTGCCGAGGCACGGCAGCATCTATCGTGTAGTTAGTATGTCCGCGCCGGGCGAGTTGACGATCACGGTGCGCAGCGACGATCACCGCACCAAGCAGGGCCGCGCCAGCTTGCGAATCTCGCGCTGGAAGCGAGCGCCCGGCACGCAGCCCGACGAACTGGAACTCGGCTTCGCAGCTTTCGGTGCGGCTTGCGAACAGGCCTCCCTCGCCACGACCGAAGCCTGGGCGCAGGCGGCCGACAAATTGCACGAAGCAGTGGCGCATTTCGAAGCGGCGGACGACGAGACGATGCGCGCGCAGGCCGCGTATTTTCTGGCCCAGGTGGAATACGGCCCCCGCAACCAGTGGGCCGCTGCAGTTCGCGCCACGGAAATCGCAACGGATGCGTACGAATCCACGGACGACGAGACTGGCATTCACAACGCGGCGACGCTCCGCGCCGCGGCGGAAATGAGCCTTGCCGCGGCGATGAATGCCGGAACGCAGCGCGCGGAGCAGCGGGCGTTGTACGCGAGCGCCGACCGGCGACTCGCGTTGGCAGTCGAATTTTTCCAGAGTCACGCGCTGCCGATGCGCGAACAATTCGCCACCAACATGCGGGCCGTGCTGGCCGTCAGAAACACCGACTACGATGCGGCGACGATACTGCTCGAGCGTTCGATCGAATTGGCGCGAGCCAACGACGACGTCGCCGAGCAGGCAAAGTCACTGAACAATCTCGCCGCCGTGCACAACTTTCGCGGCTTCCTTGCGCAGGCCGCGCAGGAATACGAGGCGTTGCTGCCACTCGTCGATCCACGGGCCCAGCCTTTTCAATACGCAACCCTGCTGGGCAATTACGGTGTCACATTGATCGCCCTCGGCGATTTCGACCGCGCGCTGGAGTTGCACACCGAGGCACTGAAGGTCTACACGGAGAACGGTGAGGAAGCCGAACGCGCCGTTGAAATGGCTGCGCTGGGTGGACTCTATCTCCGCATGGGAGACGCTGAACGCGCACTGGCGACCCTGCGGGCTGCGATCGTTGAGCACGAGCGCCTCGCAGACAATGGCAGGCTCCCGGGCACGCTGCGCACCGCCGCCAACGCCGCATCGATGCTGGGCCAGCACGATACCGCCATTGCCTACCTGCGCAAATCGGCACAATTCGACGCCGATCGTCATAGCGTTGCGCGTACGCGGGTACGCGTCGCGGCAGAATTGCGCCTCGCGGGGAAACTCGCCGAAGCGGAAGCAGAGTTGCGCGAACCCCAGGAATCTTCCAACGCCCAGGTGCATGCAGAAGCGCTCGAGGAACGCGGGCTGCTGCGCATCGCGCAGGGTCGCACCGACGCCGCCATCGAGGATCTTCGCGCGGCGGACCGCCAATACGCGAAGCTCGGTCTGGAATTCAATCGCATGGACACGAACACGGCGCTCTCCGAGGCACTGCTCGGCAAACGTGACGTGGCTGGCGCCATTGCCGCCGCTGACGAGGCAATAGCGATCGTCACGCGGATCCGCGTGAAGTCGGCGAATCCGGAATGGCGTGCGCGCTTTCTTTCCGCCAGATACTCGCCTTACGAAGCGCGGATCGCCGCGGAACTTGCCAGCCCGGATCCTGGCGCCGTATGGCGCGCGTTCCTCACGGCTGAAGACGTGCGCGCCCGATCGCTCGCGGACGAGCTCGCGCTCGGCGCAACTGGCGCGATTCGGGTTGCCGATCCGCAGGAAGTTGAACTGCGCGCGCGGCTGACGTCGCAGCAGTTGCTCCTGGAAGCTCGCATCGCGCGACAGGATGCCGACGAAGCAGGAACTAGCGAATTGCGCCACTCCATCGAGGAGACGCGTGCGCAACTCGACGCCATTCGCATCCGCCAGGGCGGGGTCGCCGTTCAGCAAACCACGCTCCCCGAGTCGCTGGCGCAGGTGCAGCGGCTATTGCCGGCGGACACAGTGGTGCTCGCGTATTTTGTCGGAGACGCGAGCTCGCAGGCCTGGTTGCTCACGCGTAGCGAGTTGCGACATGCCTCTCTCCCCGGCCGCGAGCCGCTGCAACGTGCCATCGGCGAGGTATTGGCTGCGCGCAGCAGCCGCACACCCGGCGCTCCGTTGGGTTCGATGTTGTTGGCACAGCTGCTCGACGGAATTCCCGAAAGCCGCATGCTGGTGCTGGCCGACGGTCCTCTCAACGCCGTGCCATTCGCATCGCTACCCGTGCCGGGGCCTGGCGCAAATTTGCTGATCGATCGGTTTGTGCTGGGATATGCGCCATCGCTGGCTCTCGCGATGAAAAAGGCGCGACCGGCGAAATCGATCAATACCCTTGTCGCGGTGGTTTCCGATCCGGTGTACGCCGCCGACGACCGCAGGCTGAGTGTCGCGAGGAATGGCGACTCAGGCACGCTGCGCAGCGCCCCACCGCCATCGCCGAACAATCTGACGCGCCTTCCCTATTCGGCGCTCGAAGCCGGTGCAGTTTCCAGGTCATTCGGTTCGGACGGCACTATCCAGTTGTCGGGGTTCGAGGCCACGGCCGCGCGCGTGCTGAAATTGCCATCCAGCGAGCTCTCGGTCCTCCATTTCGCCACCCATGCCGAAGCGCGCCGCGACTCACCCGAGCAATCGGCGCTGTACCTCAGCGAATACACCCCGGACGGGGCGCTGCTGTCGTCCAGCCGCCTGACTGCGCACGACATCGCACGCAGCGGGCTGCGCGCCGACGTCGTGGTTCTTTCGGGCTGCGCCACGGGCGATGGCAGCTCATTGCGCGGCGAAGGTGTACTCGGCCTCACCTACGGATTCCTCGCGAACGGATCCCATTCGGTGGTGGCGGCACTGTGGCCAATCGAAGACGCCTCAACGGCCCGGTTCATGAAAGAGTTTTATGGAGCCTACCGGCAGTCCGGACGCGCTGCGGACGCGCTGCGCACAGCGCAGTTGCGCACACGCGGCACCGCCGCGGTCACCGTGTGGTCGAGCTTTGTGGTGCGGGCTAACGAATTTCCGTGATGCCCGTGGGAAGTCGATGTATTAAAAACACCTGCAACGAACGAGGAGTGGCTCATGTACGGCAAGACTACTGATGGAAGGAAATTCGGAACCCCGATGATGGCGGCTGCATTGCTGCTGGGATCTGCGCTGGCCGCGGCGCAGGAGCCATCTCCCGAAAACGTGCTGGCAGAATGGCTAGGCAAGGAATTCACCGTCGAATCTTCCTCGCTCAACACGCATGTGCCGGTCGGCGGCAAGCTCACCTTCGTTCTGGACTCCGAGGCAAATCTCGTACGCGTCTGCACTCGAAATGCTGACAAGCAGAATGAGCCGTGGCGCATGGACTTCGCCACACCCTGCGGTGTCGCCATGACTTTCACGCGCGGCACGCGTTATTGCACGGCGGATGACGTCAAGACGGGCGATGCCGAGGCGCTCGCGTCCTGCCATCGCCTGCGCTCGCATGACGTCGCGTTGCGCCCATCGACAGTGAAGGGAGCCGTCGAGCTCAACGACCTCGTCGCCTTCCTGGTGCAGGGAGACGATGGCAAGAAGTCCATGACGATCCTCGTGGACTCGCCGGCGCGTATGACCGACGAAGAGAACGGGACCATCGTCATCGGCCAGCGCTGAGGCTTAGTTTGCTCTCGCTTGCGCAACGACTCTCCAACACGTTGCTGCCGTTCGCCGCGGCATCAACGTTTGGGGCGTCGTTTGCGCTCGCGGCGGCACCCAATCTCTGTGAACACGGCGGTCGATGGACGGCGACGGCGACGCGTGCGCCCGCCGCCGTGGTCGCCTATCTCGATTCGCTGGGAAATGACCGTTTCGATCTGCGCGCCGCCTGTGCGCATTGGGCGGGTACCTTTTCGAAGCGGCATCAGTCCGCGGCGGACAACCCCCAATCCGCCCACAAGTTGTCTGCGCGACTGATCGTGTATCCGCCCGAAGGCGGCAATGTTCGCCAGCTCATTCCCTGGCTCCAGCAAACCGGGCATGTCCGCGAAATCGAACGAACCCGAAACTTCGTCGTGGCGACTTTTTCGAAACACACGCGGACGGAACGGCTGATAGCGATCATCAACTCACCACAGGTCGGATATGTCGAGCCCGATTGCGATGGCCCTGACTACCTGACCACTTCGCTGGAGCCCGGGCCGGCCGCTACCGCGGATCGGCATTGCTGGCAGCGCAAGGCGCGCGCGACTTTCCCAAACGACCCTTGCCTCGACGACCTGTGGGGCCATCGCAAGATCGGCTGGGACTCCGGAGTTGCGGCCCGATCGTTGCCGCGAATGGTGGCGGTACTCGATTCCGGCATCGACGCCACGCACGAGGACTTGTCCAGCAACGTGGTACTCGGCCTCAAGCCGCGGAATGCACCGCATTCGCAGGGGGGCAAGCTGAATGCACGGTGCGCCACGAGCGGACGCTGCTATCCGCACGGTACGGAAATGGCCGGCACGATCGGCGGGCGAATGGATAACGGCATCGGCGTCGCCGGCGTGGCACCGAACAGCCGGCTGCTTCCGATCGTCATCAGCCGCGAGGACCGCGGCCTGTTGGCGCGCATCTCGACTATTGCTTCGGGTATCGACGCCGCCGTGCTCGATGGTGCAGAAATCATCAACATCAGCGCCAAATGGCCAGTCGATAGCCGGGCTATTTCCGAAGCTATCGTGGCCGCGGTCGGCGGCCCTTCGGCCGGCCGGCGCCTGGTGGTCACGGGCTACGCCACTGGCCTCGATCGCGATGACCGGGTGCTCGAATACTACCCTTCCCGGTACCGCTGCCTGCCGGGAGTCGTCGCTGCAGTCCCGACGGATATGCGAAGCCATGAAATGTTCAATCCTAAGGGTCGTCCAGATGCGACGGACGGCCGAATTCAGGCACCCGGCGTGGACATCGTGGTGACGACGACAGAGAATTCCGACCGAGGCTACGCAATGTCGGGATCCGCAGGCGCATCGAGCGCCGCGGCCTATGTTTCCGGTGCAGTGGCGCTCGTCTGGGGCAGCCCGCCGCTGAACAAATGCGACGCCCAGCAGATAAAACAGCTGCTGTTCTGCAGGAGCAAGAGCAGCAATTCCACTCGGTATCCATGGGTCAATGTCGAATTCCTTCGAGAACTCGCAAATGTCGATCCCGGTGCGGACTGCCGCACCGCCATGGAGGCGCTCGCCTGTAACTAACTACCTGCGCTCACCGGGTGCCGCATGAGCGCGCTGCCGGCTGATGAAATCGAGCGCATCGTCGCGGCCGCGCTGACCGGCGACCGCGCCGCCGAGAGCCGGATGCTGGTGGCGCTGCGGCCGGGTGTGCTCGCGGTACTGCGTTTTGGCGCCTTTCATCGCTGGATCGACCAGGAAGATCTCACGCAGGAAACGCTGCACATCGTGGTGGAGCGCGTGCGCGCGCGCACGATCGACGACCCCCGCAAGGTATTCGCTTTCGCTGCCGCCACCGCGCGCAATCTCGCACTCAACGCGGCTCGCAAGATGCTGCGTCAGCAGACCGTGGTGGATTCCGAGCTGGTGGACGAGCTCGCGCAGAACCTGGAGATGGAGCAGGGCGAGCTTTCCGATTCTGATGACCGGCAGCTCGCGCATGCGGTCGCAGCCCTGCTCGACGAACTACCGACCGAGCGCGACCGGCAGCTGCTGATGCGCTTCTATCTAGATGGCACGGACAAGCAGCAGCTGTGCCGCGATCTCGGACTTTCC
>Ga0190271_10001690_pt1 | contig 12813 bp, 12 predicted proteins | sample Popmic356T_FD_133747 | JGI IMG/M metagenome (GOLD analysis project Ga0190271, IMG submission 133747) | Populus adjacent soil microbial communities from riparian zone of Weber River, Utah, USA - 356 T | ecosystem: Environmental > Terrestrial > Soil > Riparian zone | place: USA: Utah | collected...
ATGTCAAGCCGCCGATTCGATGATCTGGGGTGAATCGGGTTGCCAGGCGCGGTTGTCGCGGATGAGTGCGTAGAGGACGTTGGTGCGGCGTCTGGCCAGGCACATCGTGGCTTGGATGGGCCGTTTTCCTTCGTCTCGTTTGCGTTGATAGTAGGTCCGAGAGTGCGGGTCGCAGCGGATGGCGGTCAGAGCGGACATGTACATCACCCGGCGCAGTCGTCTGCTGTAGCGCTGGGGAGTGTGCAGCCGTCCGGTGCGTTTCCCCGAATCGCGGGGAACGGGTGCCAGTCCGGCCCAGGCGGCGAGTTGATCGGCCGATCCGATCAGTGTCGGGTCGCCGACGGCGGCGAGGAATTCGGCACCGAGACGGAAGCCGATGCCGGGCGTGCTGGTGATCACCTCGGCGAGTGGATGGCGGCGAAATCGGCCCTCGATGTCAGCGTCAGTGGCTTTGATGCGGCCATCGAGGGAGAGCACCTCCTGCGCCAGTTCGACGACCAGTGCGGCGGCGACCTCTTCGCCGGGCAGCCGCACGGTCTGGGTCTTCGCGGCGGTGACGGCGGCTTCGGCGATGGCGGATGCATTGCGCACCCCGGCTTCGGTCATGGTCTTCGTGATACGCGAAAGCCCGCTCTGTCGAATGGCTTTCGGGCGCTGGTAGCGCGACAACAGAACCACCCAACCACGGTCCTGGGTCAGTTCGGCCACTCGCTCGAGGGCCGGGGACACCGCCACGAGTTGCTGACGCAGTCGGTTGATGGTCCGGGTGCGATCGGCCACCAGGTCCGCGCGGTGGGCGGTCAGCATCCGCAGTTCGGTGATCAGGTCATCGTGGGGATGCAACACCGGCAGATCGGTGCCGCGCATGCGCGATTGATCGGCGATCACTCGGGCGTCTTTGGCGTCGGTCTTGGCTTCGCCACCGCGGTAGGTTCCCGAGGCCTGCCATACCGCGCGGCCAGCCAGGTAACGCACCGACTTGCCAGCGTCGGCCAACACCGTCAACAACAAGCTGGCATAGACCGTGGTCAGGTCGACCGTCCAGGACACAGTCTGGCTCATCGTGTCGATCTCACCGATCAGAGCCCGAATGGGCTGCTCGTCGTTGATGAGCTTGCGCGACACCACCACCGTCCCGGTGTCGTCGACCACGCACACCCAATGATGTTCCTTACCGACATCCACACCGGCCCACAATTGGCCCGTCATCAGATCTCCTATTCGCTTGTCTACCAGCAGTATCCCCACGGACAACTCCGCCGGCATTTCCTTAAACAAGCGATCACATCGCAGATCTCAATCAGCGGCCAGAGAAGTCCAGGCAAGTCGGGCGGCCAGTCCTTTCAAGCCGCACCCAAAGGCCGGCAAAACCCACATCAGCCTCACCCGACCCACCCGGGTCGCAGAACAACGTAACAACCCGAAGTAACTGCACCTACAAACTTAAGGAAAACCCATGAGCCTCTTGGATGCTCACATCCCACAGCTCGTCGCGTCGGAGAGCGCGTTCGGGGCCAAAGCGGCACTGATGCGCAGCACCATCGCGCAGGCCGAACAGGCCGCGCAGTCAGCGCAGGCCTTTCACATGGGCGAATCGTCGGCGGCGTTCCAGGCGGCGCACGCCCGGTTCGTCGAGGTCTCGGCGAAGGTCAATGCCCTTCTCGACATCGCGCAGGCCAACATCGGTGACGCCGCGGGTTCCTACGTCGCCGAGGATGCCGCCGCCGCCAGCAACTACACCGCCATCTGATCCGGCGCGGACAGGACGAAAGGGACTTCGATGTCGCAGATCATGTACAACTACCCGGCGATGATCGCTCACTCCGGCGAAATGGTCAGTTACGCAGGGGCTCTGCATGCGGTCGGCGCCGACATTGCCAGCGAGCAGGCCGCGTTGCAGGGCGCCTGGCAGGGTGACACCGGCATGACCTACCAGGCCTGGCAAATTCAGTGGAACACCAGCCTGGAGGAGTTGGTCCGCGCGTACCGCGCCATGGCGAGCACCCACGAGATGAACACCACCGCGATGGCCGCCCGGGATCAGGCCGAAGGTGCCAAGTGGGGCTGATCGAGTCCAGTGCGCGCTAATGCCGTCGAGCTGAGCGCCGGGGCGGCCTGGTTCCTGGCCGACATCCTCAGCGCCGGAACGTTTCCGTGGGTGCTGGCCATCACACCGCCCTACAGCGATGCGGCGCGGCGGGCGGAGTTCGAGAGCGACCAGGTCGAGCAGCTGACACGGTTGGGCGTCATGACCGCCGACCGGGTGGTGAAACCGTCGGTGGCGCAGTGGATCCGGCTGGTGTGCCGACCTAGTCAGTGGCTCGAGCTCAGGTTCGTCGCCGCCCGCGGCGCAATGTTGCGTGGCATCATCGCCCGCAACGCCGCCGGCACCGTCGTCGCGCTGCGCAGCGCCGAGCTCATCACGTTCACGGCCATGGACATCGACCACCCCCAGGCGGTGGTGCCGGTGTTGTCGGTCGGTCTGTCCGGCCAGCCGCCGGCACGATTCGCCGAGTTCTCGTTGCCCGCCCGCGTCGGTGCGAAGGCCGACGAGCAGATCCGCAACGGTGCGTCAGTGCGAGACATGCTGGATTATCTGGGAATTCCGGCGTCCGCGCGCCCTGTGGTGGTGGCCGCGTTCGAGGACAGTCGCAGCTACGTGGAGACCGTGGCAGGCCAGCATCGAGACGGCCGCCGGGTCAGCACCGACGTCGGCGTCAGCATCGTGGACACCGCGGTCGGACGGGTGCTGGTCAGCCCGGCGAAAGCATTTGATGGAGAGTGGATTTCGACGTTCGCGCCAGGCACCCCGGTGGCGATCGCCGCGGCGGTCGAGCGGCTCGTCGCCACCCTACCCGACGGGCCCTGGTTTCCCGGTCACGCCGTCACCAGAGACTTCGGCGAACACCCGCGGCAGAGAGAAGAAGAGTGCCAAATCCTGCGCTGATCACACCCAACAACGCGGTGATGCCGATCGTGCGCGTCGCCGTGCTCTCCGCTGGGACGGGAGACGCTGACGGCGGCGGTCGAATCACCGAGGTGGCGCTACCGACCGAGCTTCCGCTGCGGGAAATCCTGCCTGCGGTGCGGCGCATCGTCTCCCCGGCCGACGAAGCCGGTGGTGATGCGGCAGAGCTTCTGAGCCTGGCCCCCATCGGTGGCGCACCGTTCAGTCTCGAGGCCACCCTCAACACGGTAGGTGTCGTCGATGGTGATCTGCTGGCACTGCAGCCGGTCCCGGTGGGCCCACCGGCGCCCCGCATCGTCGAGGACATCGCCGACGCCGCGATGATCTTCTCCGTTGCCCGCGAACGCCCCTGGGGTGTAGGGCACATCCAGTGGGCCGCCACGCTGGCCGCCATCGGCTTGATCCTCGTGACGACCGCGCTGGCCGTTGTGCACCGGGTGGTCACCGACACGCCGGTCGGGCTGTACACCGTCAGCGCGGTGGCCGTGGCCACGGTGCTCGGCGCGCTATTGAGCCGTGCCGGCTCCCCGCGGCTGGCGACCGCGCTGGCGGCGGTAGCGCTGCTGCCGATCGCAGCCGCGTTCGCACTGGCGGTTCCCGGCGAGTTCGGCCCGTCGCACATTCTGCTCGCAGCAGCGGGCGTGGCCGCCTGGTCGGTCATCAGCATCACGCTCGGCGAACGCGCCGTCGCTCTGTTCACCGCGGCGGCCGCCACCGCGCTGGGTGTGTTGCCGGCTGCGGCGGCGGCGTCAGTGTGGATGCTGTCGCCCGTCAGTGTCGGGTGCATGCTGATTCTGGTGGCGCTGTTGATCACCGTGCAGGCCGCCCAGCTTTCGGCCCTGTGCGCGCGCCTGCCCGTGCCGGTGATCCCCGCCCCCGGCGACCCGACGCCGTCGGCACCGCCATTGCGGGTCCTCGAGGATCTGCCGCGGCGCATCCGGACCGGCGACTCGCACCAGACAGGTTTCATCGCCGCGGGTGTGCTGCTGTCCGCGCTCGGTTCCGTCGCAGTGCTCTGGCCGGCCGTCAGCGGGGGAGGCGGCGTATCCCCGTGGGCGTGGTACCTGGTGGTCGCCGCGGCGCTGGGTGCCGCGCTGCGAGCCCGGGTATGGGACTCCGCACCGTGCAAGGCGTGGCTGCTCGGTCACTCCTACCTGATCGCCACGGTGCTGCTCGGGCTGTTCACTGCCACTGGCAGCTACCGCGCGGCGTGGTGGGCACTGGCGTTGCTCGCCGCGCTGGTGGCGGGCTCGGTGATGGTCGCGCTCAACTCGCGCATCGCGGAGCCGGAGACCTATTCGCTACCGATGCGCCGGCTGCTCGGCTTCCTCGCCGCGGCTGTCGATGCGTCGTTGATCCCGGTGATGGCCTACCTGGTGGGGCTTTTCGCGTTGGTGCTGAATCGGTGATCCAACGCGCAGGTGCCGTTCTGGCGGTGTCGCTGACGCTACTGGCGGTCAGTGCCCTGTCGGCAGTGGCGATGACGCCGCCGGAGATCGATCCCGCGGTGACTCCGCCGAGCGGCAACGCGGGACCCGTGCAACCCATGGCCCAGCGTAACGAGTGCGTGGTCACCGGCGTCGTGGCCGGCTCGAACCCCGCGGCGGTGAGCCCGAACCAACTGTGGCTCAACCTGCCTGAAGCGTGGCAGCACAGCAGTGGCGACGGTCAGCTGGTGGCCGTCATCGACACCGGAGTCAAGCCCGGGCCGCGACTGCCGAACGTCGCCCCCGGCGGTGACTTCGTCCAGGCCACCGACGGCCTCACCGACTGCGACGGACACGGCACACTGGTCGCCGGCCTGATCGCGGGACAGCCCGGCCCCGATGGCTTCTCCGGCGTAGCGCCCAACGCGCGGATCATCTCGATCCGGCAGACCTCGGCCCGGTACGCACCCCGCAACGTGGGTGCGGATCCGGCGCTGACACGAGCGGCGCTCGATGTCGAGACCCTGGCCCGCGCTGTCGTGCGTGCGGCCGACATGGGTGCGCGCGTGATGAACATCTCTGCGGTGACCTGCATTCCGGCGAGCAAGAACATCGATCAGAGCGAGCTGGGTGCCGCACTGCGATACGCAGCGGTCGACAAGGACGTGGTGGTCGTCGCCGCCACCGGCGACACCGGGTCGGCCTGCGAATCCAACCCCCTGACCGATCCGGCCCGGCCGTCCGACCCGCGGAACTGGTCGAGCGCGACCTCAGTGTCGATCCCGTCGTGGTGGCAGCCGTACGTGCTGTCGGTCGGCTCCCTCACACCGGGCGGGCAGCCGTCGTCATTCACCATGGCGGGCCCCTGGGTGGGCGTCGCGGCGCCGGGCGAGAACATCACATCGGTGAGCAACGACGCCGACGGCGGGTTGGCCAACGGGATGCCCGACAGCGCGCAGGAACTGACCCCGATCAGTGGGAGCAGCTACGCGGCCGCGTACGTGTCAGGACTCGCGGCGTTGGTGCGCAGCAGGTTTCCCGAACTCGGCGCGCAGCAGGTGGTGAGCCGCATTGTCGGTACCGCGCACCCGGCCGCCCGGTCGCCGTCGAACCTGGTGGGTGCGGGAAGCGTCGACCCCGTCGCGGCGCTGACCTGGCAGGTGCCCGCCGAGACCGACGTCGATCCGGGGGCCGTCAGACAAACGGCGGCACCTGCGCTTCCCGCTCCACAGGACCCCACGCCGCGGGTGGTCGCATTCGCCGGAGTAGGCGTGCTGGCGGTGCTGGTGCTGGCCGCGCTCGTGGTGAGCGCGAAACGGAAGGACAAGACCAGATGACCGTCCGGATCACCCTGGCGCTGCTGTTCGTCATCCCGGCAGCGATGGCCTACCCGTGGCAGTCGACCGCGGATCGCTGGCTGCTCGGTGCCGCGGTAGTGGTGGTCATCGTGGTGTTCGCTTGGTGGCGTGGTCTTTTCGGCACGACAATCGTCGCCCGTCGAATCGCCATGCTGCGCCGCCGGAAAGATGGAGCAGGAGGCCACCAGCCCTCGGAGTTCGCGACGGTGGTGCTGCGGGTCGAGCCACTTCAGACGGCAGACCTCCCGCTGGAACTGATCGCCGGCTACCTCGATCGGTACGGCATCAGCTTCGACAAGGTCCGCGTGACCAGCCGTGACGTCGGCGGCACCCGCACCACGTGGGTCGGGCTGACCTTGGGAGCTGCGGACAACGTCGCAGCGCTATCCGCGCGATCACCGCGAATTCCGTTGCACGACACCGTTCAGATCGCGGCGCGGCGGCTGGCTGACCGGCTGCGGGAGACGGGCTGGGAGGTGACCCTCGACGGCGCCGCAGGTACGCCGGTGCCGGAGCAGGGCACGGAGTCCTGGCGCGGCGTCGCCGACGATCACGGGTACCTTGCCGTCTACGGGATCAGCGTCGACGGCCGGCTAGCCGAGAACCTTGTTGCGCTGTGGGCATCTCGATCTGACGAGATCTGGACCGCGATCGAATTCACCGGCAGCAGAACCTATCCGGAGCTGACGGCGGCCTGCGCCCTCCGCACCGACGAACGGCCGGGGTCCCGCGCTCCGCTGCCCGGACTGGTGCCCGAGCGGGGCAGGCACCGGCCCGCGCTGGCCGCGCTGGGGCCGGGATCCGACAAGCGACTGGCAGCAGCCCCCGTCAGGGTCGGGGCCGAGCTGGCGTCGCAGCTGCGCTGGCCAACCGGCGCAGTGATCACTCGAACATGAACTCACCCATGAACCGGGTCCCCTGGCTGACGTGCAGCACGGGGTTGCCCGGGAATCAGTGGAATGCGCAGCGGTTGCGGTGATTCCACCGGGTCGCCGCGTGCTCCCGTGGTGCCAGCCGGTCGTCCAGCGTCGGCACCATCGTGACGCCGATAAGCGAGGCGATGGAGGTTCATCCACGTCGGGTACGAGCTGAGGGGCGCCGTCGAACTTTTACGCTTGGCATGCTGACGCGGCCGGTGGAGGGGATGCCAGACTGAAGACATGTGGAATCCCGATGTCTACCTCGCCTTCGCCGACCCTCGGGGGAGACCGTTTTTCGACCTGCTGTCGCGAGTGGGCGCCCAGAGTCCGCGACGGGTCGTCGACCTCGGGTGTGGTCCCGGCAACCTCACCGAGACGCTGACCGGCCGATGGCCCGACGCCGTGATCGAGGCATGGGATTCCTCGCCGGAGATGGTCGACGCCGCGCGCGGACGCGGAGTGGCTGCCCGGGTGGGCGATGTGCGGGACTGGGCACCGGCACCGGACACCGACGTGGTGGTGAGCAACGCGACGCTGCAGTGGGTGCCCGACCACCCGGAGCTGGTGGTGCGGTGGGCGGGACAGCTGGCCGCCGGATCGTGGGTCGCCTTCCAGGTGCCGAACAACTTCGATGCGCCCTCACATCAGACGGTCCGTGACCTCGCGCGCCGACCGGGGTGGTCAGATGCTTTGCAGGACTACCCTTTCCGCGAGGCCGATGTGGTGAAGTCGGCGGCCGACTATGCCGGACTGTTGTCCGACGCCGGATGCTCGGTCGACGCCTGGGAGACCACCTATGTCCACGAGCTGACCGGCGGGAACCCGGTGCTGGAGTGGATCACCGGGACCGCACTCAGGCCGGTGCGCAACAGCCTTGACGACGAACAGTGGGAACGGTTCCGCGCGGATCTGATCCCGATGCTCGACGAGTCCTACCCGATGCGCACCGACGGCACCACCTTCTTCCCGTTCCGGCGGGTGTTCGCGGTGGCGCGGGTGAACTGAATTACCGGCGCTGGTTGAGCAGCTCGACCACCTGCGAAACCAGCTGGTCGATGTCGGCTCCCGTGGTGTCGAGTACCAGGTCGGCGCCCTCGGGAGGTTCATACGGTGCGTCGACACCGGTGAGGCCCTTGAGTTCACCGGCGCGGGCCCGCGCGTACAGACCTTTCGGGTCACGCTTCTCGCATTCGGTACGCGGCGTGGACACGTACACCTCGATGAAGGGCAGCTTCGCTGCATCGTTGAGGGCGCGCGCGATTTCGCGGTCCGATTTCAGCGGAGACACCAGCGAGGCCAGCGCGACGACGCCCGCGTCGGCGAATAGTCGGGTGAGATGCCCTACCCGCCTGATGTTCTCGGCGCGATCGCCGGCCGAGAACCCCAGGTCGTCGGACAGTCCGTGGCGGATGTTATCTCCGTCGAGCAGGTAGGCGACCTGGCCGGCTTCGACCAGGGCGCGTTCGACGGCGACGGCCAACGTCGACTTGCCCGATGCCGGAAGCCCGGTGAACCAGATGGTCGCGCCACGCTGACCGGTCCTGCCCCAGCGGTAGTCGCGGTCCAGCGAGGAGGGATGCCAGCGGATGTCGTGACGCGCCTGCTCGCCCGGCTTGACCTCGCGCGCCTCGGTGATGGTTCCCGCACCGACGGTGTCGTTGGACGTCTCGTCGATCAGGATGAAGGCACCGTTGTCGCGATTCGTCGCGTACTCGTCGGCCACCACCACTGAACTGGTGCGCAGTGTCACGGACCCGATGTCGTTGAGGCCCAACTCGACTGGCTGATCGAGATCGTCCAGAGTCTCCGGGTCCAACCTGCTGTGCAGAGCCTGGACGGTGGCGCGGACCGTCCTGGCGCCGTGCTTGAGCGCGACCCGATCACCCGCGCGCAGCGGTGTCTCGATGAACCAGCACACGGTCGCGTCGAGCTCGCGGGCCAGCACCGGAAGAACGGCCGCATCACCTTCTGTGGCGCCACTGACGAACACGTCGCCACGGCCGACGTCGATGTCGTCAGCGAGTTCGATCGACACCGACAGCGGCGCGACGGCCACCGCGCGGTCGTCGTCGAGCGTGTCCAGCGCGGTGACCGTCGAGGTCGTGCCCGCGGGCAGCGACAGAACGGGATCGCCGACCCGCAGTGTTCCGGCCGACAAGCGGCCGGTGTAGCGCCTGCGTTCCTCGGTGGTGGGTCGCGACACCCACTGCACCGCGAGCCGCAGGTTCTTCGACTCCGGGTGGGGCGCAGACAGTTCGACGCCCTCGAAGTACTCGAGCAGCGTCGGCCCGTCGTACCACGAGGTGTTGGTGGACTTCGTGACGACGTTGTCGCCGAGTTTCGCCGCGATCGGTATCACCGTCAGCTCGGCGGCGCCCAACCGGTCGGCCAACTGCCTCAGGTCGGCCTCCACCTCGGCGAACCGCGCCTTGTCGAAGTCCACCAGGTCGATCTTGTTGACGGCGGCGACGAAGTGTTCGATGCCAAGCAGTTTCGCGATGCGTGCATGCCTGCGGGTCTGACGGAGCACACCCGCGCGGGCGTCGACCAGGAGTGTCGCCACGTGCGCGTTGGACGCCCCGGTGAACATGTTGCGGGTGTAGCGCTCGTGGCCCGGGGTGTCGGCCAGGATGTAGCTGCGGTTCGCCGTCGAGAAGAATCGGTACGCGACGTCGATCGTGATGCCCTGCTCCCGCTCGGCGCGCAGACCGTCGGACAGCGCGGCGAGGTCGGCCACGCCCTCCTCGTCGGTGACCGCCTCGAGATGGTCCAGCGGCAGGCTGTCGGTGTCGTGCAGCAATCGGCCGATCAGCGTGCTCTTGCCGTCGTCGACGGAACCCGCGGTGGTGATGCGCAGCAGTTGCCTGGTCATGTCACATCCCCCGTCGCTTCGCTCGCCCAGGCCATCAGAAGTAGCCCTCACGCTTGCGGTCTTCCATCGCCGCAACCGACGTCCGGTCGTCGGCGCGGGTCTCGCCGCGCTCGGACACCGTCGCCGCGGAGATCTCGGTGATCACCCCGGCGATGTCGGTGGCCCGCGATCGCACCGCACCTGTGATGGTGAGGTCACCCACTGTGCGATAGCGCACCCACTCGATGTTCGCCGTCTCACCGTCGGCGGGCTGGACGAACTCCGACACCGCGAGCAGGATTCCGTCCCGTTCGACGACTTCGCGCTCGTGAGCGAAATAGATCGACGGAAGCTCGAGGCCCTCCAGTTCGATGTAGCGCCAGATGTCGAGTTCGGTCCAGTTGCTCAGCGGGAACACCCGGACCTGTTCACCCTTGCGGATCCGGCCGTTGTACAGCGACCACGGCTCGGGCCGCTGCGCGCGCGGGTCCCACTGGCCGAACTCGTCGCGGAAGCTGAGGATGCGTTCCTTCGCGCGGGCCCGCTCCTCGTCACGTCGGGCGCCGCCGAACGCAGCGTCGAACCCGCCGGCTTCGAGCGCGTCCAGCAGCGTGCGGGTCTGCTGGCGGTTGCGGGACGCATTGGCGCCGGGGTCGGCGACACGCCCGCTGTCGATGGTCTCCTGAACCGATCCGACGATCAGCTTGTGGCCATGGTCGTTCAGCCGGCGGTCGCGGAACTCGATGACTTCGGGGAAGTTGTGGCCGGTGTCGACGTGCAGCACCGGAAACGGCAGCGGCGACGGACGAAAGGCCTTCTCCGCCAACCGAAGAAGGACGATCGAGTCCTTGCCTGCGGAGAACAGCAGCACCGGCTTCTGCAGCTCGGCGACCACCTCCCGGATGATGTGCACCGACTCGGCCTCGAGGAGTCGTAGCTCGTCGACGTGGGTGTCGTCGTACGTCGCCGTAGTTGGGGTCGTGGTCATACGGGTAGTCCTTCCCGTTCGGCGTCCGCCCTGTACCGTTCGACCCACTCGTCGGAGCGTTGGTCGGCCTGACGTTCCAGCACCGGCGCCGGAGCTAGCCTCGGATCCAATCCGAGCGCCTCGAGCACGGTGCCGACCACCTGCGTCAGGTTGCGCCACAGCACCGAATAGGCCACATCGATCGGCTCGACGTTCTCCTCGGCGAACCAGTTGCGCCAGCCCTCCTCCTGGGCGCGCAGCATTTTCACCACGTGGGCGATCGCGCCGGCGTGGTACTCGGCACGGGCGTCGCGTACCGGGTCCGGCCTGCCGCGCCAGACGCGGGTCTGGACGGCGCGCCAGAAGGACACCGCCTGGGACACCACATCGGGGCGGTGGACGTGGATCAGGACAGGGTCACTGCCGACCACGTCGCGGATGGCAGCCAGCAGGCCGTCGCCGGAGCGCTCCGGGAATCCCTGGACCCGGTCGAGCAACAGGGGGGTCTGGTTCCACATCAGCTTGCCGCCCCACACCCCGTTCGGGGTGCGCCCGACAGTGCGGATGTAGTCACGCCAGATCTCCGCGGGCGCGATGTCGGGCTTACCCTCATCGAGCGGATCCAGCAGGCGCAGGATCGACTCGTCGTCGACGCCCTCGAACCACTGCCGGGGCTGCGGAGACTGGCTGGTGGACGGCAGGTACTGAAAGAACTCCTGCGGTTCGCCGGCGACGCCGGTGGCCCTGAGCGATTCGACCAGCAACGTGCTGCCGCTGCGTTGTGAGGCGAGCACCAGATACGCCGTCGGTCTGGCTGACATGCGCGAGAGCTTAGCCCCAATACTCTGGGTCGGCACAGTCAGGGTTTGCGATCATCGTGAGCAGAACTATTGCCTGGAGCTGTGATCGTCTGTGATGCCGCGATCAGTGGCTTTGGCTGCGCGGCTTGGGATCTGGAAGTTCTTGATACGTGCGTAGGTTTGTGTGTAGCGCTCGGCGATCCGGGTTCCGGCGAAGTCGGAGGGGATGACGTCCTTGGTCTTCTGGCGCCAGTCGTCGAGCTGCAGCGCGAGGTCGATGCCGATCGCTTCGTCCTTGTCGGTGGCTTCCGGGCCCAGCAAATTGTGCGACTCGGTGGGGTCGGCGACCAGGTCGTAGAGTTCGCGTTCGGGACGGGGCGCCCGTGCCAGTGGTTCGACGGTGCGGCCGGGTGCACTGTCGGCGATGTCCCACGGCAGGTCCAGCAGTGGCCGCGGCGCGTAGTTCTCGATGTAGCTGTACTCCTTGGTGCGGATCGCCCGGATCGGGTCGAACGAATCGTGGTACGTCTTCATCGTGAAGACGGCGCTGCGAACCGGGTCTGCGGCGCGCGGCTTCTGCAGCAATTGTCTTGCGTGCGACAGCCCTTCGATGTTGGGTGAAATGCCGACGCCGAGCAGCTCGAGCAGCGTGGGAACCAGGTCGACACCGCTGAACAGCTCGTCGTACACCTGATGCGCCACGTCGGCGCCGCGGGGTGGCCGCACGATCATGGCGATGCCGGTGCCCGCGTCGTACAGCGTGGACTTCGCCCGGGGAAGCGCCGGCCCGTGATCGGTGACGAACACCACCCAGGTGGTGCGGTCGAGTCCCGTCGCGGCCAGTGTGTCGAGCAGTTGGCCGACCGCGGCATCGGCGACGGAGATCGAGCCGTAGAAGTCGGCGAGATCCTCGCGGATGTCGGCGGTGTCGGGCAGGTAGTCCGGGAGCACCACACCGTCGGCGTCAGCGGGTTGATAGCGGTCGCGCGGGTAGGGCCGATGAGTCTCGAAGAAGCCGGCGGTGAGCAGGAACGGCTCCTTCGGCGGGTCGGATAGCCAGCGGGTGGCCTGCTCGACGACGTACTCGCAATAGGAGTTGGACACGTCGAACTCGTCGAACCCGAGCTTCGACGGATACTCCGTCTCGTGCTGCATCCCGAAAAGTGCTGTGTACCAGCCATTGTCGGTCAGAATATGCGGCAGGGTGCGCACCCCGGCCCGGTACTCCCAGCCGTGATGGGCCAGGCCTACCAGCCCGTTGCTCTGCGGGTAGCGACCAGTGAACAGTGAGCCGCGGGACGGCGAGCACAGCGGCGCGGTGGCGTGGGCTGCGGTGAACAGGATGCCCTCGGCGGCGAGTTGGTCCAGCCGCGGGCTGGACACATCGTCATGCCCGTAGACGCCGAGGTAGCGACCGAGGTCGTGCCAGTGCACGAGGAGCACATTGTCCCGGTCGGTCATGCATGTCCTTTCCCGTGTTCCTCGCTCCACGCAACGGCAAGCGAGCGGCTGTGGCAACCCA
>Ga0190271_10001691_pt1 | contig 12811 bp, 9 predicted proteins | sample Popmic356T_FD_133747 | JGI IMG/M metagenome (GOLD analysis project Ga0190271, IMG submission 133747) | Populus adjacent soil microbial communities from riparian zone of Weber River, Utah, USA - 356 T | ecosystem: Environmental > Terrestrial > Soil > Riparian zone | place: USA: Utah | collected...
ATGAAAAGATCCAGATCTTCGTCGTTATCGTAATCAAAGAAATAAGCCATGGTACTCTGGCTGCTATCGGCAAGGCCATACTCTTCTGCCATTTCACGGAAAACGGGGACACCGTCTTTATCATTTCCTTCATTAATGTAAAGCAGGTTGATACGATCTTTTGGATCATGTTTGGCAGTGGCACACACGTAGAGATCCAGACGTTTGTCGTTATTAATGTCTACTACAGCAACACCCCGGCTCCAAACACCATTGCCTGTAGTTTTTGTTTTATCGGTTACGTCTTCAAATTTGAGGTGACCTTTGTTAAGGTAGAGTTTGTTGGAAACCATGTTACCAGTGAAATAAAGATCAGGCAGGTTGTCGCCATTGAAGTCACCTACCCCCACTCCACCTCCATTATAAATATTTGCGAAGTCGAATATATTAATTGAGTCGCTTTCAAAAATAGTATTGGTAAATGATATGCCGGAGTTTTCAGGATCCAGGAGCTGAAATTTTACATCGTCAGAAGATTTACAGCCAGCAATCAGTGATATTAAAAACAATAAATGGGCAACTCGCACAAAGGCAAAACGATAACACATTTCTCAATACTTTATTAAGTGGTATACCGATAATTTAGTTGTCGTGAAACTAATGAAAACATGATTTTTAACCTATAAAAGTAGTAAGGCAGACGCTTTGGAAGGTCTGCCTTACTAGAAGAGAATCCTATGTAGTTAAGGTCCGTTTCAGACCATGAAATTAACGTTGTTTGATAATTCCGTTACTCAGGTCAATTTGTTGCTGAGGAATAGGATAATAATCATCTGAAGGCGCCGTATATACAGGAACAGGATTTCTTAGAATCGCCTGATATGTGAAATTGGCACCAGTTTCATATTGAATATATGTGGTAAGTTCCTGAGAGGCTATTCCCCAACGAACAAGGTCGAAGAAGCGATGACCTTCCATACCGAGTTCAAGCATACGCTCCAGCCTTACAGCTTTTCTCGCAACATCCTGGCTTGCAAAAGTTGCCGGGTAAGGTTCAACACGGATTGTTCCGCTGGTTGCAGGGAAGGTTACTACGCGGCTAGTTTTAGCGCGATTGCGAACTCTGTTAATTAATGCCGTTGCATTCGCGAGAGATCCTGCTTCAATTTCTGCTTCTGCGAGTAATAAAATCACATCTGCAAAACGAATTAAATTCATATTAAGAGCAGTACCACCTCCAATAAACCAAATGGATGCATCATGGGTAGCATCTACTTGCGATTGACGGATCATGATCTTTTTTCCAGCATATGGTCCCGCATCAGTAGCGCGGGGCCAGGAGGTCAAATAAGTACCCCAGTCATGAAAAGGAACACCATCGCGACCAATAGTCCAGTCAAGGCGAGTATCCACATTTCCTGTATATCTGGTAAGGGCAGCCTGACCAAATACATCAAATACTTCAGTGTTGAGCGGGTTGGCTACCGGCAAACCATCGGCTCCAGTCTTAAATTGATTGGCGAAGAAATAAGTGGGCGTAAAGAAGCCAGCACCACCACCACCAGTTGATGCAGGTGTATTCAACAGATCACCCCAATTGGCGTTGCGTGCACTAGCATTATCCTTTGATGACGCCTGAAATGCGAACACTGATTCTCTGCTATTATCAAAATCAACGTTGAAATTGTCATCATAATTGGCATTTAGGTCAAATTTCACACCTAACGAATTTTTGCCATTATTTACGACGTCCGTCAACACCGTTTTTGCAGTGGCGAAGTCTTTGGAGAACATTAATACTTTTCCATAAAATGCACCGGCAGACCATTTATTTACTAACCCAACAGCAGATTGCGTTTCGGGTAAATTTTCCCATGCATATTTAGCATCTTCCAATATTTTGGGATATATATCCACATCGTTGGCTACACTTGAAATTTCTCCTGCAGCAAGTTGTGCGTCGATTACCTCATCGAGGTAAGGGACTTTTTCAAAAATTTTCCTTGCTTCAAAATGATAGAACGCACGAAGGAAACGAGCCTGACCAGCGAGTTTTTTGCGAACATCGTCGGTAACAGTAGCTTTGGCCAATACCTGCATAACTGTATTGGTACGTTTAACTCCTTCATAAATAGCTTTCCAGCGATCATTTATTGCGCCATTTCCGGGTTGAACTTCATGACGTTGAACTGGAGTCATGTTAGGACCCTGATCATCGAAGCTGCTGCCTTTGTTTGCAAGACCACCTCCAATATCACCATACAAAAAGTTGGATCCGCCCGATCCCCATTCGCCACCCAGACCAAGTCCACCATCATGACCATCGAGCATGGCGTATGCCGAAAGCAGGAGTTTATTTATACCTTTTTCAGTTGCAAGTGTTTGCTCGTCCAAAACTCCGCGGGGAGTTTGTTCAAGAAAACTTTTGCCGCAAGAATTGAACATGAGAACAACCCCAAGGCAACTTGAAATAATTATTGCATATTTTAGTTTCATAATCTTAAATTATTTGAGTTTTAATTGGGACTAAAAGTTTACACTCAATCCAAATAAAAATTGCTTTACCAATGGAAACGCGCCCATATCAACGCTCGAAGCACGATCGTCTGTTGAAATTACATCTGGGTTGAGTCCTGAATACTTAGTGATCGTAAACACGTTTGTAGCTTGAATATATATTCTTAATCTGCTCATTTTCGCTTTTGCAATCATGTCATTTGGAAGTGTGTATCCCAATTGAAGGTTACGCAAGCGGAAGTAAGACGCATCTTCAACATAATAAGAACTAACAGCCTGAGAGGAACTGAATCCACCGTCAGGAGATTGTGTTTCCTGGATTGGTGTAGTTGCATTCGGCCTGCTGCCATCGGGCAACCAGCTTTCATACAACGCACGCTTTGATTTTCCACCGGGGAAACCAGTAGAGAAATCTGTGAAGTTCCGTCCCATGTTGAAGTTCTCCTTGCCAGACACACCATAGAAGAAGCCAGACAAATCGAACGCTTTATATTCCAGTCCAATGTTAATACCATACGTAAAATCTGGATTCGGATCTCCGATCACTGTTCTGTCATCAGCATTAATAATCTTGTCGCCGTTAATATCGGCATATTTAAATCTGCCGGGACCAGCACCAGCTTGAGTTGGTGATGCGGTTACTTCCGCAGCGTTCTGGAAGATTCCGATCACCTTATATCCATAAAAGGTGTTTAGTGGGTGTCCTGCCATATTCCGAGTTGCAGCACCACCAATTCGGTTTGCTTCGTTAGCCGGGCTGTTAAATTCGAAATAGTCAGCTCCGTCATTAGTTACAGCAGTGATTTTGTTATTGTACGTAGTAAATGTGAGCGTAGTTATGAGCCTAAGATCACTGGTTATGTTAGCACGGTTGTTGATCATCAGGTCAAATCCAGTGTTTTCCATACTTCCCACGTTACGGAAAGCAGGCTGATTCGCACCAACGGCACCAAGAATACCCTGACCGGGAGGATTATATAACAAGTCTTGTGTTTCCTTCTTATACCAGTCCAACACTACTTCAGTCGTTCCATTAAATAAAGTTGCATCAAAACCTATGTTCGTAGTAATGCTTGTTTCCCATTTGCCGCCAGCATTACCCACAAAAGATAAGAAGAAGCCTTCCGCTGGTTGACCCTGAGTACCGGTAACATCATACCATGAACTTTGACGGTTGCTGGCAAAAGTGGTAAATGCGTTCGAGGCACCGACTGCAGCGTCGTTACCCATTTTACCCCAGCTTCCGCGGATTTTCAGGTCGTTGATAAACTTTATATCCTTCATGAAATTCTCATCCGAAATGCGCCAACCCAGGGAGAAGGCAGGAAAAGTACCCCACCTATTATCACCCAGGAATTTTGAAGAACCATCACGGCGAAGTGTACCAGATGCTATGTATTTACCTTGAAATGCGTAATCGACTTTACCAAAATACGATACCGTTGATCCTGGTGTATATGTCACGCTACCAGACAGGTTTTGAGTACCACCATTATTGAGGTTAATGAATGGCCTGTAATCATATGTATAGAATCCGGTAGATGCGCCAATCACCTGGCGACCGCCACCTTCCTGTGCTTCATAACCGACTACAGCAGCTACGCTATGGTCACCGAATTCCTGGCGATAAGTTGCCTGATTGGTCCATATCCACTGATAGTTGCGTATAAAGTTTTCCGTAGCTGTAGTATTAGCGGTGTTCTCAACATGCTCATATTCGATAAAGGGAAAAGTAGAAGCATTGCTGGTATTGACTGAACCGCCGAAGCTGCTCCGTAATGTGATATGCTTGAAAAGATCCAGTTCAGCATACAGGTTACCGAATACGTTTACATTATTATTACGATTATCGCGTTGACGGTAAAGATTGGCTAATGGATTTTTAGCATTTCCCCATGTTCCCGGACCCGTGCCACCACGTGTACCTGCAAAATCACCGTGTTTAATTGTATAAACAGGAATCAGCGGGTTAGGTCGGAAGGTTTGTGAAATAACGTTGCCTTCATCTATATTAGGTCCTGTATTTCCCTGAGCCATTGACACCTGCAAATTCTCCCCGAGACGGAAGGCTTTGTGAATGGTGTATTCGCTGTTCAATCGGGCTGTGTAGCGTTTATAAAATTGGTGTTCGGTCACTGCCTGCTGATCGTAATAGTTCATACTAAATAAATAACGGGCAGCATCACTAGAACCACTTACCGCTACGTTGTGATTTTGGATCGGCGCATTGCGTGTTACCTCCTGGTACCAGTTCGTACCGCTTTTATTAGTAGGTACTATAATATAGGGCGCGTATCCAACATCTCCCAACAGGCTATAATCTAATGAGTATTTAGCAGGATCTACTCCCGGATTACCGTTCATAATCGGCACTCCGTTATTGGGTGCACCGGTATAATACAAATAATCTGGAAGGATTGGATTTGCACCAGTTCCAAATACGGTCCCTGCTGTTGAACCTGTACCGGTATTCTTCATCGCAAGAAAAAATAAATTTGCCCATTCTTGTGAATTAAGAAGGTCAAAGCCTTTGCCGGGTTGCTGAACACCATAGAACATATCATAAGTTACGTTCACACCACGCTTCTTGCCTTTCTTAGTTGTAACCACGATAACACCATTGGAACCGCGTACACCATATATAGAAGCAGAAGCAGCATCTTTCAATACCTGCATGCTTTCTATATCATTCGGGCTTAAGTTGGAAATGCTTCCAGTCTGAACACCATCTACTACATAAAGCGGACTGTTGTTATTAAATGATCCAAGACCCCTAACCCGTACCTGAGCAGCACCTCCGGGTACGCCGGTCTGCATTACAGTAACACCAGATGCGCGTCCTTGCAACTGTGACTGCGCGTCAATTGTTGGCTGGACTTTGAGATCCGCAGTGTTCACAACAGCAACGGCTCCGGTAATATCCTTCTTCCGCTGTGAAGTATAACCTGTAACAACGATCTCATTGAGTGTAGATGACCCCTCTTTTAAGGAGATGGAGATGTCAGTCAGTCCGGTGACTGATACATCCATGGTTTGAAAACCAACAAATGAAATAACCAGAATGCTGTTTGGATTGGGAACGGTAATTGTGAAGCCTCCGTCGGTACCTGTTTGAGTAGCAATAGTAGATCCTTTAACTGAAACAGTAGCACCGATAATAGGTTGTTTGTCTTTGTCCCCCGTTACTTTACCGGTAACGGTTTTTTGTTGTGCGAAGGAGGCCGTGGTAAATAATAGCAGGCAGGCTATTAACCACGACCTTGCGGCAGTTAGCTTTGAGGGCATAATGATTGAGTTTTGATTAAGGTTGTGTGAAAAAAATAAAAATGGCGTATAAATTTAACGATAAATTAAAAATTGTTTCAAATTTTTTTGTCGATTTCTTAGAAATAATTCTTATAACGAAATTTCACAAAAAAAAATCAATTGATAAATTACCAGCAATCGTAGATGCTACCTGCATTTCATCGAAATCATTGATTACAAAAAACTAACAGTAATTTGCGTAGCATATACACATTCAAAACCCTCTCGTCGTCATTAAGATTTTTTTTATTAGATAAACGCTGCTTGATTTTTCATTTTAATACAACGAGTAATTAAAAAAAATTCATCAATGAAATCTATAAAAGTGATAGAGATTAGATGCAGCAAGGCTTTCAGGTCATTCCTAAAAAATAATTTTATAAAATAATTTATTCAGTTTGCAATAATAGTATTCGATACTGCTAAAAAAATGGCATCTGTTTATTGCTATGTAGCAATAAGGCTACATAGCGATGCTGTAGTTAGAGTATAGTTTTTATTTAATGATTGATTTAAAACAACAATCTGTAATGAGTAGAATTTTGGATGAAGAATATTACGATTCTGCAACCGGAATGATGTACTGTTCATCCCGAAAATGGCTTTTAATGACGGGGTTGCTCGAAAACCAACTTATTCAAGTCAATTTGTCCTATAAAAACCACTTGGCAAACTAATTGCCAACCTTAACTTTGCGGTCAATTTTACCGACCAGGAAGAAAAACTATGTCAGAAATGAATACCAAGCAAAAAGAGACGGTGGATCAGCCAAACGGATCTGATAAACTAGTAGATATCAATGCCGATGAGAATATAAGCGGGACGAATCACTTGAATGAACCCGTAGCAAATGAAGACGAAATTGAAAAATTGAGGGCCGAGATTGGTTCCCTTAAAGATAAGTACCTGCGCCAGGCAGCTGAATTCGATAATTATCGTAAGCGAACAGCGAAAGAATGGATGGAAGTTAAACAAACTGCGGGGCGTGATGTAATCGTTTCTCTGCTGGAAGTTATGGACGATTGTGAGCGTGCCGAAAAACAAATAGCCAATAACCAGGAATTAAGCGCAACTAAAGAAGGTCTTCAGCTGGTTTTTCAAAAATTGCGCAATACCCTTCAGGCAAAAGGACTAAGAGCAATGGAAAGCACGGGACAGGAATTTAACCCCGATATGCACGAAGCTATCACCGAGATACCCGCTCCTTCCGAAGAACTAAAGGGTAAAGTAATAGATGAAATTGAAAGAGGGTATTATTTGAATGATAAGATTATCCGTTTTGCGAAAGTGGTAGTAGGAAAATAAATGCCTGCGAGCGACTTGCGCAAGACTATTTATGCAATGATTATCTAGCCTGGTAAAAAATATGTCAAAAAGAGATTATTACGAAGTGTTGGGTGTAGCCAAGGGCGCATCGGCCGATGAGATTAAAAAAGCTTATCGGAAAGTGGCCATGCAATTTCATCCCGACAGGAACCCGGGTGATAAAGCGGCTGAAGAAAAATTTAAAGAAGCAGCAGAAGCATATGAAGTATTAAGTGATAATGATAAACGTTCGCAATACGATCGTTTTGGTCATGCAGGAGTTAGTGGTAACGGAAGAGGCTTCGGCAGTGGCGGCAGCGGAAATATGGAAGATATCTTCAGTCAGTTCGGGGATATTTTCGGTGACGATATTTTTGGTAGTTTCTTTGGTGGTGGGAATGCGCGGTCAAGGGGCGGTCAAAGAAGTCGTGGAGTAAGAGGAAGCAATCTGCGGGTAAAATTAAAATTGAGTTACGAAGAGATAGCAAAAGGCGTTACCAAACAGATCAAAGTTAAAAAACACGTGCCTTGTCAAACTTGCGCAGGAAGCGGAGCAAAGGACAAGAATAGTGTTCAAGCCTGTGGCACCTGTGGTGGAAGCGGTCAGGTTCGAAAAGTAACTAATACTTTTCTCGGACAAATGCAAACTGTTACTACCTGTCCTACTTGTAATGGAGAAGGTTCTGTAATTACTGCTAAATGCGGAACCTGTAAAGGAGAAGGAAGGATGTATGGCGAAGAAACAGTTTCAATTGATATACCAGCGGGAGTTCAGGAAGGTATGCAGCTGAGTGTTGGTGGAAAAGGAAATGCCGGAGAGCGGGGCGGTATGTCGGGCGATCTTATTATATTAATTGAAGAAGAGCAACACAAAGAATTGCATCGCGATGGATTGAATGTTGCATTTGAATTACATCTTTCATTTCCGGATGCAGTATTCGGAACACAGGCCGAAGTGCCAACAATTGATGGAAGAGCGAAAATTAAAATTCCAGCAGGAACCCAAAGTGGAAAGATTTTCCGTTTGAAAGGAAAAGGTTTTCCAGCGGTTAATTCATATGAAAAAGGAGATCAGCTTATTTATGTAACTGTATGGACACCACAACATGTTTCCCCGGAAGAAAAAGCAATCCTGGAAAAAATGAATAGTTCGCCTAACTTTCAACCAAAGCCAGAAAAATCTGATAAAAGCTTCTTTGATAAAGTGCGTGAAATGTTTTCATAAAAGATAATTCAAGCATAAAACAAAACCCGGTGCAGCATTCTGCTTACCGGGTTTTTGATTGTACCATCCAAGTACAATTCTACTCAGGAAATTGGTTATGTTACTTTAGACTTTTTACGTAATAATGGGATAGCCATCATACTTCCTGCATCACGATAGTCAACCTGCTGCTGATCACCGGTTGCATTAAACCGGTAAGTTCGTCCGGTTATAGCTCCTTTTACAGTTAATCCGCTTTCCCCGGTATATTCAAAAATCACATCATTCCATAACTGATTGGGAGGTGTATGACTGTATGTTGCCGAAGATCTGCTGAAAGATCCGGCATACTCGTTTCTTTTTTTTCCACAACATGACATGGTTATAATTTTTTTTCATCTTCAAAATAAGTGGGCGGTGGTACGTTTCTACTTGTTATTTTTTCAAGAAGGCATGCCACTGCTGATAATGCAAGCCAATAAACAATTATTTCTTTCCAGTTAATTCCCAACCACAAAGCCGGTAGAATGGCTAACCACAAACTCAAACAATAGAAACAGTCGAGCAGGTTTCCGAAGAAACCTTGCCCGAGCTGTTTGCGCAACAGATAGATAATATCAAATGGACCGTCTTCTTTACTCAGGAGATGGGTAAGCCGCCAGACGGCCAGTGCGCATAATATGAAAAGTGTGCCATTCATTTAAACTGGTCGTTCAATACCAATGAGAACTTCATTACTACTGAAATTCACATTCCAGTAAGTATCTCCATCGGTATGACGTATAAATCCATCAACCCTTAGTCTGAAAGCGCAGAAATTTTGTCCTGCTTCCAACCATCTTGAATTAGGTTTTACTTTGATCTTTATGAAATCTCCGTCAGAATCTGCGCCTATTTCATCAATAGTCCCTTTGAATATAGGACAGAACGCTCCATGTGAACTTGAACTAAAGGAGTAGGATCGACCCACTGGAGCACCACCATCGGCGAAAGGTGTAGTATTGGGTAAGGCGTTCCATCCCGAAGGAAGATGATTTCCAACTTTCATCAGGTTGATGTTACCAATAGCTCCTTTACCAATTGTCAATGAATAGGCTCCCATGAATCCGCTATCCTGATTTGCTTTGAATCGTACCTCAAGCGGGGCGTCTTCGATAAAACCACCGGCACCATTTGAAGGCAATGAAAATAATGCGCAGTTTCCAAGCGTGGTACCATCCATAGAAACATCATCGTCCAGTTCAATGCTCCAAAGATGATTGTCGAGATACAAGGCGATGGTTTCATCGATAGACGGAATTTTGCTTCCGTCTGCTCTATATCCTTCAACTCGGAATTCAACCCTACCCCTTCCTGTTATATCCGTATAATTACCGGTTGTCAGAAACGCTTTGTAATTAATAGAAGTAATCCAGCCTGCCGGTAAGGGTATAGTTGGCGGAGGAGCTTCTACATTAAAATAACAACGGGTTAAGGCCAGGGGTGCTCCATCCACGCTCAGGTTTTGTGTTGTACGTATAGAAGTATTAACGGGAAATCCGCTGGTCACATTGATTAATGAAGTATCCTCTTCAACATTCGTCCAACCAATACCCGACCTGCGGTACCGAACGGTATAATAAGCGATAGCCGGATCTGTAAAACGACAGGAGATCAGGTTCAATCTTCCTCTCCACGCAGCACAGGATAAACCGTTACCACTTATACGACCGGAGTTATGAAGTGTATACCCCAGTCCACCCCGGTTTCCAGCGATATCTTCACCGAGATAAATATCTCCTATGTATTGAATAATACTTTGTCCAACACAAGGATTTACGGTAGTACCAATTACACTCTTTGGTATGCAAATATTGATTTTGCGACAAGTACTGACGTTTGCATACAATCCAGATTCATACATTACCTTGTTTACATTGGAAGGATCGAGGATCTGAACAAGCAGATCGGGTTTCCGTTGAGTTAAGAACGATTCTCCACTCGCTACATCCACTTCCAGTTCTGACGCATCTTCGAAATCGGAACGTTGAAAACGGAATATATAATTACCGAAACTATCAGTAATTACATTGCCCAGTATTTCACGTGTACCGATGCCAGTATAAGCACCACCTGCCAGTTCTTCAGCGGATCTATCGTACTCAATAAAACGCAACAACGCAGAAACATAAGACTGTACATTACAATAGAATGGTAGTTTATCTACTATACGGGCGATGCGGGTTTTATCAATACTTAAAACCGCATCATTGCTTGAACGATTTAGTGCAACCGAAGAAACCGCCGTCATTTTTTCCGTTACCGTTTCTTCTTTTGCTTTTCTTTTCACATCTTCCGTTACATTTTTATCAACGCGGAAAACAGTGGCTTCCTGTTGGGGAATGAGTTGGTTAGATTGCAAAGGCAGCATCAAAGGCTTGAAGGGGTCGGGGGGATTAGGCGGCACCGGAATACCCGGTCTCTTAATAAACCTGTCGGGATATACTTTTTTAATATAGTCCCTGAGTTCGGGATATTCCAATGCCTTTTGTAAAGAAGTATATGTATCAATAACAATCCAATCGCGCCAGCAAGGATTAATGAGACATACGCCTTCGTAATATGAAACATGTCCGTACACAATATAATCAGTGGCACCACTGGTTGCTACGGTTGTAAGTTGCAATACCAGATCATTAAAATCCTGGTCACCTGCTCCACTTCCACCTCCATCATCGGAAGCCAATGAAAATCCAGTACAGGGAGCGGGACTCAATAAAATTTTTTGGGTAGAATTTTGCCAGGTGGTTCCATTTTTATTCTGAACCTGCAAGCTCCACGAGCCGCCTGTTACCAGCACCGTGGGCGAACCAACAACTCCTGGATGAATACCATTACCGCTGCTGGCACCGCTCACAATATAGCGTTGCTCACGGTCAGCGAACTTTTGGGTTACCTGGATATTCCAGGAACCATGCATTAAAATTGCCATAAGAAAGGTTTAATAGTTAATGATGAAATATTTTGAAATCTTGTATATCCGGCGATATACAGTGTAAGTCATAAAAAAAGGGTACGGCTCAATCATACGAATTATAACCCTCAAAAAACTATTCTGTAATCACAGGCGCCTGGGGACAGCAACGATATTCCTGTGATTTATCTAGTAATTCAATTTGACGACGTAACAAATCATTCTCCAATTGCATTCTCTCTTTTACTTCTGGTTCGCATATATCACATTCATCCAAACAACCTTTTACAATCACGCCACCTGTAGGTAAAGAGAATTCCATATCAAAAGAAACAGATTGTATTATTTCATTTGAAACTTTCCCATCGGCACCGACCAAACTTTGCTTCTGCAATTGTGTATCCAATTCTTTTAATACAACTTGATGTACTTCAACAGGGATGGGTTGTAATCCGGAAGCAGCAAAGCTGTTAATTGCGGCTGCTTCAAAAGCAGGTTGGTTACTACTGAAAGCCGAGGTTGATACATCGGTATGCGCAAATACTTGTTGACGATTTGAAAATACTTTGCTGGTAGCTGCAATATCTTCAGGTCTTATAGACACGGCTGGCTTCACCGTTGCAGCAACAAATGGTCTGCGTACTGGCGCAACAGGATCTTTTACACGACGTTCGATTGCTTCGAGCGTAAAAGATATCTTTTGTTTTTTATTAAGCCGATAAAATAAGAAACTGATTGCGTGACAATGATTCGGATTTGCAAATACTCTTGAAGAAGACTCAAAATGGTCTTCCGATTCCCCCTCGATATGTGTACGCGACGATACTTCACCCACTGAAACATGATTCGCCTTGTGCGTAGCATTTACAGATTGATTGGCCGACGCTTCGGCATGTGAACGCTGTTCATGCAAATAGTCGAATGTTGATTTACTGTTGTGTTTACCATTTGAATTAACACTGGCATCCGCGGATCCACCAAATACATACGTGCCATAGCTTCCATGAGCATCACCATGAAAATTCCAATCTCCGCTGTTACTGTTGCTTCCACCGCCCGATTGCTTGTTGGCACCGTCGGTAACATAATGCTGTAGCGCTGTCATATAATATTGCTCTTCGGAAATCTGTTCGCTTCGATAACTCAGTTTCGTTTCACTATCAAAGGAAAAACGACTTTTCCGATCTGTAGAGGATAGACGCACTTTCTCGCCAGGTAATAAAGTAGTAGTGTAGATTGGATCTCCAAGTGTAAGTCCCAGCGTACAACGTTTGAACCGGAAATGCAGGATCACTTCTGTTTCAAACTGAACGGGTCGGTCCTGTACTACAACTGTAACAGGATAGCTAAGGATGCGTTTGAAATTAAAAACATCGCAATGATCGTCTTTCAATAATTCTGGACAACAGGGAATACCCGTACCCCCATGTTCATCGGAAGCCATATGCTCCAGCTTTTTTTCAGCTGCTGTCATAACAAATAAGTTTTAATAATTAATGATATCTTTTCTTAACTACGTCCGGAGCTATGCCAATTCTTTTCTACGA
>Ga0190271_10001692_pt1 | contig 12811 bp, 8 predicted proteins | sample Popmic356T_FD_133747 | JGI IMG/M metagenome (GOLD analysis project Ga0190271, IMG submission 133747) | Populus adjacent soil microbial communities from riparian zone of Weber River, Utah, USA - 356 T | ecosystem: Environmental > Terrestrial > Soil > Riparian zone | place: USA: Utah | collected...
AGCTCGACGGCGGCCTCGGCGGCCTCGAGCATGGTGGGCTTGGTCAGGACCTTCTCCGACGTGTGGGCGGAGAGGATCTCCCGCCCCTCGTCGGCGTTGGTGCCGTCGAGGCGGATGACGATCGGAGCGGTGATGTCGATCTGGCCGAGGGCCGTCACGATGCCGTTGGCCACCTCTTCACCACGGGTGATGCCGCCGAAGATGTTGATGAAGATCGACTTCACCAGCGGGTCGTTGTCGAGGATCGTGAGGGCCTTGACGAACTTGTCCGCATCGGCGCCGCCGCCGACGTCCAGGAAGTTGGCCGCGGATCCTTCCACCTGGTTGACGACGTCGAGGGTCGACATGGCGAGCCCTGCGCCGTTGGCGATGATGCCGACGGAGCCGTCGAGGCCCACGTACTGCAGGTCGGCCTCGAAGGCAGCCTGCTCACGGGAATCCCGCTCCTGGGTGGCCTCGTAGGCGTCCCACTCGTGACGGAACACGGCGTTGTTGTCGAGGGTGACCTTGGCGTCGAGTGCGTGCACCTCGCCGGTGGGCTTGAGGATCAGCGGGTTGATCTCCACCAGGTCGGCATCGCCCTCGGTGTAGGCGGTATAGAGCTTGAGGAGGATGTCCACCGCACCCTCGTTCGCCTCGGGGTTGAGCTCGGCGGCCGCAACCCACTCCCGGGCGACGGCCTCGGTCAGTCCCTCGACCGGGTCGATCCAGATCTTGGCGATCGCATCGGGGTCGGTCTCGGCCACGGCTTCGATCTCGACGCCACCCTGGGCGGAGAGCATGCCGAGGTGCTTCTTGGCGGAACGATCGAGGGTGAACGAGGCGTAGTACTCCTCGGCGATGTCGGAGGCGACCTCGATCCACACGACATTCACGGTGTGGCCCTTGATGTCCATGCCGATGATGTCGGTGGCGTACTGACGCACCTCGTCGAGGTCGGCCGCGAGCTTGATGCCGCCGGCCTTGCCACGTCCGCCGACCTGCACCTGCGCCTTCACCACGACCGGGAACTCGCCGATGCGCTCGGCCGCTGCCACGGCGTCGTCGACGGTGGTCACCGCCTCGCCCTTGGACACCGGGATGTCGAACGAGGCAAAGAACTGCTTGCCCTGGTACTCGAAGAGGTCCACCCTCACACCTTCCGTCACGCTATTCGGGGGGCGCTTTCGCGCTTGCTCGGATACTAAGCGGGCACCCGTTCCCGGCCCCATTCCGTGCCGGGTCCCGACATTGCGGGGCGTCCGGCAATGTGTGCCGTTTCCGGGCCGTGTGGGATCGTGTGCCCATGCCCGTGGAGCAACGATCCGGCTCGTCACAGCTCACCGCCGTGATCATCGGCGTGGTGGCCGTCGTGGTCGCCGTGGCAGCGGCTTGGGGCCTTCTCAACCTGGCGAGCGGCGGCGACGGACCGGTGAAGATCCAGCTCGGCGACGAGGACTTCAACGCCGGACAGGTGCACCGCATCGCCACGCAGATCGAGCAGGAGGGACCCGTCCTCTACAGCGACGTCTCGGGCCGCGGACAGATCCGTCCCATCTGGATCAACCACTTCGGTGACGACCCGACCCGCGAGTGGTACGTGTTCTCCGCCACAGCGCCGGGAGCGCCCGAAGGCTGCTTCCTGGCCTGGAACGCCGAGGAGAACCTGTTCGACGAACGGCGGCCGAACGTCGAGGACCCCCAGGAGCTCGGCGAGCTGTGCCGCGACGTGACCTATGGGGTGACCGGCGACGGCCTCGAGCGGTACCGCTGGAAGGTGGACGCCGAGGACAACCTGGTGGTGACCCTTCGCGACGACTCCGACGACGGCTCCACGGAGAGCCCGGACGACGGCAGCTGACCCTGGCGCTCTCGGGGCCAGCCCGGCCCCGGCCGACCCGGGACCGCACCTGGTTCCGGCGGAAACCGCCGGCTCAGGTCGCGTCGAACAGGGCCAGGAGCTTGTCGCGCTGCACCTTGCGGGTACCGGTGCGGGGCAGGTCGTCCACGACAACGACCTTCCGGGGCGCCTTGTACCCGGCCATGCGCTGGCCGACCCACTCGACGAGCTGTTCCGCCGTGAGATCGGAGCCGGCCCGCAAGCGCACGACCGCCGCCGTCACCTCGCCGAGCTTCGGGTCGGGAAGGCCGATCACGACGGCCTCGGTGACCTCGGGATGCTCCTCGAGAACCGCTTCGACCTCCACCGGATACACGGAGTACCCGCCTGACTTCACCACGTGCTTGGAGCGGCCGTGGAACACCACGGTGCCGAGCAGGCCGGATCGCACGAGGTCGCCGGTGTGCAGCCATCCGTCGTCGGTGAGCACAGCCGCGCCCGCTCCGGCGTCGCCGCGGTACCCCTTGAGGACCCCGGGGCCCTTGACCAGCAGTTCGCCCACCTGGCCCGCCCCGACCGGTTCACCGTCGTCACCCACCACACGGAACTGCCAGCCCGGCAACCGCAGGCCGAGCGAGTCACCCAGACCCACCGGGAGGAACGGCGGCGACACCTTGGCGGCCACGCCGCCCGCCACCTCCACCATGCCGTAGCCCTCACAGAACGAGGCCTGGCCCACCGAGCCGACGAACGGCAGGTGCAACGTGGCACCCATGTCCTTGAACTCCTTCGCCAGATCGGCGGGCATCACGTCGGCGCCCGACATCCAGACACGTACCGAGGAGAGGTCGCGGTCGCGGGCCCCGGCCTCCAGCAGCATCCGGTACATCGCCGGGACGCCCATGAATGCCGAGATCTGCCGTCGCTCGATCACGTCGAGTGCCGCCGTGGGCGTGAAGTGGTCGAGGAAGTAGATGGGCACCCCGAGTACCAGGGGGGCCAACAGGGCGACGAATCCCATGATGTGGGCCACGGGGAGGCTGAGGAGCACCTCGTTGCCCCCCAGCACCGGCGGGACCAGCGCAGCCGCCGACATCTGTCCCACGAGTCCGCTGTGGGTGAGCTCCGCCCCCTTCGGCTTCCCGGTGGTGCCCGAGGTGTAGAAGAGCGCGGCGACCTCGTCGTGGTCGGGAATACACGGTGCCACCGCAGCCGACCGCGACCCCGGACCGGTGGTGAGCTCCTCTGCGTCGCGCACCACGAGGGCTGCGTCACAGTCGGCGATCACGTGGTCGATCTCGGCTTGGGTCATCCGCGAGTTCACCGGGGCGGGAAGTCGACCGGCCCGGGCCACTGCCAGGCACACCATGAGTTGGTCGATGCCGTTGGGCGTGGCCACCACCACGGGATCGCCCGGCTTCGTGCGGGCGACGACCGCGGCCGACCACCGGTCGACGGTGGTGGCCATCTGCGCGTGGCTGAGCGCCCGGACCCGCCCGTCGGGGAACTGCTCGGTGACCGCCAGCGCGTCGCCATGCAGTCCGGCGAGCTCGTCGGCGAGGTTGGCGAGGGTCAGGCCGGAGCCCAGGCCGACCGCTGCACGTCGCACCAGTCGGGACAACAGCTTCATGAGACCTTCTCCAAGGGAGCCCAGGCGAGCAACAGTCGCTTCTCACCGACATCGGGGAAGCGCACGACAGCTTCGGCCTTGTCGCCCGCGCCCTCCACCCGCAACACGATGCCGTCGCCCCACTTGCCGTGGCGCACGTCGTCACCGACGTCGATGCCGAGCAAGTGGGCGCCGGACCCCTTCGGGGGCGCGGGACGGGTGGCGCGCTGCTCCAGGGTGTCGCGACCCCGTGGCCGCCACGACGTGGATTCCCAGCCTCCGGCACGCATCGACGACCGGCCGGAAGTGCTGCGACTGGCGGGATCGTCAGTGATCAGTTCGGCGGGGATCTCGCCGAGGAACCGGCTGGGAGGGTTGTAGGCCGTGGCGCCGTAGAGGCTCCGACACCATGCATGGGACAGGTGCAGGCGCTGCTCGGCACGGGTGATGCCGACGTAGCAGAGGCGCCGCTCCTCCTCGAGCTCGGCGGGATCGGTGAGCGCGCGCTGGTGGGGGAACACGCCCTCCTCGAGTCCGGCGAGGAACACCACGGGGAACTCGAGGCCCTTTGCCGCGTGCAGCGTCATCAGCACGACGCCGGTGTCGGCGGGGTCGTCCCCGTCGGGCAGCTGGTCGGTGTCGGCCACCAGTGACACGGATTCGAGGAACTCCGCCACGGTCTCGAAGTCGTCGGCGACACCGATGAGCTCCGAGAGGTTCTCCAGGCGACCTTCCGCCTCGATGCTGCCGTCGGCCTCCAGCTCGGCGCGGTAGCCGGTGCGGTCGAGGATGTCGTCGAGCAGGCGACCCGGCGACTCGGTGACCCGGGTGGCGAGGTCGTCGATGATGTCGAGGAAGGACTCGATGCCCCTGGCCGAGCGGGCCGCCACGCCGGCCTCGTCCCATTGGCGCAGGGCGTCGAGGAACGACAACTGGTGTGACCGGGAAAAGGCCTCGAGCCGGCCGACGGTCTGGTCGCCGACACCGCGCTTGGGCACGTTCACCACCCGCTTGACGCTCACCTCGTCGGTGGGATTCACCACGGCCTTCAGGTAGGCCACGGCGTCCTTGATCTCCTTGCGGTCATAGAAGCGCGGACCGCCGACCACCCGATAGGGGATGCCCCCGCGCATCATGGCTTCCTCCAGCACCCGGCTCTGGGCGTTGGTGCGGTAGAAGACCGCCATGTCGCTCCAGCGGGTGTCGCCGCCGGTGTGCAGGGTGGAGAGCCGGTGCGCGATCCACTGCGCCTCGTCGCCCTCGTCCTCGCCCTGGAACCGGACGATCTGCTCCCCCGCCCCGGAGTCGGACCAGAGGTCCTTGGGCTTGCGGTGGGCGTTGTTGGCGATCACGGCGTTGGCGGCGTCGAGGATGTTCTGGCTGGAGCGGTAGTTCTGCTCCAGCACCACGACGGTGGCGTCGGGGAAGGTGGTCTCGAACTCCAGGATGTTGCGGATGTCGGCAGCGCGGAAGGCGTAGATGCTCTGGTCGGTGTCGCCCACGATGCAGACGTTGCGGTGGTCCTCGCCGAGCAGCATGACGAGATCGTTCTGCACCGGGTTGGTGTCCTGGTACTCGTCGACGAGGACGTGGCGGAAACGCTGGCGGTAGTGGTCGAGCACCTCGGGGTGCACCCGGAACAACTCGACCGTGACGCCGAGCAGGTCGTCGAAGTCCATGGCCCCCGCACGCCTCAGGCGGGCCTGGTACTCCGTGAACACGTCGGCAACCTTGCGCTCGGTGATGACCGACGCCTCTTCGGTGAAGTCCGCCGCCGAGACGCCCTCGTTCTTGATGGCGCTGATGCGCGCGTGCACCGAACGCGGCGGGAACTGCTTGGGGTTGAGGTCGAGGTCGCGGATGACGTAGCCGGTGAGGCGCACCGCGTCGGCCTGGTCGTAGATGGTGAACGCGGAGGGATAGCCGAGCAGGTGGGCGTCACGGCGCAGGATCCGCACGCAGGCCGAGTGGAAGGTGGACACCCACATCCGCTGCGCGACCGGTCCGACCAACCGGCCGACGCGCTCGCGCATCTCCCCTGCCGCCTTGTTGGTGAAGGTGATGGCCAGGATCTCGAAGGGGGAGACCTGGTGGTCACGGATCAGGTGGGCGATGCGATGGGTGAGCACGCGGGTCTTGCCCGAGCCCGCTCCCGCCACCACCAACAGCGGTCCTTCGGCGTGGGTCACGGCCTCGTACTGGGCCGGGTTCAGCCCGTCGAGAAGGTCATCCGTGCTCACCGATCACACACTACCGGTCCCCTGTGACCGCCTGATTTCGCCGCCGTCCGGGGCCGGACAGTGAACGGGCCGGACCCGCAGCGTGCGGATCCGGCCCGTCACCGGGTGGGGGGATGGGTTGTCGGACCCGCGGTGGGCCCGAAGTTCGTCAGCGGACGGTCACTTGATGCGTCCGTACCCGGACGGAGTGGTTCCGAAGCGTTCGACGGCCACGATGGACACGGACTTGCCACTGCTCGGGGAGTGGATCATGAGACCCTCGCCGAGATAGATGCCCACGTGGTGCACGGGGCTGCCGAAGAACACGAGGTCCCCGGGACGGGCCTGCTCGGCACTGATCGGCAGCGACGCGGCCTGCTGGGCCCGCGACGTCCGGGGCAGCTCGATGCCCGAGAAACGCATCGACCACTGGACCAGACCCGAGCAGTCGAATCCCGCCGGGGTGGTGCCGCCCCAGCGGTACGGGGTGCCCAGCACGGAGCCGGCTGCCTCCATGGCCGGCCAGAAGCGGAGCAGGGCGATGTTGGCCGCGTAGACGGCCTGGGCCTGGCTGACGACGGGCGCTGGCGTGGCGGCGGGTGCGGCCGACGCGGTCATCGGCGCTGCCACGACTACGGCGAGGCCGGCGGCAGCGGCGGTCATCGCAGCGAGTGGCTTTCGGACGTTCAGACGGAATGTCATGCCACAGAGTGTGACAGTCTCACGTTTTAGATTGCAATTCGGTTACAACCATGACGATTGATGAAATGTACCCAATGCCATGTGGACCGATGACGGCGCATCACGTATCACCTCGCGCCGAACCATCACTTCGCCGACCGGAGTCCTCGCCGAAAACCAGAACGACCGCCCCGAGGGGCGGTCGCGGTGGTCGCACCGAAGTGCGTTGATCTGGTTTCGGGCGGCTCAGCGCACCCGGCCGGCACCGACGATGCGGCCGGTGTAGCCCATACCCGTGATCCGCACGACAGCACCCGAGTGGGGGGCGTCGATGACCTGTCCGCCGCCGATGTACATCGAGACGTGGTGGATCGGCGAGCCGTAGAACAGGAGGTCGCCGGGCTGGATCTGCGACAGCGGCACCCGCTGGGTGGCGGAGTACTGCGCCCGCGAGGAGTGGGGAAGTCCGACGCCGACGCGCGCCCAGGACCACATGACCAGACCGGAGCAGTCGAACCCGGACGGTGATGCACCGCCCCAGCGGTAGGGGGTGCCCAGCATCGACTTGGCTGCCTGGATGGCGCCGGCGGCCCCGCTGCTGGTGGGGGGCGGTGGGGCCGTGGGAGCGGGAGCAGGCTTGGAGCCGGACGACCCGCCTCCACCGTTGGAGGGAGCGGGTGCGCTGGCAGCGGCGCGGGGAGCAGTCGACGAGGTGGAGGACGATGACCCGTTCGTGGCCTGCTGCTGGCCTGCGGTCGTGGTGGGCTGCGCGGCTGCGGCAGCAGCGGCCTGGGCTTCGGCGGCAGCCTGTGCCTCGGCGGCAGCAGCGGCTGCCCGAGCGGCTTCCTCGGCGCGGCGACGCTGTTCGGCCTCGAGCGCGCTCTGGAGCTCGCCCTTGGCCTGGTCGTAGAGGCCCTGCTGCTTGTCGACGAGGCCCTCGAGGTTCTCCCTCGCGGCCTTGCGGTCCTGCTCGACCTCGACGACCTCGGTCTCGCGTGACTCGAGGTCGGACTTGCGGTCATCGAGGTCGCTGCGGGCCCCGTTCAGTTCCTCGGTGAGCTGCTCACGATCGCCGCGCAGCGTGTCGAGCAGCACCTGCTGGTTGAGCGTGGTGTTGACGTCGTCGCCGCCGGTGGCGACCAGGCTCGCCGTGCTGCCGGCGTCCATGTAGGAGGAGACGAGGAAGTTGGAGGCTTCCTTTTCGGCCGCGGTGACGCGGGTCCTGGCCTCGTCGACCGCGGCCTTCGTGGAGTTGATGTCGGTGCGCAGCTTCTCGAGCTGGTCGACGGTGACCAAGTAGGCCTCGTCGGCGATGCTGGCCTCGCGCTCGACCGACTCGAGCTGGTCGGCGAGTGCGGCGGCGCGGGTCCGCAGCGAGTCGATGTCCTGGGCCTGGGCGGACGAGGATCCGAGTAGGGCACCAACGAGGCCGACGACCACGAGGGACACGAGCACGCGGAACGACCGACGTGTGGTGATGGCAGAAGACATTGCCCAAGAGTGTGCCAGAGACACCGGACTGTTACAAGATCATTGCGATCCGGGGACTGCCACCGTCACGATCCTCCCGATTTTGTCCTGCATTCGTCACAGTTTCCGTGACGAATGCAGGACAGAACCACGGAGGGGACCCGCTTCCGAGAGCCACTGCGGGACAACCCCTGGGTCACTCCCACTCGATGGTGCCCGGGGGTTTCGACGTGATGTCGTAGGCGACCCGGTTGATGCCGGGGACCTCGTTGATGATCCGCGACGACATGGTCTCGAGCACCTCGTAAGGAATTCGGGCCCAGTCCGCCGTCATGGCGTCCTCGCTGGTGACCGCCCGCACGATGACGGGATGGCCGTAGGTCCGCTCGTCGCCCTGCACGCCGACAGTGCGGATGTCCGGAAGTACTGCGAAGGCCTGCCAGATCTCGCGATCGAGCCCGGCGATCGTCAGCTCCTCGCGCACGATGGCGTCGGCCTCCTGCAACAGGGCGACCTTGTCCGGCGTGACCTCGCCGATGATCCGCACACCCAGCCCCGGGCCGGGGAAGGGATGCCGCCAGACGATCTCGTCGGGCAGGCCGAGCTCGTGACCGACGGTGCGCACCTCGTCCTTGAACAGCGTGCGCAGCGGTTCCACGAGCTCGAAGTCGAGGTCGTCGGGCAGCCCGCCCACGTTGTGGTGGCTCTTGATCGTGGCGGCGTGTCCGGTGCCCGACTCGATCACGTCGGGATACAGCGTGCCCTGCACGAGGTACCGGGCATCCTCGATGCCCCCCTTGGCGTCCTCGAACACCCGGATGAACAGCTCGCCGATCGCCTTGCGCTTCTCCTCGGGGTCGGTGATCCCCGCGAGGCGGTCGAAGAAACGGTCGCCCGCACGCACGTGGATCAACTCGATGCCCTGATGACGGCGGAAGGTCTCGACGACCTGCTCGCCCTCGTCCTTGCGCATGAGGCCGGTGTCGACGAACACGCAGGTGAGCTGGGACCCGATGGCCTGGTGCACCAGCGCAGCCGCCACCGCCGAGTCGACGCCACCTGAGAGGCCGCAGATCGCCCGGCCGGTTCCCACCTGGGCCCGGATGTCGGCGACGGCGTCGTCGATGAAGTTCTCCATCGTCCAGTCCGCGGTGCAGCCGGCGAGGTCGTGCACGAAGCGCCGGATGACGTCCTGACCGTGCGGGGTGTGCACCACCTCCGGGTGGAACTGCACCCCCCAGATGCGACGGCTCGGGCTCTCGAGCACGGCAACGGGGGCGCCGTCGGTGGTGCCGGTGCCGACGAACCCCTCGGGCACCTCGGTGACGGCGTCGAAGTGACTCATCCACACGGTCTGGTTGGCCGGCAGGCCACCGAGCAGCCCGGAGTCGTCGCTCTCGGAGCGGTGCAGGATGGTGCGGCCGTACTCGCCCGTGCCACCCCGACCGACCGTGCCGCCGAGCTGCTGGGCGATCAGTTGGGCGCCATAGCAGATGCCCAGAATCGGAATGCCGAGGTCGTAGACCCCGGGATCGATCGCCGGCGCACCCTCGACGTGCACCGACTTCGGGCCACCCGAGAACACGATGGCGGCCGGGGCCCGCTCCGCGAGCTCCTCGGCGGTGATCGTGTGGGGCACGATCTCGGAGTACACGTTGGCCTCACGGACGCGCCGGGCGATGAGCTGGGCGTACTGCGCGCCGAAGTCGACCACGAGGATCTTCTCCGACGGTGTGTGCACCCGCACCACGTGGTCGGTCACGAGGTCGCTCCCACAGCTGCTTCGGCCGGCGGGGTGACGACGGTGAGCTCGGCCTTCTGGAGGTCCTTGAGGGTCTCGTAGCCCGACACGGCCATCGCCTTGCGCAGCCCGCCGATCAGGTTGACCCGTCCGTCGGAGCGCTGCGATGGCCCGAAGAGCACGGTCTCGAGCGAGCCGAGGCGCTCGACGCGGTCGAGGACGCCGCGTGGCAGCTCCCGGTGGAACGAGGCCATCGACCAGACCGCTCCGCCGGCGGGTGACTCGTCGGTGGCGGCGAGCGGCCCGCCCAGCATCACGGCATCGGCGCCGCAGACGATCGCCTTGGCGATGTCGCCGCCGGTGTTCATGCCGCCGTCGGCGATCACATGGCAGTACACGCCGGTCTCATCGAGATGGCGCATCCGCGCGGCGCGAGCATCGGCGATCGCCGTGGCCTGCGCATTGCCCACGCCGAGCACGGTGCGGGTGGTGGAGGTGCGGCCGGCACCCACGCCCACCACCACGCCAGCAGCACCGGTGCGCATGAGGTGCAGCGCTGCCTGGTAGCTGGCGCAGCCACCCACCATGACGGGGACGTCGAGGCGACGCACCAGATACTTGAGGTCGAGCGGGTCGGTGTCGCCCGCGGCGAGGTGCTCTGCGGAGGTGACCGTCCCCTGGATCAGCAGGAGGTCGGGCTCGGCCTTGGTGATGTGCTCGAGCAGGGCCTCGGTGCGCCCGGGGCTCACGGCGACACAGACCGTCGCCCCTGCCTCGCGCATCTGCCTCACCCGCTCACCGATGAGGTCGGGGTCGACCTCTGCCTCGTACGCGGCCCGCAGCTCGGCGATGCGGTCGCCCGCCTCCAGTTCCGCGAGGTCGGCGAGCACCGAGGTGGGATCTTCGTGACGGGTCCACAGCCCTTCGAGGTGCAGGGCGCCGAGGCCACCGAGACGGTCCATCTCCGCGACCATGGCCGGGCTGGTGATGCCGTCGAGCGCGGCGGAGATCACCGGGATGTCGAACTGGTAGGCGTCGATCTGCCAGCTCACGTCGACGTCCTCGGCGTTGCGGGTACGCCGGCTGGGCACGATCACGATGTCATCGAGCCCATAGCCACGCCGAGCTGACTTGCCCATGCCGATCTCGATGCCGTCCACCCGTTGCTCCACTCGTCGTTGCGTTCCCGTGGCCGGGTCTCCGGGGGTGGAGGCGGCGTTCAGGGAAAGATGCAGTCTATTCGGTGGCCGCCCGGGCAACGTCCTAGCGTGGTCGCCGGCGGTGCTTCAGCTGGGGACCTCGGATTCCGACCGCTTGGGCCACGGCAGACGAGCGGACGAAACGAGGGGGTGGAGGACAGCGTGAGCGACGACCTTGCGGCGCCGGCGTGGACACGACGTGATGCGGACTCCGTGTGGCACGGCTTCACCCAGATGGCGGCCTACACGGACAACTCGCCACTCGTGGTCGACTCCGCCGAGGGCCACGACCTCATCGACGTCGAGGGCCGGCGGTACCTCGACGCCATCTCGTCGCTGTGGGTGACCACGCTCGGCCACCGGGTGCCGGAGCTCGATGCCGCCGTCGCCGACCAGCTGGCGAAGGTCGCCCACTCCACGCTGCTGGGCAACGGCAACACGGTGGTGGTGGAGTTCGCGGAGGCCCTCAATCCCCTGCTCCCGATGGACGACCCCCGCCTGCTGTTCGCGTCCGACGGCGCCGTCGCGGTGGAACAGGCGCTGAAGATCGCCTTCCAGTACTGGAGCAACCTCGGAGTGGCGGGGCGCACCAGGTTCCTCACCCTCGGCGGCGCCTACCACGGCGACACCGTGGGTTCGCTCTCGCTCGGCGACGGCGGATTCGGCACCCACATGTTCGACCCCGTCCGCTTCGACGTGTTGCGCACTCCGGGCTATGACCACGCTGACGCCATCGACCTGGCCTGCCGAGCAGTGGCCCTGCACGCCGATGACCTGGCCGCAGTGGTGGTGGAGCCCCTCGTGCAGGGCGCGGCGGGCATGCAGATGCTGCCGCCCGAGGTGTTCGCCCCGCTGGGGGACGCGTGCCGCGAGCACGACGTGCTGTTGGTGTGCGACGAGGTGGCGGTGGGGTTCGGCCGCACGGGCACCCTGTTCGCCTCGGAGCTGTGCGGCCTTCGACCCGACCTGATCGCGTTGGGCAAGGGCATCACCGGCGGCTACCTCCCGATGGCCGCGACCGGCGCCTCGTCGCGCGTGTGGAAGGCCTTCCTCGGAGCCGACCTCGGCGAGCGGACCTTCTACCACGGCCATTCCTACGGCGGGAACGCCCTGGCCGCTGCTGTGGCGCTCGAACACCTCCGCGTGATCGAGCGTGACGACGTGCTGGCCAACGTCACGCAGCGGGCCGCGCAGTTCGCCGACCTCCTGGCCGAGAAGGTGGAACCACTGCCGGCCGTCGGCGCAGTGCGCCAGCAGGGACTGATGATCGGCGTGGAGCTCGCACCGCCCGCCGTGGCAGCAGATGGCAGCGAGGGCGGTGGCGACCTCCGGTGGGGACGACGCGTCGGTGCGGCCTGTGTCGCCCGGGGCGTGCTCATCCGACCGCTCGGCGACGTGGTGGTGGTGGTTCCCCACCTCACCACCGACGAGGCGGACGCCGAGCGCATCGTGGACGTGCTGGCAGAAGCCATCGTGGAGGCGGCCACCGACGAGCCGCAGGCCACTCCCGGCGCCGGCAGTGAGGTGCATCGCCTGCCGACGGAAGCCAGCGGCAGGGACTGAGCGATGAGCTGGTTCGGCGAGGCCACCGCGGCCACCAACGAGCGCATCGAGGCCGCCGGCCGACGGCGGCGCATCCGCAGCCTCGACCACGGCGGACCGTCGGCGATCATCGTGTCCGACGGTCGCGAGGTGGTGCAGTTCGCCTCCAACGACTATCTCGGACTGACCCGTCACCCGGCGGTGACAGGTGCGGCAGCAGCTGCTGCGGTCGAGGTCGGCGCCGGCGCCGGAGCGAGCCGCCTGATCGTGGGCAGCCGGGGGATCCACGACGAGCTCGAGTCGGAGATCGTGGCGTGGAAGGGCGGGCGCATCGGCGCCGATGCGGCCGCGCTCGTGTTCCCCACCGGGTATGCGGCCAACCTCGGCGTGCTGGGAGCGATCGCCACCGCCGGAGGCAATGACGAGACGGTCGTGCTCTCCGACGAGCTCAACCACGCGTCGATCATCGATGGGGCGAGGCTGTCGCGCCTCGCCATCGACATCTACCCCCATGGCGACCTCGCCGAGCTC
>Ga0190271_10001693_pt1 | contig 12806 bp, 9 predicted proteins | sample Popmic356T_FD_133747 | JGI IMG/M metagenome (GOLD analysis project Ga0190271, IMG submission 133747) | Populus adjacent soil microbial communities from riparian zone of Weber River, Utah, USA - 356 T | ecosystem: Environmental > Terrestrial > Soil > Riparian zone | place: USA: Utah | collected...
TCAGGCTGAATACGCAGCGTTAGAAAAGCGAGGCTATTGCGGCGCCGGCTCGGCCGGCGCCGCATGTTCGGCAGGCGGCAACCGGTGCTGGCACTCGCGTAACCCGAAGAACACGCTGAACGCAGCAATGGGTACCAATATCCACGGCCACTTGGACCCTTTCTTCTCCGGCTCGCTCATCGTGCTCCCCACATCGAATAGACTCGCGAATCTATTGTGATTCCATGAATCGTGCAAATGGCATTCCGAATCCTCGACCTCGCAGCCCGGCTGCTGCTCGCGCTCGGTGTGGGTTGTCTGTTGCTGGCAGGCTACCTGTCCTGGCGAACCCTGATCTTCTCGGCCGATACGGAACGCGCCACCGGAGAAGTGGTTAGTTACCGGCAGATCCACGACGGGGATGACACGCGTTTTCGCCCGCGCATCCGCTTCAAGACGGTGACAGGCGAGATCGTCACCTTCGAAGGCCAGTTCTTCACCGCCACGCAGCGCTTTGCGATCGGCGAGCAGGTACCGCTGGTCTACAAGGCGCGCAAGCCGAACGAAGCGCGCGTTGCATTGTTCGTCGACAACTGGATAGGCCCTTGCATCGCGGCGCTGGTTGGCGTCACGGGCATGGCCGGTGGGTTCCTCGTGCGGCGATCGGTACGGCGAGAGCTGGCCAGGTCGGGCTCGTGAACCCGACATTCGACAAAGAGTACTACCGGCGTTTCTATTTCGACGCACGCACCGCGGTGGTCTCGCGCGCCGAGATGAAGGCGCGCGCGGCGCTGATCGTCGCTTACGCGAATCACATCGGGCTCCCCGTGCAGCGCATGCTCGACGCCGGCTGCGGCATCGGCATGCTGCGAGCGCCGCTCACGCGCGCTTTTCCGCGCGCCGAATACACGGGCCTGGAATACAGCGAGTACCTTTGCGAACGATTCGGATGGACTCGAGGGTCGCTCGCGGACTGGTCTGCCGATCCATTCGATCTCACGGTCTGCTACGACGTGCTCCAGTATCTCGACGACCGCACGGCGGCGCGCGCCATCGCCAATCTCGGCAGGCTCACGCGCGGCGTGTTGTATCTCTCGGCGCTCACGGCGCGCGACTGGCGTGAGAACTGCGACCGCACACGTACCGATCGCAACGTGTTCCTGCGCGACGCCAAGTGGTACTCCACGCGATTGCGCAAGGACTTCCGCCCGAGCGGCGTGGGGCTCTGGGTCCGGCGCGGCGCGCCACTGACCACCTGGGAAATGGAAACCGCCGCAATCTGACTGGCGCAAGGTATCCTTGCATCCTCGATGTCAGCACCACTCCTTCCCGTCGATGCCGTTCAGGGCGACGCTCGCCATCGCGACGTGCGCGCCGAGGTGTTCGCGGCCGTGCCGCAGCGGCGCGCATCGCTCGACAAACGCGCCTTCTGGAGCGTGGTGCTGTTCCTGGCGCGGTTCCCCGCCGGCCTTCGGCTCCTGAAACGCCTGCGAGGTAGTTAGCCAGTGCGCGGTCTCGCATACTTTCTCGGCATCGCTTCCGGATTCGGGCTCACCCTGCAGATCGGGATGAATTCGAAGCTTCGCACCGTGCTGCAGAACGCGAATACCGCCGCGCTCATCAGCTTTCTCGTCGGCACGGTGGGCCTCATCGTGCTGCTCGCCGTCACGCGCGCACCCGTGCCCGCCCGCGACACGCTGGCGTCGGTGCCGGCATGGGCGTGGTTCGGGGGCCTGATGGGCGCGTTCTACGTCGCCATTTCCACGGTCGTGGCATCGCAGCTCGGCACGGCCAGCCTGCTGGGACTCGCGTTGTCGGGGCAATTGGCCATGGCGCTGGTGGTCGATCATTTCGGCTGGCTGGGCCTGCCGGAACATCCGATAACCCTTACTCGCCTGGCGGGAGTTGCACTGCTGGGTTTGGGGGCCTGGTTGATCGCGCGTTGAGAACTGCGTTCGAACTAAATTGCCCTTGCAGGCCACTAACCCTACCGAAGGAGGGCCCATGCGAGCTCACAAACTGTCCCTGAAATTTCTGGTTCCAGCGCTGGCGCTGGCTACCGCAGTGCTGCTGCCCGCGGCCATCGTGTACGCACACCCGGATGCGCTGGGCACTCGTTTCGTGTCGCCCGCCACGGGCGCGGATGCAGGAGACTGCAACGACAACCACCGTCCCTGCCGCACGTTGACCTACGCCCTCACGCAGGTGCAGCCGGGCAACGCCATCAAGCTCGCAGCCGGCTCCTATGATGTTTCCGGAATCGATGTCGAGAATCTGCTGGTGGGCAAGGAAGGCGTACGCGGCGGGTATTCGGCGGAAGATCACTTCGCCATCCAGAACGCCGAAACCAATCAGACGCGGGTCGCAGGCGTGGCCGATGCTTTCCGCAACAACTTCATCGCGCATGGCTTCATCGTGGTGGATGCCAATGGCGATCCGCTGCCGCGCATCATCATGCCGAAACTCGCGGCACCGACGGCCTGCACCAACGGGATGGCGGGCACTTTCCCCTGCCACAACATCGACTACCTCGCGCAGGTGCAGCTCAACGAAATTCCCGGCGCGCCCACCAGCGGCAGCGAGATCTGGGGCCTCGTCGATCTCGACGACAACCGCGAATACGCCATCTTCGGCCATCGCAATGGCACGGCGTTTTATGATGTGACCACGCCGGCGACGCCGGTGCTCGTCGCCAACATCCCGGGCAATGCCTCGCTGTGGCGCGAAGTGAAGGCGTACCAGGTCTACGACGCCGCGCTCGGCCGGCATCGAGCCTACGCTTACGCAACCACGGAAGCGCCGGGCGGCGGTCTGCAGATTTTCGACCTCACCGATCTGCCGAACAGCGTCACGCTCGCCAACACGCTGACTGCGTTCAGCTCGTCGCACACGCTGTACATCTCGAACATCAACTACGCGACCAACGCCGCGCTGCCGGGCGCAACCCCCTATCTATACATTGCCGGCGCCAATATCGGTGGCGGTGCGTACCGCATCTACAGCCTGGCGAATCCCACCTCACCCACGCTGGTGACGGCGCCGCCCGCGGGCACCGGCTACATGCACGACTCCACGTCGATGCTGATCACCGACAACCGCACCACGCAATGCGCGAACGCTCACAACCCTTGCGAAGTGCTCGTGGACTTCAACGAACTTTCCGTGGACCTGTGGGACGTGACGGATAAGGCTGCTCCCGTGCGCCTGAGCACCACCACCTATCCGACCGCGACCTACGTGCACTCCGGCTGGCCGACCGCGGACAACATGTTCATCGTGGTCCATGACGAGCTCGACGAATTGCAGCGCGGCCTCAACACCCACATTTATACGCTCGACATCGGCGATCTGCGCACGCCGAATCTCGTCACCTCGTTCATCGGCGGGGTGACCTCGACCGATCACAACGGCTACACCATCGGAAACCGTTACTACGTCTCGCACTACAAGCGCGGACTGGTGATCTTCGACGTCACCAATCCGCGCGCGCTCACGGAAATCGGCTCGTTCGACACATATCTGTCGCCACAGGCCAATTCCGCGGGCACGGATGGCGCGTGGGGCGTCTATCCATTCCTGACGTCGGGCACCCTGCTGGTGAGCGACATCGAAAACGGCATGTTCGTGCTTCGCAAGAACGAGACATTGCCGCCTCCGCCCCCACCGGTCGCGGGCAATCCGCAGCCTCCGCGCGGAGGTGGTGGTGGCGGTGGTGGTGCGGTCGATCCGGCGCTCTTGATTTTGTTTGCGGGGTTGGCGATGTTACGCGCCCGCCGGAAAACCACCTTATAGAGAGACCGTTTCATGGAATACCTGCCCGAAGGCGCGCGTTACCAGTCGATGAAATACAACCGCGTCGGGGCGAGCGGCGTGCGCCTGCCGGCGATCTCGCTGGGCCTGTGGCACAACTTCGGCGACGTCGACGTGTTCCAGAACGGCCGCAACATCGCGCGGCGCGCGTTCGACCTGGGTATCACGCATTTCGACCTGGCTAACAACTACGGCCCGTCGCCGGGCTCGGCCGAAGAAACCTTCGGCGTGCTCATGCGCAAGGATTTCCATCCGTACCGCGACGAGATGATCATTTCGTCGAAGGCCGGCTATCTCATGTGGCCGGGGCCTTACGGCGAATGGGGCTCACGCAAGTACCTGGTGGCGAGCTGCGATCAGTCACTGGCCCGCATGGGACTCAAGTACGTCGACATTTTCTACAGCCACCGCTTCGACCCTGAGACCCCGCTGGAAGAGACCATGGGCGCGCTGGACTACATTGTTCGCTCCGGTCGCGCCTTGTATGCCGGCATCTCGAGCTACAACCCCGAACAGACTGCGAAGGCCGCGAAGATCCTGAAGGACCTGGGCACACCGTGCCTCATCCATCAGCCCAGCTACAACATGTTCAACCGCTGGATCGAGGACGGCCTCACCGCCGAGCTCGAGAAACAGAAAATGGGCTGCATCGTGTTCTCGCCGCTGGCGCAGGGCTTGCTTACCAACAAGTACCTGAACGGCATCCCCGAAGATTCGCGCGCGGCAAAACACACTTCGCTCGACCCCGACGCCATCACACAGGCAAAGGTCGAGAAGGTGAAGAAGCTCAACGAGATCGCGAAGGGGCGGCGTCAGTCGCTGGCGCAGATGGCCGTGGCGTGGACACTGCGCAACAAGGTGGTCACGTCCTCGCTGATCGGAGCGAGCAAGGTCTCGCACGTCGAAGAAGCCGTGGGCGCGCTCAACAACCTCGCATTCTCGGCGAGCGAACTTGCGTCTATCGAATCGACGCTGAAATAGTTCGCCGCCGCAGGAAGAACATTCCCGCCAGAGCCACCCCTAACAACCCGAGAGTACCGGGTTCTGGTACGGACGTGGGGCGGGAGCCGATACCACGATCTGCGGCGCCGACGGCGAATTCGACCACCCTGTCGCTCAGGCGGGTGCAGTTGCCCAACACGCAGTCGTCGGTCGTCTGTGCATAGAGCCCAACCATGTTGTACAGAGGCAGCGAAACGACATCGATGGGCTGGGCGGTCGCACCGTCGAAATAGTCAAAAGGCTGCCAGTACGGAGCATCCGGAATCGGAGTCTCGGCGTAGGAAATCACATAGAAATACTCGAGCTGGCGCAGTCCCGTATATCCCAGCTCATAGGGCGTTTCGCCCCAGGACAGGAAATTGAAGTTCTCTGCGTAAGGTGTATCGCAGACGCCGTTGAGGCAGTTGTCGACAAAGCTCAGCAGGTTGTAGCTGTTGCCGTGGCGCGGAAACTCGATGTCCGGTCCGCCGAGGTTCAGGAGCGCCAGCGGCTCCGTTGCGCCGGCGAGCGGCCGCTCCCTGAATGTGTATGGCGCCCCAGGGTGGTGGGGCGCGAGCGCCAGCCGGTCGGTTTCAAAGTTGAAGCTGCCGGAGACAGCACCACCAATGCCAACGCCGTCGCTGCTGGCGGTGATGGTTCCAGTGAAATCGACGTAGATGGGCACTGCTTGCGCAAGCCCGGCAATTCCAAGAGCAGCGGCCGCGGCGGCTGCACGTGCCAGATTCATTTTCATTGTTCTTGTCCAACCATTACTGACGCCGCCCGACTGTAGCGGAAAAGCATGAGGACCCAACCCTGGAGCCGACATAACGGGGCGGCGGATTATCTGCGATCAGCAGTGAATCGCCGCGTGTCAGCACGCCGATTGAAGCGACAGATAGTCCAGGACACGCCGGCGCTGTGGCACGTTCTCGTCCATCGAGTCCTCGAACCGGCGTCGCCGACCAGAAGAATAAAGGAGTCCTCGTGAATCGCATTTCCATGGCCAGCCGGCTGCTCGGATGCATGCTGCTCGCCGCAGGCTCGATCGCCACCTCGGGAGACAACTCGTGGACATTGACGGGCCCCGCGGGCGGGCCGGTGCACGCGTTGGCCACTCACCCGACCAATGCGTCGATCGCGCTGATCAGCACCAACGCCGGACTCGCGCGCAGCACCGACAGCGGCGAGACCTGGTCGATCGTCGACAACACCACGCTGAATCCCCCGCAGGACATCTCGTTCGATCCGTCGTCTCCGAATCGCGTCGTGGCCGCCTCAGGCCAGATCTATCTCAGTGAAGACACCGGCCAGACGTTCCAGCTCGCGCAGGGGCCGGAGGTACTGGGCAACATCAACCATGCGGCATTCGGCACGGGGGGTGTTCTGTACGCGACGTCGTTTACCGGCCGCGCCTACCGGGCCACCGTGCCTTTCGCGACCTGGACGGAAATGAATCCTGCCTGGACGCCAGGCAATGCGCACCTGAGCGCGATCGCCGTCGATCCCGACAACGCGGACATCGTTTACATCGCCGTGGAAGCGCAGGGGGTATATCGCAGCATCAACGGAGGCACGAGCTGGTCCGCACCGATGACCACGGGTTTCGTTTCACCCTCCAACATCTATTTCCACGCGCTCGCGGTCGATCCCGCCGACTCCACACACGTCTTCGCGGCGACCACCACGGGGCTTTATCGCTCCGTGAACAGCGGTACGAGCTGGACGCAGACCGATTCGTCGCCGGCCGTGAGCATCGATTTCAATTCAGTGAACACCAATCACCTGGTCGCGTTTCGCGCCGGCGGCACGGTACTGAACAGCAACGACAGCGGCGCGACCTGGACACCGGGTTTCAACATGCGCACCAACGGCACGCCGAAGGCGCGTTACGTGGCCGGCTCCGCCACGCGCGTGTTGTACGGATCGGTTCTCGGCGCGTCCGTCAGCGGCCCGCTGAACACCTATGGTTATCGCAACGTGGGCTTCGGCGGTGGCGTCGTTTCGCGCATCGTCATGGCGAACGACCAGACGGTCTACGTCGGCATGGATGTCGGCACCGACAGTCTCTACCGCCGCGGCAATCCTAACTACCCGGCAGTCGGCAATCTCTTCTCGTTGCTTCAGGCTACCGCGGGCGTACGCCAGGTCAGTGCGCTGGCCGTCAGCGCCACCAATGCCAGCATCATCTTTCTCGTGAACAGCGGTTACGAGCTGGTGCGCACGACCAACGCGGGCGCCACGTGGAGCACACCGCATCCGGCTTTCACGAGTCCGCCGACCGACTACATCACCGACGTCAAGATCGCGCCCAGCAATCCCCTGGTGGCATACGTGACGCGCATCGAGACCGGCGTGTGGAAGACCATCAACGGCGGCGCCACCTTCACACCGCTTGCCAACTCGCCGCGGTACGCCGCGTCGGTGGGCATCAGCCCGACGAACCCCAACGTGATCTACGTGGCCGGTGGACCCCAGAATGGTTCGGGCATCTTCAAATCGATCGATGGCGGAGTGACGTGGACGCAGCAACTCGCACCCACGCCGTTCGCGACGCTCATCTACAACAGTTTCGTGTTCCACCCGACCCAGCCTGACACGGTATATGCGCTCGGTTTCGGCGGCGTGCAGAAGACCATCAACGGGGGTACCTCCTGGGCGCTCGTGAGTTTTGGCCCACTGCTGGGGACGAGCATCCCGGCGAGCGCGCTACTCATCGACCCGGTGCATCCGAACACGATGATCATCCTGAGCAATGTCTCGGGGCCGGGCTTTTCGCGCAGCGTGGACGGCGGTGCGACTTGGGTCGAGACCAGCTTCGATCTTCCCGATACGCGCGAATCCCTTCTCTACGGCGGCGTCATGCCTACACCGGGCACGATCGTCGCTGGCACGACGGGCACGGGCGTGGTCGAGTATTCGGTGGCACCGGATCTCTCGGTGTCGATGCCGGACGTACCCTCGGTACTTCCGCTCGGAGTGGACTACCAGACGTCGATCACCATCAGCAATCTGGGACCTCATGCCTCGACAGCGTCGGAAGTGCGAATCATCCGGCCCACCTGGCTCACGCCCAATGTGCCCGTAAATTGCGCCAGCGCGGGCCAGACCCTGACTTGCCAGTTCGGTGTGCTGGAGGTCGGGCAATCCGTCACCTTGCCGCTCACGTTCACGATCGCCGGAACCATCAACGGCAATCAGCTCTCGGTCCTGCTCTTTGGTCACGAGTCGGATGCGAATTCGGCAAACAACCAACTCGACGATACGGTCACGGCTGCCGAGATCATCGACCTCGACATGACGCTCACGGCAGCGCCCACGACCATCGATCGTGACGGTATCACCGTCGTCACCGCATCATTCACGAATAGCGGACCGAGCCCCTCGACCAACACGCAGCTCGCGTTTTTCCTGCCAGGCATCACGCTCGAGAACGCGACTCCTTCGTCGGGCACCTGTGGGAACACGACCGGCACTTTCGATTGCAACTTCGGCATGGTCGCGCCCGGCGGCACGGGCGGCGTGGTGCTTCGTTTCCGCGGCAACGCGGTGGGCACTTTCCCGGTGTCCGCGATGTTGACTGCCTCTGGCCCTGACAGCGACAACGCGTTGAATACCGCGCAGCTCGATATCGTCGTGCGCCCGGTGGCCGACATCGCGGTAACGCTGGCGGAGTCGGCGGATCCGGTGAACGTCGATGCGCCGCTGCAGTACATCGCGACGGTCCGAAACAACGGAGGCGACGGTGGCGTCACCCAGCTCGGCGTCGTGGTTGCCGGCGCTGTAGTTACGGGTGCGACGACCACGGACGGGACCTGCACGACGAATGCGGGCACGGTGAACTGCGCTGTGAATCCGCTGCCCGTGGGTAACACCACGGTGACCATCAGCCTGGCGACGGCAATCCCCGGCATCGTGACGGCAACGGCCACCGCTGCGTTCGTGGGAACCGATACTCAGCCTTCCAACAACTCCGCGACCATCGGCACCACGATCCGGCGCGAGGGCGACGTGCGTGTGGCGGTCGCCGACAGCGCCGATCCCGTTACGCTGGGTGACACGATCAGTTACACGGTCACCGTGAACAACGCGGGTCCCAACGCAGGCCCTGTGTCCGTGTCGATTCCAGTCACCGGTGCCAGCATCGCGAGCGTGAGTTCCGCGTCGGCCACGTGCACGAACACGGCGACCGCGGCGAACTGCGACATTGCATCGCTGGGTACCGCGTCGGCCTCAACGATCACCGTGAATGTCGCCACCGCGGCGGCCGGGACCGCGAACGCCACGGCAACCGCGGTGTTTCAGGGCGTCGACTCCGATCCTTCCAACAACTCGGCAAGTGCCGACACGGTGATCCGGCGCGTGGGCGATATCGGCGTAGACATCGCCGAGTCGATCGATCCGGCTATCGCGGGAGTGCCCTTCAGCTACACGGCAACGGTGCGCAACAACGGGCCCAACGCGGGTGCCGTGCAACTGGCGGTGCCGGTCACCAATGCGACGGTCACCGCGGCGACAGCCACGCCTGGCGGTACCTGCACGACGACCGCCGCGGCGGCGCAATGCGACTTCGCGCAAATCGCGAATGGAGCTAGTGCGACGGTAACCATTACGGTCAATGCCGCCGCCGCGGGCACGGCGAGCGCGACGGCGACCGCCACGTTTGCCGGGACCGATCTGGCCGCGGGCAACAACGCGGCGAGCGCGTCCACCACGGTCGTGGTTCCAGCGCCGCCGCCCAGCAGCAGTAGTGGCGGGGGCGGTGGAGGAGGCGGAGGCCGTTTCGACTGGTTGGCGCTGCTGTTGTTAGGCGGCCTGGCCGGCGGGAAGATGGTGCCGGGAAGGGGTTGTCGGAGTGCGCAGCGCTAGCATCGAATCCGCTGAAGCAGGCCAACTCTCACCCGGCGCCGCCAACCACCCTCTCTTCCGGCTCGCTCCTGCGCGCCCGCTCGATCGCTTTGCCGAGCGCCGCAAGCGTGACGGGCTTCGCCAGAAAATCGTCCATGCCCGCAGCCAGGCACGCCTCGCGGTCGCCGTCCATCGCGTTCGCGGTCAAAGCGATCACCGGAATATTGGGATTGCGCACGCCGGCCATGCCTCTGCGCAGTTGGCGGGTCGCTTCGAGGCCGTCCATCACCGGCATGTTGCAGTCCATGAGCACCAGGTCGAAATCGGAAAGCGCCAGCGCCTCGAGCGCGGCGCGACCCTGAGTCACGAGCGTCGACACGTGACCCAGCTGTCGCAGCATCGCCGCCACGACCGTCTGGTTTATCGGGTTGTCCTCGGCGACCAGCACCTGGAGTGAATCGAGTCGCAGCGCCTTGACGGTCGTGGTTCCGCTCGACACCTGCGCAATGGGCAGTTCGATCGTGAAGGAGAACGTCGAGCCTTTGCCGGGAGTGCTCTCGACCTCGATCTGTCCGCCCATGAGACCCACGAGCTTGCGCGCGATGACCAGCCCCAGGCCCGTTCCACCGCCGCGATGATGCTGCGAGTCCGCGAACTGAGTGAAGGGCGTGAACAAACGCGCCATGGCGTCCTCGTCCATGCCGATCCCGGTGTCGCTCAGTGAAAAGCTGATGCGCGCCATGCCGGCCGGCGCCGAGCCGGCGCGCAGCGTCAGTCGAACTTCGCCGTGATCCGTGAACTTGACCGCGTTCGTGCCGAGGTTGAGCAGCACCTGCGTGAGTCTCTGATGATCGCCTTCGACGCCCGCCGGAAGCGCCGGATCGACGTCTATAGAGAACGAGACGTTTCGGGTGCGCGCCGACGGTGCGAGCAGATGTTCGAGCGCGTCGACCAGGGAGCGCAGCTCGAACGGACTCGCTTGCAATTCGAGACGGTCGGCTTCCATCTTCGAGAAATCGAGGATGTCATTGATGATCCGCAGCAGTGAGCCACCGCTCGAGGACAGGATATCGAGCAGCCTCTTCTGCTCGCGATTCGGCGCCATCGTGCGCAGCAGGTCCGCGACCCCGAGGATGCCGTTCATCGGCGTGCGGATCTCGTGACTCATCATCGCGAGGAACTGTGCCTTGGCGCGTGATGCGTTCTCGGCCGCGGCCGCGTTGTGCTCGGCATTCGCGCGCGCCTTGCGCAGCTTGGAGACGAGCGCGGCCGCGAACTGCCGCAGTCGATGCGCCACGACCCCGGCAACGATCGACATCAGCAGCACGACCACCAGCGCGAACACGAAGGCGCGCTGTACGACCGCCATGCGCTCGGCGAGCGCGTCGAGCACCATGTCGAGACCGAGCATCGCGACCACCGCGCCACTGCTGTCGCGAATCGGTACGGCGGCGCTCAGGTAGTAGTGGCCGTCGTCGAGCCGCGGTTCGAAGTCCGTGAACTCGAGGCCTTCGCGGAACGCGCGTTCGTACAAAGGTTCCCGCGCGGGATACAGCATCATGATCGGATCGACCGGCGTGTCGTTGCCCGGCACCCGGTAGTGATATGCGGTGTCGAGCACCCAGTAGATGCGGCCGTCGCGGTAGATGCCCGTGTAGACGTACCACACGTCGCGCGCGGCGCGATGCATGCGCACCAGCGGCGCGATCAGGCGTTCATGTTCGGGACTGCCCGCCTGGGCGGGAGAGACAATAGTCTTGTGCAGATCGCCGTCGACCTCGGCGGCCATCGTTCGCGCGAGCTGCAGCATTTCGGTACGTACGGCGGAGAGCTGCGCTTCGCGTGCCTTGACGTAGATGATTGAGAGTCCGACTGCCGAGGTGACAAACGTGATGATCCCCGCGAGCGCAGCGTCGCGCAGGGGATGGATGTTTTTGCGGCGTTTGGGCGCCTCCGACATGACGTAATGTTGAGCAGTGCGAGCCCGATTGTCGGTGAGGGGCGTCGCAAGCGCGGGAGTGACCATGCACGTCGCGCGTAAGGGCAAATAGCAAGGTGGGAAATCACATCCGCCGGGCGCGCGGCGATGTGATCCGCGTCTCAGGTGATCAGCGCCTCGAGTATCAGCACGCCGACGATGCCGCCGATGCTTTCCGGTGACGCCTGCCGAACAGCAGCAGGCCGAGTCCGGCGGCTCCTAACAAGCCGAGCGCACCCGGCTCCGGCACCGAGGTGGCGGGTCCGAACCCGCGAGTCACCGAGTCGATGGTGAAGCTGATACCGCCGCCACTGCTCGTGCAAAACGTGTCCCCGGGGCAGACATAGGTGGATTCGCTGTAGTAGCCGCCGATGGATTCGAAGGGCAGCGACACGATGTCCACCGGACCGACGGTGCTCCAGTCGAAATAGTTGGCGACACGCCAGTCATACGCCATGACCCCGAGGTGTGCGCGACGGTGGGTGCCGATGTAGTCCGGCGAACTGACGGTGGCGAAGTCGTCATCCAGCGAGCTCGCAACGAGATGGAAACGTTCGAAATCCGCAGGACTGCAATGGAAAACGACGTCGTTGCACACCGTATCAGCAAAAACGATGTTGTTGATGTGGCCTTGCGGGTAATAGGGGAACGCGATGCTGCGGGTCCCGATGTTCAGGAATGCATTCGACCCCGACATGCTCTCATCGAAGTACTGCACCATCCCGAGATCCGGGCTCAACATTCTGGTCAGGCTTTCGGTCTGGAATACGAAGCCACCGGAGACGGCCGCGCCTTCCAGGCCACTCTGTGCAAATGAACCGTCGGCCTGATTCACGGTGCCCGTGAAGTTGAAGTAGATGGGTACTGCCGACGCACTCGCGCTGAGACCAGCGAGCGCAACGGCGCACAACGCGCGCGAAAAAATCCGTTTCATGGGGAGATCTCTTGTTCTTGTTATTGGGATCGCGCGGCCACTCTAGCGCGATCGATCGCCAGGTGGTTCGGGGAGTAAACATAAGGAGCTGCGTCAGTCGGTGGTGCTGACGGTCGGTCCGCGGGTGGGCTGAGTCGTTGCCTAGTAGAGCACGGCCTCGAGTATCAGCACGCCGATGATGCCGACGATGCCCACGATGCCTTCCATGAGCGTCCAGCTCTTGAGCGTCTCCTTCAACGACAGGTTGAAGTACTCCTTGGCCATCCAGAATCCGGA
>Ga0190271_10001694_pt1 | contig 12805 bp, 15 predicted proteins | sample Popmic356T_FD_133747 | JGI IMG/M metagenome (GOLD analysis project Ga0190271, IMG submission 133747) | Populus adjacent soil microbial communities from riparian zone of Weber River, Utah, USA - 356 T | ecosystem: Environmental > Terrestrial > Soil > Riparian zone | place: USA: Utah | collected...
AGCACGGCGAGCGCGACGAAGAAGGCTTTTGTGTAGAACTCCACGTGCACCCTTAAGAAGGAAGGCCTTTGTTGGGTGCTCTTATATATGTGTCGGCAGAGGCGGGTCTATAGCGGGGGAGGAGGACTCGAGGGTGCGTAAGGCGGCATCGGCCTTCCTGGCAAAGAACGGCAGGCATCCCGTTATTCGACCCGACGCAGGGCACGGCTGAGTAGTTTGACGAAGAATGGGATCGATGGTGTAGTCGAAACAACCGGATGCGACGAGGGATGGAGCGTCATGCGAACGAATCGCCGGATTGTTATGCGTCGTATCCGACGCCTAATTCAGAGTTAGACCGCAAGAGCGCACGCACTTAGCATCGAGGAACACAAATGACGTCTCAAGCTTCGGGCAAGGTAGTGGATGGTGCATATTGCGAGGTTGTCGGTGGAACTCACGCTGGCAAAGCGGGTGCGGTCACGGACATAAAGACCAGCAAGACCGGTCACGTGACAATCACTGTTGTTCAAAAGAACGGGGTTCGCTTCAAGACGCTTGCTAAGAATGTTGTTGTCCCGCGCAAGCCATGATGGAGATGCGGCCTAACAAATCGCTGGAGCGGACGCGTAGAAGATAAAGTGCCAAGTTCATACAGCAGCGCGCGCGGCGCTCAGATCAATCGTTAGGCATCACTGGAGAGTGTGCAATGGGTACAGCCTTCTGGATTCGCCGCTTCTTCACGGTCCTGGTCCTGGCCGGCGTGCTCATAGCGCTAGCTCAATGGGCGAGGGGTCACACGCTTCAATACGCCCTGATGCAGGGGGCTATTTGGGGTTGCCTGTCGGCAGCCGTGTTTACGGTTGCGCGCATCTACCAGTCCCGGCGCAAGCAGCACTGTGCAATCTGCAAGGACACGCCCGAAATGACCAAGTCGCAGGGCGGGGATGCCTGACACCTGGCTGGAGCGCACCGCGCTCAGGTCAATCGTAAGGCGTCATCATGGGGCGGCGACAAGGTATGCAAGTCATATTCATCCACGGTCCTGCGGCATCTGGCAAACACACGATCGGCTTGCAGCTGAGCCGCCTCACCGGACTGCCACTTTTCCACAATCACCTCGCAGTGGATACCGCACTCTCGCTCTTCGAATTCGGAACTCAAGAATTCAAGAACGTTCGGGCGTCAATCTGGCGAACCGTGTTCCAGGAGGCAGCCCGTTCCAGCCGCTCTTTCATCTTCACGTTTCACCCAGAGGCGAGTGTTGAGCCCGCTCTGATTGCTGAGCTGGTTGATTTGATCGAGGCGGTTGGTGGAACGGTCTTATTCGTCGAACTCATCTGTGCCGACGAAGCGATCCTCGAGCGCCTCGGTAACCCCAGTCGAGAAAAATTTCGGAAGTTGACCGACCCCAATCTCTATAAGCGACTTGAAAATGAGGGAGCCTTTCGCTTCCCACCACTTCCGAAGCCACTATTACGCATCAACACTAACGAACTCACACCTGAAGCAGCGGCGAAGCGCATTGTGCAGGCGATAGAAAATGGCCGGCAATAGAGTGCCAAGTTCATACCGAGGTCACCGCAAATGAGGGAAGGGTCAATGTCCAACTACTCCAAGAGAATCGCTTGCTCGCTGGCGTTCTGCGCCGTGTTGTACAGCGCCGCCTATGCGCAGGAGGCTGAAGACCCGGCGAAGGTAGTTCCCAAATTGAACATCGCCTGGGATTGCGGCAAGTGCACGGTCAACGAGAAGGTGATCCCGCTCATCGAAGAGGCCTACCGCGCGGAAGCCGCCAAGAGTGGGCGAACCGTGTCCGCAACCCAGTCCGTCGACGCCAAGATCCATGACTTCCGTCAGCGCAATCCTGGCACGCGGGTGATGCTGGGCATCATGGCCGGCAAGGACAGGCTGGGACTCAAGATCAGCTACAAGGGTCAAGAAATCGCCGTCAGCGATTACTCGGCAAACGCGGTGCAAGGAATGAATGCGTTGTGTGAATCCGTGGGCCAAAATGCGTACAAGCAAGTGGTGGCCATGTTCAAGTAGGCGCGTGCGGACGATCCACGAACCGGCAAAAGAGAAGCCGATGGAAAAGACTCTTCGGCAAGTCGACGCCTAACTACCAGAACGATCGCAGCGAGCATATGCGCCTTTGGTCATTGCACCCCAAGTACCTCGACCCACAAGGTCTGGTGGCCCTGTGGCGAGAAGCCCTGCTTGCACAGGCCGTGCTGCGTGGGAAGACCAAAGGCTATAGACATCATCCCCAACTCGAGCGATTCAGGTCGCATGGATCGCCGCGCCTGGCGATCAACGCATATCTCGGTTCGATATATGAGGAAGCGGCGTCGCGAGGCTACAGCTTCGACCGCACGAAGGTCGGGCCGATTCGTGCAGTGCCGCGCATATCCGTATCCGAAGGACAACTCCTGCACGAGTGGCAGCACTTGCTCGAGAAACTCTCCGTGCGCAACCCAGCGCTGTACTCGAAGTGGCGAAACATTTCGAGCCCGGCGCATCATCCCCTGTTTCGCGCGCAGCCAGGTTCCATGGCGTCATGGGAGCGCACCCGCTAGGTTTGCGAGCTGAATTCCTCATGCGTCTACCAAACGACCACAGCCACCAAATCTGAACTCAATCATGCCGGTCGAAGGTCTCAACGTTCGCGAGGGCCACTTCCTGCTCGAGTCGGGGCTCCACGCTGCGGGCTGGCTCGATCTCGACACATTGTTTCTCGACCCCAAAGCACTCGCGCCTCAGATAGCGGACCTCGCCGCACTCATTTCCAGGCATCGGGTCACCGCTGTGTGCGGCCCCTTGGTGGGCGGCGCATTCGTTGCTCAAGCGATCGCGCTTCAGCTCGGCGTCCGGTTCTACGTAGCGGAGCGAGTCAGATCCAACCCCGAGGAGGGACTCTTCCAGGCTCAATACCGGCTGCCACATTCACAGCGCGGCCGTGCCGCTACCGAGCGCTTTGCGGTGGTCGACGATGTCATCGGCGCCGGATCTGCCGTGCGCGCCACGGTGAGCGAACTGGCGAGCCTTGGCGCTTCGACAGCGGTTGTTGGTGCACTCCTTGCTCTTGGAAACAAAGCCGAAGTTCATATGACACAACGCGGCATTCCGGTTGTCGCATTAGGCTCCAGGGAAATCGCCATGTGGGAACCGGCTATCTGCCCGCTTTGCCAGGCAGGAATACCACTTCAAACGGTCTAACCAGTGGGAGTCCGGCGTTACATTTCTCATACACACGCGCTGGGCCGTGGGACTACCGTACCGGGCATGTTCGCTGCATCACGCACCCTCCACCTCTCGGCGCTACTCGCTGTATGCGCGCTGAGTGCTGGCCTTTCAGGCTGCGGCGAAGAGTCAGACGCGCCCATCGAGAATGTGCGACGGGGCAACACCCTCGTTTATGAAGGCCGCGGGAGACTGCAGTGCGACTTCACCGGCGGCATCACACCGGAGCAGAGCGCGATGAAGTTGATCCGCGAGGGTGTCGACGTCCTGCGATCCGGGTGCGGGGGAATGACAGAAGTGGCCTTCGCGGCAGTCTGCGGCGGTCCATCTGGTGAACTCGTGTTGCACGAGATCCGGTCCGCGAATCTGGACACTGCCGAACGCGCGGGTTTCCGCGATGTCTCGGAGCTGAAGGTTCCGGGTGGCAGCCAGGGCTACGCCTGGGTTGACTGCGACACGGGCAACACCCTGCCCTGAACGACGCCCGTCGCCGAGCGGCGGCGCTTCTCCAGTGCGTCCGGACATTCGTCGGCCTATCATCCCTGACGAGTGCGGTCACCAGGGATAGACAAGGAAGCACATGAAGCCGTCATCACTGGTCATCGGCCGCACCTACTTCCGTCTTACGTTCGCGGATCGCGATCTCACGATGCCGGGCGTCGAGCCCATGGTTTTCCTGGGTGAAGTTACGGACGAGGGTGGGGTGCACGGGTTCGTCTTTCAGGACACGGTTTCATTCGTCCTGCATGGTTCCGGCCTCGAGGGCGAGGAGCAGCACGAAGACATCGTTCTCTACTTCATGGCCGACTCAGACGTAGGGGCCATGTACGACGTGGAAGAACTCGCCACCGAGATGGCAGAGTCGGCGCGCCGCGCAGTTTCGCTGAATCACCCGACGCTGAAGCCCCTCAGCCGCTGAACGACACGCGGTAACCCCAGGAATCGAGATGCGTCGGTATGGCGTTGAACGCCAGCGAAATGCGCCGCTCCCCCGGATTGATCGGCACCGCGTGCATGAGATAGCTGGGGAACAAAACGACATCGCCGGGTTCGGGCGCAGGACTCATCCACTTGTCTGCGTTGTATGCGCCGGTCGCAACGTCCGCGTGATCATTCTTGAACGTGAAGTCCGTGCCGCCAGGTGACTTCATGAACACGGTGCGCGCGTCGGGGTGGGTGCGCGTGAGATAGACGACTCCGGAAATGAAACTGTTCGCATGATTGTGCATCGCCTGGCGGCCGCCGGTGTCGAGCACGTTCACCCACATTTCCTTCAGTGACCAACCGAGGCGCTCGCCGAACATGAGCGCGCCGAACTCCGGCAGCAGTGGATTCAGTAGCGCCGCTGTTTCCACCAGCAGCGGCGAATCACTCGGCCGCAGCAGCGCGGTGTGCACGAGATTCGGCGATGAGCTGTTGGGCAGCTCGACGTTCTTGCTGAAGTGCGTGACGAGGGCGGCTACCAGCGCATCGCCGAGCACATTCGATGCGCGCAAGAAAGGCGTCGGAAAGAGTCCAAAGACTTCCTGCATGAACGTTGTTAGCCGCAACCCAGGGGGCACAGAGTTTAGTGACAACTGGGCGACAGATTCATGACAGCGGTACGCGTCGCGATCGGCCGGAAACCCTTAACAGTCTGGTCATATGCAGCGCCTAAGGTTCAACCCCTCATCCGCGCCAGATCATCCAGGGGATTTCTCAATGAACGAGTTCAGAACAACACAGATTGCGATTGCGGTGGCGACCGTGCTCAGTGCCGCGGCCATGAGCGCTGCACACGCCGGAGGAAACGCCGCTTCGTCGAAGGCCGACTCCGCGGGCACCTACGTCTCGGGTGACTTTCACAATCACACGACGTGCTCCGACGGTTCGATTTCGATGCAGAAGCTGATCAAGAAGGCCACGGACAAGAACGACACGCCATGGGGCCTCGACTGGTTCGTCCAGGCCGGTCATGGCGGCAATGGCAATCGCAATTGCACCCTCGCCGAGGACGCGACGCTCGCGACCCCGGCGTATCCACTCGTGTTCGCATCGGATGGCACGACCATCCAGGGACCAAACACCAGCTGGCAGAACACCAATCCAGCGATCAACCCGAAGGGTCGAGTCCAGGGCAACCCGCCCAACCAGGTGATGTGGCGCTGGCAGTCCGTGCAGGAGTACCAGTATCCGATCACCGAATATCTGGCCGCCCTCAAGAACCAGCCCGTGTTCATGGGCCTCGAGTCGGTCGTCGCCGGACACGAGCACAGCTCCATGTCCGTGGTCGCGGGCCAGCTCCCGGCGTCTATCTACAAGCAGAAGCTGCCAACCAGCGCGGGTTACTCGCCGCTCGGCAACGCCACGGCGCTTGCCAAGTGGTCGTACTGCTTCGATCGCGGCGATACCGACACCAGCCGTGGCAACACCGCGGTTGGCGGAACCGTTGGAAACAACTGGGATTGCTCGGTGGCGGGCAGCCTGAATTCCGGCGATCCGAGCTGGAGCGCGGTGGCGCAGAAACTGGTTCCCGCCAGCGGAGCCGGCACCGGAGATCGCGGACACGCGAAGACCGTGGAAGCGATGAAATGGATGGCGCAGCAGTACGCCGACAGCAGCTACTACGTGCCCGCGCATCTCGAGCGCGCCGGCCCGTTCAACCCGAACGGCAACAACGGCTTCAACATCGAGCACCTGCGCAACTTCAACAACGCCGCTCCGACCGTGGCGTTCGGCATGGAAACGCAGCCGGGCCATGGCGCTTCGGATGCACGCGGTGAATACACCGTCCATCGCAACAACTTCGGTGGAACCATTGGCAACGTCGACAGCGTCGGCGGTACCACCTGGGGCGGTACGGGCGTCTACGGCGCGCAGATTGGCGGCGTGTGGGACGCGTTGCTCGGCGAAGGCCGCAATTGGTGGTTCTTCGCGAGCTCCGACTGGCACAACCGCGGCATGTTCGGCCCGGATGACCGCCGTTCCTCGCAGGACTTCTACCCCGGTGAATACCAGCGTACCTACGTGAAGGTGGGCGAAGGCAGGGGCCGTGGATACTTCGAGCAACACGGCAAACACAAGGCCAAAGTGCTGACGCCGCAAGCGATCGTCGACGGCCTCCGGACCGGCAACAGCTGGGCGTCCAGCGGCCAGCTCATCGACCGCCTGGCATTCGTGGTCTGCGCAGACACGCGCCTCAACGACGCGATCGGCAACGTGCTGATCGAAGCGGCTGCCGTGGCTGCCGCCAGGCAGAATACCGACGTCGATCTCAACGCGAAGTGCGCCACGCTCGGAGAGAAGCTCGAAGTGCGTGCGGGTTCGGAAGTGGTGGTGGCCATCGTCGTACGTGATCCGTCCGGCGCTAACTACTCCCCGTACACGTTCCCGAACCCCTCGCTGGCGCAGGTCGGCATTTCACAGGCGATCAACAAGCCGGTGCTGGATCACATCGACGTGATCGGCGGCGCGGTGACCGGATACAAGGTTCCTGGCGCGGCTGACTACTCCGGCCAGTGGCCCAACACCTGGATCTCGAACCCGGATATGGCCACGGTGCCCGAGGGGGCGAAGAACACGAGCGCACGGGTGATTCGCACGTTCGGCCAGGGCAATTGGCACACCGTGCCCGGCGACAAGCAGTACAAGGCCATGGTGTTCCGCCTGCGCAACGTCAACCAGTCTCAGTTCCTGCGCCTGCGTGGCACGAACCTGCCGGCCGCGGTGCCGTTTGAAACCGATGCTGACGGCAATCCGCTGGCGGATCTGTGGACCAATGCCACGGGGATCAATCCAACGCTGCCAGGTGGCGCGGACGGCACGCCGGCGAATGCGAGCCTGCGCATTCCGTGCACGACGGTCGGCACCAATGTTCCCGACACTGCGGTGAACTACACCGGCACGACGATCGACGGCTGTCCGGCGCACCTGCCGGTGGTCAACGGTCAGAAGATGGTCGCGTATGACGTGGCGGCCTGGTCGGACCTCTGGTTCTACAGCAATCCGGTCTTCATCGAAGTGAAGGGCTCGGCGCTGGTCGCCGGCGTCAAGTAGTTCTCCAACAACTCGAGTGGTCCAGGGCGCCGCGCGGAAACGCGCGGCGCCTTCTCTCATTTGAAGCGAAAGACATATGTCCACCATTCTCGCCGAATCCCCAGAATCCTCACCCGGCACCATCAGGGCAGCCTGGCTGCGAGAGCCGCTGCTGCACTTCATCGTTCTCGGGGCCGTGTTGTTCGGCGCCGATCATTTGCTCGCGAGCCGCGAGGACGACCCGCACACCATCGTCGTCGACGCGGAAGTGGATAGGCATGCCGTCCAGGTATTCAAGGAGGCGCGCGGACGCGATCCAAACAGCGATGAGTTGTACGCGCTGCGTAAAGTGTGGCTCGACAACGAGGTGCTGTATCGCGAGGGCGTTGCGCTGGGCCTGGACCGCGGCGACACGGCGATTCGCGAGCGTGTGATCTTCAAGGCGTTGAGCATGGTGGACGCCGGCGTCAAGCTGCCGGCGGTCGACGAAGCGGTACTTCGAAGCTGGTTCGAAAGGCATCGCGAGAAATACGACGAGCCGGCTCGATACGATTTCGAAGAAGCCGTGATTGCCGCTGATCGCTCGGAGTCCACGGTGCGCGCGTTCGCGCACGCGCTGAATGCCGGAGCTCCCGGCGAAGTGCAAGCTGACCTGCGCGTTTTCACCGCCCGCCCGCACGAGAACATCGTGCAGAGTTACGGCGCCGACTTCGCCACCGCATTGGCATCGGCAACGGCCGGTGAGTGGGTGGCGCTGCCCAGCAGCGGCGGGCTGCGCGTGATTCGCGTGAAATCGGTGAGTGAACCAAAGCCCGCGACATTCGACGACATGAGCGGCATCGTGCTTCAGGACTGGACGGACTCGGTGATGGCCGATCAGCGCAGTGCAGCGGTGCGCGCGCTGGCGATGAAATACGACGTGCGCGTGACCGGCAAGCAATGAGCGGCGTGATGCGATTCCTCTCGGGCCTGCTGCTGGCGCTCGTCGCCTGTTCCGCCCAGGCGCACGAAATGACCCTGGCAGAGATGGAGCTGCGCGAAACCCGCGCGGGAGAATTCCTGTGGCAGTGGGGCGCGAGCGGCAGCCGCCCCATCGCCGACGAGCTCACGCCCTCGTGGCCAGACGCCTGCCGCAGCGAAGCCAACGTTCTGCGCTGTGGCGAAGCCGGCCTGAGCGGCGTGTTATCGATCGAAGGCGTAGGCGAGCGCTATTCCGCGGCGCTTGTAAAAGTGTTCTGGCGCGACGGCCAGAGCCGGGTCTACACACTCACCGAGCGCCAGCCCGCCGTGCATCTGTACGGCTCAGCCGACGACAAGCGCGGCATGGGCGAAATCGCGCGCGCCTATCTGGCGCTCGGCATCGAACACATCCTGAGTGGCATCGATCATCTCCTGTTCGTTGCCGCATTGCTGTTCCTGGTGGGCTTTCGGCGCAAGCTGGTGTGGACCATCACCGCGTTCACACTCGCTCACAGCCTTACGCTGGCCAGCGCCGCGCTCGGCTGGCTCACGCTGCGTTCTGCTCCGGTGGAAGCGACGATCGCGCTGTCCATCGTGCTGGTGGCCAGCGAAGCGTTGCAGCCACGCGAAACACTGGCGCGCAGACTGCCGGCCCTGGTCGCATTCCTGTTCGGACTCGTGCACGGACTCGGGTTCGCGGGCGCACTAGCCGACATCGGGCTGCCGCAGAATCATCTGGCCACGGCATTGCTCACCTTCAATATCGGTGTCGAAATCGGGCAACTATTGGCGGTTGCGGCGGTATGGGCGGTGTGGCGTGTGGTTCGAAACTGGCGCCTCGCGGATTGGAACCGCGTTCCGCTGCTCTACGGCATCGGTTCGCTCGCCGCGTACTGGTCGTGGATGCGCGTCGCCGCGGTATTTAGTTAGGGCACCACATGGACAAACGAATAAGTGTGCTCATTGGCCTGTCCGCGGTTGGCATCGTAGCGGCGGTCACTGCCTCTCTCGTGACGCAACCGGCGGAATCCGTGGCGCGCATCCCCGTCGAAACTGATCCTCCCCGCGCCGCACCGTCCGGCGAGATGCAGCCGATCGCCGGACCTGCGCCGACACCATCCGCGACTTCGCCACAGACTGTCGAGCAATGGATTGTGGACACCACTAGCGGTGATGCCGCGAAACGCGCCGCGGCCATCGCCGAGCTGGCCGAAGCGCCGCGAGCCAAAGCGCTACCGGTGTTGGGGCGAATTCTCACCGATGGTGAACCGCAGGTGGATCGCCCGCTCGCCCTGCGTTCGCTGCGCGATCTGGCACTGAACCAGGGTGACGACGATGGCGCCATTCGCGATGCGGTTCGTCGCGCGATCTACCACGGCGACGACTTCACGAAGGTCGACGACGTTCAGGAAGTGCTCAACATCATCGAAGAGTCGCAAGAGGGCCGGTGAGTTGCAGAGTTCCGCGGGCGCGTGTATCTGTCGGGCGATGATCGCCGACGTCACCGTCCGTCTCGCCACGCTGTCCGAAGCCGCGGACATCGCCGCCATGTCGCGCGACTACATCGAAAAGGGTTTGCCGTGGACCTGGACGGAGGAGCGTGTGGCGCACTCCATCCGCGACCCCGAAACCAACGTCGTGGTGGCTGGCGAGAAAGGCGCCATCATCGGCTTCGGCATCATGTTCTACGCCAGCGAAGACGCGCATCTGCTGTTGTTTGCCGTGCGCCGCGCACACCAACGCCGTGGCGTTGGCAGTGCCATCCTGCGCTGGCTCGAGGAAGTGGCGCGCGCCGCGGGCGCAAAGCGCATCCGAGTCGAATGCACGCGGGAAAACTCGGCTGGCCGGAATTTCTACTGCGAGCACGGCTATCATGAGCTCGACATCGCAAAGAAGATGTACCGGGGGCTCAAAGATGGCGTCCATCTGGAGAAGTGGTTCCGCGAAGACGCCTGAGCAGGCATGGTGGCTCGCGCTTCGCGTCGTCCTCGTGGTCGCGCTCACAGCTGCGCCGCTTCATCGAGTCGATGCACAGGCACTGAAGCCCGACTACCTCGACAATTTCAGCGGCAAGCCGCGCCACTTCGTGCTCACCGACATCGGCAACGAGCCGGACGACCAGATGTCCCTGGTGCGCCTGCTGGTGTATTCCAACGAGTTCGACCTGGAGGGGCTCGTCGCCACCACGTCCACCTGGCAGAAGGAAAAGATTCAGCCCGAGACGATTCACCAGGTTGTCGCTGCGTACGCCAAGGTGCGACCGAACCTGCAGAAACACGCCGCAGGCTGGCCGGAAGCTGTGCAACTCGATGCCATGGTTACGGCGGGGCAGCCGGCGTACGGCATGGCTGCCGTCGGGCCCAACAAGATGTCGGCCGGTGCGAAAGCGCTGACTGCTGCAGTAGATAGAGAAGACCCGCGCCCCTTGTGGATCACTGTCTGGGGCGGCGCCAACACTCTCGCCCAGGCGCTGCAGAACGTGCGTGCCACGCGCACGCCGGCGGAACTGTCCGCATTCGTGGCGAAGTTGCGCGTCAGCTCCATCAATGACCAGGACGACGCCGGCCCGTGGATTCGCCGTGAGTTTCCGGCGTTGCACTACATCGTGAAACCGAGTCCGCCGAACGGCAATGAATATGCATACGCCACCTGGACGGGGATCAGCGGCGATGTGTTCTACCGAAACTGCGTCGGCGCTGACGGCACCACCGTCACCAACGAGTGGCTCGAGAAAAACATCCGTGCCAAAGGCCCGCTGGGACAGGCGTATCCACGCTTCGCGTTCATCATGGAAGGTGACACGCCGGCGTTCCTCGGCCTGATCGCCAACGGACTCGCCAGCCACATGAATCCAGGCTGGGGAGGATGGGGCGGCCGTTACCTCTATCTACAGCCGTACGGTGAGACGCGCGAGATATGGAGCCAGGGTGGCGACGCGTATCCGAGAGTGACGTCGCAGGACGAGGTGACGGGCGTCGACGGCAAATCCCATGTCTCCGACCAGGCCACCATCTGGCGCTGGCGGAATGCGTTTCAGAATGATTTCGCGGCGCGTATGGATTGGACGGTGAAGCCGTTTGAAGCCGCGAATCACAATCCGGGGCTCAAACTCAACGGCCTCGGAGGCACCACGCCGGTGTTCATTGACGCGAGGGTTGGTGAAACGATCTCACTCGACGCCGCGGGCAGCACCGATCCGGATGGCAACAGTCTTTCCTACCGCTGGTTCCACTATCCGGAGGCGGGATATGCGCCGGGTCAGAACATGGCCGGCGTCGAAATGGCGCAAGCCGACAAATCGCGGGCCAAGGTGAAGATCACGACGGCCTGTCGTCCAAACTGGCTGCACTCGAACAAGGAGTGCGCTTCCGGCGTGGCGCACATCATCCTGGCGGTCACCGACGATGGCTCGCCTTCGCTCACGAGCTATCGGCGAGCCGTGCTCAACGTTCGGCCCTGACCAATCTTCAACTCGTTGCGGCCGATGCCTCGCCCGGGACGTTTTGCTTCTTCATCGTTCCCAGGAACGACCCCGCGATCACCAGCGGAAAACCAATCGCCATGCCGATGGTCAGCGGCTCTTTCAGCACGAGCGCACCTAACAGGATCGCCACCGCCGGATTCACGTAGGTGATGACGGTGGCGCGCGCGGGACCCACTTCGGCGATCAGCGCGAAGAACACGATGAACGCCGCGGCTGTACACAACACGCCAAGACCGATGACGGATGCAACGGCTGGCGCGCTGAACGTCTCAGGCCACAGGAATGGCGCGAACGGCGCGTAAATGACGGTGGCGACGATCAGCGACGCCGTGATGACGCCGATGGCTGGTACGTCGTTGAGCTTGCGATCGATGATGATGGGGCCGATGGCGTAAAAGAGCGCCGTGACAATGGTGGCCGCGACGGCGAGCAGGTCGTCGAAGTGAATATCGAGTCCGACCAGCAGCGCGACACCCGCAAAACCGAGCCCCAGGCCGAACATCCGGCGCGGTTCGAGTCTCTCGTGTCCGAGCCTCGTGACGATGATCGCCGTGAACAGCGGAACGACAGCGATGAGCAGCCCGGCCGTGGAGCTGTTGAGCCGCGTCTCCGCGTGCCCGAGCAGCAGCCAGGGCACGGTGATCTCAATGAGTGTGAACGCGAGCAGCCACTTCCATTTGCGGAACGCGGGCGCCAGCGCCTTGCGATGCAGCGCAATTGGCAGCAACAGCAACGAGCCCATCAGCGTGCGCGCGCCGGCGACGATCAGCGGATCGAACTCGCCAACGGCGATGCGAATCAGCAGGTAAGGCATGCCCCAGAGCAGGCCGAGCGAAAGAAACAGGATCCAGCCGCGTTTTGACATCGCGCAATTGTAGAGAACGTGGGTGGCGGACCGATAGCAAGTAGAGCTTGGTCTGGAACAATGAAAACTATTTGACCCGGGAAAGTGCGCTCGCCGATCGGCGCCCGCGACAATCCGGAAAGATCAGCGCGCGTCGACCATTGGCACGGTGGCTCGCGCCTCTTCCAGCGCCCAATCGACAAAAGTGCGCACGAGTGGCCGGCGAAAATGCGCTGCCGGCGCCATGAGGTAGTAGCTCCAGGGCGCCGTCCAGGTTTCGC
>Ga0190271_10001695_pt1 | contig 12798 bp, 11 predicted proteins | sample Popmic356T_FD_133747 | JGI IMG/M metagenome (GOLD analysis project Ga0190271, IMG submission 133747) | Populus adjacent soil microbial communities from riparian zone of Weber River, Utah, USA - 356 T | ecosystem: Environmental > Terrestrial > Soil > Riparian zone | place: USA: Utah | collected...
CCACAACTCGAAGTCGGGCGTCGCCCACTTCGCCTCCGAGGACGAGGAGAGCTGCCTCGAGGACGTCCGCTACCTGCTCGGCTTCCTGCCCTCGAACAACCTCGAGGCGCCGCCGCGCTTCGAGCCCAGCGACGACCCCGAGCGCGAAGACGAGGAGCTCGACACCGTCGTCCCCGACGACCCCTCGAAGCCCTACGACATGCGCAGCGTGATCTCGCTCGTCGTCGACGACGACGACTTCTTCGAGGTCCACGAGCACTTCGCCAAGAACATCGTCTGCGGCTTCGCCCGCCTCGACGGCTATCCGGTCGGGATCGTCGGCAACCAGCCCGCCTTCCTGGCCGGCGTGCTCGACATCGAGGCCTCCGAGAAGGCGGCCCGGTTCGTGCGCACCTGCGATTGCTACAACGTGCCGATCCTGACCTTCACCGACGTGCCCGGCTTCCTGCCCGGCACCGACCAGGAGTGGAACGGGATCATCCGCCACGGCGCCAAGCTCCTCTACGCCTACACGGAGGCGACCGTCCCGAAGCTCACCGTCGTCACCCGCAAGGCCTACGGCGGCGCCTACGACGTGATGGCCTCGAAGCACATGCTCGCCGACTACAACGTCGCCTGGCCGACGGCCGAGGTCGCGGTGATGGGCCCCGAGGGCGCCGTCAACATCATCTACCGCAAAGACATCGCCAACTCGCCGACCCCGGACGAGCGCCGCCAGAAACTGATCGACGATTACAAAGCCCACTTCGCCAACCCCTACTCGGCGGCGGAGCGCGGCTACATCGACGACGTCATCGAGCCGCGGCAGACGCGCCCAAAGCTGATCAGGGCGCTGCGGATGCTGCAGAGCAAGCGCGTCGCCCAGCCGAAGCGTAAGCACGGGAATATTCCGCTTTAGCTCGGGCGTGGGGGGAGGGCTGTGCCCCCTTCTCACTCGGTCATCGTCGGCCAGGCGCTACTGCGCTGGCGCCTAGAGCGCCTCGCTCCTCCACCGCAAAACGTTCGAAGGGGGCACAGCCCTCCCTCTCAGGGTCCGGCTAGGTCCGGAAGCTTCCTTCGGGCCCGGCCGAAGTACCTCACTTCAACACGCGATAAGTGCTTCGCCCCGGGACGCTTGGTCCACCCGACGATCCTGGCGGGAGGCGGTGGCGCGGATCCCCGTCTCGGCGGGACTGTCGATGGGAGGGGTCGGTGCCCCCTCCGAACGTTTTGCGACAGAGGAGCGACTGGCTCCGGGCGTCAGCGCAGTGACTCCGCTTCGACGATGGTCGAGTGAGGAGGGGGTACCGACCCCTCCCCAACCACAACCCCCCAATCAGGGGATCCGCGTCGCCGCCTCCCGGCGCGAGTGCCAGGTGGCGATCGGCGCCGCGGTCAGCTCTTCCCAGGCGGCGTCCTCGCCGTAGAACTGCATGACCACGAAGTGGAGGATGCCGGGGAGGAGCTCGGGGGCGGTCTCGGGCTCGTCGCTCATCAACTTGGTCCGCACGAGAGTCTCGATTGCGCCTACCATGAAGGCGGCAGTTACAGGAGGTGGAGCTTGGCGAGATCGAATCTCGCGGCGGGCGCCGTCAACGGCCCCGGAGAGGCGCTCCATCAGAAGATCGTGTTGGGCCATCGCGTCGCCTCCGGCGGCGGGCGCCTCGACGAATATGGCCCGGGCGACGGCGGGCTGGTTGGCGCAGAACTCGAGCAGCTCCGCGAGCGCCGCCCGCAGCCCCTCTTTCCAGCTCTGCTGCCGTTTGGCGACGGTTTCGAGGCGCTGGTAGAGCCACTCGGTCGCCTCTGTGTAGGCGGCGACGAAGCAGCCTTCCTTGTCGTCGAAGTGCTTGTAGAAGGTCGCCCGGCTGGCCTTGGCGCGCTCGATCACGTCCTGGACGGAGACGCGCTCGTAGCCCATCTCGCCGCTGACCAGGAGCATCGCCTCGAGCAGGCGCTCGCGGGCGCGGCGCTTCCCATGGGCGGGGAAGAGGACGACCCGACCCCCCGATCGGGGGTGGTCGGAGGGCTGCGGGATCCGGTCGGTTGCGGGCATCGGTTCCAGGCTCCTAGAGTTCTGAAAACAGTCTCCTTCTGTCTAGATATACCAGCTTTCAGAGACACCGGTGACCAGAACGCAAAGGTTTCTAGAGAAAAGGAAACTAGACATCAGATGAACGTACTGGTATCTTGGTGGTATGACGGAGCAACGGCCCCTGTCGGAGCGCCTCGCCAAACTGCCCCCGGGCCGCCACCTCGTCCCCAGCGACTTCGTCGCCCAGAACCAGCGCCAGCGGATCCTGCTGGCAATGACCGAGCTGGTCGACGAGCGCGGCTACCAGAAGACGACGATCGAGCTGATCGCGAAGACCGCCCGGGTCGCCCTGGTCACCTTCTACGAGCACTTCTCCGGCAAGGAGGAGTGCTTCCTCGCCGCCTTCGACGAGAGCGTCGACGCGGCCCGCGAGGTCTTCGGCGAGCTGCTGGACACGAGCCAGCCCTGGGAGGAGCAGGTCTCCGCGGGGCTGCAGATCTTCCTCGAGATGGTGATCCGCGAGCGGGCGCGGGCGAAGCTCTGCATCGTCGAGGCCCAGGCGGTCGGCACAGCCGGGCTGGGGCGGTACCAGGCGATGCTGGAAAGCGTGGCGCCGGTGTTGCGGGAGGGACGCGAGTTCAACCCGCGGGCGGGGCTGCTTCCGGACGGGCTCGAGGTGGCGCTGGCCGGTGGGATCGTCTGGCTGGTTCACCAGCGCCTGGTCGCCGACGACGTCGACGACCTGATGGCGCTGCTGCCGGAGATGCTGCAGGTGACGCTGACGCCGTACGTCGGCGAGGTCGAGGCGGGTCGTGCCGCCGACGCCGCTCAGGCGCGGGTGGCCGCCTGAGGGAGACGAGCGCAGGGGGCAGGGCCGGGCGCATGTGAGCACTCGGACCGAGTCCGGCCTCGCCGCCCGCGAGGACCCGGCCCGCAAGCGCATCTCCGCCGCCCTGGTCGAGCTGGTCGCCGAGCAGGGGATCGAGGCCACCACCGTGGCGATGGTCTGCGCCCGCGCCGGCATCGACCGCGCCGGCTTCGACCGCTGCTTCCACAGCAAGGAGGACTGCTTCCTGCGCGTCCTCGACGACGTCGCCGACTCCTTCTGCGTGACCGCGACCACGGCTTACGCCGGGCCGCGCAGCTGGCACGACCGGATCTGGGCGGCGGCCTGGGCGGCGATGCGCTTCCTGCAGTCCGACCCGGCCCGGGCCCGCTTCCTCGTCGTCGGCGTCAACGGCGCCGGCAGCCGCGCCCAGGCGCGCCGCGACACCGTCCTGCAGGGGATCACCGACCTGATCGACGCCGGCCGCGACGAGCTTCCCAACTCCGCCGCCGTCTCGCGCAGCACCGCCGAGATGGTCACCGGGGCGATCTACGGCACGGTCATGACCAAGGTCCGCGACGGCGCCCTCGAGCGCCGCGAGGACTTCCTCTCCGAGCTCGTCTACATGGCGATGATGCCCTACCTCGGCGCCCGTGCCGCCGAGGACGAGCTGCTGGTCCAGCCGCTCCGCTAGCGCCGGACCGGGGAGGGCGTCGGTATCGTCGTCGCGGCATGGCGAAAGGGACGGCGAAGGGCAAGAAGAAGGCGAGCGCCGCCGAGGCGCCGGCGGCCAGCGTGCCGCGGCTGCCGGCCGGCCGGCACGGCCTGCCGCGCGAGTTCATCGCCCAGAACCAGCGCGAGCGGATCATCACGGCGCTGGTCGACACCGTCGCCGAGCGCGGCTACAACGGCACCACCGTCGCCAACATCACCAAAGCGGCGGCGGTCTCGCGGCGCACCTTCTACGAGCACTTCGCCGACAAGGAAGCCTGCTTCCTCGCCGCCTACGAGATGGTCGCCGACCACATCCGCGACTCGATGCAGGTCGCGGCGCAGTCCTTCGAGGACTGGCCCCAGCAGGTGCGGGCGGCGCTGGCGACGATGCTGCGCTTCCTCGCCGGCGAGCCGGAGCTGGCCCGGGTGGTGATGATCGAGCCGGTCGCCGCCGGGGGCGAGATCGCCGCCCGCCACCGCCAGTCGATGCAGGGCTTCGTCGAGATCCTCAAGGCGGGCCGGCCCGAGCACGGCGGCGAGCGGCCGCTCCCGGAGGCGACCGAGGCGACCCTGGTCGGCGGCATCGTCTCCCTGATCGTGCGCGAGATCAACGCCGGCCGCACCGACGAGCTCGAGGCGCTGCTGCCGGACCTGGTCGAGCTGACCCTGGCGCCCTATCTCGGCGCCGAGCAGGCCGCCAAGCTCGCCCGTCCCTAGGGCACGTTGGTCGCTTCCGCCTCGACGGGCCCCCCGCCGCGACCGCCGGTGACGCCGCCCTCCTCGCGACTGAGCCGGTGGGCCAGGTAGACGGGGACGATCGAGAGCAGGACGACGACCAGGGCGACGACGTCGACGACCGGCAGCTGGGTGGGCCGGAAGAGGTTGCGGAAGATCCAGATCGGCAGCGTTTCCTCGCCGGCGCCGAGCGTGAACGTGGTGACGATGATCTCGTCGAAGGAGAGCGCGAAGGCGAGCAGCCCGCCCGCCGCCAGGGCGGTCCGGAGGCTGGGGACGGTCACGTAGCGGAAGGTCTGCCAGGTGGTTGCGCCGAGGTCGGCGGAGGCCTCCTCGAAGGAGGCCGAGGTGCGCCGCAGCCGGGCGATCACGTTGTTGTAGACGACGACGATGCAGAAGGTGGCGTGGGCGACGACCACCGTGAACAGTCCCAGGCCGATCCCCAGCACCTGGGTGAAGGTGTTGCTGAGGGCGACGCCGGTGACGATCCCCGGCAGGGCGATCGGGAGGACGACCAGGAAGGAGACGGTCTCGCGCCCGAAGAAGCGGTGGCGCCCGACCGCCAGCGAGGCGAGGGTGCCGAGCACCAGGGCGATCGCCGTCGCCACCAGTGCCACCTCGATCGAGGTCACGAAGGCTTCCTTGACGGATTCGTTTTCCCACGCCTTCGCGAACCAGTCGAGGGTCAGGCCCGGCGGTGGCCACTTGAGGATCTTGCTCGAGTTGAAGGCGTAGATCGCGATCACGAGCAGGGGGACGTAGATGAAGGCGAGGCCGATCCCGACCATGGCCCGCAGCCCCATGCTCGCCCGCTTCGAGAGCCTCATCGCCGCACCCCCATCAGATGTGCTCGAAGGCGCCGAGCTTCCGAGCCACGGCGAGGTAGGCGATCATCACCACGATCGGGACCAGCGCCAACGCCGCCGCGAAGGGCAGGTCGTTGGTGATGTTGGCGAAGATCGCGGTGCCGATGAACTGTGAGTTGGAGACCAGTCGCGGAGCGATGTAGTCGCCCAGCGTCAGCGAGAAGGTGAAGATCGAGCCGGCGACGACGGCTGGGAAGACCAGCGGCAGGATCACTCGCCGGAAGGTCGTCAGCGGCTTCGCGCCGAGGTCCTCGGAGGCGCTGATCAGCGAGTTCGGGATCCGCTCCAGGCCGGCGTAGATCGGCAGGATCATGTACGGCAGCCAGAGGTAGCTGGCGACCAGCCAGACGGCGGTGATCCCGTAGCCGGGGCCCTCGAGCCCGAACGGGTTGAGCGCCCAGTTGATCACCCCGTCCTCGGAGAGCATCGTCCGCCAGGAGAGCACCTTGACCAGGTAGCTCGACCAGAGCGGCAGCAGCACCCCGACGACCAGCAGCGCCTTGCCGCGCCGGCTCGCCACCTTCGCCATGTAGAAGGCGATCGGCAGCGCGATCAGCGCGTCGGTGACGGTGACCGCGGCGGCGATCAGGACCGTGCGGCCGATGATGGTGCGGTAGACCGGTTCGTTGATCAGCGATTCGAAGTTCTCGAGGCTGAAGCCCTTGACGACCTCGCCGCTGAGCGGGTCGACGGTCCAGAAGGCACTGACGAGCAGGACCGCGAGCGATCCGAGGTAGCCGACGACGAGCCACGCTGCCGGCCCCGCCAGGAGGCTCCCGACCTGCAGCCGCGGGCGGCCATGGAGGAAGCCGGCGAGCCTGCGGCCCACCGGCTTCCTCCTCGCGACGACCGCCTCAGTCGCCATCGGTCAGTGCCGCGCGCCTAGCCTTTGATCGTGGTCCAGGCACGGACCCAGTCGTTGTAGTCCTTGCAGTCTTCCTCGCCGTTGCCGCAATCGGCCAGCGGCGTCTGCCAGTAGTAGACGCGCTTCCAGAAGGCCGGGTTGTCGGCGTGGTATTTGGCGCAGAAGTTCTTATCTGCGGTCTCGTCGCAAGAGAGGCTCTGGGCCGGCGCCTCGCCGAAGAATTCGGCCACTTCGGCGTTCACTTTCGGGGAGACGATCCAGTCCATCCATTCGTACATGCAGTTGGGATGCTTGGCGACGTTGCTGAGCATCCAGGTGTCCGACCACCCGGTCGCCCCCTCTTTGGGGAGGAAGCCCTGGCTGGCCGGGCTGGCCGCGACCGGTTCGCCTTCTTCCTGCAGCGCGAAGTATTGGTACTGCCAGGTGGTGCCGACTTCGGAGTCGCCGTTGGCGAAGGCGGAGATCTGCTTCGCCGCTTCCGACCAGTATTCGCCGACGTTGGGCTGCTGTTCTTCGAGCAGCTGCACCGCCGCGTCGAACTGCTCCTGGTTCAGCTCGTAGGGGTTCTCGATCCCCAGGTCGGGCTGGTGGGTCATCAGGTAGACGGCCGCGTCGGCGATGTAGATCGGGTCGTCGTAGGCGCTGATCTTGCCCTTGTATTTGGAGGCGACTTTCGGATCGAGCATCACGTCCCAGGAGTCGGGAGCGGGTTCGACCGAGTCCGAGTTCCACATCAGCAGGTTGGCGCCACGGCCATGCGGGATCCCGTAGTGGACGCCGTCGAAGGTGTTGTAGGGCTGGTCTTTGAGGTCGTCGAAGACCGTCTCGTAGTTGGGAACGAGGTCGACGTTGACCGGGGCCACGTCACCCCCGTCGACCAGCCGTGCCGAGGCGTTGCCGGAGGCGGAGACGCCGTCGTATTCGCCGGTCCGCATCAGCTGCACCATTTCGTCGGAGGTGCCGGCGACTTTGTTGTTCACCGTGCAGCCGGTTTTCTGTTCGAACGGTTTGGCCCATTCGGGTTCGACGTAGCCGGCCCAGGAGATCAGGTCGACCTGGCCCTCGCCTTTGCCGATTTTCTGCAGTTCTTCACCGCCATCGCCACCGTCGTCGTCGCTGCCTCCGCAGCCGGCGAGGATGAGCATGAATGCGACCAGACCGGCGACGACGAGCCACGCGGTGCGGGCGGAATGTGCGTCTTTCCCCCTCATGGTGCGACCTCCTGTTTGGATTGGTTCCCACTGACGGCGGCCGCGTGCTCCGGACGCCATCCCACCACTACCTTCTCCCCCTGTCGTGGGGAGACGTCCATGGACGCTCCCTCGACGTTCTGTCTCACCAGCTGCAGCTCTCCCCCGGCGTCGAGCGCCACCGTGTACCGGGTCACCATGCCGGCGTAGGCGACCTCGGTTACCTGGCCGCTCTCGCTGCGCAGGTCGCCACCGTCGGCGCCCGCCTTGAGCAGGCGGATCTTCTCGGGCCGGATCGTCAGCCGCTCGCCCTCGCGCTCGATCGTGTTGGAGACGCCGACGAAGCCGGCCACGAACTCGCTGGTCGGCTGCTCGTAGAGCTCGACCGGCGCGCTCACCTGCTCGATCCGGCCTTCGTTGAAGACGGCGATCCGGTCGCTCATCGTCAGCGCCTCGTCCTGGTCGTGAGTGACGTAGACGAAGGTGATCCCGACCTCGCTCTGGATCGTCTTCAGCTCCACCTGCATCTGCTCGCGGAGCTTCAGGTCGAGGGCGCCGAGCGGCTCGTCCAGCAGCAGCACCCGCGGCCGGTTGACGATCGCCCGCGCCAGCGCCACCCGCTGCCGCTGCCCGCCCGAGAGCTCGGCCGGCTTGCGGTCGGCGTAGCCCGGCAGTCGCACCATCTCCAGCGCCTCGTCGCGGCGCTTGGCCCGCTCCGCCTTGTCCACCCCGGCCACCTTCATCCCGTAGGCGACGTTGTCGCCGACGCTCATGTGCGGGAACAGCGCGTAGTCCTGGAAGACCGTGTTGACGGCGCGGTCGAACGGCGGCACCCCGCTGACCTCCTCGCCGGCCAGCTCGATCCGCCCAGCCGTCGGGTCCTCGAACCCGGCGATCATCCGCAGCGTCGTCGTCTTCCCCGAGCCCGACGGTCCCAACATCGTGAAGAACTCCCCGGCCTCGATCTCCAAATCGATGCCCGCCACGGCAACTACCTCGCCGTAGTGCTTGGTGAGATTCACCAGCCGGATGTCAGGGGGCGCGGGTACTCAGTGAAGTTATCCCAGGCGTTCAGGAAAGCAAGGACAATTCAGGAGGCTGGCGTTGGACGGAGCGGCGCATCGCTTCGATGGCCGACTACGGGCCCAGCGCCCCAACCGGAATGACCTGGACGCCGTCCTCCCGTACGTAGCCGTAACCGCTGCCCACGATTACCGCCAGCGCCGCTGGCTCGCCAACGCGCTCGGTGTCGACCTGTTTCGCGAACCGGAGCAGGTTCGCGGCCGCTTCGTCGATTGGCCCCGCTCCGCCCAACTTCACCTCGAAGGCCGCCCAGCGGTCGCCGGTCTCGACGATCGCGTCGACCTCGAGGCCGCTGCTGTCGCGGTACTGCGCGACGCGTCCGCGTAGTGGCTCGGCGTAGACGCGCAAGTCGCGGACGACGAGCGACTCGAACAGGAAGCCGAGCAGCCTCAGGTCTCTGAGAAGGGCGTCCGGGACCGCCCCGAGGGCGGCCACGGCAAGCGATGGATCGACCAAGTGCCGCTTCGCCGCTTTTCGCAGCACGTACTTGGAGCGCAGATGCGGCTCCCAGGCCGGCTGGTTCTCCACGATGAACAGACGCTCCAAGGCGATGAGGTATCCCCTGGCGGTTTCGTCCTTGATCTGCCCATCGGGCCCAGCAGTGTCCTTGACCAGTGTCGTCAGGGACGCGTGCGTCGCCACGTTGCGGGCAAGGCTGCGGACCAAGCGGCGGACGCGCTCGGGGTCGCGCCGACCTCCGTCGACGACGGCGACATCCGTGCGGCAGATCTCCTCCAGGTAGTCCCGGGTGCGCTGCAGCGCCGTGTCGAATGGGAGCTCGCGGAGCCCTGGCCATCCTCCCCGGGCAATCTCCCCGGCCAGATCGGGGAGGCCGAGGTCCGTCTTGGCGGCATCCCCGCCCTCGCCGGCGAGTATCCCGGCGAGGGAAATCGTGCCGTCGCTGGATCCCACCTCGGACAGCGACATCGTCCGCAGGCGGAGGCGACTGAAACGCCCAGCCCCGCTGTGTCGGGTGATGTCGTCGGCGGGCGTCGCTGAGCCGGTGAGGATGAACTGCCCAGGCTCGCGGCGATCGTCGACGGCGCGACGAACGTGGTTCCAGATCTGCGGCTCCACCTGCCACTCGTCGATCAGCCGAGGGGTCGCCCCCTCGAGGACAAACTTCGGGTTGATGCGCGCAGCTTCCCTTGCCTCCTCATCGACGTCGAGGAGAACCTCGCTGGCAGCGGCCTGGCGGGCCATTGCGGTCTTGCCGCATGCTCTGGGACCCTCTATGACCACAGCTCCAGCGCCGCGCAGGCGCTCATGAAGTTGGGCATCGGCAATTCGCGCCTGGTAATCGCCCGCGGACATCGGGGAAATTGTAGCCTCTACAGCGGTGAAAATATAGAGCCTATAGCGGTCAATTTATAGACTCGAAAACGGGCAATATGTAGACATGCAAACGAAGCCCAGGATCCGGGCTTCGTTTACCTGAAGAGGAAGAAGGTGGCTAGTAGCCGGTCGGGTGCCGCGCTACGAAGCCGACGTTGTCGCGCAGGTCCTCGTGCCAGCGGGGGCCGGTTTCGCCTTCGTTGCCGCTGGTGTCCCAGCGGTAGCCGGCGATTACGGCGTAGGCGTGGCCGGGGTTCGAGTAGACCGTGATCCAGCGACCTTCGCCGTCTTCGCCCCACTTTTCCATCGGGCCGGAGGGGAGGGGGCTGCTGAGGAATTCGCCGCCGCGGAGCGCGTAGCTGACGGCGCCGGAGCAGTCGTAGCCCTTGTCCCACCAGCGGGCGTGGCCGCCGCCGTAGATGTAGGGCTTGGTGCGGATCTTGTTGGCCGCTTCGATGACCGCCTTGACCTTGGCCGGGGCGCTCTTCGGGGGAATCAGTTCCCCGGTCGGCAGCAGTTTCGCTTTCGCGGTCGGCGTGCATATATCGACTTCGGCCGGGGTAACACCACCGGTAGTGCAACGGGCGGAAGCGCTGCCCGGTGCGAGGAGGGCGATCGCCATCAGGATCATGCCTGCGGCTACGCCTGCCCTGAGCTTCAAGTTGTACGACAACAAACCGATCTCCTTTGTCGGCCTACGGGGTTAGCTGTCGGGCTGGCGCGGAAGGAGCCTGCGCCCCCGCCTGAACTAGGCGAGTTAGCCCCGAAAACGTGGTTCCCCCGTTCCCATTGCGCCTATGAGCGCATGGGACTCGGCGTTTCGGTTCAAACGATCGGCGGCAGTCTAGACCATCGCCCGGCACCTTGCTCATCAAACGCAAACATTTAGTCGCAGTTCGCACTTTCATCCCAGATTCCTGTCGGCCGGCCGGCTGGTAGCTTGGGCTCTGGGATGGAACTTGCCGGCCGCAAAGCGCTTCTCACCGGTGCCACCGGCGGCCTCGGCCGCGCGATCGCCGAAGCGCTTGCCGGCCGCGGCGCCACCGTGCTGCTCAGCTCCCGCAAAGCCGAGGAGCTGAAGCAACTGGCCGAGCAGCTGCCCGGCGACGGGCACCGGGCGCTCCCCGCCGACCTCGCCGAGCCCGGCGCCGCCGAGAAGCTCGCCGCCGAGGCGGGTCCCGTCGACCTCCTCGTCGCCAACGCCGGCCTGCCCGGCGCCGGCCGGATGGAGGACTTCAGCGCCGAGGAGGTGCAGCGAGCGCTGCGGGTCAACCTCGAGGCGCCGATGCTGCTGGCCCAGGCGCTCTACCCGGCGATGCTCGAGAAGGGCTCCGGCCACCTCGTCTTCGTCGCCTCGCTGGCCGGCAAGTCGCCGGCCCCCCGCTCTTCGATCTACAACGCGACCAAGTTCGGCCTGCGCGGCTTCGCGCTCGGCCTGCGCACCGACCTCGGCCCGCAGGGCGTCGGCGTCTCGCTGATCTCGCCGGGCTTCATCCGCGAAGCGGGGATGTTCGCCGACTCGGGGGCGAAGTCCCCGCCCGGACTCGGCACCGCCACGCCCGAGCAGGTCGCCAAGGCGACGGTGCGGGCGATCGAGGGCAACAAGGTCGAGGTGGCGGTGGCGCCGACCCGGCAGCGCTTCCTCGCCCACTTCGGGCTCGCCAGCCCCGGTATCGCCGTCCGCGTCTCCAGCGGCTCGGCCGGCCAGAAGTCGGCGGCGGAGATCGCCGACGGGCACTCCAAGGACAAGAGATAGACCACGACGACTTCAGGAGACAGCAGATGAGCAGCGATTCCTTCGGCGCCCGTTCGACCCTCGCGGTGAGCGGGCGTCAGTACGAGATCTTCCGGCTCGGGGCGCTGCAGGAGCGCTTCGACGTCGCCCGACTCCCGTACTCGATCAAGGTCCTGCTCGAGAACGTGCTGCGTCTCGAGGACGGCGTCTCCGTCAGCGCCGCCGACGTCGAGGCGATCGCCGGTTGGGACGCCGCCGCCGAGCCCAGCGTCGAGATCCCCTTCCAGCCCGCCCGTGTCCTCATGCAGGACTTCACCGGGGTCCCCGCCGTCGTCGACCTGGCGGCGATGCGCGACGCGATGGAGGAGATCGGCGGCGACCCGGCCGCGATCAACCCGCTGGTCGACGTCGACCTGGTCATCGACCACTCGGTTCAGGTCGACGCCTTCGGCAACGAAATGGCCTTCCAGGTCAATGCCGATCGGGACTTCGAGCGCAACCTCGAGCGCTACTCGTTCCTGAAGTGGGGCCAGCACTCCTTCGACAACTTCCGGGTCGTGCCGCCGGCGACCGGCATCTGCCACCAGGTCAACCTCGAGTACCTCTCCCAGGTCGTCTACAGCCGCGACGGCGACGGCGTCGTCCAGGCCTACCCGGACACCCTGGTCGGCACCGACTCGCACACGACGATGGTCAACGGCCTCGGCGTGCTCGGCTGGGGCGTCGGCGGGATCGAGGCCGAGGCGGCGATGCTGGGCCAGCCGATCTCGATGCTGCTGCCGCAGGTGCTGGGCTTCAAGCTCTCCGGCGAGCTGCCCGAGGGGGCGACCGCCACCGACCTCGTCCTCACCGCCACCGAGATGCTGCGCGAGCGCGGCGTCGTCTCCAAGTTCGTCGAGTTCTTCGGGCCCGGGTTGGCGACGCTGGGCCTCGCCGACCGGGCGACGCTCGGCAACATGTCGCCGGAGTTCGGCTCGACCTGCGCGATCTTCCCGGTCGACGCCGAGACCCTGCGCTACCTCGACCTGACCGGCCGCCCGACCGAGACGATCGAGCTGGTCGACGCCTACGCCCGCGAGCAGGGCCTCTTCCACGACGAGTCGACCCCGGACCCGGTCTTCTCCGACCTGCTCGAGCTCGACCTCGGCGACGTCGTCCCCAGCATCGCCGGCCCGAAACGCCCGCAGGACCGGGTGCCGCTGGCCAACGCCAAGCAGTCCTTCCTCGAGGCGATGGAGGAGTTCGACCCCGAGGCCGGGGAACAGCTGAGCAACGGCGTCGACGAGGCGGGCAAAGAGTCGTTCCCGGCCTCTGACCCACCCGCCGACAGCGACGAGGACGAGCGCGGCAAGCCGCGGCCCGCCGTCACCGGCGCGCCGACGGGGCTGGCCGAGCACGCGACCGGCGACTCGATCGAGGTGACCCTGGAGAGCGG